>Ga0316204_10001707_pt1 | contig 56378 bp, 57 predicted proteins | sample 6monrhotite_MG_2_FD_205661 | JGI IMG/M metagenome (GOLD analysis project Ga0316204, IMG submission 205661) | Microbial mat bacterial communities from mineral coupon in-situ incubated in ocean water Damariscotta River, Maine, United States -... | ecosystem: Environmental > Aquatic > Marine >... | reverse complement strand
TGCTGTAAACATTACCAGCATGAAGCTAAAAAGCGCCCTGTTGTATATTGAGCTTTTGATATGTGTAAATAAGCTTTTCATTGTTGCTCCATACTCTTTATTATTTAGAACCAATAGCTAGAGAGGCTGTACGTTCAATGTAGCCTCCCAGTCCATCAGGTATAATTTCGACAATATCAATTTGTTTTTCAGTTACTGCAACTACCTGACCTTCATTTTGGCCAGCATAATTACCTGTCTGAATTCGGTGTACAACATTGTTAGGATCTTTAACTAATCCCCATGTGTTTTCGTGTTGTACGAGGTTGCCAACCATTCTTAATGTATCTAGAGGATAATTTTCTAATGGTTCTTTGGGCCTGTTTTCGTTTGGTCTTAAGCCAGATGCATTGGTGTTTGCTGTCTGACTTGCTTCTGCTTCAAACGTTGGTTCGAATGGGTCGCGCAACTCGGCGGCCGAATAAGCGAAGTTTTTATAAGGTTCGAAAGTGGGTAATGGTTGTACGCTACCTAGATGTTTCGATTTTGTTTCATCTATAAAACTGTGTAGGTCTTCATTGCTTTGCGTACATGCAGAGAGGCCTATAGATAATATTAAAATTGAGTATTTATAATTTAAGGACATGATTAAATATCCTCACTTTCGTCAAGATATTGATAAGTAACAGCGGTGACTTCCATCTCTAATCGGACACCAGAGTCTTTGGCTTTTTTGATGCTTATGTTTCGCATATTAACAATTCGTGGTAGAGCTGCTACACCGCTAACAAATTTACCAAATTGGTGGTAGCGACCAGTTACTCGAAGTTGAATTGGGAACTCAGCGTAAAACTCTTTCGGTGAAAGACCTTCAGGCCTGAAATATTCAATTTCCAGTCCACTAGCAATACCAGTTTGTGAGATATCTGTTAATAATGATTCGATTTCAGTTTTGTTTGGCAATTGTCTTAACAGAGCGCCAAAAGATTGCTTCATTTCGTCTAGTTGTTGAGAATAGGCATCAAGGTTAGCCGCTTTACTCTGTTTCTCATCAAAAGTATCTCTAAGCGTCAACTCTTCCTTTTCTTTCTTTTCGAGTTCTTCAAGCTGTTTTTTTGTGTCGAAAAAAAGACCAGTACCAGCGAGAATAATGCAAAGCAAAACAATCAGTATCGCTTTAACCGCATTGGGCGCGCTACCTATCTTCTTAATATCATTAACATCAATGTTACTAAGATCTATTTCATTTAATTTACTTAGATCCATTTACAATTCCTCAGCCTTTTCGTCATCAGCCTTAGGCACAGATTGTTGTGCAACCAAGATAAATTTGCTGCCACGGCCATCCTTACGAGTGCTTTCAATTACTTGAAGACGAGGTTTAGTCAACCAATCAGAAGAGTCAATGTTCCGCATATAAGCTGAAACACGCCCATTAGATTCTGCGAGACCATCAATCGTTATGCTGCTACCCGATTGCTTGAGCTCGTTAATATGTAAGCCTTCAGGGACGGTATGAACGATGTCATCGAAGAGGTGTACTATTTGAGGGCGCTTTTGCTGTAGTGACTGGATTATTTCCATGCGAGACAACAGCTTTGCCTTAGTTTCTTCCAGGCCCTGAATTTTTCGTAGCTCGACATCAAGGCGTTTAATTTCTTTTTTAAGTATGTCGTTGCGCTTAACTTGATGATCAATCATGCCAGCCACATTCATGTGAATAAGCGCTATAAGAGAGGCCGTAAAAAACAGTGCCAAACCAGTGGTTACTAAAAACTGATTGGTCTGTTCTTTACGTTGTTCTTCACGCCATGGAAGTAAATTAATTTGTGCCATCAGTCAAAGCTCCTCATGGCTAGTCCGCAAGCAATCATTAGAGCTGGAGCATCATTACTTAGCGCTTGAGAGTTTACCTTGTTGGATAAATCCATTTCTGCAAATGGGTTGGCAATGATTGTTTCTACACCGAGCTGTGTAGAAATTAGCTCATCAATACCAGGAATAGATGCGCAACCACCAGCCAATGCGATCATATCAACTGATTCATGTTGACCAGCGGTATAAAAGAATTGCAAAAAGCGACTAACCTGTTGCGCCATGTTTTCTTTAAATGGCTCAAGTACTTCAGGAATGTAATTATCGGGTAGGCCGCCAACTTTTTTCAGTCTGCCAGCTTCCTCGTATGCGAGTCCGTAACGACGCATAATTTCTTCAGTTAATTGCTTTCCACCAAATGCCTGTTCACGTGTATAAATTAATTCATTGTTTTCAATGACGTTCAAACTTGTCATTGTTGCGCCAACATCAAGTACAGCGACAACAAATGGTGAAGCATCTTCTTCAGAGACCTCGCCTAATGCCTGTGCTGATGAGCTAAGCAGGCTAGTCGCTTTTTCTATTGTGTAAGCTTCTACATCAATGATCTTTGTAGTGAGGCCGGCTATTTCTGCAATAGCAGTACGCATTTCGACGTTTTCACTTCGTGATGCCGCGAGTAATACATCCACGGTCTCGGGGTTGCTTTTTGTTTCACCCAAAATTTGAAAATCTAAATTGATCTCCTCTAATGGGTAGGGGATGTATTGATCGGCTTCTAACTCTATTTGGGTTTCCATTTCACTGTCAGATAAGCTGGCCGGCATGGTAATTACCTTGGTAATTACCGAAGAACCGGGAACAGCTAAAGCTGCCAGCTTACATTTTGAGCCTGATTTCTTAAGAGCCTTGGATAAAGTATCTCCAACAGCCTCAACATCCTGAATGTTTTTTTCAGAAACTGCATTTGCTGGTAATGGTTCTACAGCCAGACTTTCTACACGATAGCCTGCATCTGTTTGAGACAGTTCGACGATCTTTACAGATGTCGAACTTATGTCTATTCCCAGTAATGAAGGTTTCTTGCGTTTCAGTTGAAACACGTCGCTTTCCTCTCAATCCACTATATGTAATAGGTAGTTATAGTTCTTTTGTGTGGTTTTGCATTAAATATTAGCTGCAAGTATCGAATAATACTAGTCTATTTTGAAATTACTGTCGCTTGGATAACGTTCTAATACTATAATTAGTTACGTATTCAACTGTCTATTTAGGGTCATATAGATACAATGAAGTCATCTGTCTACTGGTTTGAATTTCGTATATTCATTAGTAGGTGGCTGAAAAATAAGTTAAATTCCATGTGTTTCAGCGATTGTTAAGTGCTGTTATTGTTGCTTTAGTTATGCACAGATAGCTGAAAGGTGAATAGTAAGAATATGCAAAAAATTTTAAAGTTTCTTCGAATTAGTTCAAAAATTTTTATTTCTCTTCTAGTTTTAGGCTTTGCAGTCCTCATTGGACTTTATTTATATCTTGAACCCAAACTGCCCTCTATCGAAGGCTTAAGTGATATTCAGCTACAGGTACCTCTACGTATTTATAGCTCAGAAAGTGGTTTAATTGCAGAATATGGTGAAAAGCGTCGTTCACCTAAGGCAATTGATGATATTCCGTTAAGGTTGCGACAGGCCTTTCTTGCAGCTGAAGATGACCGTTTCTATGAGCATCCCGGGGTGGATTATCACGGCATACTCCGCGCAGTGGCTGTCATGGTGATGACCGGCGAGCGAGGACAGGGTGGAAGTACCATTACAATGCAGCTGGCGCGTAATTTTTATTTGAGCAGCGAGAAGACGTTTGGCCGTAAGTTGAATGAAATTTTCCTGGCGCTAAAAATTGAACAGCAACTCACCAAAGATAGAGTGTTGGAACTTTATCTGAATAAAATCTATTTAGGTAACCGAGCGTATGGCGTTGCAGCAGCATCTCGAGTTTATTATGGAAAGCCTCTAGAGCAACTAGATTTGGCTCAGATAGCTATGATTGCCGGCTTGCCGAAAGCTCCATCACGCTATAACCCGATCATTAATCCAAGTCGTGCGTTAGCACGTCGAAACTATGTTCTAAACCGAATGCTGGCCTTAAATTATATTACGGAAGCAGATTTACGCCTTGCTAAGGCGCAGCCTGCCACAGCCGGATTTCATGATTCTCAGCCAGATGTATCTGCTTCGTATGTAGCTGAAATGGTACGTCACGAAATCTCGCAACAGTTTGGTGGTACGGCATACACCAAGGGTTTGAATGTTTTTACCACTATAGATGGGCGGTTGCAGAAAGCAGCCAATGCAAGCGTGCGGAAAGCATTGCAAGCATATGATATTCGTCATGGTTATAGAGGGCCTGAAAAACAGGTGGATTTAAGTGATGAGGCCATTTCTCTGCAAGAACTGGAGATAGAGCAGCTGTGGGAGCAAGCAGTAAAGAAAATGAGTGTGGTTGGTGGTTTGCACCCCGCGCTTGTGCTTGATGTGTCAGAGCAAACGGCACGTGTTTATTTAAAAGGCGGGAGATTAATTAATCTAGATTGGCAGGCTCTGAAGTGGGCAAAATCATTTATTGATAGAAATACACAAGGCAAAACACCTGAGCTGGCCACTGAGATTTTGCAGCGCGGAGATGTAGTACGGATATATCAGCAAGACGGTGTTTGGTTGCTTGGGCAAATACCTGAGATACAAGGTGCGCTTACTAGTATTCGTTCAAATGATGGGGCACTACAGGCGCTAGTGGGTGGCTTTGACTTTCATTACAGCAAGTTCAATCGTGCGGTACAGGCAAGGCGTCAGGCTGGATCCAGTTTTAAACCTTTTGTTTATAGTGCCGCTTTAAATAAGGGGTATACGGCCGCTTCATTGATAAATGATGCACCCGTGGTGTTCCATGATCCTGCGCTTGAAGGTACATGGCGACCAGAAAACTACAGTGGTAAATTTTTCGGCCCAACCCGATTACGTGACGCCCTGGTAAAATCTAGAAACCTGGTTTCAATTCGTATTTTACGCTCAATTGGTGTGGGCTATGCAACTCGCTTTACAGAACGATTTGGCTATAACAAGAGTGAATTGCCTCATGACTTGTCTTTGGCGCTAGGTACTGTTGAGTTGAGTCCGCTGCAGCTGTCGAGGGGGTTTGCCACATTTTCCAATGGAGGGTTCAGGATCGAGCCATATTTTATTGCTCGAATCGAAGATTTGAATGGGAATGTGCTATTTGAGGCAGACCCAGAAGTCGCTTGTGTTGCCTGTGAATTGAAAAACAGAGGTATTGTGATGCCAGCTCAAAAGCAGGTGGGGCGGGTTGATGAAAAAGCGAATTTCATGAGAGAAGAGGCTTTGTTGAGCCAGTCACTTCAAGCGCAAAAACAGACCCAACAACAAGCAGGAGATAGCGAATCTGTCACGGGAATTGAAGACACGAAAGATACTGGCTTGGGGTATAAGTTGCCCAAACAAGCCGAGAAAGTGCTTGATGAGCGCATTGTTTATATTATGAACTCTATTATGCAAGATGTTATAAATCGCGGAACTGGGCGTCGAGCAAAGGCGTTAGGCCGCAATGACTTGCATGGTAAAACAGGTACAACTAACGATCAACGAGATGCCTGGTTTAATGGTTTCAATCACAATCTGGTTACCACTGTATGGGTTGGTTTTGATCAGCAACAATTATCATTAGGTAATTTCGAAACCGGTTCAAAAGCAGCGCTACCAATGTGGGTGGACTATATGCGCACTGCTTTAAAAGGTATGCCAGAAACAAAGATGCAACGTCCTGAAGGTTTAGTAAATGTGAAAATAAACGCCGAAACAGGTGAGTTGGCAAATGCAACAGATACAAATGTTGTATTCGAAATGTTTCGTGCAGAATTAGCTCCACAATCTGTTTCAGCGGGATCATTGCCAGCAAATTCAAACAATACAAATACAATACCGGAGCAGTTATTTTAGTTAATTGCTGTAGTTAAGTGTTTCAATAAATAAGTAGAGTTAATTATGTGCGGTATATGTGGTGAATTCCGATTTGATGATAAGGCGCCAGATCTTGCGCTGACACATAAAATGATGACGCGACTTGAGCGTCGTGGGCCCGACCACGGTGGCTCATATTCTGATGGGGCTATTGCTTTAGGTCATCGACGTTTGGCTATTATTGATTTGTCAGAACATGCAAATCAGCCATTGGTTGACCAGCAATTAGGGTTGTCGCTGGTGTTTAACGGCACTATTTATAATTTCCCCCAGCTGCGTTCCGAGTTGCAAGATAAAGGATATCGATTTTTCTCAAGCGGGGATTCTGAAGTTATTTTGAAGGCGTATGCAGAATGGGGTGAGGCATGCGTTGAACGTCTACACGGTATGTTTGCCTTTGCAATTTGGGATATGCGAAAGCAACAATTGTTTCTTGGACGAGATCGGTTGGGTATTAAACCTTTATATTATAGTTTTAATGGAAAGCGACTCCTTTTTGCATCTAACGCGCAGGCATTGCTGGCGACAGGCGATATTGATGCATCAATTAATCCGATTGGTCTGCATCATCAGCTCACGCTCCATGCGGTGATCCCTGCACCACACACCATTCTTAATGGCATCAATAAAATGCGCCCTGCGCATTGTATGTGTTTTAAAAAAGATGGTAGTTGCAGTGAACGAGAATATTGGACTTTAGACGCGGTGCGCCCAGAAGAAAAAATGGACGAGCAAGACTGGGTGGAGGCGATTCATGAGTCGCTTAAATCAGCGGTTGAAAAGCGTAAAACAATTGCCGATGTTCCAGTTGGGGTGTTGCTTTCAGGAGGACTAGATTCTTGCTTGTTAGTAGGCTTGTTGGCTGAATCTGGTGTTGGCAATTTAAAAACATTTACTGTGGGTTTTGAAGATCAGCCAGAAGAAAAAGGTAATGAATTCGAATTTTCAGATCAGGTTGTCGATAAATTTGGCACAGAACACCACAAATTTTTTATACGCAATGACAAGGTGTTAGATTTTTTACCTGATGCGGTTGATGCAATGGCTGAGCCGATGGTGGGGCAAGATGCCGTTGCGTTCTATATGTTGTCTGAGCAGGTATCCAAAGAAGTAAAAGTAGTACAGAGTGGGCAAGGTGCCGATGAGGTATTTGGTGGCTATTTCTGGTACCCACAAATGCATGAGGCACAGGGTGAAGATGATCTAGAGCGCTTTTCCTCTCGATATTTTGATAGAGACCATGATGAATATTTGCAAACAGTTAGTGCGCAGTATCGAGGTGAAGATCATACCAGTAAATTAATAGGTGAGTTATTAGCGAAGGGCAAAACGGATGAATATCTGGATAAGGTGCTTAAGCTGGATGTGACCACATTGATTGTGGATGACCCCGTTAAACGAGTAGACAATATGACGATGGCCTGGGGGCTGGAGGCAAGGGTGCCGTTTCTTGATCATCAGTTAGTTGAATTGGCTGCGAGTATGCCCTCTGCGATGAAATTACAGTCTGGTGGTAAGCACGTGCTGAAAAAAATTGCACGAGGATTAATTCCTGATCCTGTTATAGATAGACCTAAGGCGTATTTTCCAGTGCCTGCCCTAAAATATGTTCGGGGTGATTTTTTGGGCTTTATGCGGGAGATACTTCACAGCGAAGCTGCACAACAGCGTGGCTTGTTTGATGCGGCCTATGTTGAGAAACTACTCGCCAAGCCGGAGGATTACCATACTCGGCTGCAAGGCAGTAAGCTATGGCATTTGGCGCTATTAGAAATGTGGCTGCAGCGTAATGTGGATGGCGCGTGTTAAACCCTTGTTGTGAAGGGTGTTATCAGGGGCTTGAAAGCACTACAATTAGCCCAATATAGCGTTATTGTATTTTTACTATTTAAATTTGAGGTGAACTATGGACGTATTGGAACGCATTGATGAAGCCGTTAAAAAGCATTCTGTGTTTCTTTTTATGAAGGGTACTCCACAGTTTCCTTCGTGTGGCTTTTCAAGTCGTACAGTAGAAGCACTAAAGCAGTGTGGTAAAGAGTTTGGATATTGTAATGTATTGGCAGACCCTGAAATCTTTCAGAACTTGCCACGATATGCTGACTGGCCAACTTTCCCGCAAGTCTACATCAATGGTGAATTAATTGGTGGCTGTGACATTACGATGGAAATGTTTGAAAAAGGCGAGCTGAAAAAGATGATTGATGAAGCGGCTAGCTAATTTCCATTAGTTGTTTGCTTAAATAAAAAAGGCACACCAAATGGTGTGCCTTTTTTATTGCGTGTAAATTGAGTCATTTAAAAAACTATTTGATCACGACCATTGGCTTTGGCCTCATATAGTTTTTCATCGGCACATTTCATTAGATTTTGTACTGAAGGTTGCTCGCCTTCCCCTCGGTAAAAGCAGACGCCGATAGATGCAGTAATTGGAATGTCACCAACAGTGGTTTTAAATGGGCGTTTATTTATGCTGCTGAGTAGGCGCTGTAATGTGGAATGGCGAAAGTTTTCAGCACGTGTGTAATGCATAATAATGCCAAATTCTTCACCCCCCATACGGCATACCAGGTCAGTTGGGCGTACTGTGCGGCGAATACGACGAGTAAAACCAATCAATATCTCATCACCAATATCATGACCGTGGGTATCGTTAATAACCTTAAAGTGGTCAAGGTCTAGCATCACAAAGCATACACCGCCATGACGCGCCGAAGCATCCAGCAAATGGTGCTCCAGTTGTCGAGACAGTAAACGACGGTTACCAACACCCGTTAAAGGGTCGGTTAATGCCATTTCTTCCAGATGCTTTATGGTGTCTTCAAGTTGCTGCGAAGTTTCAAGCAAATCATTTTGTAGTGCAGCAATACGTGCAGCTGCATTGACGCGAGCTGCCAGTTCCTGGGGATTGGGTGGCTTTTTAATGTAGTCATCAATGCCGCGGTCAAATGCTTCAACCAGCGGTTCGATACCCTCTTGTGCAGTAAAAAGTATGACAGCGGTATATAAGCCGAGTTCTTCGTCGCGTTGGCGAATGAAGTCGGTTAGCTCGAGACCGTCCATTTCGGGCATAACCCAATCGGCCAATACAACATCAGCGTGCTGTTCTTCCATCATGTTGAGGGCAAGTCGCGCACTATCTGCAACACGAATGTTACTAAAGCCGGCTTTTTTAAGTGAGGCTTGAATAACCACGCGGCTAAATTGCATGTCATCGACAATGATTATGGAGACATCTTTATTTGACATAAGTGGTTTCTGTCGAACCTTTTTTTTATTTTGTTGGCTTAGTAGGGCTAAGCGAGCATAAGCTAATGCCATGTATTACCTCAGTAAATTATAGCTGTTATTTTTGACTGTGGGTTGCACGTTATATTTTTTTATATACGTGGTTTCACAGTGTCCCTGTGTGTCGATATTAATTCGACGTTTTCCTGATAAAAAATAATCAATGTAATAAATTTACTGCGTAAAACATTGTTGTTCTGCTTAGTATCCTATCATTAACTGTCTATTTGCGCAGTCCACACCATGCCATTAGATTTGCGCCAGCGATTAACTACCTTACAAAATAACTCAGCCGTTTTTAGGGTGTCATAACTTGCGGAGTGTGCCTGGTCATTGTCCCATTCTATTTCCGCTGCCTGTACTGCTCTAGAGAGTACAGTTTGGCCATAAGCCAGTCCCGCAAAGGAAACGGTGTCAAAGGTGCTAAAAGGGTGAAATGGGTTGCGGCTTATATTGCAGCGTTCAGCCGCTGCATTAACAAAGCTTAAGTCTAAAACCGTGTTATGGCCGACCATGATGGCTTTTTTGCATTGGTTTTGTTTCAGACTTTCACGAATAAATTTGAAGATCTCGTTAAGTGCCTGTGGTTCTGCAATAGCCATGCGGAAAGGGTTATACGGGTCTATGCCGTTTACTTCCATAGATTTCGGATCCATATTAGATCCCTCGTATGGCACGATATGGCGACATATCTGTTCGTCAATCGCTATGATGCCATTGTCGTCCATTTTTAATGTGGCAGCGGCAACTTCTAGTAGAGCGTCTTTTTGTGCATTGAAGCCACCTGTTTCAACATCCACAACGACAGGCATAAAGCCTCTGAAGCGACGTGACATCGGTGTGCGTTTATCTGTGCTTGTACTCATACGATAATTCTTTTATTTATATTAGTAATAAATATGGATGCGATAAAATATTAAGACGCGTCTTGTTTTAATCATTGTTATGGGTAAACGTAACAGCTAATTAAGCAGGGCATTCTACACTTTGAAGGCTTTTTACGGAACACATGCGGTCACAGGGAATTGGCTGATGATACGTGGCTTCGAAAAGTCTCTCGATTGATCAATCAAATCATTTTCCAGGTTTCATTCTCGCCAGCATGTAAGGGTACAATTTTACCCTCACCCAGAGGGTAGCTATCAGGAACCGTCCAGCTTTTCTTTTCTAGCGTAATGGTGTCGGTGTTCCTCGGAAGGCCATAAAAATCAGCACCAAAGAAGCTTGCAAATCCTTCTAGTTTGTCTAATGCATTGTTTTCTTCAAAGACGCGAGTATACAGTTCGATAGCCAATGGGGCAGAAAAAATGCCGGCGCAACCACAGCTGCTCTCTTTTTTGTCCTGAGCATGTGGTGCGCTATCGGTACCCAGAAAGAATTTATTAATTCCTGAGGAGGCAACGTTAATTAATGCGAGTCGATGCTCTTCTCTTTTTAATACAGGCAAGCAGTAATAGTGTGGCCGAATGCCGCCACTGAACAGTGCGTTACGATTATAAAGCAAGTGCTGCGGTGTAATGGTGGCCGCTGTGTGTGAATCCTCGCTCAATACAAATTCAGTCGCTTGTTTGGTTGTGATGTGCTCAAACACAATTTTAAGTTCGGGAAATGCATTTCGAGTCGGTATGAGTACTTTATCAATAAAGGCTTTTTCTCTATCGAAGACATCGATAGCTGAGTCAGTTACCTCACCGTGTACCAGCAACGGCATGTCGTTTTCCTGTAATGCCTCAAGTGCTTTGTAGCATTTTTTTATGTCGGTAACGCCGGCATCAGAGTTAGTAGTCGCACCTGCCGGATATAGCTTTACTGCATGTACATGGCCGCTTTGTTTGGCTAATGCAATTTCTTGAGGGTCCGTGTTGTCCGTTAGGTACAGAGTCATCAAGGGGTTGAATTTAGTGTTCTCTGGTAAAGCCGATAAAATACGCTCACGATAAGATAGTGCCTGCTGGGTCGTGATATTTGGTGGAACCAGATTGGGCATAATGATCGCGCGTGAAAATTGTCGAGCCGTGAATGGGACAATGTCTTTTAGTAGGTCGCCATCACGAACGTGTAAATGCCAGTCATCAGGGCGTGTAATAGTAAGTTTCATAATTATCAGAATGTCTAAGCGGCTTGAGGTTATAATTATCGTCGATTCGCGTTTAACATGCTATTAACATAATGAAAGAATAACTAGACCTTGATATGAATATATTTTTTAAGATGCTGTTCGGCAATTTCGTTTTAAATAAAGGACCACAAGATCTACCAGCCTCTAGAGTGTTGATGAAGCTAAGTCTGCTCGTGTATTTGTTGACTGGCTTGCCTGGCTTATTAATGAGCGTTGATTTTGGGCAGGCTGTATTGGCGCAGACGCTAGATGTTGTTGTGTTATTGTTCTTTACTTATTTATGCCTACAGTTATTTAAGAAGCTTGAACGCTTCATTCAAACAATAATAGCGCTAGCTTCTGTTGGTGCGGTATTTCAGTTAATTGTGCTGCCCATTTTGTTTGAATTCAAAGGAGTCGAAGAGGCTTCACAAGCAATGTTGGGTATGTCTCTATTGTTGCTGGCCCTTGTTAGCTGGAATTTAACAGTGATCGCACATATCTTTCGAGAGTCATTTAGCGTGCGGCTACCGGCTGCAATAGCATTAACTATTTGTTATATGTTCATTACCTTATCGGCGAGAAAGTTCTTTTTTCCTGGGCTGGCCTAATCTAAAACGGAGTATTGATTTGCACATTCATATATTAGGAATTTGCGGCACTTTTATGGGTGGTGTTGCAGTGCTGGCACGTCAGGCTGGTCATAAAGTGACGGGGTCGGATGCCAATGTGTATCCACCAATGAGTACTCAGTTAGAGGAGCAGGGCATTGAGCTAATGCAAGGTTTTGAGGCAGAGCATTTAGGTAATCAGGATCAGGTAGTGGTGGGCAACGTAATGTCCCGCGGCAACCCCGCTATAGAGCATGTACTAAATAAAAATATGCCTTATAACTCTGGCCCGCAATGGTTGGCTGAAAACGTATTGAAAGATAAGTGGGTGCTAGCCGTTGCAGGTACTCATGGGAAGACAACAACGAGTTCCATTCTTGCGTGGATTCTGGAGTATGCGGGTTTAAAGCCGGGGTTCTTGATTGGCGGTGTTCCCGCAAATTTTGGTATTTCTGCGCGTCTCGGTGAGGGAAGTTTTTTTGTCGTTGAAGCAGATGAGTACGATACTGCCTTTTTTGATAAACGCTCTAAATTTATTCATTATCATCCACGGACTTTAATTTTAAATAATCTTGAATTTGATCATGCTGATATTTTTGAAGACTTGGATGCAATTAAAAAACAATTTCATCACCTAGTGCGAACAGTGCCCGGTGATGGTCTGATTGTGCAAAATGCAGATGAAGAAAATCTACATGATGTAATTGAGAAGGGTTGCTGGAGTAATATGGCCGGATTTTCTAGCGACCCTGCTAAGGAATCAAGTGACTTATGGGCGATTGATAATGTATCGCAAGATGGTCGACAGTTTGATGTGCTCTATCAGCAAAAAAAACAGGGTACAGTAAATGGGCATTTGTTGGGGCCGCATAACCGTATGAATGCGTTGTCGGCAATAATTGCGGCACAGCATGTCGGTGTTCCTGTGGAGCAGTCTATAGAAGCGCTAAAGCTCTTCAAGGGCGTGAAGCGCCGTATGGAAATTAGCGGAGAAGTTAATGATGTAACGGTTTACGATGATTTTGCCCATCATCCAACAGCGATTACCGATACACTTGAAGGATTAAGGGATGCGATAGGCGATTCACGTATATGGGCAGTACTAGAACCGCGCTCAAACACGATGCGGATGGGTGTGCATAAGCAGCAATTGGCAGCGTCGCTTAAACAGGCGGATGAAATCATACTGTTTCAACCGGCAGATGTAGATTGGGATATGCAATCAGTAGTAGATGAGGCAGGAAGCTCTGCACAATTACTTAGATCGGTGGATAGTATTGTGGAGTTATTGGCTGAGCAAGTGCGCCCAGGAGATCATATACTTGTTATGAGTAATGGTGCCTTTGGTGGTATCCATCAAAAAATACTCAATGCGCTGGCTAAGGTGTCAGAGTTATAAAGCATAAAGAAGGCGGTTCATGATGACATTGGATGCAGAGAAAAAAACGGTCATAGTCGCCATTAGTGGTGCATCTGGTGTGCAATATGGTGTTCGCCTGCTGGAGCAGTTGTTAACGCATGGCCATAAAGTTTATTTGCTGGTAACGCGTGCTGCACATGTAGTTATTAGTATGGAAACAGAGTTATCGTGGCCGGCTAATACACATGAGCTAGCCAAGCAGCTGCGCTTGCGTTATGGGGTTGATGAACAGCAACTGAAGGTATGCGGTGAATCTGAATGGGCATCACCTATTGCTAGTGGCTCTGCATCGGTTGATGCAATGGTAGTGTGTCCATGCTCAATGGGTACTCTATCTTCTATAGCTATTGGTGCGAGTGCTAATTTGCTGGAACGCGCCGCGGATGTGATATTGAAAGAACGAAAGTTACTGATTCTAGTGCCAAGAGAGACACCCTTTTCAGATATACATTTGGAAAATATGCTTAAGCTATCGCGTATGAGGGCGGTAATTTTAGCGGCTAATCCAGGGTTTTATAATAATCCACAGTCGGTGGAAGATATTGTAGATTTTATGGTGGCGCGCATACTCGATCACTTGAGCATAAAGCAGGAATTGCAGCCCAAATGGGGGGAGTGATAAATTACTAAAACACTACATCGTTGTAGTGTTTGATCCAACCAGAGACACAAAAAAGGCCAGTTAAATAATAACTGGCCTTTTTTAATTACATCTCAGTATTGGAAACGTCTTCAGCTTGTAAACCTTTTTGGCTATCTATCAGGTTGAAATCAACCTTTTGTCCATCTTTCAGTGTTTTAAATCCATCGCCTCTAATGGCTCTGAAGTGAACAAATACATCGTCACCTGTATCACGCTCAATGAATCCATATCCCTTAGAATTGTTAAACCACTTAACGGTTCCTGTTTCACGATCAGACATTTACATATACCTTTTTATCATTTTTTATTTAACAGCTTATCCTTAAGCCTGCTAAAGTCACAACGTTATGAGGCGATAGCAACATCCTCTGCCTGTAGCCCCTTATCACCCTCGGTGATACTAAATTCAACGCGCTGCCCTTCAAACAGGGTTCTATGACCCTGGCCGCGAATTGAGCGGAAGTGGACAAAAACGTCATCGCCATTATCACGGGTGATGAAGCCAAATCCCTTGCTCGTATTAAACCACTTTACGGTTCCCGATTCACGAGAATTGTCAGAATTTTCGTTTATTTCTTGATTATTAGTTGTTTTTACGGTAGCGGTATTAGGTTTTGCTAATGCAGATACGATAGTAGAGGCAAAAATGAGTGCTGCTAGTGTAATTAAACCATTTGTCGTGGCGATATTTTCAGCGTTTAATAGTTGTGTTGCGATGGCCGTAGAGATGGCCGATATAACAATGCTAATAGCAATAAGACGAATCATATAAGGTTCCTAAAAAGAAAAATAAAATCAAAGTAAAAATGGACGCAGCTAATATTTTGCTGCGAGCTAATAATTGACCGAAAGTGAAGCTGAGTCAATTATTAGCAGGTTTATTATAGTCATGTTTTTAGCAAGGCGACTAGTTGGTAATCCATTAACTTATTTGTGGGCGTATTATGTGTTATGGGATTTATTGAGTTTCGCCATTAATTCTTCAATAGATGTCTCGGAAGGCAGTTGTAAGTGAAAGCCTTGTGATTTTAAGTTCTCAATGATTTTCTTCGGGTCTTCTTTCGCAAGCTTTGTGTCGTCCTTAATTTCCAGTACCATTGCAAAATCTAATATGCCCAGTTTTTTCTTAATGCTGTCATCAATGCAGTCAAAATCATTTTCCTTGGACAGATAAATATACATATCCAGTTTTGCAGAGCAGCGATATATGTAGCAGGTCGTTGTCATTATAGAGTCCCAAATACTTTGTCGGCTGCATCAATAGTCGCTTGTATATCTTCATCGCTATGCATTGTGCTAACAAAACCAGCTTCATAAGCCGAAGGCGCCAGGTAGATACCTTGCTCGAGCATGCCATGATAAAACTTCTGGAAGAGTTCTGTATTACATTGCGTAGCTTGTTCGAAGTTGGTTACCTTGTCCGCATCAGAGAAAAATAAACCAAACATACCGCCGACGATATTTTGTGTCATGGCTATATTGTGCTCAGCGGCTTTCAGCATAATTCCATCTACCAATGTGTTCACCTTTTTGTTTAAGTCATCAAAAAAGCGGTCAGCAGAAATAAGCTCGAGCGTTTTGAGCCCTGCAGCCATAGCAACTGGGTTGCCCGATAATGTGCCTGCCTGATATACAGGGCCAGTTGGTGCGATGAATTCCATAATATCTTTACGTCCACCAAAGGCACCGACGGGCATGCCGCCACCGATGACCTTACCTAGTGTCGTGAGATCTGGCTTAATGTTATATATCGATTGCGCTCCTCCCAGAGCGGTCCGGAAACCCGTCATCACCTCATCAAAAATGAGTACCGTGCCGTGTTCATCGCATACTTCACGTAGACCTTCAAGGAATCCTTCAACTGGTGGAATGCAATTCATATTGCCAGCTACAGGTTCGACTATAATGCAGGCAATTTTGTCGCCTAATGTCTTAAACGTTTCGCGTACCTGATCTATATCGTTATAGGCGAGTGTTAAAGTGTGTTCGGCTAAGCATGCGGGTACACCGGGTGAACTTGGTACACCAAGGGTTAGTGCACCAGAACCAGCTTTCACTAGTAAAGAGTCTGAGTGACCGTGGTAGCAACCTTCAAACTTAACAATAGTATCCCTACCAGTGAAACCGCGGGCTAAACGAATAGCACTCATAGTCGCTTCGGTGCCCGAGCTAACCATGCGTACTGATTCTATTGAAGGCATGATTTGGCAAATACGCTCAGCCATTTCTGTTTCAATCGCAGTAGGGGCGCCAAAGCTTAAGCCTTTCTCTGCGGCATCTTTGACGGCTTTAATAACGTCGGGGTGTGCATGGCCAAGAATCATTGGTCCCCATGAGCCAACATAGTCGATATAGCGTTTATTGTCTGTGTCCCAGATGTAAGCGCCACTTGCGTGGTCTATGAAAACGGGATCGCCACCAACGCCCTTAAAGGCTCTAACTGGAGAATTGACTCCTCCAGGGATGACCGATTGTGCTTGTGTGAAGAGTTCGGCCTGAGATCTTTTCTGAGACATATGGGATTCCTGATAAACGCAGATTGATACGCGGATTTTTAAATGGGCGGCTATTTTACATCAAAAATTGGTTGTATATTAGTCTCTCATTTAAAAACTTCAGCTCATAGCTGGATAGAATGGGGTGTTTGGCTGGTGAATTTAGCGCATTAAGAGGAATTGAAGTGGTAAAGCAGATAAAACGTTGTGAGTGGGTGGGTGATAATGTTCTGTATCAGCAATATCATGATACGGAGTGGGGTGTTCCTAGCTATGACGACAGGCACTTATTCGAAATGTTAATTCTGGAGGGTGCTCAGGCAGGTTTAAGTTGGCTGACTATTCTAAAGAAACGAGAAGGTTATCAAAAAGCATTTGATAATTTTGAGGCAGAAAAAATTGTTAAATATTCAGCAAAAAAAGTAGAGAGGTTATTAACTAACCCACAGATTGTAAGAAATCGTTTGAAAGTAAATGCCACGGTGGTTAATGCTCAGGCGTTCTTGGATGTAATTGAGGAATATAAATCTTTTGCAGATTATATTTGGCAATTTGTAGATAATAAACCGATTGTAAATAAATGGAAGTTGGTATCTGAACTTCCCGTAACAACAAAAGAATCAGATGCAATGAGTAAAGATTTGAAGAAAAGAGGCTTCAAATTTGTAGGTTCAACTATTTGTTACGCATACATGCAGGCAGTTGGAATGGTTAATGATCATACATTAGACTGCTGTTGTTATCGGGCTCCGATAAAGCGCTAACTATTACTATCAAAGGCACTTATAAACTTTGCGCATTTTTTTTGAATATCGGAAACTTTCGATGAAGAAAATAATTCACTAATTACCGCCAGCATATCTGCGCTTTCGCTAAGTAATGTGTGACAATTATTTATTGTTATGCCGCCAATGCAGCAAACTGGTGTGTTGTAATGTTCTTTAATAGAGGAGATTAATTTAGCATCTGCTTTTGGCGCATCAGGTTTTATACTGGAGCCAAAAAAACTACCAAAAGCAATGTAATCTGCACCATCCTTAATCGCTTGTTCAGCCAAGCTAATTTTGTTGTAACAACTTACGCCAATTATTTTGTTAGGCCCTAAACGCTTTCGAGCGTCATTAATGGATAAGTCATCCTTTCCAAGATGAATGCCATCTGCGTTAGATTTTATAGTGAGTTCTATATCATCATTAATAATAAGAATAGCGTTATGCTTATCGCATAAAATCTTGAGTTGATTCGCTTGCTTAATTCTTTTTTCGCAATCGTGGCTTTTATCTCGGTATTGAATGATTTTTACACCAGAGGAGAGTGCGGCTTCTGCCATAGAATGGAATTCATTAATGGGCATTAATGAATCGTCGGTGATGGCGTATAGGCCAGATAGTTTATTTTTCATTACTTCTTTTTATTCTAGTGTGCCGCACTAGTGACGATCTGGAATTAATTGACCCTTACCAAGGGCTTGTGCTTTTAGTAATGATTTGAATGTAAAGTCGAGAGCATTCTGGCAGGCATTGATGGGTTCAATTTCCTGTGCGACTAACGCGGCTAGGCTAGCTGCAAGTGTGCAGCCTGATCCGTGATATTCATTATTTAGTCGTTTATATTTGTACGTTTTAATGCATTTCATTTTATGATAAAGCTTATGAATAACATCTGGAATTTTTGCATGTGTTCCGGTAATTAAAATGTATTCTGCACCCATGTTATTTAGATGCTGTGCAGCATTTTCGGGTGAAAGTTTTGGGCTGGTTAAATGCAGTGCTTCGATAATATTTGGCGTTAAGATATGTGTATTTGGAATAATTAATGTATTGACTGCGTCAATGAGATTTTTCTTTGCTAGGCTGGAGCCGCCACCTGCAAATAATACAGGGTCATATATTACCGGTATGTCTTGATGTTGCCTTAATAGGGTATAAATAGCTTCTGCAGTAGCGCCTGATCCTATCATACCTATTTTGATTGCTTTAACAGGCATGTCTTTTAAAATTGTTCGTGCCTGTTTCAGAATTAGCTCGGGCTTTACTGGTTCAAAACTTTTTACGTTTTGCGTGTCCTGAATGGTATTGGCCGTAATAATGGGTGCGACATGGCATCCATGTTTTCCAATTGATTCAATGTCGGCTTGAATGCCGGCGCCTCCTGTGGGGTCTAATCCAGAAAAGCAGAGAACTATTGGTGAGTTCTTTTTCTTCATTGTTAGTTAATTCTCAATCCATGAAATGAGGGGGCTGATTGATGAGTTTTCACGTAATGCCTGATGAAATAATTTATTAAAGTAAAGTCGATAACAATAGCAGTATTTTAGTTTTTTTTGTCGCGGTCTGTCAAAGGTGTGAGATATTATTTTTTAGCATACTTGCCGAACAGTTTGGGCCAAATCAATGACCCTTGAGCGAATATATTTATTGCCCTGTGTCTCGGGAGAAATTTTAAGATAGGCGCTGTAGTCAGAAAGGGCAGGTGTAAAACACTCCAATTGGTCGTAAGTAGCGGCACGTGCCTTTAATGCGTCAGCCATATCACTTTCCAAATTAACTAACATATCGGCTATGGGCAATGCTTTTTCAAAGCTTTCTTCTTGCATGTAAAGATTTCGTAAGTTGCGAAGTATGCGTAGAGCAATTTCTTTATTGCTGCAGTTTGCTAAAACTCCGTATAGACGAGATTTATTTAACTCTGGGCCGTAATACTCTTGTAGGCGTTCTTCTATGTCTTCTTCATTTAGAGATATACCACCAAAATAGGGGTCAAGCACAATCGCGCCGTCACTGATTTCAAGTTTCACTAAAAAATGTCCTGGAAATGAAACACCTGTAAGGGGTAAGCCGAGAGCTTGTCCTAACTCTATGTAAAGAATAGATAGGCTAATGGGGATGCCGAGTTTTCTGTCAATAACATCGTTTAAAAAACTATTGCGAGGGTCGTAATATGAGATGGTGTTTCCCTCATAGCCTTTCTCAATAAATAACATATGGTTTAGTTGTTTGAGGATTTCAGCGGCGTTAGCATTTTCAGGTAAGCGATTATTAATTTCATTCGCTATAAGCTGAATTTTAGATAAGTAGTCATTAATATTGAGCGTGGGATATTCTAATCGTGCAATCATTAAGGCTGCTTGAGCCAAATGAATCTCCTGATCAGGAAGATTAAGTAGCTTTTCAATAGCGATTCTATCAGGGTTGTTGAGCATTGGGGTACTAGCCTTTGTATCTCATTCGGGTGCCATGTTCCAGGGATAACAGTATTTCATTGGCATCTAATGCTGCAGGGAAAAATACGCCGGAAATTTGGGCTCCATGAATACTGGATCCTTCAAGGCGAGTATTAGAAAAGTCGATGCCACGAAGATTGCTCATTCTGAAGTAACAATTGCTCAGGTTAAGGCCACTGGCATCAATTCCAGTAAGGTCAACGCTGCGAAAATCGGCGCCTTGTAAATCGCAGTCCTCGCCATTGTTGCGTCGGGTATTGAATTCTTCCATCTTACCGTCTCTTAAAAGGCGATAAAGCTCGTTATTTTTAATTTCTGGTGCTGTGTTCGACATCATTATTTTCCTTCTGATCTATTATTAACAGTATAGCAGCAGAGTTATTCGCCGTAGAGAGTTATGATAATCTGGCGACTATGTGGTTGGGTGCGGTGCTCCCACAAAAATACGCCTTGCCAGGTACCTAATAAGAGTTGCCCTTTACTAAAGGGAATGCTCAAGTTGCTATCCGTTAGTACAGTTCTCACATGTGCAGACATATCATCAGGACCTTCATCGATATGCTGGTACAAGGGATCACCATCAGGTGTCACTCGGGACATAAATGCCTCTAAATCACGCCTAACAGTAGGATCTGCATTTTCACATAATATTAAAGAGGCGCTGGTATGTTGAACAAAAATGTTAGCGATACCGACTTTGAAACCGGATGCTGAGATAACAGCATTAAGTTGTGTGCTTATATTTGTGGTACCACGACCATTAGTGCGAAAGCTTAGTGTTTCTTGAGAGATCATAATAAAGGCCGGTTTAGACGGGAGGATGCTTAAGTGATGTAGCTGAAGAGTCAGTTATATGGCATGGCCTGACTCTTCAGCTAGATGATTTAAGCGGCGTGAATCCTTTCTAGTAAGTCGAGATTTAGGTATGTACAGCCAAAATCATTGCCTGACAGCGAGTTAAACGCATTGTCAGGCTCACCCATATTGTCTAAAACTAGAGAAGCGCCAGTAAAGTCATGGTCTTTGGTGTAATCATTGATTGTGATGATGGTTTTTAGGTTGGCGCCTAAAGAAGATTTTATGCCATTCTCTGAGTCTTCAAATGCAAGACAGTCTTCGGGTTTGAGGTTTAATTCTTTTAAAGCCCAGTCATAAATATCTGGCGCAGGCTTTTTTGCGGGGACTATATCGCCAGCAGCAATAACTTCAAACCAGTCAGTAGATCCAGTTTCTAGGGCATGCTCCAGAAGAGCGGTAACATTTGCAGGCGTGGTTGTGGTCGAAATAGCTATGCGTAACTTTTTGGCTCTTGCTTCCTCTATAAGACGTTTGACGCCAGGGCGAAGAGGAATAGCACCGGTAGATAAAAGTTCAGTGTAAAAAGCTGTCTTAGACTTATGCAGTTCTTTGATAAGCTCGGGTGTATTGCCATCAACGGGGAAGCTAGTATTGAACTTTTCAAGGTAGAAGGCCATGCGTTCTTTTCCGCCGGTAACCGCTAAAAGCTCGCCATATAGCTCTACAGACCAATCCCAGTCCAAGCCAGCCTGTTTAAAGGCTTTGTTGAACGCTATGCGATGGCCGTCGCGTTCAGTATCTGCGAGCGTTCCGTCAACGTCAAAAATAAGTGCTTGAAGAGAGGACATAGTAAATAACTCATACAAAAAAGAAAGCAATTCTAGATTAAGTAGTCAAATAAAAATAGCCTATACTTTAATAGGCATAAATGCTCCTAATAATAGAAGACGCCTGATGCAGGTGTATTTCAGGCAACCTCAATTTTCATATTAAAAAAGTTATCAATGATTAAACCTTATAAATATATTCAATCTCTTATATTAACGACATCCATAAAGAAAAAACTCATGGTTATTACTATGTCAGTCAGCTTTGTTGGTTTAATTGTCGTAGGTAGCAGCATCTTAATACGAGAGGTTATTAGTCTTAATAAAATCCAGCAGATTGACATGCAAGTATTAGCTGAAATTATGGTTAATAATACAACAGCATTTTTGGTATTTGATGATGCGCTTGGGGCAGAACAATCACTGTCCTCATTAGAGGCAAAGAAACAGCTAACAAAAGCTATTTTATTTGATAAAAATAAGCAGCTGTTTGCCTCGTATATAACAGATAGTGAACACGAGGTGACATACGATTCTGTTCAAAGAAAAATTGAGAATGAGAGCAATGCATTTAATGTGTTTAAAGCGGTAGTTATTGATAATGAGACAATTGGTTATATTTATATAGAGTCAAATGATTCGTTGGTTCGGGAATTTGTTTATTCTGCGATCATAGCTTTATTGACAGCCTTGGCTGTAGGTTTTTTTGTGACTTATCTTTTGGCATCTCGATTACAGAAAATAATATCTGAACCAGTTGAACATTTAACAGAGACAGCATCTAAAATAACTGCTGAGCAGGATTACAGTTTGCGGGCAGAGAAAGAAAGTGAAGATGAAATTGGCGTATTGACAGATGAATTTAATAAAATGCTTAGCCAATTACAAATAAGGAATATAGAGCTGAAGGAGAGTGAAGCTAAATTTAGAGAAGTTGTGGAGCAATCGGTTGATGCGCTATTTATGTTTGGTGTTGATGGTCAGCTTATGGATGTTAATTACGCGGCATGTGAAACATTAGGTTACTCGCGTGAAGAATTTCTAGAGCTAAATATGATGGACATTAATACGATGTTTTCAGAAGTATCATTTTTTTACGAAACCATGGATAAGTTAAAGCATGAGAAACATGTTGTTATAGAAGGTGAGCAAAGAACAAAGAGTGGAGACTTGGTTCCTGTTGAAATGAGGATGGGGCATGTTGAAATAAAAGGTCAGAAATTGGTTTTGGCATCAGCTAGGGACATTACTGAGAGAAAGCAATCACAAAAAGAACTAGAACAGGCAAATGATTTGTTAGAGCTTAAAGTGAGTGAAAGAACAAGAACATTAAAAAATGTGAACGTGGCACTATCAATCGAAAAAGAAAGAGCTGAGTCTGCCAATCAGGCCAAAAGTTTATTTTTAGCAAATATGAGTCATGAAATTAGAACGCCTATGAATGCGGTCATAGGTTTTACGGATGTTCTTGCCTCAAGTAGTTTGACTGATCAGCAGAAGTCTTATGTGAAATCAATACAGTCGGGTAGTAGGAATCTATTGATTTTGATAAATGATATATTGGACTTGTCTAGAATTGAGGCAGGGAAAATTAAAATTCAGTCTGGCAAGGTTTACGTTAGACAAATGCTAGAAGACCTCAAGCAAGTATTTTTCATGCAAGCAGAAGATAAAGGTTTGTCATTTAAGTTGGAAATAGATGAGTCGGTTCCTGATCTGATTATGTCAGATGAAGTTAGGATACGGCAGATATTATTCAACCTCACGAATAATGCACTAAAGTTTACTCGGAAAGGTGAGGTAAAGATAACGGCAGAATATAAGACAGCGGTAGCAGGTGATGTTTTTTATAGTTTAGTTATCAAGGTATGCGACACTGGAATAGGTATAGAAAAAAAATATCAGGAAAGTATATTTAATATATTCGAGCAGCAGGATAATCAAAATACTCGTGAGTTTGGCGGAGCAGGTTTAGGTCTCGCGATCAGTTCTCGCCTGGCAGATAAACTGGATTCAACTTTGACGGTAGAAAGTAAGAAGGATATAGGCAGTTGTTTCATATTGTCGCTACGCTCGCCAGAAGTAATAAGTCAAATAGATAATATAGTAGTAGCCGCAAATGATACTGATGCTCGTTTTGAGGCATCAACTATACTGATAGTCGATGATATTGAGGAGAATAGAATCCTTATTGAAGAGTATCTTTCAGACCAGGAATTTGTGATCTTACATGCGTCAAATGGAGTTGAGGGAATGGAGGTGATTAAGTCTGAGAGGCCTGATCTGGTTCTAATGGATATCAGAATGCCAAAAATGAATGGCATCGAAGCAACTCAATTAATCAAGCAAGATCCTCTGGTTGCAAATATACCTGTTATAGCGGTAACGGCATCTGTGGTGGAAGATAGTCGCTCGGAAAAGAAAAGAGGTGTGTTTGATTATGTTTTATATAAGCCATTAAGTAAGAAAAAATTAAATCAGTGCTTGCAAAAGTTTATTGAGGTTGATTCATCGACCGGAAGTGCAGTTGTAATTGAGGCTTTTAACGATCGCTTAGAACGGGAAATAAGAAATGCGACAGAGGAATTCTCTAGTGAAATAGCAGAATACAAGCATGTTATTTCACAGTCAATTAATAAAGGGAATTTTGGTGGGGTTGATGAATTGCTAGAAGAGTTATGTCGCTTAGCGATAGAATACGACATGCCTGAATTTAAAGAGTTGACTTCTCAATTGAGAGAAGCAAATAATCAGTTCGATATAGAGGAAACCCAGCGATTGTTGACTATATTAATGGTGAAAATACAGGGTTCGAAGGACTAGGTAGGGATATGGCTAAACGATTTAAAATACTCATTGTAGATGATGCGCCAAAAAACATACAGGTTATCGCGAATTTGTTGGGCGATACGGAATATGATATCTCATATGCAACTAATGGGTTCAGGGCGTTGGAATTAATTGAAGATAATAAATTTGATTTGGTTCTACTTGATGTAATGATGCCTGAAATGAATGGCTATGAAGTTTGTCGAATAATTAAAAAAGATAGCTTTTGTGATGATCTCCCGGTGATTTTTATTACAGCAAAAACAGATGAAGAAAGTTTGCTGGAAGCATTTGAGTCTGGAGGACAGGATTATGTTACCAAACCGTTTAATTCTGCAGAATTGATGGCAAGGATTAGGACTCATCTTAAATTAAAAGCATTTGAAGACTCTCAGCAAGTTGTAATTGATAATGCGATGGCGGAGTTAAAGATTTTAAATCAGGAAATTATTGAAACTCAGAAGGAAGTTATATTCACTATGGGTTCAATCGGTGAAACTCGCTCAAAAGAAACAGGCTTACATGTAAAACGAGTCGCTGAATATTCAAGGCGTTTAGCGATATTGTCAGGTCTTGAAGAGTATGAAGCAGATCTAATTGCTATGGCATCTCCGATGCATGATATTGGTAAAGTGGGTATTCCAGATTCTATTTTAAATAAAAAAGGCAGGCTAGAAGAAGAAGAATTTGAAATTATGAAGACGCATGTCACCATTGGTTATGATATGTTGAAACATAGTGATCGTCCTATATTACGAACAGCGGCGACGATTGCGCTTGAACATCATGAAAAGTGGGATGGAAGCGGTTATCCAAGAGGATTAAAGGGAGATGAAATACATATTTATGGGCGTATTACGGCGTTGGCTGATGTGTTTGATGCGCTAGGCTCTGATAGATGTTACAAAAAATCCTGGCTTGATGAGGATATATTTGCCTTATTGAAAGATCAAAGTGGAAAACATTTTGATCCATCTCTTATTGATATGTTTTTCTCTAATTTAGACGATTTCTTTTCTATTAGAACGCAATACAAGGATGAGTTACCTGCTGACTAATTTTATTTTTCGAGTGTTAGTTTTAGGTCGTTTTTCGTCTATATTTATTTTCGAAACAACCAGTTCGGCACTAGCTCGATAAGCAGTTAATTTTCCTCCTATTAATGTGATGAGTCCTGGGCAGGATTTGCTCTCCACAATAAGGCTATCTCTCGACTTGTTAAATATAGCTGCGCTATTTTTAGGTAGAACTCGTAAGCCACAAAACGTATCTATAATGTTTTTTTCACTGATTTTTACATTGAAGCTTTTGTTGTAGAGATCAATTAAATAGTTGATGTCTTTTTTTGTCGCAGAGATATTGTCAATTGTGTCTGTGTGCACAGTCTCTGTGGTGCCAATTAAAGTATATTTTTCTTTCCATGGAATTACGAATGCTGCGCGTTGATCTTTTGTTTCTAGATAGTAAGCGCCTTGTGTTGTTATTTTGTCGACGATAATGTGCGATCCTGAGATTAACTCTATGGCTGGAATATCCAGTTTCGGTTGTATTTTTTGCTGGGTTTCTACTATCCAGGGGCCGCTACAATTAATAAGATATTTTGAGCTTATGGTGTGCTTTTCCCCATCTTTCATATAGTGGATGATATGTGATCCATGTTGAAATTTTGAACTGTTGAAATCTGCGCTATATATAAATTCTGCGCCATAATTCTGTGCGGAGTTTGCAACTGCTTGGGTGAGTAGCTGGTCATCCGTTTGTGCGTCATAGTATTTAAAGACATGTTTCAGATTTTTTGTCTTTATATGATCAAGTAATGACCATTGTGACTTTTTTACAATCTGAAAGGACTTGAAACTAAATAATGAATAAATGCAGAGGCCTAGCCATATCTTCCAGCTAGGGCGTGAGCTATCACTATAAACCGGGATATAAAAGGGTATTAACTTTACTAGTTTATGCGCATTTTTTAGCAGGCGATTTCTTTCCAGCAAACATTCTCTGACCAGACGAAATTGACCACTTTCTAAATATCGTAAACCACCATGAATTAACTTACTTGATTTACATGAGGTGCCCATGCCTGCGAGAGGAAATTTTTCTATAACCAGTGTTTTGTAACCGCATACAGCTGCGGCCTGAGCAATTCCTGTGCCTTGTATGCCTGCACCAACGACGACGACGTCATAATGCTTATTGTTTGTATCGGAAGCAGATTTATTTATGGGGCTGTCCTGAGGATAAATTAAGCGCAAGTATAGGGTGTTCAAGCATGTTGCGAATATTTCGAGTTTCTATTAATGGAATGTTATGGCTAGCATAGTGGAGTGCTAATTCGGGGTCGGTGATGTCATATACCATCCAGTGCCAATCGCCCGCCCATGGATCTATGTTATGAGGAATTTTTCTATGATTGGCGATAAGATATTCGGGTGATAATTTTTTTGCAATTTTATGGCTAACTTCGTCATAGCTATGTAAAACCCAGCCAGTTTGAAAGTCACTGTTTTTCTTGGTGTATTCTATTGCGGATATGTCATATGAAATAATAACGCATTGCGAATGAATGATGTCGAGAGTTTTAAGTAAATCCTGCATAATATTTGCAGTTCCATATTGCTTAAGCGTCTCTGGTTTTATTTCTACAAAAGCGGTTGCACGGGGGTGTTTCTGCAGAAGTTGAATGACATCAGTTAAGCGTGGGATTCGTTGATTAAAAAAAGCTAATGAGAAACGCTCTGGTTCATGTGCTCGAATGTTTTTAATTTCATCATAGCTCATTTCAAACAAGTTGCCCTGTATGCCTGTTGTTCTTAATAATTCAGTGTCATGAAATACAATTAGTTCTCCATCTGCAGTGCATTGCACATCAAATTCAATATAAGTGGCGCCGCATAGTAAAGCTGATTCCAGAGAAATTAACGTATTTTCAGGGTAGCTCTCCATTAGTCCGCGATGAGCTACAAGGTGTGGAATGGCCATGTGGTTACCTAGTTAATGATGTTTCATATACAAGTTTAGTTGTTGTTTCAGAGCTTTTTTAATTCTCCGACAAACTGTTGGTAACGCGTGAGTAAGCTGTCGTTTTCGATAGATGTGAATGTTTTTTCTATTGATAGTGGGAGCCAGTTCTGGTTGTTATTTAGCAGTTGCCTGCTGAGCCAGGCGCAACCCCTCGCGCTAGATTCGCATTCGCTGTAGCGTAAAATTTTTGTCTTAGATAGATCAGCTAATCTTTGGCATAAGCCATCCAGTTTAGATAAGCCGCCACTTAATAAAAGTGTATCAGTAGGCTGTGCAAGTTGCTGTAGGTTGTAAAAAATTAAAAAAACAATGCTCTCTATTATGGCTACATATTCTTCTGCGGTCGTATGTAATGATTTATGTGTAATGAACTTGGGTTTACCAGCTTTACGCCACCAGGGTGAGCCAAGCCCCGCGACAGTATTTATAAATAATGGCGGTGATTTAATGTCGTTTAACCATTGAGGTAAAAGCGTAAATAAATGATCCACAGCTTGTGTTTGTTCTTTCCAGCTAAGCGCTGCGCCTGCACCATTTACTGTGCCTTCCGTTATATAGTTAGTGATTTTCTGATGTTTAATTTGTTGGCTGTGGGAAATGCTGCGGAGTAGTTTTCTGGGAGAATTTATGTCTTCTGATGTGGATAATATAAATGCGCCGGTACCAATGTTCACCAGAGCGGTATTTTCAGCTAGAGGCGGGTATGCATGCAGTGCTGCATTTTGATCGCCGCACACACAGGTTAAAGGAATGTTTAATGCTTTTAAATGGCCGTAATCGTTAACAACTGTGTTTAATTGAGGCAAACAATTACGAGGGATCTTGAAAATCTTCAATAACTCCTCTGACCATTCAAGTTTTTCTATATCAAATAACTGGGTCCGTTGGGCATTGCTGTGGTCAATAACATATGGTTGCTCCTTTAGAAGATGAAATAATAAATAACTTGCTAATGGAGCGATACATAATTGCCTGTCTCGTAAGGCTTGAGTTACTGAATTGTTATGTGACAATAGCCAGTTCATTTTGCCAGCTGAATAGTGTGCGGAAAGGGGAAGGCCTGTTGTCTTCTTTATAAAATCGTCATCACAATCTACTGATTCTATGAAGCCTTGCGAGCGCAAGTCGCGCCAGCTGATGACCGGTGATAGCGCTTGTCCGCTAGTTTTGTGCCAGGCGATTATGCTTGAACGCTGCGTGCATAAGCCGCAATTACTAATGTGTGGAATGTATTCAGGTTTAATCTGCTGAAATAGGTGGCGGAATGAATTCAGTATTTCCGTGGCATCTTGCTCATAGTGGATGCCTTCGTGCTGTGTTGCTATATTTTGCGTCACTATTTGTAACAGTGAGCCATCATCAGAAAATATGACGATTCTGCTGGCGTGCGAGCCTTGATCTAATACCAAGGTAAGTGATTTGGCTTTATACTTCATGTGTTGTTTATCTATTGCGTCTTATTAATTAAAGTCTAAATTTAGGTAAATGTTTAAACGCCTGCTTGATTTTAGGTGATCGACCGCAACATAAGAAAATGTTAATATTACAGGCTTTATTTAATAGGGCTGTGGCATAGGGCAATTTTACAGCTCGTTTTCGGCTACAGATTTGTTAAATTGTAAATAGAATCGAAATAGATTGGGAGACTAGCTAGTGGCTACTGTTGAACTGAACGAACAAACGCTGGAAAAAACGGTTGTAGAAAACGACATCGTTATTATTGATTTCTGGGCGCCTTGGTGTGGACCATGTAAGTCATTTGGGCCGATTTATGAGGAAGTTTCTGAAAAACATCCGGATATTGTATTTGCAAAGGTAAATACAGAAGAAGAGCAGGCGATTGGTGCGCATTTTCAGATTCGTTCGATTCCTACTTTAATGATTTTTCGCGAGCAGGTAGTACTGTTTTCTGAAGCAGGTATGTTGCCGGCAAAGGCTCTTGAAGAGCTAATTGAGCAGGTAAAAAGCCTGGATATGGTTCAGGTTAAAGCCGAAATTGACGCTGCAGCAGCTGAGGAAGAAACCAAAGGCTAGAGCTTGGTTGTTCTATTGCTTAGGAGTCGGTTGGTTTCCATTCGGCAATCCATACTTCCATTTTATAAAATGAGCGTGCGGAAAGGCTTTTCTTTAGCTTATAGTGTAAAAAACGCCGCTTTTTATAAATTGACTTAGCCAGTTGAGGGCTGTTTTTAGCCGCAAGGCTGAGCCATTTATAGGCGAGCAAGTCATTTTTTTCGACCCCTTTTCCCTTGGAATACATGTTTCCCAGCATATGCTGAGCCGGACTCCAGTTTTTTTCAGCCAATATTTTAAAAATTACAGCCGCCTTTTCTGCAGATTTATCAGCGCCGCTCCTACCCAATAAGTGATTTAGTGCTTTTTGGAACAGAGCTATAGGTTGTGAATCGCTGCTCTTAGCTTGCGTGGAATATGCGTTATGCGCGGTATCCTGAGTATTGGCTACACTTGAGATTGGCTGAGCTAGCAGTCCCGCTGAGGCAATTAAATGCAGCATCACTACATGGTTTAAGTGCATGTATACGTCCTGTGTAAAATTATTGATTTCTTGTCAATCCATGACGTTTTGCTCAGGTGAAAGCTTTGAGTGCTGTCTTCCGTTTTTTTATTTTTATATGTCATTTCGCAGTGTTTTAAGCGAAATGAATTTGTATTTAATGCATTTAATGTTCCAATTATTTAATAAAGCTATAAAAAACAATAAAATTACGTTTGAGGTATGCATTTTTTTGATTATATAGGCAGATTTTTGACATAAAACGTAAGCTGGGAAACACAGAAGGCTGCTAAATAGCAGCCTTCAAGTGAGGAGTAATATGTATTTCTTGATGCTTATTTAATTTTTTTTAGTATTTTTAGTAAGTTTTTATGATATTGGACAGAGAACAAGTTTCTTTGTTTGTCTTTGTTTAGCTCTATCTCAATCAATGCTGAATTGCGCTTATCTGCTGCGGCTATTTCGTTGTGAACTATCTTGAGTTCGGTTTCAAGTTGCTTAAGATTATCGCGCATAGAGAGTATTGTGTTTGTCGGTTTTTTTACTGCAGGCTTCTTTTTCGCAGTCGCGACTTTTTTCTTTGGTGCAACTTTCTTTTTAACCACGGCTTTAGGCTTGATGATTTCTTTGCTCTTGGCCTCTTTTTTAGGTGGTTTTTTGACTGCGGTGCTTTTCTTTTGTGCTGTTGAGTCAGATTTTGGCTTAATAAATTGAGGTTTTGTGGTGATAACCGGTTTAACGATAGGTTCTTCTATCGCTTGTGGGGTAGTTAATGCCTCAGTCGCTGGCTGTTGCGCTACTGGCTTTTCAGCAGGTGGTGGAGTGCTCGTTAATGTAACTGTCGGTTTGGCTGTAACTGGTTTGGGTGCATTGCTCATAAACTTTACTGACCTGAGCGCTGACTGCAGTTCAGTAAATATTCGCTTAATGTCACCCTTGCCATCTATAGTTGAAAGCTTGCCTTGTTCATTGTAGTAATCTGCTACAGGCTTAGTTTGTGTTTCATATACGCGTAGACGTCTGCTAATGGTTTCCTCATTATCATCAGAGCGGTGGTGTAGTTTGCCTCCACATATATCACACTCCTCTCCCAGTGACGGTGGATTAGTGAATGTGTTAAATACAGCATTACATTCTTCACAGGTTAATCGTCCAGTCAGCCGCTCCATTAATTCATCAAAGTCTACATCAATCAGAATGGACTTTTGAATAGGCATAGACAAACTGTTTAACAAGGTGTCGAGTTCTTCAGCCTGTGCCACATTGCGTGGGAAGCCATCGAGAATAAACCCATTAATGGTATCGGGATTGCTTAATCGTTCGCGAATTAAGCCAAAAACAAGATCATTTGGCACTAACTGGCCGGCATCCATAATAGTTTTTGCTTGTCTGCCCAAAGGGGTTTGTGCTTCTACAGCAGCTCGTAACAGATCCCCAGTAGAAATTTGTGGGATGTTTAATTTATCCGTTAGTAGCTTGGCTTGTGTGCCTTTACCGGAGCCAGGGGCTCCCAGTAGTACAAGTTTCATATTCAATAGTCCCCTAACAGCCCTTTTTGAGTGCAATACAGCTGGATTTTAATCAATGCGTAGAATATGTCGAGTATTCTAATGCTGCTTTTTGATATAATGCGCCAACTCTGAATAGTCCGTTCAGCTTGTTTGTTGTTAAATACTGATTCGGTTCGTAAGTAGCGTAGCAGTAAACGGAATTGATTTTTAAACACACTATATATATTTAACTATATATTTAAGGTAACAGTAGTATGAATCTTGATAACCTCCCATTAGGGGAAGATGTACCCCGCGATATTAATGTGATCATTGAAATTCCTTCACATGGGCCTCCAGTTAAATACGAAGTGGAAAAAGACAGTGGTACCCTGGTGGTTGATCGCTTTATGGGTACAGCTATGTTCTACCCATGTAACTATGGCTTTTTGCCTCATACATTGTCGTTGGATGGAGACCCGGTTGATGTATTGGTTGTGACGCCAGTGCCATTGATTTCAGGTTCGGTAATTCGTTGTCGCCCTGTTGGCATGCTAGAAATGACTGATGAAGCAGGTGAAGACCACAAGATATTGGCTGTACCAGTAAGTAAGCTAACAAAACTATATGATGATGTGCAAAAGCCTCAAGACTTGCATGATGACACGCTAAATCAAATAACTCACTTCTTTGAGCAATACAAAGCCCTGGAAACAGGTAAATGGGTTAAAGTTGAAAATTGGGTGGGTGTTGAACGGGCGCATGAAGAAATTCTTAGCAGCATCGAGCGATACAACAATACATCAGATTAAATCTCAGGAGATTTAGAAATCATCTAGATGTCACGTCATGCAGTTATAAAGAATCACACACTGGAGGCGCTGCTATTTAAGCGGCGTGCTCTAGTGGCTGCATTATTCAGTATTTTACTGATACTGGTACTGCTGTCACGTCTTGTTTATTTGCAGTTTTTCGAATTTAGTTACTTCTCCACACTTTCAGATAACAACCGCGTTCGCCTTTCGCCTATCGTACCTAATCGAGGGCTCATCTATGACCGTAATGGTGTTGTACTGGCAGAAAACCGCCCCTCATACCAATTAGAAATCATCCCTGAACAAGTTGAAAATATGCGAGAAACGCTGTTTGAGCTAGGCCGTGTGGTGGACTTGGATGAATCAACGTTAAAGCGTTTTAATCGACAACTAAAACGCAGTCATAAGTTTGAAGAGGTGCCGCTACGCACCAAATTGTCGGAGGAAGAAGTCGCCAAGCTTGCGGTTAATCGACATCGGTTTCCAGGTGTAGAAATTAATGCTCGGCTTGGTCGATATTATCCATTGGGCAAGAGCATGGCTCATGTTGTGGGTTATGTTGGAAGGATAGATGAAAAAGAGCTAAAACGAGTTGATCAAACGAATTACAAAGGCTCCACTCATATTGGCAAAACAGGCTTAGAGCGATATTACGAAAGCCAGCTGCATGGTCTGGTGGGTTATAAAAATGTTGAGGTAAATGTGCAGGGGCGAGAGCTTCGTGTGCTAGATAAAATCCCACCTGTGCCTGGTGATAATATTTGGCTAACACTGGATGCGCGGCTTCAAGTCGTCGCCGAAAAGGCCCTGAAAGACCATAATGGCTCGGTGGTTGTGATGCAGCCACATACCGGTGAAGTATTAGCCATGGCGAGTATGCCAAGTTTTGATCCCAATTTATTTGTTCATGGTATTAGTTATAAAAATTATAAAAAGTTACGTGATTCTCCCGATCGCCCATTATTTAATCGATCTATCATGGGGCAGTATCCCCCCGGGTCGACGGTTAAGCCTTTAATTGGCTTAGGTGGTCTGGAATCTAAATCTATAGGGCATAAAGAGAAAATTAACTGTCAAGGTAGCTATATGTTACCGAATGATGAACGTAAGTATCGTGACTGGAAAAAACAAGGGCACGGGCACGTTGATTTAAATATTTCTATTGAACAATCCTGCGATGTTTATTATTACGAACTAGCTTATAGAATGGGTATTGATCGAATCTACAGCTTTCTGCATCAGTTTGGACTGGGCGAAAAAACAGGTATCGATTTGCTTGGTGAGCGCTCAGGCTTGCTACCATCAAGAGAATGGAAAAAACGCGCAAGAGGGAAAATTTGGTTTCCGGGTGAAACACTCATTACAGGTATTGGTCAGGGATATATGCTAACAACACCACTACAGCTTGCGTCATCTACATCAGTTTTGGCCATGCGCGGCAAACGATTACAACCACATTTACTTGCGCAAATAGAAAAATCGGGTAGTGACAGTAAAATTTCGCCGACTTGGCCAGTGTATGAGACGGTGAAGCTGACGCGAGAAGCTAACTGGCAGCGTTCTATTAGAGGTATGATTAGTGTGTTACACAGTGATAGAGGGACAGCGAGGAGTTCGGGTTATCGACTGCCCTTTAAAATGGCGGGTAAAACGGGAACCGCCCAAGTGTTCGGTATTGCGCAGGACGCAGAATATGATGAAGAGACAATTGCTGAAAAATTGAAGGACCATGCTTTATTCATAGCGTTTGCTCCACAGGATGAACCTAAAATAACGGTTGCCGTTATTGCTGAAAATGGTGGTCATGGCAGTAGTGTCGCAGCACCAATGGCACGAAAAGTAATAGATGAATGGCTTCGTATAGGAAAACTCGAAGACAGTGTATTTGACGCTACAGAAAATAAAAGTAAGCCATGATTGATAGTAATGTTCGAGATAAGCATTACCGCCCTAGTTTTAGCTTCAGGATAATGCAGTTGCTTCATTTGGATCCGATACTTTTATTGGGTATTGGTCTATTAATGCTTGCAGGCTTAGGCGTGTTATATAGTGCTGGCGATCAATCGATGGCATTGATTAATCGTCAGCTTACACGCGTTTCCTTAGCATTGATTGTGATGCTAATCGTGGCTCAAATTCCCTCATCAACCTTGCGTTTCTGGTCACCCTGGATGTACGTATTAGGCGTTATTTTATTGGTGCTTGTATTGGTTATGGGTGACATCGGCAAGGGCGCACAGCGGTGGTTAGATTTAGGTTTTATTCGCTTTCAGCCATCGGAAATGATGAAGTTGGTAACGCCTATGATGGTGGCCTGGTATTTTTCTGAAAAGCCGTTGCCGCCGTCATTTCGAACCCTTGGCGTAGCCGCAGTGCTTATATTGATTCCGACTTTTCTAATTGCTAAACAACCGGATTTAGGTACCTCGTTGCTTATTTTTGCAGCTGGCTTCTTTGTCATTTTTCTGGGTGGTATGAGCTGGCGCTTAATGATGAGTCTAGGGGTTTTGGTGGCAGCGATGTTGCCGGTTCTATGGCATTTCATGCATGATTATCAGCGCGGCAGAGTAATGACCTTGCTTGACCCTCAAAGAGATCCACTGGGTGCCGGGTACCATATTATTCAATCACAGATAGCGATTGGTTCGGGCGGCGTATATGGGCGCGGTTGGCTAAATGGCAGTCAGTCCCATTTGAACTTTTTACCTGAGCAATCAACAGACTTTATATTTGCTGTTTTTGCGGAAGAGTTTGGCCTTATTGGCGGTATTGTTTTGTTGATGTTGTATGCCTTTATAATTATTCGCGGCCTGGTAATTGCTGTGCATGGGCAAGATACTTATGCAAGACTGCTGGGTGGTAGCCTTAGCCTGACATTTTTTGTTTATTTGTTTGTAAATGTGGGCATGGTATCAGGCATTTTGCCAGTGGTTGGGGTACCATTGCCGTTGATTAGTTATGGGGGAACTTCAATGGTGACCCTGATGGCTGGATTTGGTATGTTGATGTCAATAAACTCTCATCGTCGACTATGGTCAAAATGAGTTGAAAATATACTTCACTGGAAGCGTGAATAAAAATATGAAAATACAGTTAATTTTAAAGAGTTTAATCAGTCCAGTTTTAATACTGTGCTTAATGCCAGCAGCTAGTGCAAATACCGATTACAGTCAGCGCGAAGACGTGCAGCAATTCATAAAAGAAATGAATAAAGAGCATGGCTTTGATAGCAAATTATTAAATACATGGATGTCCGGTGTAGAACAGCAGAAAACAGCTCTGGAAGCAATCGCGAGGCCAGCTGAAGGTGAGCTTAGCTGGGGTGATTATCGCAAAATTTTCATTACTGATAGTCGTATAAATAAAGGTGTGAAATTTTGGCAGGAAAATGAAAAATTATTAGCTAAGGCTGAAAAGAAATATGGTGTTTCGGCTGAGTTTATTGTTGCCATTATTGGTGTAGAAACCTATTACGGTAGACGAGCTGGGAACTATTCTGTGCTGGATGCACTCACAACATTAGGCTTCGATTATCCACTGGAAAACACAACAAAAGAAAGAAGGGATAGAAGGGAAAAATTTTTCCGTAAGGAATTAGTGCAATTTTTATTAATGAGCCGTGAAGAGAAATTCGATCCTCGAGAGCTGAAAGGGTCATATGCTGGTGCCATGGGTATGCCTCAATTTATACCCAGTAGTTTTAGACATTATGCTGTAGATTTTGATGGTAACGGAGTAAGAGATTTCTGGACAGGTTCGGCGGATTCGATTGGTAGTGTTGCTAACTACTTTAAAGAACATGGATGGAAACCTGGAGAGCCAGTAGCAGGTAAAGTTGCAGTAAAAGAAAAAGCACAAAAATTAGGCGGTCGTGAAATGAAACCGAAAAAGCTAGTGGCTGATTATAAAAAGGCGGGCGTTACTTTAGAGGATAAGTTTTCTGACACAGCATTGGCCACTCTATTGAAGCTAGATGGTCATAAAGGTGATGAATATTGGTTAGGCTTACATAATTTTTATGTCATAACTCGTTATAATCACAGTCCAATGTATGCGATGTCTGTTTATCAGTTGGGTCAGGCCGTTTCTAAAAAATATCACAGTAATTAGGGTTTAAGTATCAACGTTCACAGTTTTAAAAAATACACACACTATTCAGCCTTTGTCGCAGTACTGGTTACGTTCTGTTTTAGCCTAACTGGTTGTGCAACAGGTGATAGTGCCCCAGATGATTTTTTTAAAGATGATACGCCGGATGCCGTGCCCGCCAATGAACCATTAAGTCGTTATGGCAATCCTCCTACCTATACCGTTATGGGTAAAACATATTCAGTAATGAAAAGTGCAAATGGATTTACTGAAGAAGGTATAGCTTCTTGGTATGGTACTAAATTTCATGGCAGAAAAACTTCCAGCGGTGAGCCGTACAATATGTATGCGATGACAGCAGCCCACAAATCTTTGCCATTGCCCACGTATGTAGAAGTTACACATAAAGGTAATGGACGAAAAATAATCGTTAAAGTAAATGATCGTGGACCATTTCATGAAGGGCGTATTATTGATCTTTCATATGCTGCGGCGCGTAAATTAGGTGTATCAGGTACAGGTACTGGCCCAGTTAGTATCCGCGTTATTAATACAGGTGCTCTCGATCTTAAGACTGATGCTGTTGTTCTTCCAGTACCAGCCAGTGGGAAAGGAAAAATTCATGTTCAAGTAGCTGCAATGGGAACAGAGTTGGCAGCTGAAAGAATGGCTGATGACCTGCGCGGTAAAAAAATACCCAGTGTTCGAGTGCATGTTGTTGATAATGATGGGACAAAGTTCTATAGGGTTCGTGTTGGACCATTGCCTGATGTGGATTTGGCTTACAAAGTGATAAATGAATTAAATGGTATTGGTTTAAATAAGGCGCGAGTTATTGTCGATTAAGTCGATACTATTATAAGAGTATTATAAAAATGATGAATAAAAAAATAATGATTAAGAGTCTTGTGTCTGTACTACTGCTTTCTTTTTCGATGATGGCTGCAGCATTGGCACCTGTGCCATCACCACCAAAATTGGCGGCTAAGAGTTTTCTTCTTGTCGACTTTAATAGTGGCATAGTTCTAGCGGAAAAAAATATCGATAAAAAAGTTGAGCCAGCATCAATTACAAAATTGATGACGGCCTATGTGGTTTACAAAGAGATAGAATCTGGTCGTTTGTCACTGGATGAAGAAGTGACTGTAAGCAAGAAAGCATGGCAGAAGGGCGGCTCGAAAATGTTTATTGAAGTCGGCAAAAAAATCAGTGTGGAAAACCTGTTAAAGGGAATGATTATCCAATCAGGTAATGATGCGACTATAGCTTTGGCTGAGCATATTGCGGGAAGTGAATCGACCTTCGCAGATTATATGAACCAGTATGCGCAGGGGCTGGGCATGAAGGATACTAATTTTGTGAATGCAACAGGCTGGCCAAATAAAAAACATGTAACCACAGCAAGAGATCTAGCGACTCTAGCCGCAGCTATGATTCGTGAATTTCCAGAACGTTATAAATGGTACAAGGAAAAAGAGTTTACCTACAATGGCATCAGACAATACAACCGTAATAAATTATTATGGAGAGACAAAAGTGTCGATGGAATTAAAACAGGTCATACAGAATCGGCAGGTTACTGCCTGGTGTCATCTGCGCAACGTGAAGATATGCGATTAATTTCAGTTGTACTAGGAACAAAGAGCGAGAAATCACGCAGTGACGTTAGCCAGTCATTACTAAGTTATGGCTTCCGATTCTATGAAAGCAGCAAACTATATAGTGCAGGTAAATCATTAAATTCTGCGCGTGTTTGGCAGGGAGCAGCAGAATCTCTAAATTTGGGTCTTAATAAAGATTTGTTTATAACAATACCACGTGGCCAATATAAACATTTAGATGCAGTGATGGATGTGAATACAGATATCGAAGCGCCGGTTAAAAAAGGCCAGCAGTTAGGATTAGTGACGGTTAAGTTAGACGGTAAAGTGTTGTCATCTCAACCCCTTGTGGCGTTGCATGAAATTGAAAAAGGAAGCTTTATTCAGCGGACTAAAGATCAAATTATTCGTCTGTTTCAATAATGCTCAATTACGGTATTTAAACTATGTCAGTCGTATATTTAAATGGTGAGTATTTACCACTTGAAGAAGCGAAGGTGTCGGTACTTGATCGAGGCTTTTTATTTGCAGATGGAGTGTATGAGGTAATACCAGCATATGGTGGTCACCTGTTGCGTCTACAGGAACATATGGATCGTTTGCAAACAAATCTGGATGCCATACGTTTAGTTAATCCCTTGTCGCAGGAAGACTGGAGTAATATTTTTCAAACCTTACTGAAAGCGAATCCCAGTGAAGATCAATCTATTTATCTACAAGTAACGCGTGGTGTAGCAGCTAAAAGAAATCATGGTTTTCCAGACGTTGTTAAGCAGACTGTTTTTATTATGGTTACTGAGCTGCAACCTGTTAATAAAGAAGAGTTACGCCCTGGTATTTCAGCAATCACACTGGATGATATTCGCTGGAAGGCATGCAATATCAAATCTATTTCTTTATTGGGTAATATTTTACTACGACAGCAAGCGCATGATAAAAATGCAGCTGAAGCCATTTTAATAAATGATGGAAATGTAGTCGAAGGCGCTGCAAGTAATATTTTTATTGTGAAAGACGGTGTCATTATTACGCCACCGACGAGCTTCTGTTTGCTTCCGGGGATAACAAGAGACCTTATTCTTGAATTGGCGGAAAAGCATAACTTCAAATACGAAGTGCGAGATATCGCGGAAGATGAGCTTGATACAGCAGATGAAATTTGGCTTACAAGCTCGACAAAAGAGATACTGCCAGTTGTCGAGCTAAATGCTAAGGCCGTTGCAAATGCTCAATCTGGCCCAATATGGGAGAGTATGATAGATATTTATCAGGCTTACAAAGCAGAATTACGTCATGGTTTTTCTCAGTAAGTTATTGATTAGTAAGTAATGTTTGGAGTGTGTGATGTCTGATAAGCCAGGCAAAGAAATCTACTACGATGAGGAACAGGAAACCTTATTTAAGTTTCCCTGTGAGTTTCCCATTAAGGCAATGGGTAAGTCGGGTGACGAGCTAGAAATGGCTGTACTCGAGATTATGAACCGACATGTAGATGACTTGATTGAGGGTGCTGTAAAATTTAATCAAAGCAGTAATGGCAAATACACTAGTATTACCGTTACCTTCACTGCGCATAGTAAAGATCATCTGGATACAATTTATCTTGAGCTGACAGCTTGTCAGCATGTTTTATACTGTCTTTAATTTCACACCATTTTCACTTTCGTGAAGATGATATATAACGACTTAAATCATGTCCCAACCCTTAGAACATTTCGCCAATATCCGTTACTTAGGTGTGCAAGATTACCAAAGCACACTTGAAAAAATGCAGGCGTTTAATGCGACTCGTGATGAAAACACGGCGGATGAAATTTGGTTATTACAGCACCCACCTGTTTTTACACTGGGTACTAATAGCAAAGATGAGCATTTGCTCAATCCAGACAGTATTCCAGTCGTACAATCTGACCGAGGAGGTCAGGTAACATACCATGCGCCGGGGCAATTAATTGCCTACGTGTTAATAGATGTAAAGCGTAAGAATATGGGCGTGAGAAATCTGGTTACGGCTTTAGAGAGAGCAGTCATTAAATTTTTAGCCAAGCATGGAATAGAAGCGAACGCAGATCCCAAGGCACCTGGAGTTTATGTCGACGGTGAAAAAATAGCTGCACTTGGATTAAGAGTAAAACGTCGTGGTTGTTATCATGGGCTTAGTCTAAACGTGGATATCGACCTGGCAGACTTTGATAGAATAAATCCCTGTGGATACCCGGATTTGAAAGTGACTAGTTTACATAAGCTAGGACGAAACTTAGGGATGCAGCAGGTAACATGGTTATTTATGAAAGAACTTTGCATGCAATTAAATATTGTGAATATTAGTGAGTATAAAGTAGGTACTTAACCTCAATATTTTAATGCCGAATTAATAATGCCCCCGCTAGCAAATATAGTGATTGGAAAAGATGAGTAAACATAAAGTCGTTGCCGGTGTTAAACAAACTGGAGCTGAGAAAGTAGCTCGTATACCGGTAAAAATTCAAAAAACCGAAGTGATGCCACGTAAACCAGAATGGATACGCGCAAAGGCGCCGACGCATCCGAATGTGAAGCGTCTTAAAAAAATCCTCCGAGAACAAAAATTATTTACGGTATGTGAAGAGGCCTCTTGCCCTAATTTAGGTGAATGTTTTGGTCACGGTACAGCCACTTTTATGATTATGGGCGAGATATGCACGCGCCGGTGCCCATTCTGTGATGTTGGGCATGGTCGTCCTTTGCCGCTTGATAGCGATGAGCCGCAAAACTTGGCAGATACAATACATGCGATGCAGTTAAAGTATGTTGTTATAACGTCTGTTGATAGAGATGATTTACGCGACGGAGGTGCTGCGCATTTTGTAGAGTGTATAGAGAAAACTCGTGAGCTTACCCCAGGCATAAAAATTGAAACTTTGGTGCCAGATTTTCGTGGCAGAGAGCAAGTCGCATTAGATATTTTAAAGACCTCACCCCCGGACGTGTTCAATCATAATCTGGAAACAGTGCCTAGGCTTTATAAAGAAGCGCGACCTGGCGCTACTTACCAGGGCTCTTTAGATTTGTTAAAAGACTTTGGCGATGCCTGTAAAAATGTGCCGACTAAGTCAGGATTAATGTTGGGCCTTGGTGAAGAAAAAGATGAGGTGCTTGAAGTGCTAAAAGACTTACGGGCACACAATGTAAATATGCTAACGTTGGGTCAATATTTGCAACCGAGTGCGCATCATTTACCTGTTAAGCGTTTTGTTACACCTGCAGAATTTGAAGAGTATAAGCAGATAGCCGAGGGTATGGGGTTTGAGCAAGTTGCAAGTGCTCCGATGGTGCGTTCTTCATATCATGCAGATTTACAAGCAGCCGGTGAATTTTAGTTCATAGCTTGTTAGTATCGTTATAAAATAAAAAGCCCGCTTGCGCGGGCTTTTTATTGGAAATGGTATTTGTGGTGAATAACGCTTAAAACTCAAACTTAAGTCCGATATGAACATTGTCGTCCAGTTGGAATTCAGCACGATTCTCCAGCTCATATTCCGCATTACGGTAGCCGATATAAGCACGTGCGCTAGGTGTCACTTCTAATTCTACAGCTGCACTAAATTCAGCATACTGATCGGCACCGCTAAATGATGTGATGCCCGGTGCAAAATAAGCTGAAGCCGTAAATGCAACGGGTGCAGAAGCAGGAATTACATAGCGAAATTGACCGCCTATAGCCGCTGCTCCTATCTCTTCTTTATTGATATCAATACGAGCTAGCATTATCTTTCCGCCAACACCAAACTGGTAAGCTTTGTTATTTCCAGCTGGGTTGCCACTAATCATTATCTGGCCGTTAAACTGTACGTCATCATTTTCAGTGAACATAAAACCAATGCCGATATCTGCGCCGCCATAGCCAAAAGTAGATGATTCAGTTAGGTAGACAATTTCAGCTATTTCATTAGCGAGTTTCAGGTCTACACCACGTGCGCCAGCTTGAAAAGAAAGAGGAAGAACAGTACATAATAGAGCAATTTTTTTAAGCATATTGGTTCCTGGTAAATAGGTGTATCTAGCTGCAAATGATTTGCATGCATTGTAAGCGTGAGTGGAATCATATACAAATTACATGCGAAAAAAAACACGGCCACATCTCATTTATAAAGATAGGGCCGTGTTTTTTAGGGATATTTATACCGTTTGGTAGTAAATATTCTGTGGGTGATTTGCTTGAGCGAAGAAGTACCAGCGCTCAGCTATCAGTCCAATGTACTGTATTGCAAAAGCTGCAATCAGAACACCTGTGTTAGATGTATCAATAGCAGAAAATAGCAATATTAACGGAACAGGAAAAACCAGAACCATAAATATGTATTTAACTGATTTCAAAAATGCTGCAGTTTTGCCATGGAAGTATTCACGTGTATTAAATGAACCACCCATTGCACCCTGTGATATTTGATTGATCTTGTTGTGACGAACACCAATCGCCGATTGCACAGAAGACTTGTACTTGATGCGACTGTTTCTATATAAAGAAGCTGAGCGTGTCAAAAGTACTAAAATAGTCAACGCAATTGCCCAGTTACCAAGGAATGAAACATGTTCAGTTAAACCAAGGTAGCTAGCTAAAGCCGTTGCTAATGCAAAGCCAGATGCCATACCAAACAGAATGTAGTTAACAACCGTTAATGGTGTTGACCATTCCTGTAAAAACTTAATGCAGGCATAAATCATTGCTGTGCAAACAAACAATATAAAAGTAGCAAGTACGCCAAAGATACCAACGAACAAGCTGGTGCTTAGGTTAATGCCGCCAATTGTGTATGCAACGCTATCATAATCACCTAAATGGATTACGCCGTAAAAGAATACAGCTGCCATCATTGTGGGTAGTGCTAGTACTTCACGTGATAACCATGAAGTGCGCCACATAGCAGCAGCGCGCCATGCACGTTCTGGGTGGCCTAAGTGGAAGAATGATGCAATCAAACCACCAATTAATAGTAATAATGAAATTACTGCGCCAATACCGTAAAAATTAGACTCAGACACACTTGGTAAAATGTTTAGCTCTGAATATAACTGTGTTGAAAATAGCGCCAGGAATAAACCTTGAGCTACGCCAATCAATGTTGTTAAAAATATGACAGAAAATGCGGGATGCATCGTTCTCTCCTAATTAAATTAAATTTAAATCACTAAATCAAATAACAATATTTAAGCTGCACTCAATACGTGTTCATACTGAGTGCGGCTGTAAATACTAGATATATGAATTATCTTCCAATGTAGGCTCATCAACAGGATCGTGATGTTTCTTCTGCTCTTTGTTAAGCGGATTATCAACACGGATCAGTTCGTCTTCATGGATAGTGATCTTGTTCTTACGACGTGGTAAGTAATGGTTAGAAGGCTGTGTGCCCCATTCCGGCATTAGCTGGTAACCACCATCTTCACGAATCAATTCTGAAACATGTGAATCTGGATCATGCACATCACCAAACAGGCGAGCATTGGTTGGGCAGGCTAATACACAGGCTGGCTTACGCTCAGACTCTGGAAGTGCTTCGTCATAAATACGATCCACACACAGCGTACACTTCTTCATTACTTTCTGGTGTTCATCGATTTCACGGGCACCGTATGGGCAAGCCCATGAACAGTACTTGCAACCGATACACTTGTCGTAATCAACCAGAACGATACCATCTTGTTCACGCTTGTAGCTTGCGCCGGTAGGGCAAACAGGTACACAAGGTGGTTCTTCACAGTGTAGGCAAGACTTAGGAAAGTGGACGGTTTCCGTTTTAGGATATTCGCCAACTTCATAGGTTTGTACACGGTTAAAAAACGTACCGTTCGGGTCTTTATCGTATGGGTTGTCATCAGACATAAAGCCTGCAGGGCCAGACGTGTTCCATTCTTTACATGAAGTAACACAAGCACTACAACCAACACATACATTTAAGTCAATAATCAGAGCTAGCTGAGTCATTATTTAGCCCCCTTCTTGTCAAACTTACCGGCGAAGTAGCCAAGCCATTTACGGCGAACGCTCATTCCAGGTAAAACTTTCATTGATTCAAACTGTGGTAACGAGTTATCTGCATCATCTTCCGCTTTGTAAACACGTACACGTACGTCAAACCATGCGGCTTGCCCCGTTACCGGGTCAGAGTTAGATATGTGCTCACCACACTCATTCTTAGGAAGCTCTTCTGAAATTAAATGGTTCAGAAGGAAACCTTTCTGTGATTCATTTGCTTCATCAGTCAAGTTCCATGCGCCTTTAGCTTTACCAATCGCATTCCAGGTCCAGACTGTGCCTGGTTCTAGTGCTTCTGAGAAACGAGCTAAACAGCGAACTTTGCCATGCATTGATTCAACATAGATCCAGTCGCCATCTGCAAAGCCATGCTTTTCGCCCAGTGAAGGATGAACATGCAAGTAGTTGTGAGCATGAATCTGACGTAACCAGGCATTCTGAGAATCCCATGAATGATACATCGCCATTGGGCGTTGAGTCAGTGCATTTAGCGGATACTTTTGCGTATCCGTTAACTGTCCTTCTAGGGTTTCTGAGTAGAATGGCAATGGGTTGAAATGTTCTTCAACTCGCTTACGCAAATGATCAGGTGGCTGGCGACCAGGGCGCTTGCCCTGTGCTGCTAAACGGAACTTCTGCAAAATCTCAGAATAAATATGAATGTTAATAGGCTCATCATATTTAGTTAAGCGATGTTCCTGTGCCCAGGTTAAGTAACCCTGGTTCCAGTTACGCATGTACTGGTAAGAAACCGGTAGGTGGTACTGGAAAACACAGTTGTTTTCTTCGTACATTTTCCACTGGTTAGGATTAGGTTCACCTTTCAAGAATTTCTCGCCACCCTTACCACGCCAGCCAGCGAGGAAGCCGATACCTGAGCCTGGCTCAGTTTCGAAGTTGGTGATGAATTCAGGGTAGTCACGGAACTTACGTGAGCCATCTTTGTTAGTAAACGCAGGTAGCTTCAAGCGTGAACCCAGTTCAATTAATACTTCCTGGAACGGCTTACATTCACCCAGAGGTTTAACAACCGGAATACGTACCGAATCAGCCGGGCCATCGTATTCAGAGATAGGACGGTCAAGCATAGATATTGTATCGTGACGCTCCAGATAGGTAGTGTCTGGTAGAACCAGGTCAGCAAAAGCCACTGTTTCAGAATGGAATGCATCCGCCACAATCAGGAATGGGATTTTGTAAGTGCCATCCTCTTCTTTGTCATTCAGCATATCGCGAATTTCAGTGGTATTCATGGATGAGTTCCATGCCATGTTCGCCATAAAGATCATCATCGTGTCGATCTTGTACGGGTCACCGCGCCATGCATTCGTTATCGCATTTTGCATCATACCGTGTGCGGATAATGGGAATTCCCAAGAGAAGCCTTTATCTAAACGTACTGGACCATTTTTCTCGTCCAGGAACAAGTCTTCAGGTGACGCAGGGAAACCTAATGGCATACCGCCCAATGGCGTATTTGGCTTAACGCCTTCTGGGCCAGTCGGTGTTTTCGCACATGGCGGAATTGGACGTGGGAATGGCGCCTTATGACGGAAGCCACCCGGACGGTCAATTGTACCCAGAATAGACATTAGGATAGATAGACCACGAATCGTCTGGAAACCGTTAGAGTGTGCAGCCAGACCACGCATTGCGTGGAAGGCAACCGGGTTACCAGTAACGGATGCGTGCTCACGGCCCCATGTATCAGTCCAGGCAATCGGTAGTTCGATCTTTTCATCACGTGCCACAATACCCATTTCATGAGCCAAGCGACGGATAGTTTCGGCTGGAATACCTGTTACATCTGAAGCCCACTCAGGCGTATATTCTTCAACTGATTCTTTCAGTAACTGGAAAGAAGGCTTAACAGGCGTGCCGTCCGGCATGGTGAACTCACCTAGCAAGAACGGATCTGCGCCTTCAGTGTGGGTGCGAACAGCTGTGTTTGTATGACGATCCCACCACATTTGGTTCTGGTGATCGAAACAGCCTTCTTCTGGATCAGTAATATCCATGCGAACAAACATGCCGTGGTGTTCTGAAGACTCATCACAGTTAACCAGCTGGCCTGAGTTTGAGTAATCTTTGAGGAACTCACGATCGTACAAACCGGTTTCGATTAGCTCGCGAGTAATCGCAAGGAATAACGCATTGTCAGTGCCGGGCTTAATTGGAACCCATTCGTCCGCAATCGCAGAGTAGCCTGTGCGTACTGGGTTAACCGAAATAAAGCGGCCGCCATTACGTTTGAATTTCGACAATTCCATTTTTAATGGATTCGAATGATGGTCTTCAGCAGTACCAATCATCACAAGTAATTTTGCACGTTCCAGGTCAGGACCACCAAATTCCCAGAAAGAACCACCGATTGAGTAAATCATGCCCGCAGCCATGTTTACAGAGCAGAAGCCACCGTGTGCCGAGTAGTTAGGTGTGCCGTAGTTCTTAGACCACATACCCGTTAGGGCTTGCATCTGGTCACGACCTGTAATCAGAGTGAATTTCTTCGGATCGGTAGCACGAATGTGCGCTAGGCGCTGTTCCATTATGTCAAATGCGTCATCCCAGGAAATTTCCTCGAACTCTGCATCGCCACGGTCGGCGCCTTCTTTGCGCATTAATGGCTTGGTCAGGCGAGCAGGAGAGTACTGCTTCATAATGCCTGATGCGCCTTTTGCACAAATTACACCCTTATTTAAAGGATGTTCTGGATTGCCCTGAATGTAGCGTACTTCGTTGTCACGTACTGTTACGCGAATACCACAACGACATGCACACATATAACAGGTGGTGTTCTTGGTTTCAACGTGACCTTGTGGTTCTTTGGTCGCGTCATGTATCACACTAGTTGTCATACTTAGGTCCTGCCTTTACAAGTGACCGAGCATTATATGGATTGAAACTTAAAATGCTAATTATCTTTGTTAAGCGAATCATAAAATTCTTATATGCTTGATTATTAAATTTAATGCCCACCCTAATCAGGGTTATTGGCAAAAGGAGTAGTGATATAGCATATAAAGTCGGGGTTTACAGAGTAGTAAGGCTTGCTGTACGTACCTCTCTGTGTGGGAGGTCAGATAGTTTTTTATACTGATTGTCTATAAGTATTTGTTTTTGATTGGAATAATTTCGAATGACTTTCTTCGTATTAGTACTGCCAATAGGCTGCTAAAAAGTCATAAGTCGACAAACGGGGTAGTTAAATGGTTATATTTATTGTGCTGTCTGTTGACCTTAAATAATAACCCTACAAGGTATGATGTAGCGAATATTAATTTTTTCTTATATTATAGATAGACTTTACTCAGGTTTCTTTAAAACTAAAGATGCTTGAGCAAACAACCCCGCCAATACTTTTGAGCCAATTTAAGCTTGATAGACGATACGATTAAACCACAGCGGGTCAAACTCAAGCGTAACCAGGGTTACGCGAGGAAGTCAGGCCATGTCAGAAACAGCACTAATTGATCAGTTTGGGCGCAGTATAGATTACGTGCGTGTGTCAGTAACTGATCGATGTGATTTACGTTGCAGCTATTGCATGCCTAAGCACTTTCGTGATTTCCATGAACCGGAAGAATGGCTAACCTTTGACGAAATAGAAAGAGTCATTGCGGCATTCACGCGCATGGGTACAAAACGAATTCGTTTAACTGGTGGTGAGCCACTAGTTAGAAAAAATGTTCCAGAGTTGGCGCAACGATTAGCAGCGTTGCCGGGGCTGGAAGATTTATCTTTAAGTACTAACTGTACACGTATGAATAAACATGCGGAAGAGTTAAAAGCGGCGGGTATTAGCCGGATCAATGTAAGCCTTGATAGTTTGAATGCCAATACATTCAAAGAACTTACCGGTGGCAAACTAGAAAAAGTAATTGATGGTTTAATGGCTGCAAAAGCTGCTGGTTTAAGCCCCATCAAAATAAACATGGTGTTAATGAAAGGTGTTAACGATCATGAAGTAGAAAGCATGGTGGAGTTTTGTGCACAACATGGTTTTACACTTCGCTTTATTGAAACCATGCCTGTGGGTGATATGGGCCGTAAGGCAACAGATAAGTTCGTTAACCTGCAAGATATAAAGCAGCGCCTCGCAAAAAGTTTTGATTTAGTTCCCGGTGTAATGCCTGGTGGCGGCCCTGCACGTTATATGAACGTAGTGGGTACAGATATTAATATTGGCTTTATCACGCCACTATCACAGCACTTCTGTGAAACCTGTAACCGCGTTCGGTTATCCGTAGATGGCACAATATATACTTGTCTGGGTCAGGAGGATAATTTCGAATTGCGTCCACTACTACGCGCAGGAATTTCCGACGCGGAATTAGAACAAGCTATTTTAACCGCTATTAATCTCAAACCCGAAAAACACGAATTCAATGAAAATCCGGAAAAAGTATTACGCTTCATGTCATATACAGGTGGTTAGTGCACACGAATGAAACACGCTATTCGAAAGTGTTTTATTCGTAATGTTTATGTATTAGTTTGAGTTTTCACGATAAAAAATTCCCCAGTTCCAGGTCTTTACAATTTCCTTATTACCTAAAGCATAAGTTTCAATTTGCATATCAGGCAGGTTTAAAATCATACAGCTATGATTAAACTGGGTACTACCTGGATTAATAACCTGAACAGATCCAATTTGTGTATTAAATACCTGATGAGTATGTCCAACAATTAATACATCGTAATTAAAGTCTACTAGTGAATCTTTCCATTCGGCTAACCTATCAGGAAAAATGTTTCCATTGGGGTCAAGTAGTTTGATACCGCCGTGTTGTAAGTCTGGCGGGTGAGCATGCACCACATAAATTGTCTTTTCTTCCAGCGTTAGTGATAAGTGAAGAGGAAGATTGCTGAAAAATTGAGTGATAAAATCAGCATGAGGTGAATTAATTAATTGGTCTGGTAAGTGATCGTGATTACCAGAGATCATTAAGCAATTATAATGTTGCAGCGTGAGGATAACTTCAAATAATTCATCCTCTCCATACCCGGCAATATCCCCAGCGCATATGATTAAATCCACATTATTTTGCTCGAAAATATCCATCGCTTGCTTAAGAGGAGCAAGTGTTGAATGAATATCGCTAATTATACCGATCCGTGTCGTCATCTTTAAAGTTCAGTTAGCTAGATAAACGTTATACATACATAGAATATACTCCAAGTAGTCAAGAAAACTAGATGCAATATTAGTAAAGAAAAACATAAGGGTAGTGACTATACTTATCTAGGGTTCGTGCATTGATGCTGTATGGCTATGTATAGGTATTTATTTTGCTGGGGTGAAGATGGGTTTCTGGAATTTAAAAACAAAATCAGTATTAATTATTGATGATTTTCCTCAAATGAGGGCAATGTTGTTATCGATGATAAAAAACTATGAGCCAAAAGAAGTACATCAGGCAGGTAATGGAAAAGATGCATTGGAAAAAATGTCCAAGCACCGCTTTGACATAGTGTTGTGTGATTACAATTTAGGCGATGGAAAAGATGGGCAGCAAGTTTTAGAAGAAGCGAAATATCAGAAAATCCTGCCGTTTTATACGCTGTTTATTATGGTGACCGCAGAAAATACAAATGCAATGGTGATGGGCGCAGCAGAACATATGCCAGATGCATATTTATCTAAGCCAATTAATAAAACCGTATTGTTATCACGTATGCAAAAGTTACTAGCTAAAAAGCAGGCTCTACATCCGTTGTCTGATGCAATTGAAAACAATAATGCAGCACAGGCTATTAAGTGTTGTGATGAGTTGCTAGCCAAAGATATCAAATTCAAGTTTGAAGTATTAAAAATTAAGTGTGAATATTTACTTAAGCTAGGTAAGTATGACGAAGCGCTTGCCATCGCTAATGATGTTATAAAAGAAAGGGATATACCCTGGGCCATGATGGTTGTTGGTAAAGTGCAAATGCATAATAAGGACTATCATAATGCCGAGATGAAGTTCAGGGATGTTATTGAGCTGGATAAAAAATTTATGCCAGGTTATGACAGTTTGGCAGAAGTGATGACACTTACTGAAAATTTTGAAGAGGCTCAAACTGTTTTAATGGATGCGATTAAAGTGTCGCCCAAATCAATATTAAGACAGCGCTCGTTAGCTGACGTGCTAGATATTAATGATGAAAAAGAATTGTTAGAAAAAACTCGCAAAAAAGTAGTAGATATAGGTAGAACATCATGCCTAAAACAATCAACTGATTACACAAAGCTGGCAAAAGCTTATGTGGATAATAATTCTGCTAATAAGGCAATCGATATTCTCAGTGAAACAGTAAAAGTGTTTCGCGGAGATGACGCTGTAGTACTGGATAGTAAAGTTCAGTTAGCTGATGTGTATAAAAAAACAGATAATACTGCATTGTATAAAGATGCAGTAGAGGCATCACTTAAACTAGTGAGTGGAAATAAAAAGTTAGCCAAAGGTGAGACTGCTATAGAACTGGCGCGTGCGTGTATAGATTTGGGGAAGGTGGACGAAGCAAAAGAACTAGTGACGTCAGTGGTGAAGGATTATTCAGATGATGATGAGCTGATGGGGTCTATCAGTCAGATGTATGCAGATGCGGGAATGGCTGAAGAAGGAGAGCAGTTAATATCAACAGCCAAAGATGAAGTGATAAAAATAAATAATGAAGGCGTAGGCTTAATTAAAGAAGGAAAAATTTCTGAGGCAATTAATTTGTTCCAGGTAGCAGCTAGGGAAATGCCAAATAACATTACGGTTAATTTGAATGTCGCTATGGCATTATATCTTAATATGAAAAACACGGGATTTAATGAAAGAACTCAAAAACAGGTGTTTGAGTACCTTGATGCAATCTTTGAAAGAGATACTAATAATGCCAAAGCACTGGACTTAAGATCTAAATGTTTGTTATTAGCGAAATAATTGAGAATTTATAATGCCGAATAATAATGATGAAGCTGACTTCTCAGCAATAATCGCCAGTTCTGTTCATGACATGAAAAACTCCCTATGCATGCTGTTAGGGGCGCTGGATGAAATAATGGCGCGTTATGATTCTGAAGATAATTCGCTTGAGGAATTTAGTCACGTGCGTTATGAAGGTAACAGAGTTAACAACAGTTTAATTCAGTTGCTATCTTTGTACCGAATAGGCAACGGACAGTACTCGTTGAATTTAAGTGAGAATGATGTCGAAGAATGTATTGAGGAATGCTTTTTAGAATCTGAAGGCTTATTGGCGCTTAAAGGTATTGAATCACATATGAATTGTGATGATGAACTGATGTGGTATTTCGATAGAAACCTGATTATTGGTATGTTAAACAGTGTAATTAATAATTCGTATAAATATACGAAAAGTATAGTTAATTTACATGCCTATGCCGAAGACGGTTATTTAGTTATAGCTGTAGAAGATGATGGCGATGGGTATCCAGAAGCAATGCTTCATGGAGATAAAGAGCATGTGCCAGGTATTGATTATAAAAGCGGCAGCACGGGATTGGGGTTATATTTTGCAGGGCAAATTGCACATATGCATGAAAACAAGGGCAGAAGAGGTTTTATTGAAACCAATAATGATGGCGTAAATGGTGGTGGTAAATTTGCCATTTATTTGCCTTAATAAATGGTATAGTGGCGCGGTTTTTAACAGATAAATTCTAAGTGTAAATTATGAGTAAAGAAGATCGAGATCAAGAGTTTTGGGATATGACCGATGAGTTTATTAATATAGCAAATACGCAATGTGATAAACACAATAATGGTAAGGTTAGTACGTCAATTTTGTTTTCGGCTGCACGCTTCAATGCATTTATGTTTGCATCAACAACTAAAGATGTTGCCGAATTAGTGAAAGATAAAGAAATGGCTATAGAGTACTTTACTAGTCAGTATAAAAAAGTATTAGAAGAAAATCTGAACGATTATGAAAAAAACTATAAAGATTATGTTACTAAAAAATAAATATGCTCTTATGTGATTTGATTAGGCTGCCAACAGCCTAATCAAAATAGATATTATTAATATAAAAACAAATCTTTCCCGGCAGCTTTATTCCTGACTTTACCAGGGGATAATAGAGCCATCAATTTCGAAAAAGCTACCGCTTTTCTCCAGAGTTAGCTCACTTAATGTTTTCTTTAGTTGCTGCACGCACTCACTAGTACTGATTTCTGCATTTGGGCCACCCATATCTGTCTTAACCCATCCCGGGTGCATAATGGCAACTTTAATACCTCTAGGTTTTAAATCAATTGCTGCACTGGTCATTGCGGCATTTAAGGCGGCTTTAGATGAGCGATATAAATAACTGCCCCCCGAGCCATTGTCGGCCATGCTGCCCATTTTACTACTCATGGTTGCAATGGTTTTGAATTGACTATTAGCTACATGAGTAACAAAGGCCTCCGTTACTTTCATAGGTGAAATCGTATTAATATTGAAACACTCTAGCCATTGTTGTTGGTCGGTGTTACCAAAATTAGCATCATATGGGCCATATATACCGGCATTATTAAATAAAATATCAATTGGAGTATCTTTTAGTTTCTGAGCTAAATCTAAAATTTGCTGAGGCTCAGTAACATCAAGTGGGTGAATTGAAATATTGTCTTTAAATTTGGTCAGAGCCTGTAAATCCGTTGCTTCTTTTGGTGAGCGACAGCAGGCGAATACGCGCCAGTTATCATCTGTATATTGCTTAACAAGTTCCAAGCCAATGCCACGATTACTGCCAGTTATTAAAATATTGTTCATAATGTTGCCTGCTGAAAATGTTTTATGCTGTATTGTTTTTATAAAAAAATGTTATCGTAATACCCGAGATGCTAACACGGCCAAATGGGAAGATTGTCTGCGCCGTATTCTGGGAATAACGTTATGTGCTCAATAACACCATCTATTGTCCAGAATGATATTTCTCGTTGTTGGCATACATAGTCCTTCAGCGACTCACTTAAGTCTTCATCGAGTACAATTGTTGGAAATTTATTTATTAATATGTCTATATTTGAGCCAATGGGTTTTATATCATCTAATTCAGCATCTTTTGCAGTGACTGTGATAGTTGAAAGTCGGTAATCCGTATCCGAATCAAAATTCAGGACGAAGCCCATGTCGGGGTATTTCCATGCCTCTGAAATAGTACCATCTGGCCACTCGTCGCTGCTGGAAGACTCAGGCTCACCGAGCAAATCAAACAATGCCTCTTTAGAGCTGCCAAGTACAATGTTATCGATGCCTATTAATGGTTTTATTTTCATATGCGTATTAAGTATTTTTTAATTTATTTAACAGTGTTAATGGCAGGGTAAGTACAAGCAGTGCAGACCATTGCCATAAAGGTGAATTGCTGTGAATGGTTGAAGACTCTATAACTGGATTAATTAAAGTTGCATCAGTTAATGTCAGTAATCCATATGTGCAAGTAATAACACTTATTGCCAATGCTGCGATGGTGGTCTGTTTGGTTGCAACGAGGTTTATTAAAAATGCCAAATAAGCATAGGGGGAAATAAACCACACAATGGTCGCTATAGCTGCTGATGTGTATTCGTTACTAAATATATATAAACATATAACTAGAGTAGTAAGTGCGGAAAATAGCGCAAGGTATTTTGCGTAGGATTTAAAGTTTTTATGCATAGGTATGTATTTTTTAAGTATACGAGAAGTATAATTGTTTATCTAAGGCTATGGAAATAGCCTGTCTTATTACTAAACTATCAGTCTTTATTCTTATTCTTTCGAAGCCGATTACGGTATTTTCCTTTAGCGAATTTTTGCAAGTCCTCAATGGTATCAGTTTCATCAACAATTTCACGACCTAACATAGTTTCAATAGCATCTTCGAGCGTCACTATGCCAGCTGTTTGGCCCAACTGGTCTTCGACCAGAAAAAGGTGTTCCTGTTTTTTTATAAACAAATCCAACAGTTGTTGTACGGGCAGGCTTTCTGAAACACGTGTGATGGGTTTGGAAAATTGGCTGATTTCAATATCGGACTTTCCTTGCCGTTCTTCAAATAAAAGTTCACGACTAAGAACTATGCCAATGATGTCATCCTGATTGTCTCTATACACAGGGATGCGTGAAAACTGTTTTGTTTTTTCTTCGTCAAGTGCCTCATTGATGGTTAAGGTTTCACTCAGGCTATGCATAACACTGCGCGGCGTTAGAATTTCTTCTGTTTTTATTTCACGCAGGCGCAATACATTGCCAAGGTATTCGTTCTCCTGACTAATGAGTGTGCCCATTTTGTGGCCTAAAGAAGCTAATGCAAGTATTTCTTCTCGGCTAATTTTATTTTTCTTATTCTTGCTAAAAAATCGTGTGATGAACGTAGAAACCCAGATTAATGGATAAACTAACCTTATAAGCCAGTTGATAGTATGTGCAGATGGAATGGCTAATTGTCGCCAGTATGTTGCACCAATAGTTTTAGGAATGATTTCAGAAAAATACAGAATAACCAATGTAAGCAAAACTGCGATTAATGTTTCCCAACGAGCACCGAAGACATGAGATGCCTGAGCACCAACACCCGCTGCGCCCATAGTGTGAGCAAAGGTATTTAAAATCAGAATGCTGGAAATCGATTGATCGAGGCGGTTTTTTACTCGGCTAAGAATCTTGCCTCGCTTAGGATATTGGTTGGTAATGCTCTCAACGTAGCTTGGTGTTATAGAGAGTAAAACAGCCTCCAATACTGAGCAGACAAAAGAAACCCCAATGGCAATGGTAAGATAAATAATAAGTAGAGTCATTAGAGTGTCACAGTTAGTCTGTTATTACAGTTCATTGAAATAAGATTGGTAATACTATTCTACAGAGAATTAAATCTATTGTTAGCTCCCATCTTTACTGTCGTTGTCGTATGGAAATAAGGTGTGGCCATATCGAATGGCAAGAATAGATATGGCCAGAACTAGTATTGCACCGGCAAGTCCAAGCACTCTTAGTGTGTCTAGGTTTTTCATATCAAGAATCATATAACGAGCTATTGCTACTATGGCAATATAAAGAGGAATACGCACAGGTAGTTTCCCTGTTTTAAGGTATATCCCAACCATTGCCAATACTTCCAGATATATAAAAAGTAATAGAAGGTCAGCAAGTGTTACCTTCATGGCCTGAATCATTACTGAAACTTCAAAGCCAATAGCAATGACAGTTGAGATAGCAATAATCATTAGGCCAATGTCTTCAACGACTACCAGAGCCTTGTATCCAGAGGTTTTTAACTTGCTCATTACATGTTCCTGATTATGTTTGTTTTGGTTAGTTTCCAGGCCATATAAATTCTACGCGGATGCCGCTTGGTTCGTAACACATCATATGCTTTGCGGGGCCATCGCGTAAAAGTTCAGGATTGAATTCAATGCTTATATTGTTGCTTTCGAGCTTATTATATATGTTATTTAAATTCTCTTCGCTTTCCACATTAAATGCTACATGGTGTAAACCAACATTACCGTTTTTATTAAATGGGTTTATGGGTTCTTCTTTTGTTGCCCAGAGTGTAACCATTATCTCCCCATCAGTAACAAAAATAGCAGGATATTCTTTGTTTCTTCTAACTTCTGCCCAGCCTAAAAGAGAAGTGAAGAAGCTGGCGCTTTCCTCAAGGTTTGAAACAGTTAAACCTATGTGGTGAGTGCCTTTTGTAATTGCTGTAGTCATAAAATTCCTTTTTTAAAATAAAAATTTATAAGTCAGGCAACCTATTCGCGCCAATAGTTGGAGTCATAGGGTAAACGTCTAAGAGAGGTTTAAGATGATCAACAGTCTATCTTCTGACGTAAATTGTTCCAGTGTTATTTCTGCTCGTGGTTTATATTGTTATACTTCGCACTTTGTAATACGGCCTTGGCTACCATGAACAACAGCATAAACGATAATGTTAGTAACCTACAGCAACCGATTGCCATTTCAAACTGGCTTTTTTCAGTTGCATTTCTTGTGTTTATTATGGTTATTGTTGGTGGCATTACGCGACTGACTGAGTCAGGGCTTTCAATTACCGAATGGAAGCTAATCACTGGTGCTTTACCACCGTTAAGTGAAGCGGCATGGATTTCAGAATTCGAGAAGTATAAGCAGATACCGGAATACGTAGAGATCAATGGCCCGGCCGGTATGCTCCTGAGTGATTTCAAATTTATATATTTTTGGGAATGGGTGCACCGCCTTTTGGGGAGGCTGATTGGTTTTGCTTTTGCTCTGCCGCTTGCCTATTTTGCACTTAAGCGCGCCATACCTAATGGCTATGCTGTGCGACTTACTGCGCTCTTAATTTTAGGCGGAATGCAGGGAGTGATTGGCTGGTGGATGGTCAGCTCTGGTTTAACCGAACGTACGGATGTGAGCCACTTTCGTCTGGCGACGCATTTGTTAACGGCACTTCTTATTCTCGGTGCACTGGTCTGGACAGCGTTGGATCTTCGGCAGGTCGCTAGCGGTCAAAACGGCAAATCAAAACTTACCGCCCTTGGCCTGATGGTTTTCGGGGTATTATTTCTGCAATTGCTATTTGGTGCATATACAGCAGGCCTAAACGCAGGTCATGTTTCCAATACCTGGCCGCTAATGAATGGCTCTCTTATGCCACCAGGAATAGACTGGGCTGGCGGTGCCTGGACAATACTCAATAATGACCCCTATGTTATTCACTTCATTCACCGCTGGTGGGCATGGGTTACGGTTGGCTTTCTAATTACATTGGCTTGGAGAGTACGCGCTCAGTCTAAAAAAGCATCAGCAGCAATCCACA
>Ga0316204_10001706_pt1 | contig 56407 bp, 57 predicted proteins | sample 6monrhotite_MG_2_FD_205661 | JGI IMG/M metagenome (GOLD analysis project Ga0316204, IMG submission 205661) | Microbial mat bacterial communities from mineral coupon in-situ incubated in ocean water Damariscotta River, Maine, United States -... | ecosystem: Environmental > Aquatic > Marine >... | reverse complement strand
TTATAATTTACGGTATTAATATCAATGATGACATCCTGGCGCCCCTTCATCTGCGCTCTAATATTCACATGTCGGCTGAAATAATATAAATCGCCGCCGGCAGAACGCCATACCGGGGGAATCTGCACTTCCTGAAAACTGACATTTAACCCACGCTCTCGGGCAAACGCCGTAAAAAGATAACTGAACGCAAGGCAGTTGCCTTCTGATTTCCTGAAGGCCTCCTGCGCATTATGGGTTTTTGACACATCATATTTCATATTCAGAGTGCCAGAGCCCAACATCATAGTCATTAATATTCTGATCTGTGTCTGCTCAGCATAATTTCGGGGAACATATCTGTCCAGATAAGCCCGCATCTGATCGTTAAGCGCTATGACATGGTCTTCGGGCAGAGTAATATTCTTTGCCCGCGTGCCAAAAATTGCCTGTCCTGACAGCAGGTCCGCGCGGCTCACCGCCCCCGCAGAATAAACCGGGTCCTGTATTTTCACGCTGCTGCAACCACTAAGCAGAAAAATCAGCAGAATGACAAAAAAAAGAGATATATTCTGTAAAATGGGCATATATAATCCACCCTCTCAGGCAGAATTCTATCACAAAAAAGGCTAATTTTCAAATTCTCCTCTCTGTTTAAGCCAAAGCCTTCTCTCTTTTATGAAAGAGCATAAGGCGGCATAAACCCGGTCTTAATCTTTTTTTCGTAGGATTATTCTTGACTTTACGGCTGACTTTAAGGATTACTTGTCCCGTTATGACACTTTCTTGGATCAACATCATACCCAAAATCCGCATAGCCATTCTATGTCTGGCCCTGCTCGCCTATGGGCAGCCAATGACTGTTATGGCCCATCAGAATATGGGGGCTGATATGATATCCGACCTGCAAAACACAGCCAGCCATTGCGATCAAGCCATGATGGACCAGGATGGTAATAAGCCAGCCAGCATTGGCTGTTGTGACGCGGGCGACTGTGATCATCCCTGCGCCGGCATGTCCGTGACCTTGCCGCCTCTGACTGCATCAATAAGGCCGGGCGCCAAACAAAGCCATAAGAATGCCTTCCTCTCCCACCCTATTGCGGCTGACCTAAGCCGGGCAACGCCGCCGCCGCAAGTTTAATTCCCTAAAACTGAATCATACCCCGGTTTTCTTGCAAAACTGGGGGACGTTATATTTTTTCGGGATTATTACCATGTTAATATTTCACACAGCCGCCCTTGCGGTGCTGATGTTGTTGACGGGCCTTTCTGTCACACAAGCGCAAGACTTATCCTTGACCGAGGCGGTAAATCTGTCTCTTGCCCACAATGAGCCAAGCGTGCGCAGCTATCATGCGCGCGCGGAAACCATCTGGGCCGCATCCCAATCGCAAAGCCAGCTTATGGGCCCGAAAGCAAAACTTGGCTTGGCAAATTTACCGGCCAACGGTTTTAATTTCACCCAAGAGCCCATGACTCAACTTCAAATCATGCTGCATCAGGACATCCCGGGCCGGACAACCCGCCGCCTGATCCGTGAAAAAGGCGAACATGCCGGGAATATATATCAACAGCAGGCTATCGGCCAGCAACTCAACATCATTCGGGATGTACGCCGCTTGTGGCTCCAGCTATTATTCACCGCCAATTCAAAAATTATCCTGCTGGAAAAACAGCGCACGCTCGAAGAATTGTCCCAGTCCCTCCAAGGCAATTATCTTGCCGGTAAAAATCACGCGGGGCAGCTGTTGCTTCTGGATGCCGAAAGGGCCCTACTGGACGACAAGCAGGAACAATTGGCCGAATTAGAAAATATTACCCGCCTGAAGTTGGCCCGTTATATCGGCAGCGCGGCCATGGCATCGGTCCCCAGCGGCACCTACGATCAGATGACCGTGCCGCCAGCCCTCTCACAGATAGAGGATAGCCTGCCGCAGCACCCCGCCCTCAAGCAGCATCGAGCTAAAATCCGGGTGGAGGATAAGGCCATTGGCCTAGCCCATGAAGCCTATAAGCCCAACTGGGGCCTTGACGTCGGTTACGGCCTTCGGGGCGGTGGGCGGGCCGATCTGCTGACAGCAATGGTCACCTTTGATGTCCCGCTTTTCACACGGGGCAAACAGGATAAAAAACTCTATTCTGCAAAAAAATCAAAATTGGCCGCCCAGCTTTCCGCTAAGGCCGCAACAGAAGACATGAAGCGAAACCTTAAGATTTCCTACATCAAATGGCAGCGCAGTTCACGGCGGCTCACCCTGCATGAAACAGATATCCTGCCGCGTACCAAGGCCGCCGCTCAAGCCGCCGCAAAATCATATGCCGCCGGCAGCAGCGGCTATGATGACATGATCCGAATTTCCCTTGGCGCGCTGGATGTCCGTCAGAAGATCGAAGAATTGAAAATGATCCGGGCACAGTCCCAGGCCGATTTGGCCTATTATAGCGGAGAAATCCAATGAATAAACAAACCGTAATCACAGCCTTCCTGACCTTGATTGTCGGAACATGCCTTGGTTTCTTGCTCTTTAACGCATCAGAGGACAGGCCGGAGAATACGCCGAAAGAAAAAAAGATTGCCTATTGGGTCGCACCGATGGACGCCAATTATCGCCGGGATGCGCCGGGGAAATCCCCTATGGGCATGGACCTTATCCCGGTCTATGAGACAGACGATAACCCAGCCGCAGCGGACCAGCCCGGCTTTACCATTGCTGCCCATGTTCAGGCCAACCTTGGCATCAAAACCGCGCCCGTCATTCAAGCAGATTTTACCCCCGTTATTCAGGCCACCGGACGGCTTGCCTATGATCAACGTAAGATTTCCCATATTCAAATCAGGGCCGAAGGCTGGGTTGAAAAGCTTTATGTCAGAGCCGAAGGGGAAAAAGTGAAAAAAGGCGACAGGCTATTGGCCTTCTATTCCCCGGATATTGCCGCCGCCCTTGGCGAATATTATACAGCCCGGCAGGGAAATTCCACCGGCCTGAAAAAATTAACCAAAGCGCGCCTGTTCGCCTTCGGCCTTTCAGAAAAAACCATTGAGCAGGCACTAAACGCTGGCAATTGGGACAACGGTATCTGGCATGAGGCCCTTATCATTTATGCGCCGCAGGATGGGGTTATTTCCCGCCTCGGCGTACGGGAAGGCAGTATTCTGGCCAAAAATACCGTTGCTTTTGAGATTACGGACCCGGCTAATTTATGGGTGATCGCTGATGTTTATGAATCGGACGGTCCCGGCCTTGACCAAAATAGTCCTGCCGAAATCATCTTGCAGGACGGCACCATATACCGCGCCATGATTGACCATATCTATCCCGGCCTTGATCCCCTTACCCGAACCATTCAAATACGTTTTAATCTGCCCAATTCTTCAGGAAAATTCCGTCCGGGACAATTCTTCGCTGTCAATATTCTGGGGCAGCCGGAGGTATCCCTGGTCATTCCAACCACCGCCGTAATCCGTCTGGGTACAGGTAACCATGTCATGATAGCCCATGGACAGGGCCGCTTTGAAGCGGCAAAAGTCACGCTTGGCGCCTCATCAGGCCAGAAAATTCAGATCCGGCAGGGCCTCAAAGAAGGCGAAGAGGTCGTCATCTCCGGTCAGTTTATGCTCGATAGCGAAAGCAGCTTTGCCGGGGCCAAACTCAGGATATTACCTTCTGATTCCTCACAAATGGGTGGAGACAAGCCATGATAGGTCATATCATTCAGGCGGCGATCACCCATCGGGGCATAGTTCTTTTTCTCGCTTTGATGCTCGCGCTATGGGGCGTGATTTCCATTAAAAACACACCGATAGACGCCATTCCCGACCTGTCTGATGTGCAGGTTATCGTCAAAACCACCTATGCCGGACAAGCCCCGGAAGTGATTGAAAATCAGGTCACCTATCCACTGACCTCTGCCATGCTGGCGGTGCCCAAGGCAACCACAGTACGCGGCTACAGCTTTTTTGGCGACAGTTATGTCTATATTCTATTCGAAGAGGACACCGACCCCTATTGGGCGCGCTCCCGCGTTCTCGAATATCTCAATCAGGTGTCCGGTAGTCTGCCAGACGGGGCAAAAACGCAACTCGGGCCCGATGCCACCGGTGTCGGCTGGATATATCAGTATGCCTTGGTGGACAGAAGCGGACAGCATGATATTTCCGAATTGACCAGTCTGCAAAACTGGTTTCTGAAATTTGAATTGCAGAATATTGACGGGGTGGCGGAAGTCGCCGCTGTCGGCGGCATGATCAAGCAATATCAACTGCTGCTCGACCCCGTGAAATTACATCAGTTCAACCTGACATTCGCCGAGGTTCGCCGTGCCATTCAGCGCGGCAATAAGGAGGTCGGCGGCAGTGTTATCGAAATGGCCGAGGCAGAATATATGGTTCGGGTCCGCGGCTATGTCCAGAATTTGACAGACATCCAGAATATACCGATACGTAGCGACAAGGAGGGAACAACCCTGTTGGTGCGTGATATTGCCGCTGTCTCCCTCGGTCCGCAAATGCGCCGGGGGGTGACCGACCTGAACGGCGAAGGTGAGGCGGTAGGCGGCATCATCATTATGCGGGACGGCGGCAATGCGGCACCGACGATAGCCGCCGTCAAGGCAAAGCTTGAAACCTTAAAAAAGGGCCTGCCGGAAGGCGTGGAACTGGTCGAGGTATATGACAGGTCCGATTTGATCAACCGGGCCGTCAGCAGTCTAAGCACAAAATTGATTGAGGAATTTATTGTGGTCTCCCTCGTCTGCGCGCTTTTTTTGCTGCATCTATCCTCTTCACTGGTGATTGCGCTGTCCCTGCCGCTGGGTATTCTCTGCGCCTTCATCATTATGAATTTACAAGGCATCAACGCCAACATCATGTCACTGGGCGGGATTGCCATTGCGGTCGGGGCGATGGTGGATGCCGCCATTGTCATGATTGAAACCCTGCATAAAAAGCTCGAAAAGACAACTGTCACGGCGGAAAATCGCTGGCAGATCGTCGCCCAGGCCACCCGCGAAGTCGGGCCGGTTTTATTTTATTCCCTGCTGATTATTACGGTAAGTTTCCTGCCGGTTTTTGCCCTGGAAGCCCAGGAAGGCCGGTTGTTCAAACCGCTGGCTTTCACCAAAAGCTATGCCATGGCCTCGGCGGCGATCTTATCCATTACGCTGGTGCCGGTTCTCATGGGCTATTTGATCCGGGGCAACATCAGGCCGGAACATAAAAATCCGATCAACAGATTTCTGATGATGTTATATCAACCCATTTTAAAACTGACCCTGACATTTCCCAAAGCGACGATCCTGCTCTGTCTTGTGATTGCCCTGTCAGCCCTCTATCCGGCCCGGCAGCTGGGCAGCGAATTTATGCCGCCACTCGCCGAAGGGGATTTCCTCTATATGCCCAACAGCTTCCCCGGTATTTCCATTGGCAAGGCCCGGCAGCTACTTCAACAGTCAGACCGAATGATCATGACCGTGCCGGAAGTATACTCCACGTTTGGCAAGGCCGGACGGGCAGACACGGCCACGGATCCTGCCCCGCTGACCATGATAGAAACCATCGTTCGCCTGAAACCGCGCGCAGAATGGCGGGCGGGCATGACCCTGGATAAAATCCGGGACGAGCTGGATAAAGCAGTTCAAATTCCCGGCCTGACCAATGCCTGGGTTGCGCCCATTAAAGGCCGCATTGACATGTTGGCCACCGGGATCAAGACCCCCATCGGACTTAAGATTTCCGGCCCCGACCTGGGCCGGATTTCGGAATTGGGCCAACAGTTGGAACATATCCTTCACGGCGTATCCGGCACAGCATCGGTCTATGCAGAGCGTGTGGTTGGCGGGCGTTATATTGATATTGAGATAGACCGCATCGCCGCCGCCCGTTTTGGCATGAATGTGGCGGATATTCAGGATATTATCCGATCCGGCGTGGGCGGTATGACTATTACCGAAACCATTGAAGGGCGCGAGCGTTATCCCGTTAACTTAAGATTCCCGCGCGACATGCGGGACAGCCCGGAAAGTTTGCGCAATATTCCTGTGGTCAGTAAAACCGGGGCTCATATCCGCCTTGGTGACATTACACGGATCAGGGTCATTGACGGACCCGGTATGATCCGCAGCGAAAATGCCCGAATGAATGGCTGGCTTTACGTGGATATTCTAGGCGGTGACATTGGGGCCTATATCTCCCGCGCCCAGGCGGCGGTGGGAAAAAATATAAGCCTGCCCACAGGATATTCCCTGAGCTGGTCCGGGCAATATGAATATATGGAACGGGCAAAAGATCGCCTTGCCCTGATTATCCCTTTCACCCTGTTATTGATCGTACTTATTCTGTATCTGGCCTTCCGGCGCACAACAGATGTGGCGATAATCCTGGTCAGCCTGCCGCTGGCTTTAAGCGGGGGTATATGGCTTTTGTTCCTCCTGAATTTTCATCTGTCCATCGCGGTGGCCGTCGGCTTTATCGCCCTTGCCGGGGTCGCCGTCGAGCTGGCTGTTGTGATGGTCTTATTTCTCAATATCGCCTTAAAAAATATCTCGGATCATAAAGAGACCATGACCAGAGAAGACATCCGTGCTGCGGTGACAGAGGGCGCATTAATGCGGCTCAGGCCCTTGTTGATGACAGTGATGACCATTTTTTCCGGCCTGTTGCCGATCATGATGGGCAGCGGCACCGGCTCAGAAGTCATGCAGAGGATCGCTGCCCCCATGATCGGCGGCATGGCCAGCGCTACCCTGCTGACATTAGTGGTCATTCCAGCGATATATTATCTGTGGCATGGGCAGGGCATCAAGGATTAGTGGCCTTACGATGGATTATCGGCCCGTTGCTTTGACTGCGTGATCACATCCTTGATAATCTCGGCCAATTTGAAATTATTGGTTTTGGATTTGACCAGTATGGCACTGACTTTATCGGCATAATCCTCTGTCACATCATAGGCAGAGAAAATAACAACCTTCGGCGCGGGCCTGCAATTCTCGATGTTTTCCAGCAAGTCCAGCCCGGAGCCATCAGGCAGGCCGATATCCAATAAAATCAGATCAAATTCTTCTGAATCCAACCTGTTTTTGGCGGCAGAAAGTGTCTGGGTCCACGTCAAGTCACAATAATCACTCAGCATGATACTGACAACTTTATGGACATCAGCATCATCCTCCACATGGAGCACACGCGGCAGATCGGATAAGGTGCAGGCCTGTTTAATGGCATCAATGAGGCGCGATTGATCAATGGGCTTCTGCAGCCAATCAACCACACCAATCGCCCCGCCCTTTAATGTCCGCTTGGTCTCATCGGCCAGTACAGAAATCACAACCACGGGAATATCACGGACCGCCGCATCCCCGCGCAAGGCTTTCAGCAAGCTGATGCCCCCTTCCCCAGGCAGAGCCAGATCAAGCGTAATAACTTCATACTGCCCGGGCTTTTCCCGCAAATGTCTTCGGGCATCCTCAGCATCATACGCAATATCACTGTCATACCCGCTTTCGGCCAACATCCTTCTGATCAATGCCGCAATATCCGGATCATCTTCCACGATAAGAACAGACGCATCAAACGTGCTGGCGGGCAGCTGGCGGGGGGTGCTTGTTTGATCACTATCGGTTATTTTACCCATCAGTTCCGGCAGTTCGATATAGAAAGTTGTCCCGATCCCCTGACGACTGATAAAATCAATCCGGCCGCCATGTTTTTCAATAATGACCTTGGTAATGCTCAGTCCCAGCCCGGTACCGCCTTTCTGGCGGCTATCGGATGAATCTGACTGGGTAAATTTATCAAATAATTTTGGTTGAAATTCTTCCGCAATACCTAGCCCATAATCCGTCACGGAAATACGTAAACTGTCACTTTGGTGATGGGCAACGGAAATTTCCACCGTTTCGCCTTTAGGGGAAAATTTGGCCGCATTGGAGAGCAGATTCGCCATCACTTGCATAAGCCGATCTTTATCCGCATAAACCCGGGCATTAAGCACGGTTTGCGCAATGACAAATTTTACCCCATACTGCGCGCCATAGGATTCATTCTCTTCGGCCGCCTGTTCCAGAAAAGTCGTCAGATCCAGACTCTGGAATTTAAACGCCATTTGTCCTGATTCAATTTTCTGAATATCCAGAATATCATTGATCAGCAACAATAGACGTTCCGTGTTATTGCTGGCAATTTTGAGCATTTCACTGGCCTGTTCCGACAATTTTCCTACAGCACCGCCCGCCATCAATCCTAAGGAGCCGCGAATGGATGTCAGCGGCGTACGCAATTCATGGCTCACGGTCGAGATAAATTCATTCTTCATCTTTTCCATCTCTTTACGTTCGGTAATATCCCGTACGAGACCGGTATAGAGCGTCTGACCATTCACTGCCATTTCACTAACAGCCAGATCCAAAGGGAATATTTCACCGTTTTTACGGAGGCCTTCGACCTCCCGGCCAATGCCGATAATCTTCTTCTGATGGCTTTTGGCGTAATTATCCAGATAACCATCATGTTCCGACTGATAGGGTTCCGGCATCAACATCTTCAGGTTTTTGCCAACCACTTCATCGGGCTGATAACCGAAAAGCTTTATCGCGGCGGGATTAAGCATGGTGACAATACCCTTGTCATCAATGGTGACCAGCCCGTCAACCATATTTTCGACGATACTGCGCTGGCGAAATTCGCTTGCCTCCAGTTCCTGGGTGCGCTCGGCCACAATAGCTTCCAGATTACGGTTCATATTTTCAAGATTGTTCTGCGCCTCTTCAACCTGTCCGATCAAGGTATTATAGCTGCGCGCCAAGACGCCAATCTCGTCATTCTGATCCAACGGCATCAGTTCCGAACTTTTACGGTGCCGGATAAAATCATTCATGATCTGGGTGATTTGTTTGATCGGTTTAGACATACGGTAGGCTAATAATACAGCCAGAAAGGCCGCCACCACAGCAAAAACCAAGGCCAGAAGCAGAACCTCATTCATCACCCCGGCCTGCTTGGCGACAATTTCACTATAGAGCTGGGTTATCCCCACTGCAATGAAACGTTCCGGACGGGAGGGGTCAAAAGGTACTCTGATGAAACTCACCACATGCAAGCCGTCAGTATCGGCCGGCAGCAATGTAAACTTAGTGTTCATATTATCCGTCGAGAATAATTCTGTCAGCTGGGGCATATCATGCTGAACTTTATAATTATGGCCCAAATCAAAACCAAAATCCTTGGTGGTATCCGGATGCAGCAGATAATCACCTTTGTCATTGGCAATATAAATTACCCGCCCCAGAGCTTGAATATCGCGCTGTATATCCAGCAACTCATGGGCAATCTTGACCGTAATGACCAACACGCCTGCAACCGCGCCCGTTGCCTCGTCATAAATCGGCGTTGCACTGCGCATCACTTCCTTATACGGCATACTTACCTTGCCATGTTCACGGCTCAGATTCATTTCGGACAGATAAACCGAACCTGCGGGTAATTTAAGCGTTTCGGACATATAGTCACGATGGGCTTTATTCTGCAACTCTGGCCCGGTGAAGGCTCTGATTTCATCACCGTCCCGACCAACAACCGTAATTTCCTGCCCTGTTTTGTCAATAAGACGGATGGTTTCATAAGAGGATTTACTTCTCAGCATACTGGTAAAAATGGACTGCAAGTACTGTTGCCTTTGTCCATGGGTGGACTCGTCCTGCGCGTCATAATCGCCGTCTTTGCGGGCGCGGATTATCTCTTGAATGGATGGCACATCAGCCAGAAATAATATGTCCTCATTCTGGGATTCCACATGCACCTGCAGGCGCCGGCCCGCACTATTAATTTCAATCGCAATATCCTTCAGCGCATTATCAACCAGTAATTTTGTCGTTTTGGTATAAAATAATCCCCCCACAATACCGGCGCTCACCAGCACAAGAATGATGGCACTTAAGCTGAATTTATAGACAATTGAGAATTTCATCATCAGATCTTATTTGTTATTGTTGCTCAGAATAGGCCCGCCAAACGGCTTTGATCTGATCTGCCAGCCCCATAGGGTCAAAGGGTTTGGTGATCACATCCAGCACGCCAGCCGTTTTGATGGCAATAATTTCATCAGGTTGCACTTTAGCCGTCATAAAAATAGCGGGCGTCCCGGTCAATTCAGGAATTTTTCGTAAAGCGCGCAAGCTGGTGGGGCCGTCCATCCCCGGCATCATCACATCCAGCAATAACAGATCTGGCCCGAAGGCTGCGGCCACCTCTAAGGCCTCCTGCCCTGAACTACAGACCTTCAGCTCAAATCCCCCGACAGCCTCAAGGGCAATTTTTGCCACGGCCTGAATATCCGGCTCATCCTCAACATATAATATGCGTTTTAATAATATTTTTTTCAATTCTGTCATCTGAAAATTATATCTCCTGCTAACATAAATATAGTCCGGCTTTTCATAACTTTTCGTTTAAATTACGTTCTATGGCCTGAAGTAACAGATGAACATCAATGGGCTTGGTGACATACTCATCGAACCCCGCATTCATGCCCTTTTCGATATCCTTGGGCATGGCATTGGCGCTGACGGCGATGACCGGTGTCGTTTGCGTTGCCGGGCGGGCTCGTAAATGTTTAAGCACCTCAAAGCCATTCATACCGGGCAGGTTAATATCCAGAAGTATCACATCCGGTTTATGCTCGGCGGCAAGTTCAAGCCCAAGCATCGGCTCCGGCGCGCTCCACATAAGGATATTAGGCCGCCGGGACAAAAGTTGCGTGACCAGCCGCAGATTAGCCGGATTATCTTCTATATATAATATGCTATGATCATGGGTCAATTCCGTCATGCTCGCCAATGGCTCATCCTCCTGTTCAAAAGGGATTGTCTTGTGTGATGAAGGCAGCCTGTCATTGTCAAATTCAACCCAAAAGCTGCTGCCTTCGCCGGGTTGACTGTCAAAATCGATATGTCCGCCCATAAGTTCTACAAGATTTTTGGTGATCACCAGACCGATACCCGCCCCTTCGACTTCTGAATGTTCTGCGCCCAATCGGTTAAAAGGTTTGAATAAATGGGTTTGTTGTGCCGCGTCAAGCCCGGGGCCGCTGTCGGTAATCGTAATCCGGGTCTTTTGATCATTCCGGCCATCACAGGCAATGACAATTTTGCCCTTCTCACAGTTATATTTCACCGCATTACTCAACAGATTGAGCATAACCTGTTTAAGCCGGATGCGGTCTACCCGAATGGCATCCAGCCGTGTCATGAACAGCTCGTTGGTCATTTCTACGCCGTTATGACTCAGAATAATATTAATGCCGCGCCGCTGAGCCAGGGGCGTGATCAATTGCAGGGACTCAATAATAACCTCGGAGAAAGCAACCGCTTCTATAGAAAGATCAACGCGCCCGGATTCAATCTTGGCCAAATCAAGCACTTCATTGATCAATTCCAGAAGATGGTGGCTGGCCTTGACAATCTCATCGACATTCTCCTGCTGGGACTCATTAAGCGGATGTTCCGTTTCCATTCTGAGCAGCTGGCCAAATCCCATAATGGCATTCATCGGCGTGCGTAATTCATGGGACATGCTGGAGAGAAACTGCGACTTGGCACGATTAGCATCTTCGGCCTCCTTGCGGGCAAGTATCAGGGCCTGTTCGGTTTGGACCAATGTTGTAATATTCGTGCGGGCCGAGACATATTTATAGGGTTTTCCTTCTGCATTTAAGAAAGGGACAATGGTCGATTCAACCCAATATTCGCCGCCATTCTTTTGTCTATTGCACATAATACCGCGCCATATTTTACCCTGAGAGATCGTCTGCCACATGTCCTGATAAAATTCACGGCTATGTTTATCAGATTTGAGTATACGGTGGTTCTTACCCAATAATTCTTCCCGGCTATAGCCGCTCACCTGACAGAATTTGTCATTGACGCTGGTGATAAGACCTGACACGTCAGTCGTACTGACCAGATCATGTTGATCCATGGTCGCCAACTGGAATTTATTCTCCCTTAACGCAATGGATAATTCACTATTGATCCGGTTGGCCCAGCGGGCGCGTTTTGCCTTTGTCCGCACTGCGGTCACCAGATGCGCGGCTTCCACCGGCTTGATCAAAAAATCATCGCCGCCAAGATTTATCGCCGTCAATTGGCGCTCCAGATCCGATTCCGTTGATAAAAAGATAACCGGCATCAACGCCCATGTGTCATCCTGCCGGATCACCTGGGCCAATTCCGGCCCCGAACATCCCGGCATATAAACATCTGTAACCATAACATCCGGCTCAAATCTTTCCATAAGAGGAAGAGCCTCCATGGGGTTGGATAACGTTTGCACCGCCATGCCCGCTTCTTCAAGCACCGCCGCACAATATGCCAGCAGGATTTCATCATCATCAATTAATAATACCCGAAAGGGTTTGACCTCCGTTCTTTCCGTAAAACCATTCAATGTCTGGACAAGCTGATCAACAGCAATCGGTTTGCAAAAATAACGCCGCGCACCGGCCCGCGCGGCCGCGAGACGGCTCTTGACATCACCGCGCACGGAAATAAAAATGACCGGCGGGAAAAAATCCGCCTTGTCCTTTAATTTGCCAATGATATTAGCCCCGGCCGAATCGCCGTCCTTAAACACAATATCCATAATGATGATGGCCGGCAGCTCTTGCTTACAGGCCGCTTCAAAATCATTCAATGCCTTAAAATGCTGCACACGGTAATCGGCCTGAGTAAGCTGCACGGCCAGGTCTGTAGCTAGAAGCTCATCATCCTCCGCCAAATAAATAAGATTACTGCTATGATGCGCCTTGATTTCCCTCTGCGGGATATATGGGACATCCGTTGGATGCCACATGTCAGCAGCTTGCTTTAAGGCCTGAATGTCGCTCTCGACTTTCTTGTGGAAACTGCCCGATGAGATCGGCTTATGATCCGGCTTTTCAAATAAGAGATCTAAAGTCAGCTCCAGGTCTCTGGCTATATTGCTGACAGCCATCGCCCCAAAAGTACCGCCAGACCCCGCCAGACTGTGAACCATTCGGCATAAGGCCTTAAGATTTTTGTCCGCATGTCCGGTATTTTTGACAAGCTGCCACAACCGTTCAATTTCTTCCAGTTTGCCGGGAAGATATTGCTTGAACGACTGCTTTATTGCGGCCAGCTTCTTTGCGACATCATTGCCGGAGGATTCAGTCATGGCGACACTCTCTAACTTATTTGTTAAGCAATTATTGAAACTGCACTTGAGATATTATTTTAATACTATCCTAGAGTTGCAATATTACCAAAATATTAAATTAGAAACAGATTATCAATACGTGAAGGCTGCCTTCAAGACAGAGGATGTTCTGCCCCCTCACCTTCAGGGGAATCCGCCTGATGTTTTTCTTGTTCCGTCGCCAAAAAATGAATGGTTTGATCGGCAAATCCGACCCCGACTTTTTGATAAAAATTGTAAACCACATCAATACCGGCCGCCATCAGTTTTTCCCTTTCATCCTCATAACGCACGGTTCCCGCTGTTTTTCCAGTGTAACCCGCCTGTTTAATCTGTTTTGCCACCTCCAGAATATCCAGATAATTTGGTATGGCGAGCATAATCAAATCAACCGGCCCAAAGTTAACATGGCTCCAGAAATCGGGGTCTTCCGCATCAACGACAATGACATTCCGGCCCGCCCGGCAATGGGCATCGACCCTTTCCCGGTCTGTTTCCAGGCCGACGACCTTACACTGCATCTTTTCTTGCAATGTATCATAAGCCCCCGTCCCGACACGGCCCATACCAATGACAAGAACAGCGGCACCCTCAGGTTGAGAAAATTGATCTTCCGGCAAACGCCTTATATGTTCAAAAGCTTTGATGAAACGGCTAAAACGGGCATATAATCCGTGGGCTTTGGCGTTGAGGATACTTGATAAAACAAAGGATAATGCAACAGCCAATGCCATAATCACCAACCAGTCTTTGGCCAGCAATCCATAAGCGACCCCTGCCGAACAAACAATCAGGCCAAATTCACTGTAATTGGTCAGGCTTAAGGCGGCCAGAAATGCACTACGGCTACGTAATTTTAACCGCGTTAACCACAAGAAGAACAGGCCGGATTTTATAGGTAAAGCGAGGGTCATAATGAGGGCGATACCCAGCATATCGACCGTGGGCAAGGCCGTAAAACCAATGGAGAGGAAAAAACCAATAAGAAAAATATCTTTAAAATTCATCAAGGATCTTGCCAGCTCCGTTGATTTGGGATGCCCACTTAAAATCATGGCAGCCACCAAAGCCCCGAGATGCGCTTTCAAGCCAAAGAGTTCAAATAATTCGCCGCCGGAAAAAGCCAGAAAAAATCCGGCCAATGGCAGTAGCTCCCCATGACCGCAACGCTTGAGCAAGGTGATCAACATAGGCCGCATCAATGGCAAAACAAACAAAGAGAGCGCCCACCATGACGGAGACTGATCCGTGGCAAGCGTGACAAATATTACGGCCGCTATATCCTGAATGATCAAAATGCCAATCGCCACCTGACCATGACGAGAGCGTAATTCACCCTTTTCTTCCAATATTTTAACAACGCAAACCGTGCTGCTAAAGCTCACCGCAAAACCAATCATCGCCGCAGCAGGCCACGTTAACCCGATAAAATACGAAAAGCCGAGCGCACCAAATATCAGGCAATTTATGATCGTCACCATAATGATAACCACCATATGCCCGCTGGCCCCGGCCCATATTTCAGTTTTGAGCAAACTTCTGACGTTGAGTTTCAGGCCAATGGTAAACAACAGTAAGGAAATGCCAATATCAGACAGCGTCGCCAGCGATGCATCCGGTGTCACGCCAAGCCCATGTAAGCCAAAGCCCGCCAGCAGATAGCCCACCAGCGGAGGTAGACCTATGCGCGTTACCAGAAACCCGCAAACAAACGCAACCGCCACCCATATGAAATCCATTATTTATCACCCGTGATAAAAATCATACCCTTTTGTCAACATTAAGCCGCAAAAGCGTGTCAATGCAAGCCTTTAGATTTGCGCGCCACTTTAGGGTCAGGCCCCATTAATTTCAATAGCCCCACGGCCTTTGACAGCATATCTTCAATAGCAATGCCGTTACTGTGATGAAGAATGCTATTGCTTGTCACGATTTTTTGAGCACCGCAAGCCGTCAGATTTTCATAAGCCTCCCCCGCAAAAATAGCATGTATTGCAATACAGATTGGCGGTTTCATTTTTAATGTTTTCAGATGCCCCACAGTTTCGATCATGGTACGGGCCGTTGAAATAATATCGTCAATCAGTACGGGCGTATAATCATGATAGGCCGTCACATCCGGCAGCGATACATCCACATCCCTGTCGCCATGCCTGATTTTTGTCAGCACCATATAAGGCGCCCCGGCTTTTTGGGCCACATCAGAAACCCATTGCGCGCTTTCCTCATCGGGGCCAATCAATAACGGTTTTGAGATATTGAATTTTATCCAGGCCGCCATAAGTTCGCTGATATGAAGGACAGTGGCAGGAATGCTGTATATTTCACTAAGACTTTCATGGCGGTGAAGATGGGGATCAACGGTGATCAGCCAGTCCAGCATGTCTGACAGGAAAGCGGCAAACAGATCGGCGGTCACCGCCTCGCCGTCCTGAAATCTTTTGTCTTGGCGCATATAACCAAGATAGGGCGCGACAAGGCCAATGGATTTGGCACCCATGTCCCGGGCAACCTGCGCAAAAAACATCAAACCCATAATCTTTTGATCCGGATTATCAAGGCCGCAAACGATGATCACATCCTGATCCTCAACGGGGCTGTTCAACCTGACATAAGTTTCCCCGTCCGGAAAATGCCGTATCGTCACATCACCGCGCGTCATCGCCAAATCAGACGCGATGTAACGCGCGATGGCTTCAAACCCTGGAAAAGAAAAAATCACCGGCATCGTCAATCTTCCTTTATTTGAATGATATGATTTCTTTCGGCATGATACGTCAAACTATAGGTTAATTCGCCCGGAGAATTGGCATGAATGCTATAAAGCGGGCGGCCCATATCAACTTTTTCCGCCGTCTGAACATGCAGGTCAACGCCCGCAGCCTTGCTATAGGGCGCACCGGCCAGCTTGGCAATTTTGGCAATCTTGCGGTTATCTATTGATATGATGGTTCCTGCGCACTTGGCATGGATCACATGCGTGTAACGGGCCTGCGGTATATCCCGCATACCGCCCTGCGCATCGCAAATGGCTTGAAATTTTTTCCAGGCCTGACCATCATCAAGAATTTTCCGCGCCAGTGCCATGCCATAGCCTTCGGCCACATCTGGCGAAAATTCCAGAATATGCCCCGCCAGCAATATGGCCCGTTCTTTCAGGTCCAGCGGAGCCGAGGAATCGCCCTTTAAGACCGCAACAACATCCCGTGCCTCCAGCGCGGGTCCAATGCCGCGCCCAACCGGCGCGCTGCCGTCACTGATGTAGGTTCTGACACGGATATCCAGCGCCTTGCCCACCGTAAGTAAATAATTTTCCAATGTTTGAGCGGTGGCCAGATCGCGTATCTTTGCCGTCGGGCCGACCGGAATATCAATCAGGACATGGTTGGAGCCTGCAGATACTTTTTTCGAAATCACCGAGGCAACAAGCTGGCCATCACTGTCCAGATCCAGCGCCCTTTCCACCTGAATCAAAAGATCATCCGCCGGGCTGAGATCAACCAGCCCGCCCCAGACGATACAGCCATTTTCCTGTTCGACAACCCGGCGCATCTGCTTCATATCCAGCTCCACAGGGGCAAGAACCTCCATGGTATCCGCTGTCCCCGCCGGCGAGGTTATCGCCCGGGAAGACGTTTTGGGAATGATCAGGCCAAATGCCGCGACAATAGACACCACAATCGGGGTTGTCCTATTGCCGGGCAAACCGCCAACACAATGTTTGTCGACAATAAGATCAGCCCCCCAATTGATCCTGTTGCCAACATTAACCATTGCCTGGGCAAGGTCAACGATCTCAGCCATATCCATCCGTCCACCAGCACAGGCACTTAAAAATGCGCTAATATGAATATCGGAATAACGCCCGGCGGTAATATCTTCAATGATCGCCGTCATATGATCCGCCGAAAGGCGATTGCCGTAAATTTTCGACCTGACATGACTCATGGAAAGAATAGGCCGCGCATGGGAAATGCTCACCACGTCATTTTCCTGCGCACCAAGCAAATTCCAGGCATATTCGGACAGGCTGGCATAGCCCTTTGCCAGAATTGCCGAACTGGCTGTATTCAGTGTGGCAATGACAAAGCGATCCCCCAAAGTCACCCGAACGCGGGCATGGGCCGTCAGGCCTTCAGACCGGCAAACATGGCAATCTTCCCGCATGTAAATCACGGCTTCTTTGTAACTGTCAATGCCAAGCCTGCTGAGATGCAATATGTTATTCTGCTGCGCCATCACAGAATTTCCTGCTGCTTATATTTTGGTACGACAACCGACCAGCCAAATTTTTCTGCTATTTTTTCTTTCAAGGCGGCAGATGCTTCGGCTTCGCCGTGGGTGATAAAGGTCTTTTTCGGCGGGTTTTTGAAATGTCCGAGCCAATCCAGTATTTCCTGATAATCCGCATGGGCTGAGGTCATGGTCAGATTCTCAATACGCGCGCGTACCGGCCACATTTGCCCATGTATTTTAATTTCCTTTTCCCCTTTCACAATCCGGTCGCCCCTTGTGCCGCCGGCCTGGAATCCGGTAAACAGGATTGTATTTCTGCTATCGCCGATATAGCGTTTTAAATGATGCAGAATACGGCCCCCTGTTGCCATCCCGCTGGCCGAAATAATGATCGAAGGCAGGGCCTGCCTATCCAACTCCTTTGATTCCTCCACAGTTTTGCAATAGGTTGCTCTATTACAAACCTGTGACCATTCTTCGCTGGAAAGCCGATGATCACTTTGATGCTGGCTGAGCAGATTGGTGGCATTGATGGCCATGGGGCTATCCATAAAAACCGGAATGTTAGCGATCATCCCCTTGCTTTTCAACTGGTGGATATAATAAAGCAGACTTTGGGTGCGCCCAACGGCAAAGGCCGGAATGACCACCGTGCCGCCCTTGGCCATGGTGCTGGTGATAATTTCGCCAATGATTTTCATTGGATCAGTTCGCTCGTGCAGCCTATCGCCATAAGTTGATTCAATCACCAGATAATCTGCCCCTTCAAAATATTCGGGCGCGGTCATAACCGGATCGTTCGGGCGCCCCAGATCGCCCGAAAAAACAATGGTTTGATGACCATTATCTATCTGCAGGCATGCGGCGCCCAATATATGGCCTGCGTGTCTCAGCTTGACTCTCAGTTCTGCCCCAATGTTAAAGGATGTATCAAACTCCACTGGATGAAAATATTTTAGTGCCGCCTTGGCATCTTTCTGGCTATAGAGCGGTTTTGCCGGACTATGCCGCGTATAACCATATTTATTGGCTCGTCGGGCATCCTCTTCCTGAAGATAGCCGCTGTCAGGCAATAAAATCTTGCAAAGGTCGAAGGTCGCTGATGAACAATATATTTTACCGCGAAAGCCCTGTTTAACCAGCAGCGGAATATAACCACTATGGTCAATATGCGCATGGGTCAAAACAACAGCGTCCAGAGCCACAGGATCAAAAGGCAATTTGGCCCAATTCCCCAGCCTAAGTTCCTTGTGACCCTGAAATAATCCGCAATCAATCAGGATCTTCCGCCGGTCTTCTTCCAGCAGGTATTTTGACCCGGTCACAGTTTGCGTGGCCCCCAGAAAACTCAATCTCATCATCATTCCTTACAAAAATTCTACGCTCAGTTAAATCAGCCAAATCGGAAAGCCCGGCCATCATAGCACAAAGAAAAACCGATGGCTTGTCAAGAGCCCATGAAAGAAATATATATAACAAATGACCGAACGGACACAGGGAGATTGACAAGAATGCCGATCGATTCCAAAGAACCCCATAATATAGAGACCCACCGCAAGGTCATGGTCAAATTCTTGCTCCTGCTTGGTGTTTTGATTTTATATTTCTGTTATCTGAGTTATCAATATGGCCTGCATACCGGGGGGATAGTCGCCGCCCTCACCTGGAGTTTCTTCGTTTTATGCACCCCCATTGCCGATGCGGGCTTTTTACTGGATTTTCCCATCCGGCTGATCTTTGGCATCCGCATGGTCTATAGTGAAATTTTCGTCTGGACTATGGCAATTAGCCTTAATAGCTACGCACTCACCTATGATATTGGATCATATGACAAGACGGTTCTCACCGCACTGCTCAAGAAAATCATTCTGACCCCATATCCCTATTGGAGCATCATTCTATTAAGCGGTCTTGGCACCTTCCTCTCCATCCATTTTGGCGATGAAATCGTCAATATTTTCCGCAAGCGGGACCGGACTGAATACCGCCAGCTTACCTTCAGGTATAAAATGATCGGCATCGTCAGTTTATTTGCCCTGGTTTTTCTGGCCTATTTCTTTCTACTGAAGTCTTTACAAATAGAGCATAAAATTTTTACGCCTTAACTGGCCCTATTCTTCGCATTGCCCATAGGTAAGGTCACAGATATCCGCTGGCTGAACCTCATCACAATAGCGCCGGAAGGCGGGCAGCCATATATCGTCAAACACAGATGGCAAGCGCCTGTCGCCAACCTGAATTCTGCGTTTTGCGTACCGATCCCGTGCCGTATCGGGATCCACGGACAAAAATACCTTTATATCCAGCAGGGGTGCCAGACAGTCTTTAAAAAGAAATACCCCTTCAATCAGGGTAACGTCATAATCCTTGCGCGAGGAAAGAATGGCCTGGGCGGCGGTCTGATAATCAATGCTATCCTGATAATACAGATCAAGTAACGCCGCGTTAAAAACCTGCCTTTGATGGGCCTCATAGACCTGTTTTTGCACCGCAAGATTATTATAATCATCAATATGGAGCAGGCGGCACGTCACATCCCGACGGCGCATATCATCATATAACGCCTTGGCAAAGGTCGTCTTGCCGGCACAATCCAGACCATTAACGCCAATGACAATTGGTGCGGCCTGTCTCAATGTCTCTATCTCAGAAAAAATATTCTGCATCATAATCTCTATATGCCGTAACGTCATAGATTAAAAACTATTCTTTGCCCGGCCATTATGCAATAACTTAGCTAAACCATACTATTCATAAGGCATTGTATCATCTTGGGTCAGAAAAAAACAGCGATCTATACCCATCTGGGCCATGAAGTTTCCCTCTATTCCGGTAAGACGCGGGCCTATCTGCGCTATAAAAAAATTCCTTTTCAGGAAACACTCTCGGCGACAGATTATGAAAATATCAAAAAACATATCGGACGACGGATCATTCCGGTACTCGTCACACCGGACGGGGAATATATTCAGGATACGACAGTAATCATCAACCGGATGGAAGAAAGATTTCCAACCCCATCGATTTATCCGGCCGGTGCCTTTCAGCGGCTCACCGCGCTCTTGATGGAACTTTACGGCGATGAATGGCTGCTGCTGCCCGCCATGCATTACCGTTGGCGGTTCAAGCGGCAAAATCTCGGGTTTATCCTGCGGCAATTCGGCGATGTGATGAAGCCCGATTGGCCCGGCTGGGCGAAGCCAATTGCGGCGATCCCGGCAGCGTTATATTTTGGCCGCCTGTATAAACCGCTTCTGGGACTATCGCCCGAAACAGAGCCCGAGGTGGAAAAAAGCACCATCGCCTTCCTGAAAGACTTTGATCGTCATCTGGAAGATCATGATTTTTTGCTGGGCAGCCGTCCCTCTATCGGTGATTTCGGGCTGGTGGCCCCGCTATATGCCCATTTGGGCCGCGACCCCTATCCGAAGCAAATGATGCAGGATATTGCCCCCCGGGTTTTTGACTGGACGCGGCGCATGCAAAATCCATCGGGAGAAGAGGGCTGTTTTTTGCCTGATGATCAGGTGCCGGAGACCCTCTATCCAATCCTGGCGCGCCAATTCAAGGAACAATTTCCGCCCCTGATTGATACCCTGCATAGGGTCGCCGATTGGGCGCGGGATAATCCTGATAAAAAAAATCTGCCCCGCTCAATAGGCCGCCATGACTTTACCATCGGTCAGGCCACCGCAAGCCGGGCCATATTGCCCTACCAGCAATGGATGTTCCAAAGACCCCTGCGCTGCTATCAAACATTGTCAGAGGCCGACAAAAGCCGCATTGACCCGATATTGACAAAACTCGGTGGCTTCAAGGGGCTGCAGGAAGAAATTAAATGTCCGCTTGATTATACCAACCATAGATTAACCCTCACGGCACCGCCGTAACGCCGCCCATCATAACGAAACTTGGGGTAAGAAGCGTGCCAATGTCGGTCAAGGGGCTGCCTTTGGCGGCAATAATATCTGCCGCCTTCCCCGCTTCCAATGTACCGATGGTGCCAGCAAGTCCCATAAGATCAGCGGCATTGACCGTAGCTGAAATCAAAACATCTTTTTCGGACATTCCAGCCTTGACCATCAGTAGCAGTTCCCGGCCATTCACCCCATGTGCGCTGACGCCGCTGTCGGTACCAAAAGCAATCTTAACGCCGCTTTTATAGGCCGAATAGAAGGACTTGGCCATAACGGGTCCGACACGTTTGGCCTTTGCCGCAACTTCCGGAATAAAAAACCCTGGCTTTTCTTTCGCTAATTCCACCACCGTTGCCCCAGCCAGAAGGGTCGGCACCAAATAGGCCCCGGTTTTTTTGAATAGTTTGATACTGCCCGCATCAAGATACGAGCCATGTTCAATGGAATCGACCCCCGCCCTGAGCGCCGCATCAATACCGCCCTTGCCGTGAGCATGGGCCGCGACTTTACGGCCCATGGCATGAGCGCTTTGCACAATGGCCGCCTGTTCTTCATCAGTAAACTGCTGACCGGTGCCGGTGGCAATCTGGCTCAACACACCACCGGTGGCGACATATTTAATCATATCGGCACCGTATTTAATCTGGTCCCTGACCGCGCGGCGGCAGTCATCAGCCCCATTACATATGCCGCTATGAGGCTTGCCGAACACATCCGGGCGAAATCCATTATGATCACCGTGGCCGCCAAGCGGCGATAATGTCAAACCACCTGCCACAATACGCGGACCCAAAATCTGTCCTTTACGGATGCTATTGCGCAGGGCAAAAACAGCTTCCCGCGGCCCGCCCACATTTCGGATCGTGGTAAAACCGGCATTAAGTATTCTCCGGGCATAAACCGTGCCTGCCAGAGCATGTTCAGACTCTGTGGTTATCACGGCTATCTCTCTTTGGTGCGGCGCCATTTCCATTGTCACATGGGTATGGCTATCGATCATACCCGCCATGACAAACTGATCTTTCAAATCGATGATTTTCACATCAGTTGCGGCGGTAATATCTGCTGGAGAAATATAGCCTTTCCGAATGTCAAATATCTTGCCGTTCTTCACCACAATGCTTTGTTGTGATGTGGCCGCATTGCGTGCATCGGCGAGCAGGGTTCCCGCATGAATGATCGACCATATATCTTTTTTCCCTGCCGCCGCGACAAAAGCGGAGGTGCCAAGGCTGATTCCGGTGGCTAGCACAATTAAAAACAGTTTCTGTATCAATGTTCGTCTCCCAGATAAAAATTCATCCGAAGTGTATCTACTCTGGTTCGGATGCACCAGATAAAAAACGCCAAAAAAAGCCAAGCATTAAATGCTCGGCTTTTTTAAATCTCTATCTTTAGGTCTCTATAACCGGCCTTCGTCCACATAGACGATGGCCTTGCCGTAAGCGGTGGCATCATCCACATCAAGCCACAGGCGGCCCTCAATATCAAAAGTACGGGCCTTATCCCAACTGCCCAGAACATTCATCGCACCGCTGATGCTCTCATCGCCTTCGCGTCTGCTTTGCTCCAGCGCATCAAACATCGTATCGTTGCAATAAAAAATCCCGGTATCAAAAGCGTTATAATCCTTGATCACCTTGCCGATATTTTCAATGCGCGACCGGGTGCAATTAACCCGGGTCACATCGTCAAGGTCAACCACCGGATTCTCAATATTATAATCAACGCAGAGGGTTACCGTATCCGGCTCATGATCATAAGCCAAAAGTGATCTGATGATTGCAGGATCAAACAAATGATCACACATGGTCAGGATAAACGGGCCTTTGATAACATCTTTGGCCTTCAGGACGGAAACGCCGTTAGGACGCTCCCAATTCTCATTGATAATATGGGTGATGGAAATATTTTCCCGCTCGGCCAATATATCCAGAAAATCCCTCACTTTGGTGCCCCGATAACCGCTGGTGACAAAAAAACTGTCAACACCGCCCGCCCGAAGATTTTTAATCACCCGTTCAATGATCGGCACGCCATTCAGCTCAATAAGAGGTTTGATTTCACCTTTTTCACGCATTCTGGTGCCTTGACCCGCAGCGGCAATCAAGCATTTCATAAGATAATACCTTTATCTATCGTTATATTATTCGGCAGCATTAAGAGCATTAACCCGGCTGGTGATGAATTCTTCCGTCATATCATAGGCCTGATCATCGGTATATTGTACAGGGGGATGTTTGCAGAAATATGCCGATGCTCCGTGAAGAATACCGCCTTCGCCGTTCAATAGCGCCAATTTACAGCAACGGATCATATCAATGGCCACACCCGCCGAATTAGGCGAATCTTCCACACTAAGGCGCAGTTCGATATTCATGGGTACGCCGCCAAACAGGTCGCCTTCCATACGCAAAAAGCAAAGTTTATTATCATTCTGCCAGGGGATATAATCTGACGGGCCAATATGGATATTATCCGCCGACAAACGTGTTCCTGCGACGGATTGTACGGCTTCGGTTTTAGAAATTTTCTTGGATTCCAACCGGTCCTGATTTTTCATATTCAAAAAATCTGTATTGCCGCCGGTATTCAACTGATAGGTTCGCTCCAGAACGACCCCGCGTTTGGCAAATAAATCCGTCAAGGTACGGTGGGTGATGGTCGCGCCAAGCTGTGCTTTAATATCATCGCCTACGATCGGCAGGTTGCGGGCTTTGAATCTTTCCGCCCATTCCGGGTTGGAGGCAATGAACACCGGCATATTGTTGATAAAGGCAACGCCCGCCTCCAGCGCACATTCCGCATAGAATTTAGCCGCTTCTTCTGATCCCACGGGCATATAGTTGGTCAGAATTTCCGTTCCGCTTTCTTTCAGTTCCCGCACAATATCTTCTTTCGTGGCGGAAGCTCTGTCATCAAGCAGGAAAGTACGCTCGTCATCATAGTCGGCCATATGTTTGGAAACACCGTCAAGCACATTACCCATTTTAACGATGGTGCCACTTTTTGGCAGATTGCCACAAAAAACAGTCGTACAATTGGGTTTTTCAAAAATAGCTTCATTGACATCTTTGCCAACTTTGCGCTTGTCAACATCAAACGCAGCAACAACTTCGATATCGCAGGGACGATAGCCGCCAACTTCCCAGTGCATCAGGCCCGGTACCTGCTTAGCATCACCGACCCGCTCTGGTGTGTAAAAATACAGCCCTTGAATAAGCGAGCTGGCACAGTTCCCAATACCGGCAATTGCTATTTTTATTTTTGACATTTATTTAACCTTACTTTCTGTTTTTCATATTATTTTGCACTTGGCCCGACTTACAAAGTCAAGCACGCCAAGGCGAGAGAAGCTTGTTCTCCACCCAAAAATTTCAAATTTATGCCCCACATATATCATAAAAATATCACAGGACAAGTAATTAACCGCTGCCGAAAATCATCGGCCATAAAAACGCGGGAGATATATTTTTTAATTTTGGCGAAAATAAGGTTTCTTTTTGAAATAAATTTACCTTGGATCAAAAAGAATTTTGCGCTATAGCTTCTGCCAATACAGGATAATAAAGGAGCGTTTCGGCATGACTGCCCCAATGAACCAACTGGTCAAAAGAATGTTAAAACCCGCAGTATCAGCTATTTTGTCAACGGCTCTTGCCCTATTCATCACAGCCTGTTCCGATCAAGAACAGACAAAGCAAAAAGAACAAGAAACAAAAATTAAGGAACAAGACGTGTCATCAACAGATAAAATCCACACCACTGAAAGCGGCCTTACCTATGAAATTGTCACCCAGGGAGAGGGCGCAAGCCCAACAGCCGAAGACCATGTAACCGTTCATTATGAAGGCACGCTGATGGACGGCACTATTTTCGATAGTTCCTACAAACGGGAAGAGACAATTACTTTTCCGCTTAATCGCGTGATTAAAGGTTGGACAGAGGGTGTCCAGCTGATGAATATCGGCAGCAAATATAAATTCACTATTCCCTCAGATCTGGCTTATGGCGAACAGGGCGCCGGTGGCGTCATTCCGCCAAATGCTGACCTGATTTTCATCGTTGAGCTTTTTGACATTGTCAGTGCCGAAGAAGCCGCAGAAAAAGAAGCCGCCAAACAGGCTGAAATGGAAAAAGCCATCGAAGCCATGAAAGCCGAAGGCGAAAAATTCCTCGCCGAAAATAAAGCCAAAACCGGCATCAAAACCACCGAAAGCGGCCTGCAATATAAAACGCTGCTCGAGGGAACCGGCAAAAGCCCGGGGGCCACGGACCGGGTGACGGTTCATTATGAAGGCACCTTGATCGATGGCACTAAATTCGACAGCTCCTATGACCGGGGTGAACCGATAGATTTCGGTTTAAATCAGGTTATTCGCGGCTGGACCGAAGGCCTGCAACTGATGAAAGAGGGCGCGAAATACAAGCTATTCATCCCGTCCGATCTGGCCTACGGCCCTCAAGGATCACCGGGGGCCATTCCGCCCCATGCGGCGTTGATCTTTACTGTTGAGCTTATTCGGGTCAATTAAACCGGTCGCCGATGTTATAATTGTGTCAGCATGTGATCCGCGCTGGAGACATGAAATTCGCCCGGACCTTCCAGATTCAGCACCGTCACCGCCCCATCATCGACAATCATGGAAAAACGCTGTCCCCGAAGCCCCATACCATAAGCCGTAGCATCCATTTCAAGGCCCAGTGCCTTTGAAAAATCCCCATTACCGTCGGCCAGCATAGTTACCTTGCCGCCGGCATTCTGGCTTTTGCCCCATGCATCCATAACAAAAGCGTCATTGACCGCAATACAGATAATCTCATCAACGCCTTTTGCGGCAAAGGCATCGGCCTGCGCCACAAAACCGGGCAGATGTTTTGCCGAACAAGTCGGGGTAAAAGCCCCCGGCACAGAAAATAAAGCAATTTTACGTCCGGAAAAAATGTCTGCCGCCCCTCGGGGAACAGGTCCGCTGTCCGTCATTTCAATCAGGGCGGCGTCCGGCATAGTATCACCAACTACTATCGTCATTACATATCCTTTTTGTTTAGTTATAACCACTTGCCCTCACATCAGCAGGACATAAGCCTTGATAAATATACGTCCATATGCCTATGGTGTAAAATCTATAATCAAATAATAGCAGCAATAAACAAGAATATCACAATTAAATGCTTGAATATTCTCTATCATCGGGATTAATATAAACGTTAGTTTTAATCTATATTCAAAAATACAAAATAGAATAATCATCATTCGGGAGTAGACACATGAAAAAATTTACGACATATTCGTCACTCATTGCGCTATCTGCAGCAATGGCGGCAACCAGCCCAATGGCTATGGCGGAAGAAGAATTCATCATTGAAGACATTGTGGTGACCGCGCAAAAAAGATCTCAACGTCTGAAAGATGTGCCGATCTCCATGTCCGCCCTGGGCGCGGAGCAGCTGGCACAAACCGGCGTACGTGATTTGAAATCCATAGCGGATTATATCCCTAACCTGCAAATCAGCCAATCCAACGACTTTCGCTCAGCCGTATTCATTCGCGGTGTCGGCACGCATAGCCGTAACATCGGCTTTGACACCCGTGTGGGCGTCTATGTCGACGGGGTTTATATGGGACAATCACCATCACTAAACCAGGAATTGCTTGACCTGGAACGGGTCGAGATCTTGCGCGGCCCCCAAGGAACCTTGTTTGGTAAAAACACGGTGGCCGGTGCCATCAGTCTGGTGACCAAAAAACCGGCGGAAGAAGCCAGCGGACAGATCGGCGTTGATTTCGGCAATTTGAACTACCGCGAATTAAAAGCCATGGTCAATGTGCCGATTTCCGACAATGTCTTTACCAAATTCACCATTGCCAAAACAGACCGGGATGGTTATGTCGACAATATCACGACCGGTAACAAGCTGATGGAAATTGATACCATGGCTTACCGGGCGCAGCTGCGCATTCAGGCCAGTGAACAGCTTGAAATCAATGCCTCTTTCGATGGCTTGAACAGTGATGCGCTCATTTTGGTTGGCGAGCCTTTCACCGATACCTTTGGTCTGGGCCCTGTTCAGGAAGGTGCTGCAGAACGAGTCGTCGCTTTTGATCTGGATCCCAGTGATAAACGGGATGTTTACGGCGGTCATCTGGATATCGATTATGAAACGGATGGCGGATTTACCATAAAATCCATCACCGGTTACCGAGAGACGGACGCCGTTTACACCAACCAGACCGACTATTCATCGGTTGATATCGTCCATATCCAATTTGCCGATAAGTTTAAGCAATTCACACAGGAGCTTCAGTTCATTTCCCCCGATGATCAGGATTTCACCTATATGGTTGGTCTGTATTATTATGACCAGAAGGCAGAGACCCAGCGGGATGTGTTCCTTGGCGAAGAATTCATAAGCGGCTATTTTGGCACATTTGTCCCCCTCCCCCTTCCTGTACTTCAGGGCATCGGCCAAGCGCTGAGTTTTGGCGCGCCGGGTGATGCGACATTTAACAGTGGGACGGTCAATACCAAAAGTTATGCCGGCTATTTCAACGGTAGTTATGCCATAACAGAAAAATTGAAACTGGGTGTTGGTCTGCGTTATTCTGTTGAAGATAAAGATGTCAACTGGCTGCTGGATGCGCGCGCCGGCGGTGCTGTTCTCACAATCCCCGATGCTCTTGCTGGACTTCCCGGCATTGATGGCAACCCAATTGGTACAGCTATCACGCCAGATTCGATTGCCGGCGTTGCCTTATATTCTGTACCCACTGCGGATGCACTTGCGCCGTTCATCGCACTAAATGGCTTGGTCTTTCCCACCGGAACGACTGGCGGCCTTGCTAACCCATCCCCGCTGATCAACGACCGGCGGGATAAGTTCCTCGCACCATCGCTCAGCCTGACTTACGCTATCAATGATGATGCTAATGTCTATGCCAGATATGCATCCGGTTATAAAAGCGGTGGTTTCAACCTTGATTACGTAAATCAAAATGAGCTTGATGCAAATAGCGGACTCGATTTTGACAAAGAAACCGTCGATAGTTTCGAGATTGGTTATAAAGCCAGCTTCATGGACAATCGTCTTACCCTGAACATGGCGGCATTTTTGGCCAAATATGATGATTATCAATTGAGTCAATTTGTTGACCTGGGCGGCGGCAGAACATCCATCCGCATCACCAACGCGGCTAAAGTCAAAACCAAAGGGATTGAGGCTGAAGCAACATGGCATGCCACAGACAATCTACTCCTCACCGGGTCTGTCGGTATTCTTGACGCCGTCTTTGACGAGTTCGAAAGCGGCGGCGCCCAGGGAACTGATGTTTCCGGCAATCGTCTGCCCTATGCGACAAAATTCAATGGTGCCTTCAGTGCCCAATATTACCATGAAATCGAAGAGCTCGATGCCACATTGTTGTTGCGCGCTGATATCACCCATAGAGGGGACTATTTCACCACGGAAAATAATGCGATGCAAAGCACGGTCCTGCCCGCAACTGGCGGAACTGTTCCTTTTGACTACACTCAGTCAATAACATTGGTCAACGGCCGTATTGGCCTGATCGCCAATAATGAAACATGGGAAATATATTTCTGGGGCCGGAATATCACCAACAAAAAACAGTATGTTGATGGTCTGCGCGATTTCTTTGGCACCATTGCCGGCTTCCCCAATCAGCCGCGCACGTTTGGTGTGGAAGCTGTGGTTAATTTCTAGGCTTTTTATATCTTGTATGATCAAAAGGGCGGCCCATGGGTCGCCCTTTTTATTTTTGGCCCCCAATGCCCTTAGCTGCATCTGTAACAGCAACCGTCATCTCAGATGCCGTGCCTATTTTACTGAGTAATGTCAGGGTAAGGGGTTGGCCAGTGGTAAGCTGCGCCCCGCTATAACGCACCATAAAACGACTTTTATCTTTGCTATTGATCAAATTTGCCCGCCCGAATAACATGCCGCCCGGGCCTTCGACAATAATCATATCACTATCGCCAGACGTTTCCGGCAGGTCGATCAACAAACGATGACTATCCTGCGCATCCAACCGTACCGATGTCGTCTCGCCGGATATTTTGATCGGCACCCGCGAGCGATGCCGGTCAAGCTGGGCCTTTTGAAAAGGCGAGATGGCCATATCCTTTAATTGGGACAGATCAAGTTGATAGCGCCCCTTTTTCGGAATGCACATTTCTGCACAGATCATATAGTCCAGATCCAGCATAACGGAGGCCGGTTTTGTTCCATCAGCCATCACCATATCAATCGGCAAAACCACCTCTTGAGAATAGACATAGGTATCCATATCAAAGATATGCAGCAATTCTGGTGCCGGCCAGCTGACGGTTATGCTTTGGACATTATCGGCCTTTGTCCAGGTCCAGCGCGGCGGCAGACCAGCATCCCCGGGGGAGCGCCAATAGGTTTTCCAGCCATCCTTCAATGATATCTGCCAGCCCAGATGAACGGTATTATTTTCAATGTCCACGCCGCCAACAAACAGCCGCGACCTGGTATATTTGTCAACAACCCACGGCGAGGATAGATCATCCGTCCCAGAACTTGGCCCAGAACTTGACCCAAAATCCATCAAATCTTCAGTGAACGAATCCGTAAAAGCATCTTGGGGCAGTAGTATAGGGCATATAATCGCCGTGACGGCACATATGAAGGCTGGAATTTTCATCATAGGTAACTTTGTTTCTGTAAATTTCATGACAATAAGTATATAGTTTATGTTAACATTTCATATTCAAATTTATGTGAATATTATGTCATTGATGAGGCCGCACAGCCGTATGATAAAAGCATCCTACCTCACCGGACAATTATTACTGTCTATGCCCTGCATGAGCGATAAGCGCTTTCATCGCGCCGTGATCTATATCTGTAGTCACAGCGAAGAAGGGGCCATGGGATTGGTGATCAATGCCGCCGCCAGCAGAATTGATTTTCCGGGCCTGCTTGATCAATTGGACGTGAGCTATGATCCAAAACGAATTAGCGGTGATTATCCCGCTGGCCATGAGGTTATTCTTCATGCTGGTGGCCCCGTTGAAACCGGGCGCGGCTTCATTCTTCATTCTGCGGATTACATCCAGGATTCCACATTAGTCATCTCGGAAACCGTTGCCCTGACGGCCACTGTTGATATTTTATCCGCCATCGCCGCGCAGGACGGCCCGGAAAATTTTATCGTCGCGCTGGGTTATACCGGCTGGGGCAAGGGACAGCTTGAACAGGAAATTAATCGCAACAGCTGGCTTAATTGCGAGGCGGATGACGCGCTCTTGTTCCGCACTGACCTGGCTTTGAAATGGCCCCGAGCCATGTCAAAGATTGGCGTTGACATATCCATGCTATCCAGTAACGCTGGCAACGCATAACCCCTCCTATCCACATTCTAGGCCCGCCGCCTCATTTCTGATTACACCAGAAATGAGAGGGAAGAAACCTGGAATGAGAGTCATCAATATAAAAACATCTTGACATAAATGATGAAAATGATTAAAGTGATGAAAATGATGACAAGCAAGCAAAAAGATTATTTTACCACCCGCCAGGCGGCCAAATTATTGGGCGTTGCTGTCAGCACTATTCAGCTTTGGACCAACAATGGTTTGTTAAAGGCCTGGACCACCACGGGCGGCCATCGGCGCATCACCCGCAGTTCCGCCCTTGACCTGCACAATAAACAACAGGCGATATTAAACGATAAGAACCCGGGAAAAAATCTGTCTATCGTCGTTGTTGAAGATGACCCACAGCAGCTTCGTTTGTACGAAAAACAACTTCTTGGCTGGTCTGCGGATATAAATCTTGTTCTGGCCAATGATGGTTATGACGGGCTGGTTAAAATTGGCATCACCCTGCCCGATATTATTATCACTGATTTAAATATGCCTAATATCGACGGTTTCCAAATGATCAACAGATTGAAAAATATGCCCGCATTGGATCATAGCCTGTTTATCGTCATCACCGGGCTGTTAGAAGATGAAATAAAAGCAAGAGGAGGTCTACCCAAAGGCGTGCATTGTTATACAAAACCGGTTCAGTTTAAAGAACTAGAACCGCTTTTTCACCAAAAGGTGCAATCGATGACCGCATAAAAAATACTAAAAAAGTAAATAGTAATGTAAAGAGAGTTCCTTATGGCCGCGAAGATTGAATATGATTATGCAGAACAATCCACCGATACAATGATTTATCTGCTGGATGTAAATCAACAGCCACAAGAAGACCTACTCTCAGAGCTTAATTCGGAAGGCTGTCAGATACAGCATTTCCGCACAACAGAAGATTTTAATACGGCCTGTGATATTACACAGCCCGCTGCCGCCATCATTGATACTGCCTTCGATGATGGCGGCAAAACTTTTGTGGATATAAAGGCGTTATGTGATAATCCCGCAGCAGACTGCCCGCCGTTAATCTTCCTGTCAGAACAGCCTTCCATAACCAGCCGCCTTGCCGCAGCGCGGCTGGGGGCCAGTTATTATTTCCAAAAACCACTGAATAAGGAACTTTTACGTCAAGCTCTGCGCGATATTACCAAGAAATCCACCGCAAAAGCCTTACGCATATTGCTGATAAATGATGACAAGGCAATGCTGAAAAACCACGCAGCGACGCTGCGCAGCGCAGGCATGGAAGTCAAAACCCTCTCTCAGCCTTTGAAATGCCTTGAGCTAATGGCCAAATTCAAACCGGACATCCTCCTTATAGAACTATACATGACCGAATGCGCCGGCACTGAATTGGCGCAGGTCATCTGGCAGGATCATAACTGGGCCCTGTTACCGATCCTTTTTTTATCGTCAGAATCGCAGCTTCATGACCAATTAAAAACCAAAAAATTTGAACGTGGCGATTTTCTATTAAAACCTGTGGCCGACAATGACCTGATCACAACTCTTACCGTCAGGGCAAAGCGGGCGCGCCTGGAAAGGCGGCGCAATCATGAATTAGAGGCTGCCCTGATAGAGAATAAATTCCAGCTGTCCGCCGTTGACCAACATGATATCATCAGTACCACCGATATCACCGGAAAAATTACCGCCGTGAATGATAAATTTTGTGCGGTAAGCGGCTATAGCCGAAAAGAATTATTGGGGCAGAATCATCGATTGCTCAAATCAGATCACCACCCGCAAGAATTTTACGATGACCTGTGGCAGACCATTTCCACAGGAAAAGTCTGGCATGGGCGGATCTGCAACAGAAAAAAGAATGGCCGCGAATATTGGGTGGAATCAACCATCGTTCCTTTTTTAAATGCCAAGGGAAAACCCTATAAGTATATTTCTGCCCGCACTGATATTACCTCCCTCCAGCAAAGCGAAGAACGACTGAACAACAGTCAGGAATTTGCCAAATTAGGCTCCTGGGACTGGGATATAAAAACAGGGATTGTCTATTGGTCTGATCGCATCTGGCCCCTGTTCGGCCTAAAAGAGCCCCCCCAGGAAACCACCAAAGAAAGCTTCCTCACATCCGTACATCCCGATGACCGGCAAATGCTTATTAATGCCATGAATGACTGCCTGTTACATGGCACTGAATATAATATCGAACATCGCCTGCTATGGCCAGACGGCAGCAGCCATTGGGTACATGAAAGAGGGGATGTGAAATATGATAAAAATGGTGCCCCCTTGAATATGATGGGCGTCATGCAGGATATTGATACGCGCAAACGCGCTGAAATGGCCCTGGTCGAACGTGAACGCCAATTACAGGCCGCACAGAAGATTGCGAAGGTCGGCAATTGGCAGACCAACATGCAAAACAAAAAAATCATCATGTCGGACGAGATATACCGTATCGTTGGTCGTGATTCAGGCTATTTTAAGGACAAAAGAGATGCTTTTTTCAAGCTGATGCATCCCGATGACGTGGAACGGGTGAGAAAATATTACGACAAAGCTGAACAGGCCAGCCAATATGACATTGAGTTTCGCATTATCCGCCCCGACGGAGAAGTGCGCCATGTCCATGAATTGGCCGCGACCGAGAAAGATCCGGCAGGAAATATTATCGGCATGAGAGGTACCGTGCAGGATATCACAGAGCGGGTAATCATGCGCGATAAGCTGAAGCTGCAAAGAAGTATGCTTGATATGCTGCATCATTTAACAACTGACTTTGTGATTAATGGTGATTTCACCGCCGCCATGAACAATATGCTCACTATTCTGTTGCAGCTCACCGAAAGCCCCATTGGCTTCACCGGTGAAGTGTTAAGCAATGAGGACGGCAGTCCATATATGAGAACCCATGCCATAACCGATGTCTCATGGGATGCCGAAACAAAGACGCAGTATAAAAATAGCATCGCAAACGGATTTGAATTTCATAATCTGGATACATTGTTTGGCCAGATCATGACATCCGGCAAAACTATCCTGAGTAACGATCCTGCTTCAGACCCCCATGCCGGCGGTCTGCCAGACGGCCATCCGGCCCTCAATAGTTTCCTTGGCGTTCCTGTGTTTTATGGCCATAAGCTGGTAGGAATGTATGGCATAGCCAACCGTGACAAAGGTTACGATGATGACATTCGGGATTTTCTCCGCCCCTTCGATATTACTTACGGCGCTATGATCCACGCCAAACGTGTGATGGATAAAGAAGAACAAACCAGGCTTGCCCTTATCGATGCCCGCGAGGAGGCCATGACAGCTAACCGTGCCAAGTCCCAATTTCTCTCCAGCATGTCCCATGAACTTCGCACGCCCATGAATGCTATTATGGGGTTTAGCCAACTTCTGACCATGGAAGAAGCTTCCCCTTTAAATGACTCCCAAAAGGAAAATGTCAATGAGATTGTCAAAGCCAGCCATCATCTTCTGGAGCTGGTTAATGAAGTGCTGGATCTGGCAAAAATCGAAGCCGGACGTATTGACCTTTCTATGGAAATCATCGCCCTGGCTGATGTATTGGCAGAATCCTTGCATCTGATCACGCCGCTCGCGCAGAAACGCGGTATTGAAATTAACCTGAGTTTTAATGGTCAGGATATTACTTTTGAGCAATTACCGCATCAGCATTGTGCCATACGCGCAGACCGCACCAGACTGAAGCAAATTTTTCTTAATCTGCTCAGTAATGCCATAAAATATAATACAGAAAACGGCAAGCTGACCATTACCTGCACCGCTGGCAAAGACAAAAAAACCCGCATCAATATTGACGACACAGGCGCGGGCCTGACCCCGCAGCAGCAAAAACAATTATTTAAACCCTTCATGCGTATCGGCAACCAGACAGCAGAAGTGGAAGGTGTTGGTATCGGTCTTGTGATTACGAAAAACCTGACGGAACTGATGGGAGGCACCATCGGCATGAAGAGCAAACTCGGCGCGGGAAGCCGTTTCTGGGTTGAATTCCCCAGCGGAAAATTACACCCGTCACAAAAGAACTTGGCCGTGGGCGAAGAAAAAATGCCCCCGGCGCAAGATACATCTGAGTTAGACCACGAACATAGCATCCTTTATATAGAAGATAACCCTGCCAATTTACGTCTGGTCACACAGCTTCTTGGCCGGCACCCCAATATTCACGTTTGGAGCGCCCACGAGCCGCTATTGGGGCTTGAACTGGCCGCCAGCCATAAACCTGATCTGATATTACTGGATATTAATTTGCCGACCATGAATGGCTATGAAGTACTCAAAAATCTACGCCGCAGAAAAGGCACCCATGATACACCCGTCATCGCCATCAGCGCCAATGCCATGCCCAGTGACATCAAAAAGGGCCAAGATGCGGGATTTAATGATTATATTACCAAACCGATCAACGTAGAAGCTTTGCTGCAGGCCATTGAAAAAACCCTGCATGGGGGCACATAACGTTGGCCATAAAACAGATTTCCTCAACCCGTAGCAACAAAAGAATAACCCGCGGTATTTACTGGTTACTGACGGTCGTTATTATACTTTTCGCGGCAATATTAATATTGCTGATGGTCAAGCATAATGATGAAGTTAAAAGGCATTCTTTGGCCAACGACTATCATCTGGCCATCAGTGATCACAGCCTGCGCTTATTAAACAAAATTACCGAAGCAAAATTATGGTTTCTCAATGAGGAGCTTGACCGCCATGAAATAGGACATTCTCCAAAAGAAACCCCAAGTCTTTCCCCCATACAGATCAAACCATTGGCCGGAGAAGAGACATATAAACTCAAGCAGGATATTGATGAATATGTTGCGAAAATTCTAAAAATACAAAATCAACATATCGACCCTGAATTCACCGTAATCAGCAGGCTGCTAAAGAAAACCCATGGGGAAGCCCATGCGGGGCTAGAAGAAATATTGTTAACCGGGCAATATTCAAGTCAGAAAGTGAATAATCTTCTTAAGCCACTCATCATGGCTGCCCATCAGATGGAACGACAGCATCAGCAAGAATATCAGAAAATAAACCTGTCATTTGAAAAATTCCACCATGACCAGAACCTAAAAATCATCAGTTTAGTCATCGCCATTTCCATCATCGGCAGCATCAGCATCATTTTGACTTTGCGCAAAGTGAGCGCTACGGTAGCAGAATTGACAAATACGCAATATGCCCTCCAGCTCAGTGAAAAACGCTTCCGCAAAATCTCTCAAATTACACCGGTGGGTATTTATCAGATGGATACCCAGGACAAATGTGATTTTGTTAACGAAAGCTACCAAAAAATTATCGGTATCACAGAACAAAACGCGCTCGGCAACGGCTGGTTGGATCTGATATATCATGAGGATAAAGAGGATGTTGTCAGCAAATGGCGTGATTTAATGCAAAGCGGGCAGTCTTTCGCCCTTGAACATAGATTATGCGGGCCAGAAGGCCGCGTAATCTGGGTATATAATCTGGCTTTGCCTGAATATGACAAAAACGGCACTGTCATATCATATATCGGTGCCATTACAGATATCTCAGAGATCAGAGCTGTTAAAGCCGAACTGGATCAATATCGAGATAATCTTGAAGAGCTGGTGACGGCGCGCACCGCCGCGTTAAAACTTGCCCGGGATGAAGCCGAACGCGCCAACATCGCCAAATCAGAATTTTTGTCCCATATGTCCCATGAACTTCGCACGCCTATGAATGCCATCCTTGGCTTCGGACAAATCCTGGCAATGGACTCAGATGACCTTAACAAAACCCAGCGCGGCAATATTCAAGAAATACTTGACGCCGGTGGTCATCTCCTGACCCTCATTAACGATGTTTTGGACTTGGCCAAGATAGAAACCGGCAAGCTACAAGTCTCATTGGATGAAGTCTGGCTCGATGATATTCTGCAACAGTCTATCCCGCTTATTAACGTCGAAGCGGATATTAAACATCTACAGATAAATGATAACGTCAGCAACAACGGCTATGCGGTGAAAGCCGACTTTACACGCCTGAAACAGATATTCGTTAACCTGCTGTCCAACGCGGTAAAATACAACCGGGAGGGCGGCCAGATTACGTTAGGGGCACATGTCATCGACGGTCAACGCCTGAGAATATGTATCTCAGACACCGGAAAGGGTCTGTCAGAAGAAGAGGTCGCCAAGCTGTTCACATCATTCGAGCGGCTTGATCCTGCGAATAATGTTGAAGGAACCGGCATCGGCCTTGTCATCACCAAACATTTAACCAAGCTTATGGATGGTGACATTGGGGTCGAAAGCACGACCGGAGAGGGCAGTATGTTCTGGGTCGAATTTGACTTATTTGAAGGCGCACATGAGGGAGTTAAATATGTATGATACAAACAACCCGTCAATGACCAACCCTAAGGACGCCAGCATTCTGATCGTCGATGACGAGCAGGCCAACATCAGATTATTGGAAAAAATTCTGGCAACGACCGGATATAAGAATATCACCAGCACGCAAGATCCCTGCCAGGCATTGGCCCTGTATCAGGCCTGCAATTGCGACCTCATACTGCTTGATCTGGACATGCCAATATTAGATGGGTATGCAGTCATGGATCAACTGGCTGAGCTAAAAAATAATATTCCGGCCCAAATTCTGGTTCTGACCGCCCAGCATATGCAAAGCTATCGCCAGCGCGCGTTGGATAATGGCGCGCGGGATTATGTCACCAAGCCCTTTGATGCCAGAGAATTATTATCGCGCGTACGTAATTTGCTGGACGTTCATATGGCACAAAAATTCATGCTTAATCAAAATGAAATTCTGGAAAATATGGTGCAGGAACGTACGCAAACCATATATGATACACGCCTGCAAGTCGTCCGGCGGCTGGGCCGGGCGGCGGAATATCGTGATGAAGAAACCGGTCTGCATATTATCCGCATGAGCAAAATAGCCGTTATCCTTGCCAAAGCCGCTGGCATGAATGAAGAACATTGCGACCTTTTGCTCAATGCCGCGCCCATGCATGATATCGGCAAGATAGGCATCCCCGACCATATATTATTAAAACCTGGAAAATTTGTGCCTGAAGAATGGGCCATCATGCAAACCCATGCCCAGATTGGGGCCGATATCTTTTCAGATGATACGTCCGATTTAATGATGATGGCCCATGATATTGCATTGACCCATCATGAAAAATGGAACGGCACAGGTTATCCGGGTGGCCTAAAAGGTGAAGAAATTCCCATGGTCGGGCGGCTTTGCGCCATATCTGATGTGTTCGATGCCCTGACCTCAAAGCGGCCCTATAAGGAAGCATGGCCCATAGAAGAGGCCGCCCGCCTGATCCATAGTGAGCGCGGGCAGCATTTTGACCCGGTACTCGTTGATCTTTTTATGGCAAACTTACCTGCAATCATTAACATTAAAGAAAAATATGCTGAACCTGAAATTTAATGACGTATTGGAGTCACTGGGACTGACCAGATCCAAAAGTACTGACCCGCTTCAGCCCGCCATCTTTGCTGAGCAGGTTACGCAGATCTATGGCTCATTCTATTCATCATTCGTTGCCACGATCATTAATGCACCCATTCTTGTCATCGTCATGTGGCCCGCTATTGACCATAGCATCTTATTGACCTGGCTATCCCTTATTCTACTGCTGACACTTATGCGTAGTTATTTATCCTATCAATATAACAAAGCGTCCCCGCCGCCTGAAAAAGCGCATTTGTGGTACCGCCGTTTCCTGGTCGGAAATATTACGGCGGCCATACTTTGGGGCACATCAGCCTTAATCCTGTTCCCGGAAACCGATTTCACCCGACAAATTTTTCTTGCTTTTGTTCTGGGCGGTATGGGCGCGGGTGCTGTGACAAGCCTAACCCATAAGAAAATACCTATTTATGCCTTTCTATGCCTGACGTTAATACCCTTACAGATACATTTCTTTTATGATGTATCAGACTTGGGAAACATGATGGGTATCATGTTAATACTTTATTTCATCATGCTGGCCGTCGCTGCTAATCGCGCCCATATCGGCCTTAATCAGAATATTCGCCTCAAAATTGAAAGTCTGGCGCGGGAACAGTCCCTGCAAGAAAGCGAATATCGTTATCGGACCCTATTGGCCACCGCAACAGATGCCTTTTTTCTCTATGATTTAAAAGGAAAATTAGTGGATGTTAATCAACAAACCTGCACCATGCTGGGCTACAGCCGTGAGGAAATTCTTAGCCTATCAATTTTTGATGTTAAAATAGGTGCGACCCCTGACAATCCTTCCAGCCCCTGGCACAATCTGAAAGATGACAAAACCGTACAATATGAAAGCATTTATCGCCATAAAGATGGCACTGGAATTCCTGTTGAGGTTAGCCTTGGACAGATCAAAATGGGTGATGAAAAGCTCTATTCCGTTCTTACCCGTGATGTCACCGAACGTAAAAAATCGGAGGCCATACTGCTTGAGGCCAAAAAAGAAGCCGAGGCCGCCAATGCCGCCAAATCAGAATTTTTATCCCGTATGAGCCACGAACTTCGCACGCCTATGAACGCCATTCTGGGCTTCGCCCAATTGCTCAATATGGATCCTGATAAGCTTACCAAAAACCAGCAGGATAATGTCGCCGAAATTCTGGATGCCGGACAACATTTATTATATCTCATCAATGAGGTTCTGGATATTGCCAGAATTGAAGCGGGCAAGCTCGAAGTCACCATTGGCCAAGTGGCCTTAAATGATGTCATCGGGCAATGCCTTCCGCTCATTGAGCATGAGGTAAAAATACGTCATGTAAAATTGGTCGATAATATCAGCGACAAGGGGTTTGCGGTGCTGGCAGACTTAACGCGCCTGAAACAGGTCATCCTTAATCTGCTGTCCAATGCGGTTAAATATAACCGGGAATATGGTCAGATCACTCTGGATGCGGTGATCATCCGGAAAAACCGGCTGCGCATCAATATCGCCGATACGGGCGAAGGATTGACGGCAGCGCAAATAGCCAAATTATTTGCGCCCTTTGAACGCATCAGTGCCAAAAAAAATATCGAGGGTGCCGGTATCGGCCTTGTTATCACCAAACATCTGATCGAACTTATGGGCGGGGCCATTGGGGTTGAAAGCCGCCCAGACATCGGCAGCGTTTTTTGGGTTGAGCTGGCTTTGTTTAATCAGAACAAGAAAGGGTTAGGAAATGAAAAAAATGAAAAATAACGTAAATACCAATCCCAAAGAAGCCACCATAATGATCGTGGATGATGAGGCGGCCAACGTTAAACTGCTGGAAAAAATACTCGCCGCAAAAAATTATAAAAATGTGATCAGCACCCAGAATCCAAAAGAAGTCGCGCACCTATATCAACAACATAACTGCGACCTGATCCTGCTGGATCTGGATATGCCCGAACTGGACGGCTATGGCGTTATGGATCAGCTCAATGAACTAACGGACAATAATCCGCCGCCGATCTTGGTTCTCACGGCTCAGCATACGCAAAGCTACCGCCAGCGTGCATTGGATAATGGCGCACGGGATTATGTCACCAAACCCTTTGATGCCAGTGAATTATTATCCCGGATGCGTAATCTGCTGGATGTTCAGATGTCCTATAAAATCATTCACCACCAGAATGAAATTCTGGAATCACGGGTGCGCGCCCGTACGAACGAACTGAATATGGCTAAGGAATTTGCCGAATGTGCCAATCGGGCTAAGACCGAATTTCTGGCCAATATGAGCCACGAACTGCGTACCCCGCTCAATGGTATCATCGGTTTTGCAGAAGTCATGAAATTCCAGCTGTTCGGCACGCTAGGCAACCCGCAATATGTCGATTATGCCCGTGATATTCATAATGCCGGTGAACATCTTTTGAGCATCATCAATAATATTCTGGATATCTCCCGCATTGAAACCGGTGACATTAAACTGAAGAACAGCCAGGTAACTCTGACGAATGTCATCGAGGCCTGTGTGAAAACAATCAAAGAATCCGCTGAGGCCGCCGGGATCACAGTCACTCTGGACATTGCCCCGGACATGCCTGCTATCATGGCCGATGAAGCCCGCCTGAAACAAATTATCATGAATTTACTGACAAACTGCGTTAAATATGCGCCCGGCGGAAAAGTTATATTATCTGCAACCCTTGAGGACGCCAGTATGGTCATCCGAGTCCAGGATACGGGGATAGGGATTCCAATGGAAGATATTGAACTGGTTTTAAAACCATTTGGCCAATCCCACCATGACGCGCTGACGGCCCATGAGGGTGTCGGCCTCGGGCTTCATCTTGCCAAGGCCCTGACAGAAATGCACGGCGGCGAGCTGACACTTCAGAGTGAACTCAGCAAAGGCACCACCGTCACCCTAAGCTTCCCTTCCGCTTTATTTTGCCAGTGATCGGCCAGCAGACCCCAGATCTGCCATGGCCTCATCAAGGCGGGCGATAAAGCCCACTTCACCGGCCCGCAGCCATTTACGGGGATCATATTGTTTTTTATAGGGCGTGCCATCCTCGGGGTCGATCTGATATTTAAAGGCCTTGGCATTATCGTTAATATATTTACCGACCGCTGCTGAGAAAGCAAATTGGGTATCCGTATCAATATTCATTTTAAATACGCCGTAAGTCAGGGCTTCGGCAATTTTAGCCTTTTCAGAACCGGAACCGCCATGGAAAACCAAATTCAAGGGATTATTTTCCGTCTTATGAGTTGCCATGACCAACGCCTGACTGTTACGCAGGATTTCCGGGCGCAATTGCACATTACCGGGTTTATAAACACCATGGACATTACCAAAGGATGCCGCGACCGAGAAATGTCCGATTGGCGATAACAGCTCGTAAGCTTTCAAGACATCTTCCGGCTGGGTATAGAGATGAGAACTATCCGCATTTTCGTCAATATCATGGCCTACGCCATCTTCTTCTCCGCCGGTGATGCCCAGCTCGATTTCCAGGCTCATATCCAGTTTCGCCATACGGGCCAGCACCCGCGCGCATTCATTCAGGTTATCGTCAATATCCTCTTCGGACAGGTCAAGCATATGCGAGCTATATAACGGACGGCCATGACGTTTGAAATGAGCCTCGGAATGGTCAATAAGGGCATCCACCCACGGCACCAGTGCCCGATTGGCATGGTCCGTATGCAGCACCGCACAAATGCCGTAATGTTCCGCCAGAAGATGCACATGCATGGCCGCGGAAACAGCACCAAGCACCTTGGCCTGAAAGCTATCCTCCATGCCTTGACCAGCATAAAACTGACCGCCGCCATTGGAAAACTGGATGATCACATCGCTATTATTCTTGGCGGCTGCTTCCATAACCGCATTGACGCTGTCCGTCCCGACACAATTCACCGCCGCCAGCGCATAACCACCGTCCTTACAAGCATTAACGAGAGTGTTATAGTCTTCGCCGCTCACGACACCAGCTTTGAGAGCCATCAGATTTATCCTTGATCTTTTACTATTGAAATGAATGCATGTGATTATATAAACTGCTATTTTTATCGCAAGCTTAAACGCTATAAAAAAAGCAGCCCTAAAGAGCTGCTTTTTAAAAACCCTATAAGGCGTGCATGTTACGCAGCCTCAGTATCTTCTATTTCCACGTCCAATTCCGGACCACTGGTTTGGCCTTTGGCGTCTTCATCACGGTCAACCAACTCGATAACGGCAACCGGGGCCGCATCACCATGGCGGTATCCGGCTTTCAAAATACGGATATAGCCACCCTGACGCTCTTTATAACGCGGTGCCAAGACATCAAATAATTTTGATAATATATCACTTTCCTTACCATCGCGGATAATATCCTTAGCAATGATCGGCAGTCCTGATGCGGCCTGACGGCGCGCATGCAATGACCCGCGCTTGCCAAGGGTGATCAAACGCTCAACAATCGGGCGTAATTCCTTGGCTTTCGGCAAAGTGGTGACAATCTGTTCATGTTTTAACAGGGCATGGGCCATGTTGGCGAACATCGCTTTACGATGCGAACTTGTCTTATTCAGCTTACGCCCAGCTCTACGATGGCGCATATCTCTTACTCCTTGAGGGGGTATTCACCAATGGAACCCAACCCAATTAAATATCCAAAATTAAAATTCTTGCTCTATTTTTTTGACCAGCTCGTCAATATTCTCTGGCGGCCATCCAGGGTTATCCATACCAAGGCGCAAGCCCATGGTGGACAGAACTTCTTTAATCTCATTCAATGACTTACGGCCAAAGTTTGGTGTGCGCAACATTTCTGCTTCTGTTTTACGCACAAGATCGCCGATATAGACAATATTATCATTTTTCAGGCAGTTTGCCGAACGCACTGATAATTCCAGCTCATCAACGCGCCGCAGAAGGTTACGGTTGAAGTCCGGTTCATCTGATTCTTTTTCAGTTGCCGTATCTTCCGGCTCATTAAAGTTGATGAATGTCTGAAGCTGATCCTGCAAAATACGCGATGCGTATGCCAAGGCATCCTCTGGCGTTACCGTTCCATTGGTTTCAATGGTCATGATCAGCTTGTCATAATCCAAAATTTGCCCTTCGCGGGTATTTTCCACCCGATAGCTCACCTTACTGACCGGACTGAACAAGCTGTCAACAGGGATCAGGCCAATGGGGGCATCATCAGGACGGTTGTTCACGGCGGCCACATAACCCTTACCGGTTTCAACCGTCAATTCCATACGCAGCTCCGCGCCGTCATCCAATGTGCAGATGACCAAATCTGGATTGTGAATGGTCACATCAGCCACTTCGCCGATCTGGCTTGCGGTCACTTCGCCCGGGCCTGTTGCCTGAAGCGATAGACGTTTCGTGTCAATTCCTTCCATTTCAACAGCGATTTTCTTGATATTCAGAATGACATCTGTGACATCTTCGCGAACGCCCGGAATGGAGGAGAACTCATGCAGAACATTATCAATATGAATAGAGGTCACCGCCGCCCCCTGAAGGGATGACAATAACACCCGGCGCAATGAATTGCCCAGGGTCATACCATAACCACGTTCCAGCGGTTCTGCCACGATCGTCACTTTCCTGCGCTCATCACCAACTTGTTTGATATCAAGCGTTGACGGTTTAATTAATTCTTGCCAATTCTTCTGGATCACGGTTTAAATCCTTGTTAGTTACTGATGCTCATCTGTCATAACTGACATATGCCATAAAGTCCCATTGTCAGAATAACACTGGAACAAATTCACTATTTATACTCTACTTATACTCTGCGCCGTTTAGGCGGGCGACATCCATTATGAGGAATAGGTGTCACATCGCGTATGGTTGTGATGTTAAAGCCAATGGCTTGCAAGGCACGAAGAGCTGATTCGCGGCCTGAACCGGGTCCCTTAACTTCAACCTCAAGCGTTTTCATCCCATGCTCCTGAGCTTTCTTGCCGGCATCTTCCGCTGCCATCTGCGCCGCATAGGGCGTAGACTTACGGGAACCTTTAAAGCCCATCACACCCGCCGTTGACCAGGAAATAGCATTACCCTGTGCATCGGTTATGGTGATGATCGTATTATTAAATGTCGAATTCACATGGCAAATGCCATTGGTGATATTCTTGCGCTCTTTGCGTTTAACGCGTTTTTCTTCAGCCATTTTTATAAGTCCTATTTCTTCTTACCGGCGATAGCAACAGCTTTACCCTTGCGGGTGCGGGCGTTTGTGCTCGTGCGCTGGCCACGAACAGGAAGCTTTTTACGATGCCGCAAACCACGATAAGAACCAAGGTCCATCAGACGCTTGATATTCATTGCCGTGTCCCGGCGCAGATCACCCTCCACCAGACAATCGCTATCGATTGTCTCGCGGATTCTGATGACTTCCGAATCACTTAGCTGGTTCACCCGTGTCTCAGGCTTGATCCCAACTGTCTCACAAATTTGTTTTGATATTGCAGGCCCAATCCCATGGATATAGGTCAAAGCAATTACCACCCTCTTTCCGGTGGGTATATTCACGCCAGAAATACGCGCCACGATCGTTTCTCCCGATCTAAAAATTCACAAACAGCAACCCCGCCCGGTAACCTGTAAAGGCAAACCGTGAAGTTGCGCGATTATATGTATTAAAAGCCCTCAGTCAACCGTTGAGATAAAACTTTTAACAAGTTTTTTCCCGCACGGCCTACAGCCGGTTTAATACGTCATTTATTTGAACGGTGACATCATCGATATCCGCCATTCCGTCAATAGTATTCAAGACGGCCTTTTGCTGATAAAAGGGCAGCAAAGGGGCCGTTTGTGCGTGATATGTTGCCAATCTGGCGGTAACCGTTTCGCGGTTATCATCAGACCGACGTGTGAAATTCGTAGAACCACAGCTGTCACACACGCCAGCAATTTGTGGTTTAAGGTTAGTATCATGGTAACCCTGATTACAGTTCGCACAGGTATAGCGGCCCGTAATCCGGTCAACAAGAGATTCGTCATCTACCTTCATTTCGATCACAGCATCGACATTCAGGTTTTTATTTTTTAACAGCCGGTCCAGAGCTTCGGCCTGGGCAACGGTGCGCGGAAAGCCATCAAGCAGAAAACCCTGCCTGCAATCCTCTTCCTCGATCCGATCGGCAATGATACCGATCACAATTTCATCGGTGACCAATTTACCCGCGTCCATAAATTCTTTGGCTTTCTTGCCAATCTCGGTACCAGCCTCTTTTGCCGCTCGCAGCATATCGCCCGTTGACAATTGCACAAGGCCGAATTTTTTTTCGATGCGTGTGGCCTGCGTGCCTTTTCCGGCACCAGGCGGCCCAAGAAGAATGACGATCACCGGCGTTTCCTTCCCTTGCCTCTGATTTTGGATTTCTTCAGCAGTCCTTCATATTGATGCGCCATCAAGTGACTATGAATCTGTGCCACCGTATCCATGGTAACGCTCACCACAATCAAAAGAGATGTCCCGCCAAAATAAAACGGGATGGCATATTTGGCCCGAAGCACTTCCGGCAACAAACAAACCAGAGTCAAATAAAGCGCGCCTACCGTCGTCAGCCGTGTCAAAACAAAATCAAGATAATTTGCCGTATTTTTACCTGGACGAATGCCGGGAATGAAACCACCGTATTTTTTCAGATTATCCGCTGTCTCTTCCGGATTAAACTGAATCGCGGTATAGAAATAACAGAAGAAAATAATACCCGCCGCATAAAGAGCCATATAAAGCGGTTGTCCAGGCCCAAGCAATGTGGTGACCGTTGTCATCCACGCCGGGCCGCCCTCTGCGGCAAATCCGGCAATGGTCATTGGCATCATCAGTAATGCGGACGCAAAAATCGGTGGGATAACCCCTGCCGTATTCAGCTTCAGCGGCATATGGGACTGTTCACCCTGCGCCGCGCCCGTTGCCGTTTGGCGCTTTGGATATTGAATCAGCAAACGCCGCTGCGCCCGCTCCATGAAGACGATAAAGGCAATCACCACAATAACCATGAGGATCAAGCCCACAATGACCATTGGCCCGCCAAGCTGTCCCTTGGAACTTAATTCCAGCGTGCCAACTATGGCCGAAGGCAACTGCGCCACAATGCCGGCAAAAATGATCAGGGAAATACCGTTGCCCACGCCGCGCGCGGTAATCTGTTCCCCCATCCACATCAATAACAGCGTCCCGCCGAGCAGGGTAATTACCGTCGTTGCAATGAAGAACATACCGCCGCCATCGAGGGCAATACCGCCCGACTGCAGGCTATAGGCAATACCATAGCCCTGGACAACAGTCAGGACAACGGTACCATAGCGGGTATATTGATTGATTTTTTGACGCCCGGCCTCACCCTCTTTCTTCAACTGACCGATGGTCGGTGAAATGGATGTCATCAACTGCATGATGATCGAAGCAGAGATATAAGGCATAATCCCCAGAGCAAAAACACTCATCCGTTGAATGGCACCGCCATTAAACAGGTCTAGCATGCCCAGAATACCCTGTTGATTGGCCTCAAACATACGGGCCAATTCTGCGGGGTTGATGCCCGGCAGAGGGACATATGTCCCAAACCGATAAGCCACAAGGGCGAACAGGGTAAACCAGATGCGCTTCTTCAGCTCGGTCGCCTTGGAAAAAGCGCTGAAGTTCAGATTTGCTGCAAGTTGTTCAGCTGCTGATGCCATCTCATCTTATCCTGTTGCCAATTATATTATTCCGTAGCTTCCTGAGGGGCCGCCTGGGCCAGCACCATCACCTTACCACCAGCTTTCTCAACAGCAGCAACCGCCGCCGCAGACGCACCGGAAACTTCGATGGTCACTTTGGATTTAAGCGCACCTTTTGCCAGCAGCCGCACACCATCCCTAGCATTATTAACCAGACCTGCAGCTTTAAGCAGATCAATAGTGATGGTTTTTTTGGCATCCAATTTCTTGGCCTCAATGGCTTCCTGCAACCGCCCAAGATTGACCGGTACAAAGGTCTTCCGGTTAATATTGTTAAAACCCCGCTTAGGCAGGCGTTGATAGATCGGCATCTGACCGCCCTCAAAACCCTTGATGGCAACCCCTGAACGGGATTTCTGGCCCTTTACGCCGCGGCCACCGGTTTTACCTGTGCCGGATCCAATACCGCGCCCAATACGTTTACGGTCTTTGGTCGCGCCTGAATTATTGGCAATTTCATTTAATTTCATGGTTCTTAACCTTACAACCTATTCCCTATATATCATCTATATGGGGAGGGATTAAACTTCTTCAACCTTCACCATATGACGAACCTTGCGGATCATACCGCGTACAGATGGGGTATCCTCCAGCTCGCGGGTGCGGTTAATTTTATTCAGACCAAGACCAATCAAGGTTGCTCTCTGATCCTGAGGTCGGCGGATCGGGCTACCGGTCTGCGTTACTTTCAATGTTTTTTTATCAGCCATTAGATTACTCCGTAACTTCTTGAACAACATCAGAAGCAACAACTTCACGCTCGCCGCGCCGGCCAACGATCTCGCCAACTTTCTTGCTCCGCTTAGCCGCAATCATTCGCGGTGAAGACTGTCGCTTCAGGGCATCAAAAGTGCCGCGAACCATATTATAAGGGTTTGAAGACCCGAGCGATTTGGTCACAACATCCTGAACACCTAATGCTTCAAATACAGCACGCATGGGACCGCCGGCAATGATGCCCGTACCCGCTTGTGCTGAACGAACAACAACTTTACTGGCGCCGTGACGGCCCTCAATATCATGATGCAACGTTCTGCCTTCCCGCAGGGGAACGCGCACCATTGATTTTTTCGCTTCTTCTGTTGCTTTACGAATGGCTTCCGGCACTTCACGGGCTTTACCCTTACCAAAGCCAACCTGACCTTTACCATCACCAACGACGACCAGGGCGGCAAAGCCAAAACGGCGGCCACCCTTGACCACTTTGGCCACGCGATTGATATGCACCAATTTTTCAATCAGTTCGTTTTCCTGCTGACGGTCATCCTTTTCAAAACGCGCCATATTATATTCCCTTCATCCGCTCTAAAAATTCAAACCGGCGGTGCGTGCGGCATCCGCCAAAGCTTTGACGCGGCCATGGAAAAGAAACCCACCCCGATCAAAAACCACTGTATCAACACCGGCACTTTTAGCGCGGTCTGCGATTAATTTTCCGACTTCTGCCGCCGCCTGAGCATTGCTGCCAATTTTCAGGCCTTTGCGCAGATCAGCATCCAATGTGGATGCCGCTGCCAGCGTCACGCCCCGCGCATCATCAATAACCTGCGCATAAATATGCTGGTTTGTACGATGCACGGAAAGGCGGGCCCGACCTGTTGCCGTATTACGAATACGTGTCCGTACCCGCCCACGGCGACGATTGAATAAATTTTTACCACTAAGCATAACGACCACCTATTATTTTTTCTTGCCTTCTTTACGGAAGACATATTCATCGGCGTATTTAACACCCTTGCCTTTATAAGGCTCGGGCTTGCGCCATTCACGAATTTCTGCTGCGACCTGACCGACTTTTTGCTTGTCGATACCGGATATGATGATGGTCGTCTGATCCGGGCATTTCACGTCAATACCGGCCGGGATCGGAAAAATTACATCATGGCTGTAGCCCAGTTGAAGCTGGATATTTTTACCCTGCAGGGCGGCACGATAACCAACACCCACCAAAAGCAGCGTTTTGGAAAAACCATCCGTGACCCCTTCAATCAGGTTATGGGCCAACGTCCGCTGCATGCCCCACATGGAACGGGCACGTTTTGTTTCGCCAACTGGCGTTACCAAAATATCGCCATTGTCAAGCTTCGCATCAACATCATCAACAAATGTCATGGAAAGCTCACCCTTAGGGCCCTTGACGGAAAAATCTTTACCCTTCAGATTTACCTCCACACCCTGAGGCACAGCAACGGCTTTTTTACCAATTCTAGACATCGATACTATCCTTAGAATACTGTGCAGATGATCTCACCACCAACATTCTGAGCGCGAGCTTCAGAATCGGAGAGAACACCTTTCGGGGTTGAAACAATAGAAATACCCAGGCCATTCCGAATGCGCGGCAAGTCAGCCACAGAAGAATAAACCCGCAAACCCGGTTTTGATACCCGCTTGATTTCGCGGATGACCGGACTTCCTTCATGATATTTCAGCTCAATATTGATCTGTGGTTTGCCGCTTTCATCATCATCACGTTTGTAACCACGGATGAAACCTTCGCGGGCCAGCACATCAAGCACGCGCTGACGCATGTTCGATGCTGGCGAACTAACAGTTTCTTTATTAACACGTTGTCCATTACGTATACGTGTCAGCATATCTGCTAGAGGATCACTCATAGACATTTGCCTGTCCTCCTTTACCAGCTCGATTTCGTAACACCGGGAAGATAGCCGCTAGAGGCTAAATCGCGGAGCGAAATACGAGACATATTAAATTTACGATGATAGCCGCGCGGGCGACCCGTGACTTGACAACGATTGCGCAAGCGGCTTGCCGCACTATTGCGCGGTAATTTAGCCAGCTTGAGACGGGCCATAAATTGCTCTTCAGGTGACAATTCTGGATCAACCGCAGCTTTTTTCAAAGCTGTCCGCTTGCTTGCATATTTTGCAACCAAACGTTCCCGCTTCATGTTTTTTTCTACAGCACTTGTTTTAGCCATATCAGATTTCCCTGCCTACTCTATTTCTGGAACGGCATCTGGAAACCGGTCAGAAGCGATCTTGCTTCATCGTCGGTTTTTGCAGATGTACAAATGATGATGTCCATTCCCCTTGTGTCGTCTACGTCATCATAGGCGATTTCAGGGAATACCAACTGTTCTTTTAGGCCCAGGGCATAATTGCCCCGACCATCAAAGCTGGTTGGTTTAACACCGCGAAAGTCACGCACGCGAGGTAAAGCGACTTGAATAAGGCGATCCAGAAACTCATACATCTGGTTGCCGCGAAGGGTAACCTTACAGCCAATAGCCATATCTTCACGAAGCTTGAACGTTGCAATAGATTTTTTGGCCACTGTGGTCACCGGTTTCTGGCCGGAAATTTTAGCCATTTCCGCCACAGCTTTTTTGATCTTCTTACTGTCGCCAACGGCTTCACCAACACCCATGTTAATGACAATTTTCTCCAGCTTGGGGATTTCCATCACATTGGTGAATTTAAATTCTTCCTGCAGGCTGCCGCGAACTTCTTTTTCATAAACTTCCCGCAGACGGGGGGTATATTTAGTCATTAGATCGCCTCCCCTGATGCTCGGGCAATACGAACCTTGGTGCCATCTTTCTCAAATTTATAACCAATTTTCGTGGCCGCCCCGGATTTAGGATCAACCAAAGCCAGATTGGAGACATGAATTGAGGCTTCTTTGCTTTTAATGCCACCTTCTTCCGCCTGAGTCTGTTTGGTATGGCGTTTGACCATATTAATACCCTGAACAACGGCGCGAGATTTGGCGGGGATCATCTCAATGATCTGGCCTTTCTTGCCCTTGTCCTTACCGGTCAGAACGATAACTTCATCGCCCTTTTTAATTTTAAATTTTGCGATCGCCATTACAGAACCTCCGGTGCAAGAGAGATAATTTTCATATGGTTAGCTGCACGCAGTTCACGTACCACAGGGCCAAAGATACGCGTTCCGATCGGCTCATTCTGTTTATTGATCAGAACAGCAGCGTTCCCATCAAACCGAATAGCCGTCCCATCGGAACGTTGGATATCTTTCTTTGTGCGCACGATAACAGCACGATGCACCTGACCTTTTTTCACTTTGCCGCGTGGAATTGCTTCCTTAATACTCACGACAATGACATCGCCGACGCCAGCAACTCTACGATGAGAGCCTCCGAGTACCTTGATGCACTGAACACGGCGAGCGCCAGAGTTATCGGCAACGTCAAGATTGGTTTGCATTTGAATCATTGGGTTATTCCAACTTAGTTACATTAAATTTGACAACACTTGGTCGTTTAAGCGTTCTCGACTATTTTCCAAGTTTTATTCTTGGAGATCGGACGACATTCTTCAATACGAACAATTTCGCCCACTTTACTCATATTGCCTTCATCATGTGCGTGATATTTCTTAGTCCGGCGCACAACCTTGTGAAGCAATGGGTGTTTAAACCGACGTTCAACAAGAACAACAACTGTTTTGTCATTCTTGTCGCTGACGACTTCACCTTGCAAAATACGTTTAGGCATTTGTTTCAACCTTCTCTGATTGGTTAAGCTGTGTGCGGATACGGGCAATATCCCGGCGCACAACGCGCACACGTGCGGTATTTTCCAACTGAGCGGTTGCTCTTTGAAAGCGCAGATTAAACTGCTCTTTCTTCAGATCAAGAAGCATACCTTTCAGTTCATCAACCGACTTACTCTTTAATTCTGATGACTTCATCTCATTCATTCCTAATTTTTGGCCTATCTATTCGCCAAGACGCGTAACAAAACGCGTTGCGATTGGCAATTTTGCTGCCGCACGCTCGAAAGCTTCCCGCGCCAAATCAAGCGGAACGCCATCCATTTCAAACATGATCCGGCCCGGCTTGACTTTACAGGCCCAAAATTCGACCGACCCCTTACCTTTACCCATACGGACTTCAGCAGGTTTTTTTGACACCGGCACATCCGGGAAGATGCGAATCCATACTTTACCCTGACGCTTGATATGACGCGTCATGGCCCGGCGGGCGGCTTCGATCTGACGGGCCGTAATTCTTTCCGGTTCCAGAGCTTTCAGGCCACAAGAACCAAAAGTGAGCGATGTACCCCCCTTTGCCGCACCATGAATCCGGCCTTTATGGGCTTTGCGGAATTTTGTTTTTTTCGGTTGAAGCATAATCTCTACCTTGCATTCCGAGGAGGTCTTGCAGGACGCGGCCGACCGCCGCCAGCATTGCCGCCCGAACTCTTCTGCTGTTCATTGATACGGTTATCCCGCGCCATGGGATCATGTTCCATGATCTCGCCCTTGAATATCCATACTTTAACGCCAATGATACCGTAAGGTGTCTTGGCGCGGCTTTCGGCATAGTCAATATCCGAGCGCAGCGTATGAAGCGGCACGCGGCCTTCGCGGTACCATTCGGTACGGGCAATCTCAGCACCGCCAAGACGACCTGCGGTGTTGATACGAATGCCAAGGGCACCAAGGCGCATTGCGCTCTGCATAACCCGTTTCATGGCCCGGCGGAAAGCAACACGCCGCTCGAGCTGTTGACAGACACTGTCGGCCACCAACTGAGCATCAATTTCCGGCTTGCGGATTTCAACGATATTCAGGCTGACATCAAGGGCCACTGTCATATCGGCGATGGCTTTGCGCAGCTTTTCAATATCCGCGCCTTTTTTGCCAATAATTACGCCGGGACGCGCGGAATAGATTGTCACGCGGGCTTTTTTGGCCGGACGTTCAATCACCACACGACTAATGGCCGCCTGCTTTAATTTTTCCATAAGATACGCCCGAATGGCGAGATCCTCATGAAGCAGCTTGGCATAATCACTGCCTTCTGCGTACCAGCGACTGTCCCATGTACGGTTGATTCCAAGGCGAAGACCGATTGGATTAACTTTTTGACCCATTATGCTTGCTCCTCAACCTCACGGACCAAAATCCGTATCTGACTGAATGGTTTTAATATTTTACCGGTCCGGCCGCGGGCGCGCGGGCGAAACCGTTTCATGACCAGAGATTTTCCAACGCTGGCCTCGGCAACTATCAGGCTGTCCACATCAAGGCCATGATTATTTTCCGCATTGGCAATCGCGGACTCAAGAACGCTTTTCACGTTACCGGCAATACGGCGTTTCGAGAAAGTCAGATCCGCAAGGGCCTTTTCAACTTTCTTGCCGCGAATGAGACCGGCCACCAGATTTAACTTCTGGGGACTGACACGAACCATTTTGCATATTGCCATGGCTTCGTTATCTGCAATGCGGCGTGGTGCTTTTTTCTTACCCACGGTTTCTACCTCTTCCTAGCTTTTTTATCTGCGCCATGACCGTAATAGGTACGGGTCGGTGCGAATTCACCAAGCTTATGACCAACCATATCTTCTGTGACATATACAGGGATAAACTTGTGGCCGTTATGAACATTAAATGTCTGTCCGACAAACTGCGGCAAAATTGTTGACCGACGCGACCAGGTCTTGATCGGTGAATTTTTGCCTGAACCTGTCATTGCTTCTGATTTTTTTAGCAAATGCAGGTCGACGAACGGCCCTTTCCATACTGAACGTGACATGTATCTTTAGCCCTTCTTACGTTCGTGACGTGACCGTACAATGAAACGATCTGTCGACTTGTTACTGCGTGTCCGCTTGCCCTTGGTGGGCTTGCCCCATGGTGTCACCGGATGACGACCGCCAGATGTACGGCCTTCGCCGCCGCCGTGCGGATGATCAACCGGGTTCATGGCAACACCGCGAACACTCGGACGCCGGCCAAGCCAGCGATTACGGCCGGCTTTCGCCAGTTTAATATTCTTATGGTCCGGGTTGGACACCGCCCCAATGGTCGCCATACAACTGGACGGCACATAACGCTGTTCCCCGGAAGACAGGCGGATCAGCACCTGCGCGCGATCCCGGCCAGTTACCTGTACATAACCGCCGGCTGAACGGGCAATCTGGCCGCCCTTCTTTGGTTTCATTTCGACATTATGAACAATAGAGCCAACCGGCACACTGTAAAGCGGCATGGCATTGCCCGGCTTGACATCAACCTTCTCGCCAGCAATGACCTTATCACCAACATTCAGGCGTTGCGGTGCCAGAATATAGGCCTGCTCACCATCGGTATATTCGATCAAGGCAATGAATGACGTGCGGTTCGGATCATATTCCAAATGCTGAACCGTGGCTTCCACATCCCATTTCTGTCGTTTGAAATCAATCACCCGGTAGGTCCGCTTATGTCCGCCGCCGCGCCTGCGGGCCGTAATACGGCCATTATTGTTCCGGCCACCGGATTTTGCCAAACCTTCGGTCAGTCCCTTGACAGGCTTGCCTTTCCAAAGATCGGAACGATCCACCTGTACCAGCCCACGCTGACCGGGGGAAGTTGGGTTATATGTTTTTAACGCCATCGTCCTATACTCCCGTTGTCACATCAATGGATTGACCTTCGGCTAGCCGAACCATTGCTTTTTTAGTATCATTTCTGCGGCCTTTTATGCCTTTGAAACGCTTTGTCTTTCCCTTGACGCGGATCGTATTGACATCCTCTACCTTGACATCAAACAAACCTTCAACGGCAGCCTTTATTTGCGGCTTCGTGGCCGTCAGTGGCACCTGGAAAACGACCTGATTATACTCAGACATCATGGTGGATTTTTCGGTAATCACCGGGCCAAGGATGACATCATAATGTTTTAAATTTGTCATTTTAGCCGCTCCATCAGGCTGACGACAGCCGCTTTTGTCAAGACCAGCTTATCGGCCCGCAAAATGTCATAAACATTCGCGCCCTGCGTTGGCAAGACATTTACATAAGGAATATTATTGGCCGCAAGCAGAAAGTTTTTATTCACTTCCGCGCCGTCAATGAACAACACTTTTTCCAAACCCAACTTGCCGAGCTTGACTTTCAGGTCTTTTGTCTTGGCATCTTTAAGGTCCATATCCTCAATGACAATAAGATTGCCATTTGCAAGTTTTGAAGATAAAGCCGTTTTAAGACCTAGCAGCCTGATTTTTTTTGGCAGGCTATAACCATGCGAGCGCGCAACCGGGCCGAACGCACGGCCACCGCCCCTGAACTGGCTCACTTTACCGGCACCATGACGGGCTGTACCGCCGCCCTTTTGCTTGCCGATACGCTTTGTTGTACCGGTTATTTCGCCGCGCGTCTGAACCTTATGAGTTCCCGCCCGACGTTTTGCCAACTGCCAGACCACAACCCGCTGAAGGATATCAGCCCGTTCCGGCAACGCATAAATGCCATCATCAAGATCGACATTGCCGGCCTTTTTAGCATCTAGTGTAATTACTTCGGCTTTCATCACTTATTCCTCACTCTTTTCGGCTGCAGCATCCGCCACCACTTCAACAGCAGCAACAGTGCGCACTGCGCCAGGATAAGGCGCATCCGTATTCACAGGATTTTTCACGGCATCATTGATAAATATCCAACCGTTCTTAGCACCCGGAATTGCCCCCTTAACAAGAAGCAAGCCCTCGTCCAGATCTGTACCGACAACCTCAAGATTAAGGATCGTTTTGCGGTCTGAACCCATATGGCCAGCCATCTTCTTACCCTTGAATACGCGGCCCGGATCCTGACATTGACCCGTAGAGCCGTGCGAGCGGTGAGAGATCGACACACCATGCGATGCCCGAAGACCGCCAAAGTTATGACGTTTCATCGCGCCTGCGAAACCTTTACCCTTAGAAGTACCGGTGACATCGACCATTTGGCCGGCAATAAAATGCTCAACCGTAATTTCCGCGCCAATATCCATAAAAGCATCATCCGAGATACGGAATTCTGCAAGCTTTGCTTTTGGTTCAACCTTCGCTTTTGCAAAATGACCCCGCATAGGCTGGCTCGTCCGCTTAACCTTGGCTTTGCCCGCGCCCAGTTGAAGCGCGTTATAACCATCTTTAGCTGTCGTTTTATGTGTAACGACCTGACAATTATCTACATGCAATACAGTGACAGGAATATGCTTCCCGCCTTCTGCAAAAACACGTGACATGCCAATTTTTTTAGCAATTAGTCCTGCACGCATTTGTCTAACCCTGCAACTTGATTTCAACATCAACACCGGCCGCCAGATCGAGCTTCATCAGCGCGTCGACAGTTTGTGGTGTTGGCTCAACAATATCCAAAAGACGCTTGAATGTACGCATTTCGAACTGCTCACGGGATTTCTTATTCACATGCGGCGAGCGCAATACTGTGAATTTTTCTATCCGCGTTGGCATGGGAATAGGACCGCGAACACTGGCACCTGTTCTTTTCGCTGTATTGGCAATCTCACCGGCAGCCTGATCCAGAATACGGTGATCAAATGCTTTCAAGCGGATGCGAATATTTTGTGATTCCAACATATAAATTTACGCGAGCCTTTAAGCCCGCGCTCCTAACCCTTAATTATTCAATGATGCTTGCGACGACTCCGGCGCCGACGGTGCGGCCGCCTTCGCGGATCGCAAAACGCAGACCTTCGTCCATGGCAATGGGGTAGATCAGCTCAACACT
>Ga0316204_10001705_pt1 | contig 56423 bp, 43 predicted proteins | sample 6monrhotite_MG_2_FD_205661 | JGI IMG/M metagenome (GOLD analysis project Ga0316204, IMG submission 205661) | Microbial mat bacterial communities from mineral coupon in-situ incubated in ocean water Damariscotta River, Maine, United States -... | ecosystem: Environmental > Aquatic > Marine >... | reverse complement strand
TCGACACCGACTCCTCCCCGGATTGACCTCGAGCCCTTGCAGCGCGGCGACGCCTGGCCGCCGCGCTGTCCACGTGCTCATCCAGCGTGACCGCTTCGTGATCACTGGGCGTGACTGGCAACAGTTGGGTCGAGTCCGCGCGCCGGAGAGTCCACGCTGGGCTCGCGCACGAGGAGTTTGGTGGTCCGTTCGTCGCGCTCGCGCTCGCATGGATCGACGCCTGGGTCGGGCGTTACTTCTACCCGCCGCCGCTCGTCGACGCGGTCGACGTCGATGCCGCGCGTCCCGAAGGTCTATCGCCAGACGACGCGGCATTGCTGATTCGTCTTCAGGCAGAGCGCACTTGGGTGTCCCGCGAATGAGGAGACTCCGGCTAGGTGCACCCACTGAGCCTCATCCGCACGGCCACGCGCGTTCGCCGCTCTCCAGGCGCGCATACCGTGCGCGACAACGAGGTTCCCGCGTCCAACCGCACTGCAGATCTCGCATCGGTGCACGGCGAGACCGACAGGCGTATGCCCGGCAACTCGCACCGTTTTGTACGCCGTGATGCGCTCAAGGCACGGATGCGATGAAGGCGAGGGCGATGAGGGCGGGGAGGCCTTGGATGACGAAGATGGTCCAGCGGACGCTGAGGGCTCCGACGATGGACATCGCGGTGATGAAGATGAGGAGGAGCTGGGCCGTGGGCCAGTTGGCGGTGAAGACCGCCCAGGCGAGCATCGCGGCGACGCCGAAGTTGTAGGCGCCCTGGTTGAGTGCGAGGGGACGCGTGGCTTCGATGCGCGCATCGTCGTATCCGAGCCGGCGGGCGAAGGCGGTCCAGCCCACGCTTTCGCCGGCGGCGAAAGCTACGTGGAGGACAGCGACGATGACGGCGGCGAGTGTGGCAGACATGGGGTCCGCGACAGCCTAATCCGTGCGTGGGTGGGGCGCTTGGGCAAAGATTCAACGGGACTCGTTCATTTTTGATACGAGTAGGCGTGGACTTGAACGCATACCGCGCGTTCGTACTCGCGGTGGAGCACGGCACGATCACAGATGCAGCTGCGGAGCTCGGGGTCTCGCGACCGACGCTGTCGCGGCAGCTTGCCGCGCTGGAGGAGCGGTTGGGGCTCGCGCTGCTCCACCGCACGACCCGGCAGGTCAAAGTGACGCCGCGCGGACGGGAGCTCTACGAGCAGCTTCGGCCGCTCCTCGATGGGGTCGACGGGATCGAGGCCCGGCTGCATGAGGAGCGGGCCGAGCCGGTGGGGTGGCTGCGAGTCTCAGTCCCGCCGATCATCGCCACCGACATCCTGCCGACGCTCGAGGGTCTACGGGGCACGCATCCCAAGCTGTCGGTCGAGATGCTCGGAGAGATTCGATGGGCCGATCTTCATACCGACCGGGTCGACGTCGCCGTCCGTGCCGGCGCAGTTGGGGACGCGTCGTTGGTGCGGCGTCGTCTGGGTGCTCGAGATGTGTACGCCGTCGCATCACCGGCCTACCTCGAGCGGCACGGAACGCCGGGCGCCTCCTCGGACCTGAGCGCGCACGACCTGCTGCGTGGTCATGACCCTCACGGCAATGCGGCGACATCGTGGCCGACCTGGAACGGTGGACGCATTCCTGTCGCGGGGCGTCTTGTCTCCAACGATCACCGCGTGTTGATGGAGGCTGCGCTGTCGGGGGCTGGAATCGCCCTGCTGAGCGACGTCACTGCGGGTCGTCATGTGGACGCCGGGCGGCTGGTCCGCGTCCTTCCTGACGAGGTCGGCGTCGAGCTGATGCTTCACGCAGTGTTCGCCCGGCGTACGCTTCAACCCGCTTCGGTCCGGGCGTGCATCGATGCGTTGGTACAGTGGGCGCAATCCGGGGGCCCGCGCCGGCTCCGCGGAGACTGAGGAGTACGATGCCACAGATGCGGTGGGGCGAGCGGTGGTGGGGGAGTGCACTGCTCCTGCTTTCGGCCTGTCCTCGCGATCCTCCTCTAGACGTCGTTGAGGCTCCGGCCAAGGTCCGCGCGGAGGCCATCGGCTTGCACGCTGCGGGGGGATACGTCGGCTCGACCCCCTGCGCCGAGTGTCACGAGGCAACCCACGCGTCTTGGCATCGCAGCTTTCATCGCACGATGACGCAGCGCCCGAACCCGCAGTCTGTACTGGGCCGGTTTGACGGGGCTGCGTTGGATGACAAGGGCCGCTACCGGGCGACCCGGCGGGGTGACCGGTTTCTTGTGACCCAGCCCCAAATGGATGGCGGCGTGCGAGAGCAAGAGGTCGAACTCGTCACTGGATCTCATCACATGCAGGTGTACTGGGTTCGCGGGGCTCGCGAGACGCTCGAGGCGTTTGCGTTCGCGTACCTGTTGCCCGAGCAGCGCTGGGTTCCCAACGAGTCCACGCTGTTGCGTCCTCCCGCGGCCCACGACGCGCGTCGGGGGGAGGCGATCGAGGCCGTCTACACGTGGAACCGAGTCTGCGTGAAGTGCCACGCCGTCGACGGGGCGCCCGGGTTCGATGTCGCCGAGGGAGACGTGCAAACCACGGTCGCCGAACTCGGGATCGCGTGCGAGGCCTGCCATGGCCCGGGCGCAGCACACGTCGCAGCCTGGAAGAACCGGGAACCCGCCTCCGCGCAGCTGCCCCAAGACGACCCCACGATCCTCGACCCGCGTGAACGCGGTGCCGCGGCGGCGTCCGAGGTCTGCGCGCAGTGTCATTCGATCTCCGTCTTTCACGATGACCCCGCTTGGGTGGCTCATGGGCGTGACGCGCCGCCGCCGGCACCGGTGTCCGACTGGGGCAGGGTGGTCCGCCATCCGCTGCGAGAGCACGGCGACTGGACGGACGCGTTGCTCGACGCCGATCCCGACTTTTTCGCGCAGCGGTATTGGAGCGACGGGGAGGTCCGGGTGTCAGGGCGCGAGTTCAATGGCCAGCTGGACTCGCCGTGCGCCGTCTCGAAAGACTTCGGCTGCACGAGTTGCCATCGCATGCACGAGTCCGAGCTTCGGGTGGACGGGCAGGCCTGGAACGACGGTCAACTCAAGGAGGGGGCAGCCGATGGGGCGGCGTGCGGCCGGTGTCACGAGGACATCGCGGCCGCCCCCGCCGCGCACTCGAAGCACGGCGGGGTTTCGGGCCCGAGCTGCCTCGATTGCCACATGCCCCGCACGACGTACGGCTTGCTCGGAGCGATCCGTAGCCACACGGTCACCAGTCCTTCGGTCGAGGCGACGCGGACGACGGGGCGGCCGCTCGCCTGCAACTTGTGCCACCTCGACCGAACGCTGGCGTGGTCTGCTGTGGCACTGGAGCGCGACTTCGGTTTGGCCTGTTCCCCCGAAGTCTGTGCGATCGATTGTTCAGAACCGAGCGTCGAGGCCGGCGAGATCGGATGCGTACCGGCGGTCGCCGAATGGTTGCTGGCCGGAGACGCGGGGCAGCGGGCGCTCGCAGCCTGGCACTTGGGGTGGGCTCCCGCGCACGCGGTCGCCAGCGCACCATGGGCTGAAGTGCTGCTGGATGGTCTCGTAGAGCGGGATCCGTACCCTGCGGTGCGGTTGGTGGCGGAGCGGGCGCGACGCGCACTGGGGACGAGCGGGCCGGAGCCGACCTGGGCGGCTGCGGTGCGATCCCGCCGCGACGACCGCGAGGTCCGCCTCGCCGAATGAGGTGCGCAGCACTTTGCCGACCCCCGGAAACACCTGCAGATAGCCGCGAATGAGCGTTCCGGAGCGGCCTAAAGTTTTTTACAATGGCACCGGAAAGCGGGACGTGAGCTGTGTCTTACGTGTCGCATCGTGTGCGGAAGGGGGCCTGGGGAGAGGCATCAACACTCCGGCCGCACATGGGCATGTTCGAGGGGCGCAGCGGGCCTGCTCGGACTTTGGCGGAAGGCCAAAGCAGGGGAGTCGATATGACCAACAAAGCACTCAGGTTTTCGATCGCGTTCGCCATGACGGTGGCTGCGTCCGCGTGTGGTGACGATTCGGCGGGGGCCGGCGGCACCGACACGGATGCGCTCTCGACGGGAGATTCTTCCAACCCCACCGGAGACGACCCCACCGACTCAGAGGATGCGTCCTCCGGCGGCGGTGAGTCCGGCAGCGATGAGTCCGGTGGCGACACCGACGACCCGCCGATCACCGACTGCGAAGACGCAACGTTCGACAACGCCATCGACGAGGCGATGTGTGAGCACGTGCAGGGCCTTGGCGTCCAGCCGGAGCCCGCCGACCAAGTCGAGGTGTGCCGTCGTCTCTACATCGACCTTCTCGGCATCTCCCCCACCTCGGTCGACTACGAGGTGGACTGCAAGAACCGCACGGTCGATGAGATCGTCGACGACTTCATGGCGCGTCCGGAGTACGTCGTGATCAGCCAGCGCATGTGGGCCGACGTGTTCCACATGAACAGCGCGCTGACCTACCACGCGTACATCGCAGACCTCGACGCGATGGTCGGGCAGGTCTACGCCGTCAACCCGGCGGATCAGATCACGCTGGACTCCTTCGCGCTCGAAGCAGTCACCCACCCCGCGTTCTTGGGTCGCTGGGATGGCCTCGACCTGGTCGGGTTCAACTTCCTCAGCCACTTCGGTCGCGATGCCAGCGGCGCGGAGCGGCTGGACCTGTTCCCGCTGTTCCGCATGTGGGAAGAGCGAGCGTTCACCGACCCGGTGCAGGGCGCGACCAACCGTGTGGTGCTCAACACCAACAACTGCGTGAACTCGGCGCTGTGCAGCTCGGACTACTGGGAAGCCGGCGACCAGGTCGTCGTTGCGCAGCCCGACCCTGGTGCCGTCGACCCTGAGATGAACGTCATCGATGTCGACATGCTGACCCCGGCGCAATGGGACCAGGTCCGCATTCCCGGCCAACGCATCGCCACCAGCGGTGAGTTCTACGAGGCGTACATCGACCGGACCCTGGATCGGTACCTCGGCTACGACCTGGGCACGATGGTCCCCGCCGCCCGCCAAGCGCTCGTCGATCTTCTCGAGGAGAACAACGGCAACGCTCGCGTCGTTGACCGCGAGATCCTCACCGCGCTCGTCTACACGGCGACCAACGTCTACGAGGAGGACGACAAGCCCGACCCCGCCGATTGGGACCCCGCATTCTGGCACGGGCCCACCAAACAGATGGATGCTGAAGCGTGGCTTCGTTCCACGCAGCGTCTCGTCGGGCAGGTCCCTGGCTCGTGCGACCACCGCTACCCCGAGGTCCTCGGGACGCAGCCGCACAACTATCCGACCACGGACGGCACCACGCCCGACTATGCGTTCCGGGACACGGCTCGCCTGCTTGGTGGCTGTCCGGACCGTGACTCCTCGTTCCGCGAGACCCGAGCCGGCCTCATCGCCGCGCTCACCCAGGCCACGCTCACCCGTGACCTCTGCATCTCGGCCACGGCCGACTCGCCCATCTTCCCGGACCAGTTCATCGAAGACCCCAACGACGAGGACGAGGAATCGCTGTCCGCAGCGGCCAACCAAATCTACGCCGCTGCGCTCATCCGACCCATCCCCGAGACTGCCAGCGAGGCGCTCGCCGAAGGTGTCGATGGCTGCCGAGACGACTCAACCTGCAACCCGGCGCAGTTCGCCGAACACACCTGCCGACTGGTCATCAAATCGTCGGACTTCTTGTTCTACTAGGAACTCGAGACTCGGAAGGACATACAGACGATGACGAGAATCAAAGCGAATCGGCGTAACTTCCTGAAGATGGGTCTCGGCGGCACGGCAGCGGCTGTGGCGGCTCCCTACTTCTACTCGCCCAACCGGGCCCGGGCGAACTTCGACTACGGGGACAAGGACAACCACCTCATCATCCTCAACTTGGATGGTGGCGCGCGAACCGTGCCGATGTTCAACGCCGGCGTGGCAGGTCGATACAACCCGTACAACGAGCACGCCTCCGCGGCGGCTTGGAGCGTGGGCGGGGTGTTCAACAACGCAGCGATCCCCTTCGATGTGGGCAGCGGCCTGACGGGATCGCTTCCCTCCATCACCGACATCGCCACCGACATGGCCGTGTCCGTCGCGATGGACCACACGCCGGACGCCGCCTCGGGCGAGGGCGGCCACACCGTGGCGCGCAACTGGATCGCCAGCGGCTACAACGCGGGCGGCCCCGGCATCATGAGTCACATCATGAAGCTGCATAAGTACTACGGCTCCGAAGTCGCCAAGTTCGGCAGCTTCCCGCCCGTGGTCATCGGCGGCGGTGATGCCACCACGCCGTTCGCCCGTCCCGCGGGTGACAGCGAGCCGCTCAAGACGACGAGCTTTGCCGAGTTCGCTTCGCAGTCCGGCGATGGCGATGCAGGGGAGCAACAGCCGGACTGGGCGCGTGCGTTCGAGTCCGGTCTCGACAACCACATGCGGAACACGCACAGCGCGTCCGACCGCACGACGATGTCTCGTCTCGCGCTCGGTAAAGACGCGGTCGAGCACTTCCGTAGCGTGTTCACCGACCCCGCGCTCAAGGTCGAGGCCGAGCCCACAGCAGAGAAGTACGGCTACACCAATGCCCAGCTCGCTGCGATCTTCGGAACCAGCACCTTCGGCCGCAACGCCGCGCTGGCGTCCCGCTTCCTGATGGAAGGCTCGACCGCGATGGTCATCGGGGACAACGGCTGGGACACGCACTCCGGGGAGATGGGCCCGTTCACGACCAGCGCACAGACGCTGGAGCGCGTCCTGTGTGGGTTCAACTACCTGCTCAAGAACCTGCCGCACCCCGCGGGCGGCACCTACTGGGACCGCACGATGGTGTGTACGATCTCCGAGTTCGGGCGCGACAACATGATGGCCGGTGGCTACAACTCCGGGGGCGGCACCGACCACACCGGTACGCCGGCCATGCGCAACCAGGCCTGGTTCATGATGGGTGGCGCTGCCGCAGGTGGCATGCAGCTGGGGCAGACGAACCCCGAAGACGTCTCGCTCGTCGCTGGTTCGCAGGTCTACTCCACGCAGAACTACCTCGCGACGTGGCTCGCTTGGCTCGACATCGACTTCGCTGAGGTCTTCCCGGGGGCCGCGCCGATCGAAGACTTCTTCGCGTAGGGTCGGCGGGACAGCACCTGTCTCGGCGCTCCACTGAAGCGCGAAGACATGAGAGGCGAGGTGGGCTCTGGGCTCACCTCGCCTTTGTCGTTGTGTGTGCTGTAGAATCGGACCCGGATGATGGGTCGCTACACCTTCGTTGGATTGGTTGCGCTGGGGAGCGTGGCAATGAGTTGCGAGGCTGGGCCGGGCGCGCGCGGAAGCTTCGCGAGCGGAGGCTCAGGCGTTGGTGGCGGGGACACGGAGGCCGATACCGATGTCGAGGACACCGACGGCTCCGGCGACACCGATCCGGGGGGCACCGTGGGCGTGGACACCGACGACGGCACCAGCGGATCCCCCAACAACGATGAGGGCGAAGCGTACATCGAGGAAGCCAAGCTGGAGTTCCCGACGTACGAGGAGATTCACGTCAAGGTCGTCCAGCGCACCTGCACGCCGTTTCAAAACGTGTGTCACAACAACATGGAGTATCCGGACCTCCGGACGCCGCAGGGGGTCATTGACCGCATCGGTCGCCCCTGCAACCTCAACGAGATCTACAACGATCCCGAATCGGTCTTCAACGCGTGCGAGCCGGTGGGTGACGTGTTGCGCTTCACCGACGGAAGCAACATCGGCCATGCGGTCGAGATTGGCGGCGTCGTGGTCAACGACGACGGCATGGGCGGAGGTACGGCCACGGTGACGGTGCGCGAGCCAATGCCCGCGGCCATGCTGACCCCGGGCGTTCCCGAGTCGGCTGTGATCGAGCGAATGGTCGGGGGGGTCATGCAGCCGGTCGGTACCGTGACGGCGGCCCTGTCGTACGTGCAGGGCGGCAGCCTCATCGATCTGGTGAACACGGCCGAGTACGTGACCCACGCGCAAGTCCTCGAGGCGGTCACGCCCGGGGATCCCAATGCAGACGGGGTGTACGGGGGGACCAGTGAGGACTCGATGCAGGAGATCAAGCCCGGCGACCCCTGGAACTCCTACCTGTTGCAGCGGCTCCAAGGCAACGTACCGGGCAGCCCCATGCCACTGGCGAACCAGCCGCTGACCGCCTCGGAGATCATCGCGATCGCGTGTTGGATCGAGGGCACGGCCGACGAAGGCGGCGCCGAGACCAACTCGGTCATCGACTACGACAACTGCGAGTACGCGGCCGAGCTCGCGACCCCGCCCGACGGTGGTGGCGCCACGCTCTCCGGCCATGTGCAGCCCATTCTCGACCAAGCGTGTTCGTTCTCCGGGTGCCACAGCACCAACAGTCCCGCCGCAGGGCTCGACCTCACGGCGGGCAACTCGCGGGACGCCATGCTGGGCATCGCCTCGATGCAAAACCCGGACGTCCCGTTGGTGACCGCGGTCAACCCGACCAACAGCTACCTGATGTCGAAGCTAACCGGAGCCGGCGTGATGGGCGAGCGCATGCCGCTGGGTGGTGCTGATCCGCTCAACGAGAGCCAGCTCGAGCTCATCCGCACCTGGATCATCCAGGGCGCGCCCGACAACTGAGTCGCGCCGCCTCGTCTCCGGGCCCACCGTGTACTAAGCTGTAGGTGTGATGCTTCGACCCACGCTGTCGGCGTTGCTGGTGGGGCTCGCGGCCGCGGGAGCGGGCTGCGGAGACCCGGACCAGGATTGCGGCATGTTCTGCTCTGGCGGCACGGGCTCTGGTCCGGTCACCACGATGTCTGGCACCGGGGATACCGATACCGATACCGACGCGTCCACGACGGGGACCGGCACGGACAACCCGACGACCTCCACCACACCGTCGACCGACACCGACCCGAGCACCGACACGGATCCCGCCACGGATACGGATCCGGGGACAGACACCGATGGGTCGGGCTCGACGGGCGGCGAGCCGATCGTCCCGTGCATCGGCGTCAACTTCCTGTTCATCGTGGACAACTCGGTCGGCATGGCTCCAGAGCAGAGCCGCTTCCAGGCGACCGCGTTCGCGTTTGTGAGCCAGGTCGCGCAGCAGGCAATCTCGGCGATGGGCAATGTCAGCATTGCCGTCATCACCACCGATGAGCCCGAGTTCGTCGTGCCGACCGGTGTCGATGCGGTGCCCTATTCCAGCGGCTTCAACTACATGCGCTGGGACCCGCTGTCCGTCGACAACAACCTCACCCTGCAAAACGAGTTGAGTGCAGCCGTGCTCACCGGCGAGGGAGGCGACCCCAACGAGCGTCCGATGGACATGCTTCTGGAGGCGCTGACCGGCGAGACCGCCGATGGGTTCAACGTGGATTTCGTCGAGGAAGATGCGCTGCTTGTCGTGGTGCTCGTGTCCGACGAAGAGGATGATGTGGAGCAGCCCACGTTGTGGGGCTCGGATGGCGAGCCCGATGCATGGGTGGACCAGTTGGTCACGCTCAAGGACGGCATTCGCAAGGACATCGCGGTGTTCTCGATCGTCCCAGACATGAGCATGGCGGGCTGCGCCGACGAGACGGACGCGACGCGGCTCAAGGAGTTCACGAACGCGTTCCAGACGAGTGGCACGCACGACGTCTGTCAGATGGACTACTCGGCGTTCTTGCTGGCGCAGGTCCAGCCGGTGGTCGACGCGTGCAACAACTTCTCACCCCCGTAGGAGGTGAGCGCATCGCTCGACCGCGATGCGTAGGTGACCATCGGCCAGCCACTGGGGGGCGGCGACGAGTTCGTGCAGGGGCACCCACGTGAGCGGGCGGTGGCCAGGCTCAAGCGTGGCGACGTCGACCGCGAGCGGATGGACGACCTCTGGCGTGGCGCCGGTCGAAGGATGGTACCGCCCTCCAAGCCAGGCCGTGTCCATGATGGACACGCCGTACTCCTGCATCAGCCGCTGCCGAACGAACGCAACCCCTTGGCCGAGACCCGTTACCTCGTGGGGCAACCGCCACGCCGGTGCGACCCACAGCTCGGAGTTACCTCGAATGCACTGCGCCGCAGGGAGGTCGTCATCGTCCAGCCCGATGTAGACCACGCCGTCCATGCGCCGCAGGAGCGCCGTACTCACGGTCCGCGCCGACAGAGGTTTGGGGACGACGTACTCCAAGTCGCGTTCCGCAACCACGTCCCCCTTGCTGTCGCGCTCTTCGAAGGTTTGGCACTCGAGGCTCAGAAAGCCGCGGCTATCCTCGGCCGTGGCGGGGGAGAAGACGCGCCTGGGTGGTCGCTTCAGTCCATCGACCGGGCCGACGTTCGGCAGCGCGGGGCGTTCGGGAAGCTCGAGGGTATCTCCAATCCAGGGTCCGGGGTCGCGCCCGCGTCGGCGGAGAAGATCGTAGACGTTGAGCTCGAGGCGGGCATCTGGGAGACCCCCGACCTGCGCGGCCCGCAGGAGCTGGCGAGCTTCGAGGGCGCCGACACGTCCCGACGTGGAGAACCCGGACACATCGGGGACGTCGACCTGAGCGTATTGAGGCTCGATGCGGACCAGGACGGAGCGCACCTCTTCTCGCAGCCCGCCGGGGGAGGGGAGCACCGTGCTCCCCGGTGCCATCGAGACGATGTGCTCGAGCTTGACGCCCGCGCGGTCGTTGAGCGCGCGTTCGATCGTCTGGCCGAGCGGAGCGTCGCCAGCCAGCAACGTCAGTGGTTCGGTGACCCACCCGGGCGGCGTGGAGCCGTCCAGCGCAGCGGTGGGTGCCGCTGCCAGCACCGGCCGGGGGTAGCTCATGCGTGCGAGGACGAAGAGTTCGTCGTCGTCCTCGAACCAGGGGATCGCATCGACGGTGAGGTGGGGCCGTGAGACCAGGTCCATGACGGCCCCACTTTGGTGCCGGTAGTGACTCAGCTCGAGAAAACCCATCGCATCGCGGGGGCTGGCAGGACGCATTTGTACGCCCACGCCACTGGGCACGCGTTCGCCGACGATGACGTAGTTGGTCGCCGGAAGCTCGATGGCCTCACCCTGCGGAGTGCTCAGGCGGAACTTGTCCACGTATCGGTTGCGAACGATCCACGGATTGCGAATCGGGGAGGACGCAAGCACGCGCAGGCCCAGCGAGGCGTAACAGCCCTCGAAACGCTCTTGCGTGAAGTACGTGTACTCCTCCTTCACCTCCGACTCCCAATCGCGTCGGTAGTCCTTGCGCAGGATGAACTCCACAGCCATCCGGTGCTCGAGTCCGAAGCGCTGCCATCCCGCGGCCGGCGACCCCAGGTCTTCGAGCAGGAAACCGGGCTCGCCGTGCAGCGAGCGGAACTCCCCTGCAAAACGACGCAACAGCGCGGCGCTGGAGCAGGCGCGGGGATCGTCGCTTTCGTCGCCGTCGTCGGTCGAAACCTCGAGCCAGACCGGCTGGTCTCCGGGGTCGAGAAAGTCGCGGACAATCAGCACCCCGTAGTCGGCAAGCTGCGGGACCTGAGCCGCCAGCGCCCGCGCGGCGGCGTCATGGTCGTACTCCCCGAACGACGTGACGTGGTGAAGGACCGACGAGTTGACAATGCCGTGCAACGTCCCGTCTTCGAAGACCTGCGTCGCGATGTCCCCCAGCTTGAAGTCGAGATTGCGCAGGTCGAACCGCTCGCGGGCGAGGGCCACCATCTCCTCGCTGACGTCCACGCCCGTGACATGGAGTCCGGGGTAGAGGGCGGCGAGGGCCTCAGACCCTGTCCCCGAGCCCATGCCCATGTCGGCGATACGCCCCACCCCAAGCATGTGGGCTGCGGTCAGTGCGACTTTCTGCTGCATCGAGGCATCCATGCCCGCGAGGTAGCGGGCGTAGTCACCACGGTCTCCGCGTTGCTGTCCGTCGTATCGGCCGCTCACGAAGCCGAGGGTATCGTGGTCACGACCGGAGTGGATGGTCGGCAGCAACCCGCAGCCGTGCCGCGCGCGCGAGCCCGTACTATTCGAAGGTCGTTGGATCGTCGCTGAGCAAAACGGGAGAGTGCCGGCCGGGTCCGAGTTCAAGCGAGTGCGTCACACGAGGGGCCGCTTGGGGGGGGAGTCGTCGAAACGGATCCTGCTCGTCGGCTTCGCGACCGATGGCGATGCGGCGAGGACGTCCTGGCACAGGAACGCCCGCGACGGCGGCCCGAGAATGGGCAAGCAGATACCACTCCATGACGGCAACCGAGTCGGCTTCCTCGAGCATCGAGCTGCGATCGTGGCGGTCGAGTACAACGGTGAGACGTGCCAACTCGTCCTCCCCCAACAGGTCATGGTCGCCCAAGAACGTGGTGGAACGCTCACACATCGCGACGGTCTGCAGATGCAGCTCGATGTGCGGGGTCTGGACCAGGAAGGAGCCGGTGTCGTCCGCCAGGGAGAAGTCTCCGATATCCTGCTCTTCGTGGGTGGCCTCCTGGCGATCCGAGAGCGTGCGGATGAGAAGCTTGTAGGCCACGCAGGGGCGCCCGAAGAACGGGCTGACGATGCTCCCCGCGGCGGGTCGGACGCTTCCGACGACCTTGCTGCGCATTCCTTCAATCACCGAGCCGATCGAAGCCCGTGGCGTAGTCCCGATGAGTACCTGCCGAACATCCAACGTCCGCCGACCCTACGGAGAGCCGAGTGGCCGGGTCAAGGAACCGGGCTCAGCGCCCGAGCCGGGGTGGCCTGTCACGAAAAACCAAAGAAAAACGCGCCCGGCGTGAAGACGCGGGCGCGTTCGTCAGAGCGCGCAGGCTAGTCGTTGCGTCGACGGGAGAGGCCGAAGAGGAACAAACCACCCAGCACGAAGATGGCTCCACCCTGGGCGTCGGTCTGGGAGTCGGCGGCGGTGCAGCTGCAGCTGACCGCGCCTTCAGCTTCGCAGCTGTTGCCGTCGCAGCTGGCCGAACCGCTGACCATCACGTTGAGCGCGGCTCGCAGGGAGCTGAGGCACTCGTCGAGGTTGCCGTCGTGGTCGACGTAGCTACCGTCGCAGAACAGGGCGCCTTTTTCGGTCTCGCAGGCGAGCTCGCAGCCGCCTTCGATCTGGGCCTGACACGAGGGGAACTGCGGGCGCTGGCACTCGACCTGGCAGTCGAGGTACGCCGAGCTGGACGCACTGCAGGAAGCATCGCAGCTAGCTTCGCAGCTTGCAGCGCACTCGACCTGAGCCGGCTGGGCGTCGCAGGAGATCGAGCACTCCGCTTCGCAGGAGCCTTCGGCGGATGCGAAACACTCGTTGTCACCGGTGGCGCATTGCGCTTCGGCACGGCCCTGGCAGTCGGCAAAACATGATCCGCGGCAGTCGAAGCTCGGGGGGTCGACTTCGCACTCGGCCATGCAGTCGGCGCCGCAGCTTCCGGAGCACTCGACGTCAACGGACAGCTCGCCCTGGCATCCACCACGGCACTCGAGCGTGAGGTCTCCGGCACATTGCGCCTCGACGGTGAGCGGGGTGCACATGCCCTCGCATTCGATACCGCCGCGAACTTCACACTCGGCCTCAGCCTCGACGTGAATGTTGCCGCAGGCAGCGATGCCGGCGTGGGCGGTTTGCGCGATGGCGAGAGGGGCCAGGAGTCCGGCCGCGAAGAGGGCGAGTTTAGCGGTGAGTCGCATGGTTGCTCCAAGGTCTCCGGCCGCCGTCCGCGGGCCGTGAGATGGACTTGAGACGAGGGTACAAAGGGAACGATGCAAAGCCGAGTGCGTCGGACCGCAAAAAAAGCCGAAACGTGACGTGGGTCGCGCTGTGGACCCAGGAAGGGAGCTGGTACGCTCCGCCCGGAATGACGATCCCCGAGATCTTCGATGCGATGCCGAGCCGCTACAAAAAGGGCTCTGCGACCTCTCCTCGGTCCTTTTACTTCTCCGTCGGGGACCATAAGTACACCGTCAAGATCGACGGCGACGTCTGCAGCGTCGAGTCCGGCAAGACGATCGACAACGCTGATGTAGTCCTCAAAACTACACCTGCGTTGTTCGAGAAGATGGTCGTCAAAGGCAAGATGCCCGGCCCGATCGACATCGCCCGAGGCAAGATCAAGACGAACGACCCCGGCGGTCTGGCAGCGCTTCGCGAGTGGTTCGACTTCGCATGAGCGGGTCCAAGTCGATCGCTCGGACAGCGGCCACCGGTGGTGCGCTCGATCCTGAGTTTCTGGAGTGGAGCACTTCGCTGCCGATCGATATCCGGCTGCTCGAGGAGGACTGCCGGGGGAGCGTCGCGCATGTGCAGGGTCTTCGTGCCGGTGGCTTGGTCACCGACGCCGAGGCCGACACATTGATCGCTGCCCTCGAGTCGCTGCCCGCCAAGGTCGCCTCAGGGGAGGTCGTGCTGCGGGCCGACGAAGAAGACGTGCACATGGCCATCGAGTCTTGGCTGCGTGAGGCCGTGGGCGACGTGGCGGGCAAGCTCCACACCGGCCGCAGTCGCAACGACCAGGTCGCGACCGACCTCAAGCTGTGGTGCCGTGATGCGGTGGCTCGGGTCGAGTCGCAGATCGATGCCGTGCTCTCGGCCGCGCAGTCGTGGGCGCAGCGGCACGCCAGTGTGGTGTTGCCGGCGTACACCCACCGGCAAGTTGCCATCCCGACAATGGCGCCGCTGTGGCTCGAGGGGGCGTTGACCCTTCCGCTGCAGCGCGACCGGGCGCTGCTTGGCGGCGTGCGGGAAGAGCTGGCGGAGTCTCCGCTGGGCGGTGGGGCGGTGGGAGGCACGACGCTTCCCGTCGACACCGCTGTCTCAGCGAAGGCGCTCGGCTTCGAACGACCTCCGGCGAACCCGCTCGATGCGATCGGGCAACGTGACCACGCACTGCTGTTGGTGTTCGTCTGCGCTCGGCTGGGCCTGCACTTGGGTCGCTTCAGCGCGGACATCATCGAGCTCGCCTCGGATGGCCTGGTGAAACTCGGCGGCGCGATTGCGGGCGGCTCGTCGATGATGCCGCACAAACGCAACCCCGACCTGTTCGAGCTGGTGCGTGGACAGTCGGCGCTGCGCCAAGGTGAACTCGTCCAATTGATGGTGACGTTCCAAGGGCTGGGCGCCGGCTATCACCGCGACCTGCAGCAGGACAAAGAGGTGATCTTCGCGGCCGTCGATGGAGTCATCAACTGCCTGCGGATGATCGAGATCTCGCTGAGCAACTTTGAGTTGCTGCCCGAGCCGTGCCTGCAGTCGCTCGTTCGCGGGGACGCGGTCGCGACGGACCTGTGCGAAGGCCTTGTCGCAGGCGGCATGGCGTTTCGTGATGCGTACGGGAAGGTCGGGGCCCTCGTCGCCGCACAGCGCGACGCGGGAAAGCGACTCGCCGAGCTGACCGCAGGCGACTTGGAGGCCGCCGGTTTGGATCCAGGGCTGCTCGAACGGCTCGACCCGGCCGTGGCTGCGAAACGGCGTGCGGCTCGGTTCGCCCGCTGAGGTCCATCAATCCGCGGGGCGATGGCGAATCGCTCCGCGGAGGCGCCCCCACAACGAAAAAGAGCCGCGACCGAGGGGCCGCGACTCTCAGAATCTCAGGCGCTCGCTTCAGACGGACGGAGCCGACTTGGGCGTAGCCCGTTTCTCGGGTGCTGCCTTCGCCTTGGCCTCAGGCGAGGCTTCGTCGTCGTCGGGGAACAACCCCTTCCAGTACAGAAGCCGCCCACAGTTCTCGCAGCTGTGAATCTCCTCGCCCTTGCGCAGGGAGACGCCGGTCTGGTGCGGCACGTGCATCTTGCAGGCAGTGCACCGGCCTTCGGAGGTCGCGACGAACGCTGAGCCCGCGACCCTCTTGCGGATTCGCTCGTAGGTGCGGACGGTGGCGATTTCGATCTCGCCCTTGAGGGAGGTGCGACCAGACTCGAGCTTGGTGAGCTTGGCTTGGAGCTTGGTCTGCGCCTTCGTGAGTCGGGCAGATTCGGCGTCGGCTTGCGTTCGCACGCTGTCGAACGAGGCCTGCATCGCTGCAAGCTTGCTCTCGGTCTCCTCCAGCGCTGCCTTGATCTTGGCGATCTCGTCGTTGCGGGCGGAGGCCATGCGACGCGTGGAGTCGATCTCGCGCTGAATGGCGGAGAGCTCGCGCGGGTTCTTCACGTGCCCCATCTTGGCGCGCGAGTTCTTGAGCATCTCCTCCTCTTCAGCGAGCGCGACCTCGTGCGTGTGTTGGAACGCCCGAGTGTCCTCGCACTTCTTCTGCTCGCTCGCGAGCATGGTCTCGAGACGCTTCATGTCATCCGCGAGCTCCAGGAGACGTTTGGGAATCAGGTCGAGCTTTCGCTCGAGGACATGAAGCTGACGGTCTCGCTTTTGGAGATCGAAGAGCGCTTGAATCTGCGGGTTCATGCAGGATGCCGAAAAACGGTAGTGGGCCCACCTGGGCTTGAACCAGGGACCAGCCGGTTATGAGCCGGCCGCTCTAACCAACTGAGCTATAGGCCCGAAAATCGCGGGGTGGCGCGACGATAGGAGGACCCCACGCAGGCGTCAAACTGCGCGTGTTGCGCTGGGGCGTTTCGGGAGGGGGTTCGGCGGACTTGTTCGTGGTAGCAGCGGTTCAACCCCGGGAAGGACCCCTGTATGACCTCAAGATCTCCACTCTCCGCGACCCCCGCTCTGTTCCCGTCCCTCGCCGGCATCTTCACGTTGATGGTGCCGATGTTGGTCCAGGCCGCGCCGGCGTCCGCGGCAACGGACGATGGGCTGTCGCAGCTCGGACTGATGGCGGACAACCCCGCGGTCCAGCTCGGCGCGCGAATCCTCCTGGCGATTCTACTGTTCATCGGCGGTTGGATCGTCGCGAAGATGATCAGCTACGCGGTGTTCCAGCTGCTCTCTCGCACCGACCTCGACAACCGCGCCGCGGAGAAGCTCGGTGTGTCGATGCTGCTCAGCGACAAGAAGAAGTCCGAGGGATCCGAAGGCACGATCGAGCGATTCGTCGCTCAGGTCGCCTACTACATCGTGATGCTGCTCGTGGTCGTCGGCGTCCTGGAGTTCGCCGGTCTCTCCCAGGTTGCAGGCCCGCTGGAGCGCTTGGTCGACACCGTGGTCCAAGCCTTGCCGCGTGTCGGCAAGGCCGCGCTGATTCTCGTCGTTGCGTACTTCGCAGGCGAGATTCTTCGGAAGGTCACTTCGGCGGCTCTGGACGGACTGAAAGTCGATGCTCGCTTCGCCGAACTCGCCGAAGACGGAGACAAGCAACCCGCGTTCTCGGCCACGGTCGGGCGCGTCATCTTCTGGCTGATCATGCTGGTGGGAATCGCCGGTGCATTCGAAGCCCTGGAGATCACGCCGATCGCCGAGCCGCTCCACGGTGCCATCGACCACATCGTCGGCGTGCTTCCGAAGGTTGGGTTTGCGGCGCTGCTCGTGGCGATCGGTTGGTTCGGCGGGCGTCTCGCGCGTGCGATCGTTCGCAAGGTCCTTCAGGGTCTTGGATTCGACAAGCTTGCCGAGCGGGTGCAGCTTGATCGCGTCACGGGAAAGACCTCCCCCAGCGAAGTTGTCGCGACCGCGGTGATGGTGTTCATCGTCGTTCAGGCCACGATTGCAGCGCTCAACGAGCTTGGGCTCACCACTCTCAGCGAGCCTCTCACGGGCATGATGGGGCAGTTCTGGAACCTCCTGCCGAAGGTCGCCGTCGGCGTTGTCATCATCGTTGTCGCCGTGTTCGTGGGGCAGCTGCTGCGTCGCCTCGTCTCGGGAGCGCTGCGCAACATCGGCCTCGACCGGTTCATGGAGAACCTCGGCTTCAAGAAGCTCTCCGAGCGTGAAGACCGCCTCGGCGAGTACAGCGAAGTGCTGGGCTTCGCTGTTCAGGTTGGCGTCATCCTCATCGGCGTGGCGCAAGCGCTCACGACGCTGCAGCTGGTGATGTGGTCGGACTACGTCAACTCGTTCCTCGGCTACATGATCAAGAACGTCGCCGTTGCCACGTTCGTGGTTGGTATTGGCTTCGCCATCGGCAACTACGTTCGCGACTTGATCCGCGCGCGCGGAGAAGACGAAGTGGGCAAGTGGATGGGGGAGTTCGCCCGATACGCTGTGCTGGTGTTCGCGTTCACGATGGCGGTGCGCCAGCTCGACGTTGCGGAAGACTTCGTTCTTCTGACATTCGGTCTGTTGTTCGGAGCCCTTTGCCTCGGTGCCGCGCTCGCGTTTGGCCTCGGGGGTCGCGAGGTTGCCGGAGACATCGTCAAGCGTCGCTACAACGAGGCGCGCAAGCAGATGTCCAAGCGAGAGGGCGCGGCCGCAGCTCCGAGCGCAGCCCCGCGTCCGCCGGTCAAGCCGCCCGTCGTTTCCGGCGAGGACAAGTAGCGCTGTGTGCACGCTGATCATCGCTGTTTCCATGTGGGCGCGTGCGCCCCTGGTCGTCGCCGCCAATCGCGACGAGGACCTGAGGCGGCCGGCGGACAATCCGTCGCTGTGGGACAACGATGGTGTTCGCGTGCTCGCACCGGTCGACGTACAAGCCGGGGGAACCTGGCTGGGGGTCAACGCATTCGGGGTGTTTGCCGGTCTCACCAATCGGTTCACCGGCTCTCCCAACCCACAGGCTCGCTCGCGCGGGAAACTGGTCTGCGACGCATTGCGGAGTGCGTCGGCTTCGGATGCTGCCGACGCGGTGAGCCTGTCGCCGGCGTCACTTCACAACCCGTTTCATCTGATCGTGGGCGACCGGACAAGTGCGCACTTGGTGTGGAACGACGGTCGCAAGTTGTCGCGACACCGGCTGCAGCCCGGGCTGCACGTGGTCACCGAGCGAAGCATGGACGCGGCGCCTTCCGAGCGGCTGGAGCTGCTGCCGAAGTTGGTGCGTCCTGTGGCCGGAGCGGGGCTGCCGACGCTCGATACATGGCGGCGGATTCTGTCCCATCGGGACGATCCTCCTTTGGAAGGGATCAACGTCTTGGACCGGGGGCGCAACTACGGTACGCGCAGCAGCACGGTCGTACAACTCAGCGACGACCCGCAGAGCCTGGGCTTCTTCCATGCGCCAGGCCCTCCCGATGAGACGCCCTACGCGACCCTCTCAACCAAGCTACGCGAGCTCTTGGCCGGCGACTGAGTCTCGAGCAAGTCCGCGACGCGCTCCTGCACCTGCGCGGCGCTGACCGTCGTCGGGGAGATGGCACGGTCGGCGACCAGCTCGATCTTCGACCAAAACCGTCGCGGAAGGCGGCGCATGGCGGGGCCGCCGCAGCGACTGAAGAACGAACCCCACATGCCCTTGAGGGCCAGGGGGACGACGGGCACCGGGGTGCGCTCGACGATTCGCGTGATGCCGTCTCGGAATTGGTTGAGGGCTCCGTCGTGGGTGATCATGCCCTCGGGAAAAATGCAGACGAGCTCGCCACGACGCAGGGCTGACTCGATGCGCTCGTAGGCCTGCTCGAGCATCTGTGGGTCGTCCTTGGCCCTGGCGATCGGGATGACGCCAACCGCATCGAAGAACCACCGCAGCGCGGGTTGCTTGTAGATGCGGTGGTCCATCACGAACCGCACCGGCCGACGAAACGCACCGCCGACGATGAGCGCATCGGCGAAGCTGACGTGGTTGCAGACCAGGACGGCGGGGCCTTCGGGCACGTGCTGCAGCTGGGTCTTCTCGAGGCGATACAGGGTGTGCACAACGCCGCGGACGAACGTGTGGAGCACGGACTCACGTACACGGCGCCACGTCGAGGGCAGGAACTCGCAGGTCAGGTACGTCGAGCGTGCGGCGGTCATGTCCACGGATAGAGCACGTCGTGTGCCGCTCGTCGGCGGTTGTAGTTATTGAGAAAAATCGTGATGCGGCGCTTCTGATGTACATTCGATGAGCATGGCTGTGCCTACGATGTCTGGGCAGCTGTCGCCCGGCGATGCCGCATTTCTGGCTCGGGTGTCGGCTGCGGTCTTCCACAACCCGTTCTCGGAGGCCCGTCACACGGTGGACCTCGAGCTCGCGGAGGCCGACGCACAGACGCCCCGGGACGAGATCCTCAGTCGCGTTGTAGAGCGAGTGGAGGCTCGGCTGGTCCAAGTTGCGGGTGTGGACTCGCTCGATGTCCGGAGGTTTCGTGGGGAGGCTCGGGAGCGGGTCGAACACGCGGTGCTCTTCTTGCTGTTCCACCGCTACGCGGATCCGTTCGATGCGTTCATCGAGGCGCAGGTCGAGGGACACGCGAGCGGGCAGGGGCTTCCGTTCACGGCCGAGCTGATGGACGAACTGGCGGGGTACGGCTTTCGCAAAGACGCCGCCGCGCACATGGTCGCGGTGTTCTTTCAAATGCGGCGGGCGTTCTACTTCATCGACCGCAGTCTCATCGGCCGCGCGCCGTGCATGCGGTCGCTCCGCGAGCAGCTGTGGAACAACGTGTGCACCGCCGACATCGGCCGGTATTCGTCGCTGCTGACCGAGCGCATGGAGGACTTCTCCACGATCCTGCTCGGGCCGACGGGAAGCGGGAAGGGGGCAGCGGCGGCGGCGATCGGTCGCTCGGGGTTCATTCCCTACGACCCCTCACGGCAGCGGTTTGTCGATGCGTTTACCTCGGCGTTCATCCCGATCAACCTCTCTGCCTATCCCGCGACGCTGATCGAGTCCGAGCTGTTTGGCCACCGCAAGGGTGCATTTACCGGAGCCATCGACGGCTACGACGGTGTTCTCGGACGGTGCAGCCCGCATGGCGCCGTGTTTCTCGACGAGATAGGAGAAGTCTCCATCCCGGTGCAGATCAAGCTGCTGAGGGTCCTTCAGGAGCGCAACTTCACTCCGGTCGGAAGCCACACCGCGTTGCCGTTTCGGGGCCGGGTCATCGCGGCGACACATCAGGACCTGACGGCGATGCGGCGCGAGGGGACGTTCCGGGACGATTTCTACTACCGGCTGTGTTCCGACGTGATCGAGGTCCCGCCGCTGCGCCTGCGGCTGGCTGAAGACGCGGGAGAACTCGAGCTTCTGCTCGAGAACCTGCTCGCACGCATCCTTGGGGACGAGGATTCAGGCCTGGTCGACGAGGTCGCCACCACGATTCGCCGCGGGGTGAGAGCCGACTACGCCTGGCCGGGCAATGTGCGCGAGCTGGAGCAGGCCACCCGCCGAATCCTCATGGGGAACGCCTTTACCGGTGAGACCGCCGTGGCCGCCACCGATGACCGCCGCGCCCTGGTCCAGGGCGTCGATGCTGGAGCGCTCACCGCGAAGAGCCTGGTCTCGCTGTACTGCAGGACGCTGCACGCCCGCCACGGAACCTACGAAGAAGTGGCACGCCGGGCCCAGCTCGACCGACGGACCGTGAAGAAGCACATCGTGGGCGAGGGCTGAGATCGTGGGCGGGGGGTCTATACTCCGCCGCCCATGGTGATGACCCGCTCCCGCATGCTCTCGCTGGGCACCCAAGCGCCCGCGTTCAGTCTTCCCGATGCGAACGGAAAGCCGGTTTCGCTGCGCGACTTTGCGGATGCCAAAGCCGTTGTCGTCGTTTTCATGTGCAACCACTGCCCGTTCGTGAAGCACCTGCGCGGCGGCCTCGCCAAGCTCGGTCGCGACTGCGTTGAGAAGGGCGTCGCCATGGTCGGCATCAACAGCAACAACTACGACCAATACCCCGACGACTCGCCCGACCGCATGCGCAGCGAGGCCAACGTCTACGGGTACGAGTTCCCGTATTTGGTCGACGCGGAGCAGAGTGTCGCCAAGGCGTACCAGGCCGCGTGCACGCCCGACTTCTTTGTCTTCGATGGTGACCAGAAGTTGGTGTACCGCGGACAGTTCGACGACAGCCGTCCGGGGAACGAGATCGCGGTGAGCGGCGAGGATGTCTACGCGGTGCTCGAGGCGGTGCTCGAGGGGAAAGCGGTTGCTGGGGAACAGAAGCCGAGCATGGGCTGCAACATCAAGTGGAAGCCGGGCAACGAGCCCGACTACTTCGGGTAGCGGCGGTTGTGGCCGTGGTCCGTCCTGGCGCTTTCGCTCGGCTGCGGTAGCGTCCTGGTTGGATGCCCGATTGGACGCCGCTACCCGAAGGCGTGGAGTGGAAGCGCGAGCCGGTCTTCGACCTCGTGCTTCGGAGGTCCGAACTGGTCGAGCGGTTCGGCGAGCCGCAGCACGTCGGGCTGGACTCCAATGGAGTCGGTCTCTTCGACGCTTGGACGGTTCGCTTCGGTTGCGACCTCGAGGTGGCGCTGTGGTGTTTCGACGGCGCTGAAGGACCGCCGAGCGATCAACCCACGTTCATCCCAGTGCGTGCCGACTCCATCGAACGACGACACGTGGCATTCCATCTCGGCTTCGTGGGTTGACCGAGGGGCCGACCGACGGTGGTGCGCGGGGCCCCGGGAGGCGACGAACGCGGCTACCATGTCCGTTCACGAACGCAAGCCCTGAAGGTCTCCGACACCAGCAGCTCCATCCACGGCTTGCGCAGCCTGGATGAGCCGAGCAGGTCAGTCCGAGGATCGTGCAACCTCTCGCCTCGACACCCGTCCTAACGTATATGAGGCTCCGAATCCTCGCCGCTGCAGCACTGCTCTTCGTCGCGTGTGGCGACGATCAGACCGCGCCGAGCGGCGAAGAGCGGGGGCCCTGCTACCCCAACAACACCTGCAACGAGGGCCTGGTGTGTGCCAGTGAGATCTGCGTCGACGTCAGCACCGGCGGAGAATCTGGCTCGGGCCCCACCGGCGCAGATGAAGAGAACGAAAGCGAAGACGATGGCGCCAGCGAGGAAGGTGGCGTGCCCCCCGACACGGCGTCCGACGACGCATGCACCCAGCAGTTCCTGAACTGCCAGGGGTCCGACAGCGTGGAATGCTTGTTCGGGTACATCCAGTGCTTCGAGGAAGAGGGCGTCGGCGGGTGCGACTCGTTCCACAACGGCTGCGACCTCGTCGGTTGGGAGTACGCGGGATGCGAGACGGGAAGCTCGGTCGAGGACCAGTATTGCGGCGCTGAGACCAGCTCCGGAGGCGATACGGACGGTTCGGGGACCAGCGGTGGCTCCGCCGACTCCGGCGGGGACCAGTGTCCGACGCCTGGGTGCAGCGACTATGCAGACAAACTCGACAGCTGCTACCCAAAGCTTGGGATCGACTGGTACGCCGAGTGCCTCAACGTCTACGACATCTGTGACTCGGGGGGCTGCTTGTCAGGTACAGCCGGGCAAGTCGCGTGCGTGAACAGCCGTCCTTGCGAGGAGATCACCGATGGAGCCTGCAATGCTGGCCAGCAGTGTTGAGGGCGCCAAGAGTGCCTCTGCGTAGGCACGATCGATCCCGAGTTACAGACCGTTGCGCCAACGTCGTCCGAGGCGCCGCATACGTCTCCTGTTGTGGGAGACGGTTCCCCAGCTCAGGTGCTCCGCCGTGCTCCCAGTTGTGGTCCCGCGCTCAGGGCTCTTCGGCCCAGGTACGAAGCTTGCGCTTGAGCTTTTCACCCACCTTCTGCTCGACCTCGTCCCAGTCCTCGTCGGGCTCCGCCTCGGCCCAGGCGCGAAGTTTGCGGCGGACCTTCGCCTCGACCTTGCTCGCGACCTCCTGCCACTCTTCGTCGTTGCGACGGCGACGGGCGCGGCGGTGGGCTTCCGAGCCTCCTCCCCCCGAGATGCACAGGATGCCCAGCATGAAGCCGACGTCGTACCAAGTGCCCACGTTGTCACGTTCGTAGATCTCGACCGAGTCGAAGAAGAAGCCGACGATCAGTGCGAGCAGCGAGATGATGCCGTGCCAGAGCCCGGCCCAGAACCCGGCGGGGGTGTCGAGGGCGTACCTGGGGTCTCCGGCGGCACAGGCCGCGAGGAAGACGATGGCGAGCAGCGCGATGGCTTTGGTCGTTGAGCCTAGACGTCGGGTCTGCATCATCAACGAGTGCGGCCGGAGGTCGCCGCGCTCGCGGCAAGTGCTTCGGACTGGCCCGCCAGCCCGCGCAGGGGATGCGCGGGTTCACTCACAGTCGCTCGAGCTTGCGCCCTTCGATCAGCAACCCGCCCGGACCACGCGGCTTGCACGTCCGCTCGACTTTGCAGCGGTGACCGATCACGGGAACCTGTTCTCTCCCATGGCGCCGGGCGCCGAAACCGAAGACGAGGAACGCGAAATCGCGGAGCTACGCGCAGAGATGGAGCCGCTGATCGAGGTCTTTCAGCACAGGGGCGACAGCGAATGCCGCCCCGCCTACGAGCTTGGCGAACCCGACCCGCACTGCGCGTTCGAAAAGCTACGCCCGGCCACGGATGCGCTTTGCGGGGACACACCGGGTATCGGCGGGATGCGCCTGGGCGGCTGCAGTCACCGACTCGATCATCAAAGGCTGGGTCTCCGCGGATGGCACCCCCTCAGAGCGGGTCGTGGCAGTGGTGGGCGAGGTCGACGAGGGTCCGGACGTCGACCCGGGCACATGCGAGCCGCTGCGTCAGGGCGCGGAGACGCTGTGCGAGGTGTGGGAAGATCCGGGCTTTGACCCCACCGCGGACGCGTTCTATGACGCCCGCGTGGTCGAGGTACCCACGTGTCGGTGGAGCCACCGGTTGTGCAACGCGCTGGCCGATCCGAAGCCCGAAGCCTGTAGCGACGAGACGATCGCAAAGACCGTCCAACAGCGCGCCTGGAGCTCCCCAATCTGGTTTCAGCCCGAGTAGGACTCGATCGGTGTCTCCCGATCAACGGGAGCTCACCACCGGGCGTCGGCATTCGCGCTTCTGCGCTTCGCCTCGACGTCGAGCGAAATCTGGAACCTCCAGCCCTCGTTGCCGTCGGCGCGAATCGCAATGGGGGCAGGTCCCGCCATCCTGTTTGGGATACGCAACTTCACGACCACACCCGAACGCCGGATCGTCGCATGTTAGCATCATACCGAGGGGCCGGCCGATCGTGTCAGATTCCAGCGACACGCAACCCGGCGACGCGACGGCGACCGTCTCGCTGAGTTCCGCCGCCGAGGCGTTTCCACCTCCCAAAGCAAGACTGACAGCGGGGAGTTCTTTTGGACGCTACATGGTCCTCGACGAGGCCGGCGCCGGCGGGATGGGGGTGGTCTACCGCGCCTACGATCCGAAGCTCCAACGGGAAGTCGCGATCAAGCGGGTTTCCTTTGGCACGAGTCCCAGCGAGCTGGACACGAGCGCCGAGGAGCGTCTGTTACGCGAGGCTCAGGCCATGGCGCAGCTGGCCCATCCGCATGTCGTGCCGGTCTACGACGTCGACAGCCGGGATGGGGAGCTCTTCATCGTCATGGAGTTCGTCGAGGGACAAACGCTGCGTGAGTGGCTCCGCAGCCAGAGGCGGTCGTGGCGAGAAGTCGTGGGTATCTTCCTACAGGTGGGTCGAGGGCTCGCGGCAGCGCACGCGGCCGGCTTGATCCACCGAGACCTCAAACCGGCAAACGTGCTCATCGGCGCCCTTGGCCGTGCCCGCGTGATGGACTTTGGCCTGGCGCGAGCATCGGGGACAGCGGACGAGGGACCGATCCGGGACTTGGCGATGGATCCGGCGTCGCACTCGGTCTCGGGACTCAGCGCTCAGCTCACCGCGGCAGGGATCGTGATTGGGACCCCAGCGTACATGGCCCCCGAACAGCACCGCGGTGCGACGACGGACGCCAAGAGTGACCAGTACAGCTACTGCATCGCCCTGTTCGAGGCGCTCTACGGCACCCGCCCGTTTCGCGCGGACAACCTCGCGAGCCTGGTCGAGAAGAAGGAAATCGGGGTGGCGTCTACGCCCCACGAGCGTCGAGTCCCGCGCTGGGTGGAACGCATCGTCCTGCGAGGTCTGGCTCCGGAACCGGACGAGCGCTGGCCCAGCATCCAAGCGCTGCTCGACGCGCTGGCCCGAGACCCCGCGACTCGGTGGCGTTGGGTGGTCGGTGGAGCCGTGCTCGTGGGCGGACTCGGTGCCCTCGCACGAACGGCGCGCCCTCCCGAGGAGAAGGCGCCGTGCCTGGATGTTGCGGCCAACGCCAACCAGCTGTGGACCCCTGATCGTCGAGAAGCGATCGAGACCGCATTCGCGGCGGCCATGGTGCCCGACCTCGACGCGGTGATGTCGCGCCTCGATGCGGCGGTGACGGAGCGCGTCGAGAAATGGAAGTTGGAGCGCACCCAGGCCTGCGAGGCAACCTGGGTACGAAGAGAACAGTCCGAGTCGACGCACGATCGCCGGGTCACGTGCCTGCGCCGCAGTATCCGCACGCTCGACCGCTTGCTCGCCGCGTTGTCGGAGGCCGACGCAGGCTTGGCTCGCCGGGCGCTGGAGGCCGTATACGGAGTGCGTGATCCAGCGCAGTGCGCCGATCCGGCGTTTCTCGCCAGTGACCGTGCTCCGCCGCCGCCCGAACACGCCGAGCGCATCGAAGAGCTGGGTGCGAGGCTGGCCGAGGCCGAGGCGCTCGAGCTCGCGGGGCGTGACGCCGGCGCGTTGGAGATCGCTCGGGAGCTCGTCGCGGAGGTCGAGACGATCGAGTACCGGCCTTTCTTGGCCGAGATCAACAGCGTGCTGGGGACCCTCGAGCAGAAGGCGGGTCGCTTCGAGGCCGCTCGCGAGACCCTCGAACGCGCGTACTTCGACGCGCTGGCGACCGGTGCCTTCGCGACGGCGGCGGACAGTGGGACCCAGCTCGTCTTTCTTCTCGGCGAGTCGATGGCCAAGACCGACTCCGCCCACGAGTGGGCAAGGCACACCCAGGCCGTCATCGAGCACGGTGCCCTCGGCGACGTGATGCGTGCCAGGCTTCTCAACAACGTCGGCACCGTCCACTACAACGCAGGGCAGTGGCGGGAGGCGGAGGCCCATCACCGCCGTGCTCTGGCGATCTGGGAGCGGGAGCTCGCACCGACACATCCGCAGCTGGGGACCAGCCACAACAACCTGGCCAACGCCCTGCACTTGCTGCAGGAGCTGCCCGCCGCCGTCGAACACCACGAGAAAGCCTACGAAATCTGGCTGGCGGCTTTCGGCCCCTCGCATCCGATGTTGGCTGCGTCTCTGGACAACCTGGCCAACAGTCTTGGCAGCATGGGGCGGCAAGACGAGGCGTTGGCGAAGTCCAAGCAGGCGCTCGAGTTGCGCGTCAGGTTGCTCGGTGACGACCACGTCGTCACTGCCGTCTCCCGCCACAACCTTGGATCGATCTATCTCGATCGGGGGGAGCTGCCCCTGGCCAAGCGGGAGTTCGAGCGCGCCAAACCGCCGTTCCTCAGCGCGTTCGGCCACGACCATCCCAACACCGCGGCGGTCTTCACGAACCTCGGGGATGTGGCGCGCAGGCTCGGGGACACGGAGGAAGCGGTGGCGTCGTTGGAGGAGGGCCTGGCGATCTTCCGGGCACTGCCGGGCGACGACCATCCCGGCGAGGGCTTGCTGCTGCACATGTTGGGCGGCCTGTACGCCGAGGGAGGGGAGTCCGACCGAGCACGCTCCTATCTGGAGCAGGCGCTCACCCTACGCGAGCGCATCGACGCGCCAGCCTACGAGCTGGCAGATTCTCGCTTCGCCCTAGCGCAGTTGCTCTGGGACTCGGACCCGAGCCGGGCCCGCTCGCTGGCCGAGAAGGCCCAGGGGGACGCGAGCCCCAAGCCGCTGCCCGACCACGTCATGCGGGCGGACGTGGAGCGGTGGCTCGCCGAGCACCCCGTTGCTCGATGAGCACCCCGCCGGGTGTACCGTGCCCCGGTAACGCCTGCGCCGGTCTCCGATCATCGGTCGACGCTGGCGCCCGCAGCTCTCGCAGCAGCAACGCACGCGAGCGCATCGGAGTCTTCATCGACCGCGCACGAGGCGGATGCCGACCATCTCCCCTGCGGCGCACCATCATCCCCCGCCCCGAGGAGCCGCCGCCCCCCAAGCAGCTCGCCCTCTTCATCCCCCACGGGCCTCTCGAGCTTTCCGCCATGACGACGCTGCTCGAGTCTCAGCTGCGCTCCACTGCACCCCGTCGACTCTCGTGGATGACGCTCCTTGCTCGCGTCTTCCGCATCGACATCTCCGTGTGTCCCCGCTGTGCCGGGCCCATGCGCGTCACTGGGGCTGTCACCACGCCCGAGCAAATCGCCGCCGAACTCCGTGGCGCTCGCCCGCCTCGCGCCCCCAGCCTCCCAGACAGCTGCTCTTGGTCTCGCTCCCCTGACGAGCGTCTTGCCCAACGACACCGTGCTGCCCTCCCGGCGCGCTGCCCTCCTGGGTCCGCGCCTCGCCTTCACCCCCCTCCTTTCTCTCTTTTGCCCGCGATTCCGCGCAAACCTTGCTCCACAGGAGCCAGCGGAACGCGCGCATGCCTTCAACACAACCCGCACTCTCCGCGGGACACCCCCCACGCCCCCTTCGCTACCCGACCCTCCCTCTGATTTCCCACTTCATTTCGCTCAAACGCTTAGGGCCGCAGTTCCCAACCTGGGGGTAGCGGAGAGCCACCCCCTGTGCCGGGTCGGGTACTACTTTCGATCTGTGCTCGCGGAGTCGATGACTCGAAACGCGGCTCGGGAGCACGCGGCCCGTGTTCCGCCGCGAGGCCTTCTTGGGGCTGCGGGAAGGCTCGAAACCCCAGAACTCGCCGAGGGCTTCGATGCCCTTCACTACGTCCGTATTGAGCAGGGGTTCGTCGTCGAACCCTGGAGGTCATCATGAAGTTCAACGAACTCGACACGCGGATGCGTGTCTTCGAGACCGCCAACGAGCGGTGTGTACTGCCCGGTGTGTACGCCGTCGCGCGGCTGGACGGTCGATCGTTCACACGGTTGACCAAGGAGGAGCATGACTTCGAGGCGCCGTTCGATCCTCGGTTCCGCGACATGATGGTCGAGACCACCCGATACCTCATGGGGGAGACCGGGATGAGCTTCGCGTACGGCTACACCCAGAGCGATGAAGTCTCGCTTCTGTTCTCGCCGTCCGACCAGAGCTTTGGTCGTAAGCTGCGCAAACTCGGATCGGTGCTCGCGGGGGAGGCGAGCGCCAAGTTCACCAGCCTGCTCGGTAGCATAGCTGCGTTCGACTGCCGACTCTCTCAGCTTCCCAGTCAGGCATTGGTGCTCGACTACTTTCGGTGGCGCAGCGCGGACGCGCACCGGAACTCTCTGAGCGCGCACTGCTACTGGATTCTTCGCAAGTCTGGGGCCAGCCCAGGGGAGGCGACGGCTCGGCTGGAAGGTCGCTCGGCCGCCGAGAAGAACGAGTTGCTCTTCTCGCGGGGCATCAACTTCAACGAGCTTCCGCTGTGGCAGCGCCGGGGGGTTGGGGTGGCGTGGGAGGCCTTCGAGAAGGTGGGTGTGAACCCAACGAGTGGGGAGAGAACCACGGCGCAGCGGCGGCGGCTTGCAGCGGTCATGGAGCTGCCAATGAAGGATGAGTACGACACCTTCGTGTCTCGCTTCGTGAACCCACTGCTGTGAGCGGGTTGCGCGGGGGGCGTTGAATGTGGGCCGCCGCGCGGGTTGAAACCCCGCGGCGGCTCACCTCTTCCCCGTATTTGCCCCGTCGTGCTGCGAAAAAAACAACCCATCGGAGGCCTGCCCGGATAACCGGCTCCAGGCAGCCGACGATGACCCCGCGCACGCTTCAATTCCACGAACTTGCCCCAGGGCGAAACACGGGGGCCGTTCTCTGCGTCGAGGGGGGGAGACCATGACGATGAGAGCCGTTCAGCGAAGTGTGGGGGTTGCGATCGTAGTCGGGGCCGTGGGAGCTGCGGCCTGGTTCGGGGGGGTCCTGGGCCCGGGGGCCGTGGGCGACGCAGGCGAGGCGCAGGCTTCGGCCGGGGAGCCGCAGCGGGCTCGTCGGGTCGAGGTCGAGCTCGCGCAGCGGGGGAGCATCGCCTCGCACATTGAGGCGACCGCCAACCTGGTGGCGCAGCGGTCGATCTCCGTCGTTGCGGAGGCGCCGGGTCGGATCACCAAGCTGGGTGCCGAGGAAGGCGAGAGCGTCGAGCGCGGGGCCCTGCTGGTGGCCCTCGATGCGGCGGATGCGGCCCGGACCCGGAAGACGGCGCAGATCAAACTGCGCTCCTCGGAGGTCGCACGTACTCGGACGGCGAAGCTCGCCGGTCAGCGGCTGGTCGCCTCCGAAGAACTCGACACTGCGGTGACGGACCGAGACTTGGCAAAGCAGGAGCTGGAGAACGCAGACGCGGCGCTGCGTCGGGCTCGGGTGCGGGCACCACTGTCCGGGAAGGTCACGGCGCGCAGTGTGGAGCGGGGTCAGTACGTGAAGGTTGGGGATCCTCTGTTCGAGGTCACAGACTTCAGTACGCTCGTGGCCCGTATCCACATTCCCGAACGCGATGCCATGCAGCTGGAGCCGGGCCGAGAGGCGAAGCTGGTGCTGCAGGCCAACACCGACCTGAAATTCTCCGGCAGCGTGAAGCGGATCGCGTCGGTGGTTGATGTGAAGAGCGGCACGGTCGAGGTGACCATCGAGGTGCAGGATCCCCCCCCGCAGGTGCGCTCCGGAAGCTTCGTGGGCATTCGTCTGCTGCGGGAGCAACACGACGACGCCTGCCTGGTGCCTCGCGAGTCCGTGGTCGTGGACCACCAGGGCGAGCACGTCTACGTGGTGAAGGACGATGTTGCCCGGCGGCGGACCGTCACAGTCGGCGCCACCGAGTCCGGACGTTCGCAGATCCTCGAAGGACTGGACACCGGTGAGTCGGTCGTCATCGCGGGACATGGGGCGCTTCAGGATGGCGCCGAGGTTGAGGTCGTCGCGCAAGAGGCCGGCTGATGCAGCTCGTGGATTTCTCCCTGCGCCGCCGGGTGACGGTGGCCATGTGCGCCGTGGCGATGGTGCTGTTTGGGCTGGTGGCCTTCAGTCGGCTGAAGATCAGCCTGCTGCCCGAGCTCTCGTATCCAAGCCTGACGATCGAGACGTCGATGCCGGGGGCGGCACCGGCCGAGGTGGAGCAGTTGCTCACGCGACCGATCGAGGAGCGGGTCGGGGTGGTCTCGGGGGTCGAGAGGATTTCCTCGATCTCCACGCCTGGACTCTCGCAGGTCACGATCGAGTTCGGCTGGGGCCGGGAGATGGACTTCGCCGCCATCGACGTGCGCGAGAAGCTGGAACTCTTGCGGCTCCCCGATGGAAGTGAGCCCCCGATCTTGCGGCGGTACGACCCATCGGCCGATCCCGTGCTTCGGCTCTATCTCACCACCGATGGCACCGCCGAGCTCGACCTGTTGACGCTGCGGCAGATCGCCGAAGAGCGGGTTGAGAAGGACCTGGAGAGCACCGAGGGCGTCGCGGCGATCGACGTACGCGGCGGCCTGGAGCCGGAGATCGAGATCGAGATCGACCCGGGACGGCTATCGCTGACCGGCCAGAGCTTGGCGGCGGTCACCGAGGCGCTGCGCAAGGCCAACATCGACCAGGCGGGTGGAAGTCTCTACGAGCGGGAAGCCCGATACCTGGTGCGGGCCCGCAACCGGTTTGGCTCGTTGGCGGACATCGAGGCCACGGTGCTGTTCGACGAAGACGGACGCCGGGTGACTGTGGGGGACGTCGCGGCCGTGCGGCGAACGCATCGTCAGCGTGAGAGTGTGACCCGCCTCGGCGGCGAAGAGGCGGTCGAGCTGGCGTTGTTCCAGGAGGGGGACGCCAACACGACGGCGGTCGCCACGTCGGTTCACGCGCGGCTGGAGGTGGTCCGCCAACGGCTACCCGATGGCGTCGTGCTCGTGGTGGCCGCGGACCAGTCCACGTTTATCGAGGCCTCGGTCGACGAAGTGTTGCAAGGCGCCGTGCTGGGCGGTGTGTTCGCTGTGGTGGTCCTGCTGCTGTTTCTCCGCGACGGGAAGAGCACGGCGATCATCGCGGTCAGCATTCCGGTGTCGGTCGTCGCGACGTTCTTCCTGATGTACCAGACCGGCACCACGCTCAACGTGATGTCGCTGGGTGGCCTGGCGTTGGGCGTAGGGATGTTGGTCGACAGTGCGATCGTCGTGCTGGAGGCGATCCATCGCCGCCGAGAGCAGGGGGCCGGAGCCGTCGAGGCGGCCCGCGAAGGGGCGAGTGAGGTGGGGCGTGCGGTGATCGCATCCACGTTGACCACCGTCGCGGTGTTCCTCCCGGTCGTGTTCCTCGAGGGGATGGCGGCGCAGTTGTTTCGCGACATGGCGGTGACCGTATGCTTCTCGCTCCTCGTGTCCCTGGCGGTGTCGTTGACGCTGATCCCGATGATCTCCGCCCTGAGCACGGAGCGCGCACCGCCCCCGCAGCTTGGCTGGGTGGCTCGCACGGTACTGATGCCCGTGGTGTTGGTCCGGTTGGGCGTCGCAACGATCGCCGCTGGGGTTGCCTGGGTGCTTCGCCCGGTCGCGGCCCTGTTCGGCGCTGTTTTTGATCGGTTGGCCGCCGCGTACCCGACCCTGTGCCGTGGGAGCGTTCGGAGACCGTGGACCGTGGTCGGCATCGCTGTGCTGGCGTTTGCGGCCACCGCGGCCTCTGTGCCGCGCCTCGGGCTCGACCTCATCCCGAGCCTCTCCCAAGGTGAGTTCGGCTTCGCGCTGGAGCTGCCCGCCGGCACCCCGTTGTGGCGAACCGACGCCGTCGTTCGTGATGCGCAGCGCGTGTTGGTCGGCGACGCCCGGGTGCAGCGGGTGTCGTCGGTCGCGGGCGCCTCGGCGGTCAGTGGCTCGGCCGGGACCACCGGAGGCGAGCACACCGCGGCGCTCGCCGTTCGCATGGCCGAAGGTTCGACCGCGGAAGACGAAGCACAGGTCATCCAGACCCTTCGCGGGGCGCTGGTGGAGGCGGGGGTGCAACGCTCCCGCCTGACCCGCCCCGCGGTGTTCAGTCTGCGGCGCCCCGTCGAGTTGCACGTGCTCGAAGAGGATCTCGCGGCTCTGCGCGACCAGGCGGACGCGCTTCGGGCCGAGGTCGCCACCATCGAGGGGGTGGTCGAGGCGCGGTCCTCGGCGGACTTCGGCAACCCCGAGGTGCAGGTGCGCTTTGATCACGAGGCCATCGCGCAGCTCGATCTCCGGGTCTCCGACGTGGCGGCTTCGGTTCGAACGCAGCTGCAAGGCGACGTCACCACCCGCTTCCGGCAAGGGCACCGCGACGTCGACATTCGCGTGCGCGCATTGCCTCGTCAGCAGGCGACGCCCGCCGACCTGCGCCGCCTCATCGTTGCGACGCGCGAGGGGGCACCGATCCTGCTCGAATCCGTCGCCTCGGTGGAGTTGGGCACCGGACCGAGCGAGATCCGCCGGCTGGACCAGTCGCGGGCTGCGGTGGTGTCCGCGGATGTCTCGGGCCGGGACATGGGCGCGGTGGCAGGCGACGTTGCCGAGGCCGCCGAAGTCGCACGAGCTGCTGGCGCGCGGGTCGAGTTGGCGGGCCAGGAACAGGAGATGTTCCAGTCCCTGCGCTCGCTTCTGTTGGCGACCGCGTTGGCCGGGTTCTTGGTCTACGTGGTGATGGCCTCGCAGTTCGAGTCGTTGCTGCACCCGTTCATCGTGATCTTCACGCTCCCACTGGGCGCCATCGGTGTGGTCGGCTCGTTGCTGCTCACGGGCAGCTCGATGAGCGTCATTTCGATGGTGGGCGTGGTGATGCTGGCCGGCATTGTAGTCAACAACGCGATCGTGCTCGTGGACGCGATCAACCAGCGCCGGATGGGCGGCATGACCCAACAGGCCGCGATCGTTGCCGCAGGCCGCGACCGGTTGCGTCCCATCCTGATGACCTCGGCGACCACCATCTTGGGCCTGCTCCCGCTCGCGCTGGCGCAAGGCCCTGGAGCCGAGCTCCGCCGCGCCCTGGCCATCGCGGTCATCGGAGGGCTCGTCGTGGCTACGGCGTTGACGCTGGTGGTGATCCCCGCGTTGTACCGCCTCATCGATCGCAAGAACTACGCGGAGCCCGGGGCATGAACCTGGTCCGCCTCGCACTCGACCGCCCGGTCACCACATTGATGCTGCTGGTCAGCATCCTGGCCGTGGGCGTGATGGGCCTCGTTCGCTTGCCCCTGGCGTACTTGCCGAAGGTCGACGTCCCGTTCATCGTGGTCTCGGTCCCGCGGCCGAACTCCAGCCCGCTGCAGATCCAAGAGGAGGTGACCGAGCCCGTCGAGGAGGCGTTGGCGACGCTCTCGGGCATCAACACGCTGCGATCGGAGTCGACGGCCGATGCTGCGGTGTTCTTCCTGGAGTTCGACTGGGGACAGGAACTCGACATCGTGCGCATGCAGGTGAGTGAGACGGTCGAGCAGGTCCGTCCCACGTTGCCCGAGGATGCCCAGCGCATCAGTATCTCGTCGTTCAACACGGCCGACATCCCGGTGGTGCAGGCCCGACTCTCCGCCCAGAGCGAGGACCTCTCCGCTAGCTATCCGCTGCTGGAGGCGCGAGTCCTCGACCCGATTCGGCGCATCCCCGGGGTGGCGCGGGTCGATCTCGATGGTGTTGCCCCGCGGCAGGTGTACGTCGACCTGGTCCACGACCGCATCGCCGAGCACGGGATCGAGGTCAGCGACCTCGTGGAACGGCTGCAGAGTGCCTCCGTGGAGATGGTGCTGGGGCAGGTCGAACGCGGACAGACCCGCTACGCCGTTCGGGGATTGGGGTCTTTCGATTCATTGGAGGCGCTGGGATCCGTCTCGATCGGTGTGGCAGACCTCCGGTTGCGGGACCTGGCCGAGCTCAGCTACGAGGAGCCCCCGATCGGGTACGGGCGTCATCTCGGACGCGAACAGGCGATTGGGCTCTCGGTGTTCAAGGAGTCGACCGCCAACACGGTCGACGTCGTGGACGCGGTGATGCGCACGATCGAGGAGGACATCGCCGCCGACCCCACCCTCGAGGGCATGGAGCTGTTCGTGTGGGAAAACCAGGCGGACGAGATTCGGGCGGGGGTGGATGGCTTGCAGCGGGCAGGGCTCGTGGGCGCTGCGATGGCGATCCTGTGCCTGTACGCGTTCCTGCGGCGCTTGAAGTCGACGCTGATCGTCGCGATGTGCATCCCGTTCTCGGTACTCGCCACCTGCGGGGTGCTCCATTTCATGGGCAAGACGCTCAACCTGCTGTCGATGATGGGCCTGATGCTCGGGGTCGGCATGTTGGTCGACAACGCGATCGTGGTGCTCGAGGCGATCGACCGCAAGCAGCTCGAAGAACCCGATGCCCGTGCAGCGACGTTGGCCGGGGCGGGGTCGGTCACCGTCGCGGTCATTGCGGCCACGGCCACCTCGTTGATCGTGTTCCTCCCGCTGGTGTTGGGCTCCAAGAGCGAGCTGACCACCTGGCTGAGCGAGGTCGGTGTGACCATCTCGGTGGCGTTGGTCTGCTCGCTGGTCTGCTCGCTCACGCTGATCCCCTTGGTGGCCTCGCGTCTGCTGGGGCCGGGTTCGGGGCCGGTCGCTACGCCGAGCAAACCTGTGCGCGCGTCCTGGCTGGAGCGAGGGTATGTGGCCATCTTGTGCTGGACGCTTCGCCGCAAGGGCTGGGCGAGCGTGCTGCTGCTGCTCGCGCTGGCCATCGGTGCGGTGCCGATGAGCACGGGAATGGTCGCCAGCGAGCAGTTCTCCGGCACCGTCAACGAGCGCATCACGGTGCGCTACGACTTCGACGACTTTCACTACAAGTCGCAAGCCGAGAGTGTCGTGAACCAGGTCGAGGCCGTGCTCGTTGAGCATCAGGAGCGGTTCGAGATCGAAGAGATCTACAGCTACTTCGCGGAGAACGACGCGGCCACGGTCATCACGCTGGCACGCGCGGACCTCGACGACGAGGGCATCAAGGCCCTGCGGGCGCAGATCCGCGAGGAGCTGCCCGAGGTCGCGGGCGTGCGGTTAGGATTCTGGGGAGACGACCAGGGAGGAGACCAGACCCGGTTTTCCCTGCAGCTGTACGGCCGTGACGGTAGCGTCCTTCGCGACGTGTCGACCCAAGTGGAGGCGATGCTCCGCGAGGAGACCGATGTGGTCGACGTCGGCGGGTCGTTGGAACACACCCGCAACGAGATCCAGGTCCGCATCGATCGCGAGCGAGCGCAGCGCCGAGGGATCACACCCCAAGATGCTGCCGAGGCGTTCGGCTTCACGCTCGGGGGGATGTCCCTGCCGCGCTACCGCGACGGCGAGCGGGAGGTGGACACCTGGCTGGCGCTCCGCATCGAGGACCGGGCAGGGCTCGCCGACCTCAAGGCGATCACATTTCCTGTCGCCGGGGAGAACCCGGTGCGGCTGGGGGACATCGCAACCTTCGAGTCGGTGCCGACGCCGCAGACGATCGTACGGCGCAATCGCGAAGGCAACGCGCGGGTCGGGGCCACGTACGAGGGGTCGGAGTGGGACGCCACCCGCGAGCGCATCGAGACCAAGATGAACGCTCTGGACCTACCGCTGGGCTACGCGTGGTCTTGGGACGACCGCATCCTCGAGCAGGACGACCAAGACGAGCAGATGGGCATCAACTTCTTGCTCGCCCTCGCGCTGGTCTACTTGGTACTCGCCGCGCTGTTCGAATCACTCACCCAGCCGCTGGCGATTCTGGTCTCGATCGTCTTCGCGCTGCCGGGCGCCGCATGGCTGTTGGCGATCGCCGGCACGCCGCTGAACCTCATGGCGCAGATCGGGCTGCTCATCCTGATGGGCATCGTGGTCAACAACGGCGTCGTGATGCTGGACCGCGTCGGACAGCTTCGGAAGGCCGGCATGGATGGAGATGCGGCCTTTATCGAGGCCGGTCGTGACCGCCTGCGGCCGATCTTGATGACCGCGTCCACGACGGTTCTGGGTCTGATGCCGCTGGCGATCGGCGGTTCGGCGGTCGGGGGGATGTTCTACTTTCCGCTCGCCCAGACGGTCATGGGCGGTCTGATCTCCTCGGCGGTACTCACCCTTCTGGGGCTCCCACTGGTCACGCTAGGAGTGGAGGCGCTCGCCCGGGGCCTCCGAGCGGTGGCCATGCACGGTTCGCAGCGGGGGTCGTGAGGCTCCCGTCGGCGGCGGCTTCACTGCATGAGCTGCCGCGCTTCAGCGCCGAGCGCGTCGACGTCGAACACCCCTCGAGCTTGTGGCAAGTCGATCGGCGAAAACCGTTTCAACTCTGCACCGCCGGGGCCGAACAGCATGTAGTGACTGTCCGGATTGCCGCGCATGGACCCGGCCATCGGTTGCACGGTGTGGACGTTTGGCGAGCCCCCGGTGAACTGCGAGGGCACCGGGGCGACCGGGAATTCCGGGGCCAAGACATGCGCATCCAACAGTCGCGCGAGGCGGGCTGCCATCGCCTCGCGCCCGGTGTGTCCACCTCCGGAGTTGCAGACCATGAGGAACACCGGGGTGCCTTGCCGGTAGCCGGTGCGGCGCATGATCTCCACGACTTCGTCGTCGGTGAGGTAGTACTGACGCACGGCGCTCTGCTCACCACGGGCCGGGTTGGCCTTTCGAGTGAGGTAGAAGAACCCATCATCGCTGCCGTGCATGGTGAGGCCCCAGTACCCATCGGGCGCCGCGTTGTCCATGGCGTGCTGGATCAGGAACGGCGAGTCCTTGGGATGGTGGATGACCGTCTTGTTGCGGGCGGTCTTGATCGAGGCCTCGATGATCGCGGCCCGGCGCGCTTCGTTGTGCTGAGCAACGGCGGGGCCGATGGGCTTGGGTGCTTGACCCCCACCGCCGTACTGCGCCGTGACGATCGCGGCGTCGTCGACTCGGTAGCCGACGACACCCTCGGGCGTTGCGACGCGGACCGTGTCACCGTCGACAGAGAGAACACGCCCCTCGGTGCTGGCGGGTTGGCCTTCGGCTCCGAGCTTCACCATCGCGCCAGGTTTCAGAGGCCCGGTGTCTCGGGAAAACGCCAACATCACCCGATTGCCGGCTTTGGAGAGCAATGAGCCAGCGGCCTGTCCGGCCCCTCCAGCGGCGCTGCCAATGACCGCGGCCTTGAGCAACACACCCGCGGTATTCGGTGCCGCCCACACGTTGGGGTTGGTGGCGGTCCCGACCGCAGACCCGGTGCCCGCGACGGCTGCGGTGCGGGCGGTTGCGAGGACCTTCGAGAGGGTGCCGGCACCGCCCACGCGGCCCAGGACACCGCCGGTCACCACGTCGGTGAGCAGCATGCCCCACGCGCCCTGTACCTCGTTCTCCAAGAATGCGACCCGGTCCGCGCTGCCGGCTCCAAAACGATGGGTGTCCCGGGCTTGGTTGAGCTCGGACGTGGCGCGGTAGACCGTGGCACCACCTTGGGCCAACCCGAGCCCGGCGCCGGCAACCATACCTGCGACGGCCCCGAACGCGCCCGCGGTGACGACGGTCAGCACGATTCCGGCGGCGACGATGGCGACCATCGAGACGAGCAGCCACCGAGATGAGTTGCTGAGGTGCGCATGGACGTGGTCGACGAACTCGCGGGTGTGCGTCGTCGCGGTTGCTTTGACCACCGGCGGAAACTCCTCGATGCCCTGGAGTCCTGCCTTCTTGTAGATCCCGGTCGCGAGCTCGGGGAACAGCTGCAACAGTTCGGCGGTCTGCTCGACCCCCTCATCGACGTAGCTTTCCTTGGACCAGGAGAAGAACGACTCGCCGGCGCCTGCGGGAATGGTGCCCTTGTAGGGCTCGCTGACGGTCTGCTGCAGGTCTCGAAGGCGCGCGTGCAGTCGTTGGGCGCTGGCGAAGAAAAACTGCAGATGGGCGGAGAGGGCCACGCCCCGCGCTCTGGGGTCGCTTGGCGGGACGATGCCGACACCTCGCCTCGCGGGGGTGGCGATGGCCTCCGCCGACATCGACGTCACAAGTTGTGCGACGCGCTCGCTGCTGCGCTCGTCGGAGCCCAGCGAGTAGAGCAGGCCTTCGATGAGTGCCTGACGGGTCGTCGGGGTGGCGGCCAGTCGCAGCGATTGGAACTGCGGCGCCGAGGCGGGATCGTGCGCGAAGCCGACAAGAGCCTTGCGGACGTTCTGATCAAACTTGGCGGCATCTGGCCGAGCGCCGCACCCGAGCTCGTCGAGCGTCTGCAGGACCGGCCGCAGAAGTGCTCTGGCCGTATCCTGTGCGACCCCGTAGACGCGTGCAAAGAGCGCGGAGCGTGCCCGGAGCGTGGCTGCCTCAGTCATACGAATCGAAGCGTGCAAGCCCCGTACCGGCACGCAAGGGCGCGGATTCCAGCCTGCCAGGAGACCTGCAAACTGACGACTGCCCGAGTTGGGCAATGTCGGGCGAGCAGGTTGAGCAACTGCGCTACTCGAACGCGTCGAGCAGGTCGCGGGTGGCGTCCTTGGCCTTCTGCCCCTTGGCTTCAGCGGCGGCGTCGATCTCCTCGGCCTTCTTGGGCTCCACGCGCTCGAGCAGTTTGAACTCGAGGTCCCAATCCCGCTGGCGCACCTTCTTCTCTTTGGACTCTCCCTCGCTGTTGGTCTCGGTGTGCGTGACTTCGTGCTCGAGTTCGATGGAGAACTCGCCCGAGTGGGACTTCACCCGAAGCCACCGACGCTCGTCCTCGCAGGTGAAGGTCTCGTCGGGCGTGGGTTTGCTGGTGAGCTCGCAGTCGTACTCGTCCCACAGTGAGGCGGCTTCCTTCCATAGGTCGTCGAGGTCGTCGTAGCGGGCCTTCTCCAGCGCATCTTGCCGGACCTTCTGCTCGGCGACCTCGCCCATGATCCAGCCGCAGCCCCCCGCGCCGAGAACCCCACTGCCGCAGACCAGGGAGAGCAGGGCGGCTTGGAGTCCTCGTCGAGCGTGCATCATGGCCATCGTAGCTGGGCTGCGCAGCGCGGCAAGCGATAAATGACCCACAAGGACAGGGGCGCGGGGCCGGTCTGCAGCCGCAGGAATGAAGCCCGTGGACGTGCGGTTGGCTGAGGGATCAACTACAGTCTCGGCCGATAGGAAGCCGATGACGTCCGTTGCATTGATCGGAGACTCGATTCTCGACAACAAGGCCTACGTCGGCGCGGGGCCAGACGTCGCCGCGCAGCTGCGGGCGGTGTTGGGCGGGGCCGAGCCACTGACCACTCCGTGGCGGGTCACGCTCTGCGCGGTGGATGGAACCACAACCCAGGATGTCGGGACGCAGTTGGACCGTATCCCCGACCATGTCACCCACATTGTGCTCTCCCTGGGAGGCAACGATGCTCTGGAGAACGCCGACCTGCTCGGAGACATGCCCGTCGGAACGATCGGCGGGGCCATCGATCGCCTCGGCGAGCGCGTGGCCGAGTTCGCGCAGTCCTACGGCTGGGCGCTCGATGCTGTGTGCGACCTGGGACGACCGGTCAGCGTGTGCACGATCTACGGCGCAAACATCCAAGGCAAAGAAGGGCAGCGGGCCGTCACGGCACTCGCACTCTTCAACGACGTGATCGTTCGCGCCGCGTTGGCAAGGGGCACCGGGATCATCGACCTTCGTTCGGTCTGTACGGAGGCAGCCGACTACGCGAACGATATCGAGCCTGGTGTGCGAGGCGGCGAGAAGATCGCTCGGGCCATCGCCCAGGCTCTGGGCGTGCATGAGGCCGAGCGGGTCATCCAAGTGCACGGACTCGCGGACTGAGAGGGGACTCTAGGCCGAAGAGTATGCGGTCATACTCGGTCCGCACGCCGCCCGGTTCCCGTTGACGTGGGCGTTCGGCTGCGGCTCCATGACACCATGCGAATCCGTGGCCTCGCTATCGCCCTGAGCTCTGGAATGTTGCTCGCCCCATCGGTCGCCTTGGCCGCGCCGGTCTGGTCGGGGGACTTTGAGACGGCGGACCTTTCGCAGTTCGGTTTTCTGCTCAACCCCACGATCAATCGGGTCGACTACATCACGCTCGAGGCCGGGCAGGTCGCCCAGGGCTCGTACGCGGCCCGGGTCGAGTTGCACAACGACGCCGAGTGGGGAAACGGGCTCAAGCGCGTGGAACTCCAGCATCGGCCCGAGGATGCGCGCACAGCCGAAGGCGCGACGACGTTCTTCGCCTGGAGTGTTTATGTCCCTTACGGACTCCCGGAGGAGCCGAGTCAACAGATCGGTTACTGGGAGTCGAACGGGAGCTTCCAGCAGGTGATGGCGTTCGAGGCTGTGGGGAGCACGCTTCGCTTTCACACCCGCCGGCCTCAGAACGTGACGCAGTGGGAAGGCGCCGACGTGTTGACGGTTGGACAGTGGCACCGGATTGCGATGTCGGTGACGTGGTCGACGGACGTAGACTTGGGCCGCGTGAACCTTTGGTTCGATGGCGAGCAGGTGGTCACCGACGCCGGGGCGCAGACGTTGGCGGACAACAATCCTCACTTCGTTCAGATCGGGCTGCTGCGTGGGGCCATCGAGTTCGAGGATGTGCCAACCATCATCCTCGACCATGCGCTGGAGGGGGATTCGCTGGAGGACGTCGAGTTCGATGCGCTGCCCGATGCGTCGGGGGAGAGCACGGGTGGTGGGTCGACCGGCGGTGCGACCATGGGGGAGACAACGGATGACTCGGACTCCGGGGACTCGGAGTCGACGTCCGGCAGCGCGACGACGTCGACGACGTCCGGTGGGTCGACCTCCGCTTCCGGGGATTCGCCGACGACCGGAACGCCTTCGACCACAGCCGCGGCGGGCACGGATACGGACACGGATGGGGCTGGCGCATCCGGAGGGAGCGGTTGCGCAACGGGTGGACGCCCCAAGAACGGCGCGATGGTCGTCTTTCTCGGCCTGTTGGGCTTGATCCGTCGGCGACGCGCTTGACCGGGTGCCAGGCGAGCGCGACAGTGTCGGCCGCATGTCCAAGCCGAGCCTGGCCGACGCCATCGCCGAAACCCTCTTCAGCCGCGAGCAGATCGACGCGAAGATCGCCGAACTCTCGAGCACGATTGAAGACGACTACCGGGACAAGAACCCGCTGGTCATCGGCATCCTCAGCGGTTGCTACCCGTTCATGGCGGACCTGACCCGCGCCCTCGACATCCAGCTCGAGGTCGACTTCATGGCGTGCAGCTCGTACGAAGGAACGACCACGAGCTCGGGTGTGGTCCGGATCCTCAAGGACCTCAACACGTCGATCGAGAACCGACACGTTCTGATCGTCGAAGACATCATCGATACGGGGCTCACGCTCAAGTACCTGGTCGAGAACCTTCAGACCCGGCAACCCGCATCGATCGAGATCTGCACGTTGTTGGACAAGCACGAAGCGCGCTCGGAAAACGTGCAGGTTCGCTACCGCGGCTTCGTGTGCCCGAACAAATTCGTCGTCGGCTACGGCCTCGACTACGACGGCCACTACCGAAACCTTCCGTACATCGGCGTCCTCAAGCCTGAGGTCTACTCGAGCTGATGGCCGGCTCGCTGCACCTACGGGGCGGCACGCTGGTGGCGATGGACGCGCAGCGTCGCGTGGTGACCGGCGACCTGCTCATTGAAGACGGCGTCATCACGGCGCTGGGCGACGCACCGGCTCCTGCGGGCGTTCGCTCGGTGGATGTCTCGGGCCACGTCGTGTTGCCCGGGTTCATCCAGGGGCATGTCCATTTGGGGCAGGCGCTGCTGCGTGGCCTCAGCGAGGGGCGCGAGCTGATGGACTGGCTTCGCGACCGCATCTGGCCGCTTGAAGCCGGCCACTCTCACGACAGCGTCTACTGGTCGGCGATGCTTGGCGCGGCCGACTGCATCCGGTCGGGAACGACCACGATTCAGGAGATCGGGCTCGTCACACACATGGATGCACTGTTTGAGGGCATCCGTGACAGCGGCCTGCGAGCGATCGCGGGCAAGTGTCTGATGGATACCGGCATGGGCGTGTCCGATGCGCTCATCGAGCCGCCCGATGCCGCCGAAGCACTGTTCCGCGAGCAACACGCCCGCTGGCATGGCTTTGACGGGCGCATCGAATCGTCCCTGTGCCCACGCTTCATCCTCTCTTGCAGCACGGCGCTGTGGGAGCGGACGGTTGCGCTCGCCAATGAATTCGACCTCCCCGTGCACACGCACCTGCTCGAGCACCCTCGCGAAGAAGACGAGGTTCGCGAGGTGCTTGGCGAGAGCCAGATGGGGTATCTCGACCGGCTCGGCGTTCTCGATACCGACCTGAGGATCGCCCACGGCGTTCAACTGGGCGACGAGCATCTGAGGATTCTCGCGGGGCGGTCGCTGCGGGTGTGCCACTGCCCGTCGGCCAACCTCAAGCTCGGCTCCGGCATCGCGCACCTGGGTTTCCTCGGAGACGCCGAAGGTGTCCAGGTGGGCATCGGGACCGACGGTGCGCCGTGCAACAACGACATGGACATCCTCGAGGAGATTCGCCTCGCGGCGCTGCTCCAGGGTGTTCGGCAGAAGCCCGGGGCATTCTCGGCCGAGGCAGCCTTGGCCCTCGCGACCTGCGACGGTGCCGCCGCGATCGACAAGGCGGACAGCCTGGGGAGCCTCGAGGTCGGCAAGCAAGGCGACATCGTCGTGCTCGACCTGGAGCGACCCGCTTCGTTCGGGCCGTGCTCGAGCGTGTACGACCGCATCGTGTACGGAGCGGGTCGAGACGCCGTGCGCCATGTCGCGGTGGCAGGAACGCCGCTGCTGGCCGACGGCGACCTAGTCACGGTCGATGAGCCCGAGATGATGGCGCGGGCAGGCGAAGAAGTTCGCGCTTTGGTCGACCGGGCGCTCTAGCGATCGTCTGGCTCAGCGTGCGACGCGTCCCAGCCTGGGAAGCGTTTGGCCAGCGCGACTTTGTTGAACCGCTGGAGCATGCGCCAGGTTTCGTGGGAGGCGGGCAGGGCCAGGCTGCGGGGGCGGCCGGTGTCTCGGGGTGTGGGCGTGGTCACCAGGTCGGGCAATCCTCGGTCGGCATGCCGCCGGGCGGGTCGGTGGCCGCGCACCCGCTCCTGGAGTTGAGCGGGCCCGGACCCCTCGACAAGTCGAAGGCGGCGAGGGCCAGGGGTTGGGGTGCAGGGAAGGTTCGACCCGAGCCGCGGCGCCTTGGTTTCCACCACGTTCAGTCCCGATCCGCACTCTCGGCCGTCCATCGAAACATCAACGCCCCGGGGCGCCCGCGCTTACGTGTTGGTGTCGATCCAGGCGGCGACTTGTTCGGCGCCATCCGGTGGGCAACTCTCGGCACACGCCTGCGTCATTGCGTCCCGCGCCGCGGGTTCGCGGAGCAGGCGGAGCAGCGGGCCTTCGAGGTCGTTCGCGGTGGCGTCCGCGTCAACGTGGTCGGTCACCATCACGGCACCGCCGGCGGCAACCATGGGCTCGGCGTTGAATCGCTGATGTTGGTCCTTGTGATACGGGTTGGGAAGAAAGATGGACGGCGCATGGTTGGCCCACGCCTCGGCCACGCTTCCAGCTCCCGCTCGGCTCACGACGAGGTCGCAGGCCCGGTAGGCGGATCCCATCGAGCTGCAGTAGTCGACGGCTTTCGCCTTCACGCCGGCGTCGTCATAGGCCTTCTGCAGTGTGGCGACATCGAATGTGCCGCACTGGTGGAACACCTGCCATCCGTCGAATGCAGCGGCTCGATCCGCGTCTGCAACAAACGCCATCATCGCCTTGATCAGAGATTCGGCCCCGTGCGTCGCTCCGGTGATGAAGAGCGTCGCAAGCTCCGGGTCGAGTCCGAGAGTCGACCGTGCGTCCTGCGGGGACATGTCGCCCACCGAGATGGCACGGAGCGGAAGCCCGATGCGCTCGGCGCCCGGCAGCAGTTCGCTGGGATAGCTCGAGAAGACTTTGGTGCACAGGCCGGCGAGGCGTCGGTTGGCCTGGCCGGGGACCGCGTCGAGGTTGACGAGGACCCGGGGGATCTTGCGGCGGGCAGCGGCGACGACGGCCGGCCCCGAGACGAACCCGCCGGTCGCGACGACACACGAGACGCTTTCACGCTCCAGCAATTGCATCAGCTGGCGCGTTGAACGACGCCAGCCGGCGAGGAAGTCGAGCGCCTTCCACGGCTTGCGCGCCGAGGGCAGGGGCCGCGCCGGGGACGAGGTGTACGGATAGCCGAGCGCGTCCAGAATCTTGGCGTCGGAGGGACGGTCGGAGACCAGGAAGTGCACGACATCGCGGTTTCGCGCCTGTAGTCGCTCCACCACGCCCACGTTCGGGTAAATGTGTCCCCCTGTGCCACCTCCGACGAGCAGCACGGTGCCTCCGGTCGATGGCGCCATCGGCCCGGACTGTACGTCACACCCCCGAATGCGCGAAACTCAGGGGGAGGATGGATGTTTGGGAACCTTTGGGGCCTCGTGTCGCACATGTCGGCACGGTGAGGGAGTTCAACAAACACAAGGGCCATGCGTGCGCCGGGCTGATGCTCGCGCTGTCGTGCTTCGGCTGTGTGGCCGAGGAAGACCCCACCGGGCAGGGGTGGGACCCGAATCTGACGGCCGGCGAGACCGCCGAGACGGACGATGGCGCGTCGACCGGTGGCCCCACCGGCGAGGACTCGACCAGTGGCGGGCCCGAGGGCGACGAGGAGGGGGGCGAGGACCCCACCGGCGCCACCGGGACTTGCAACCCGGGCATGGAGCGACAGTGCCTTTGCGAAGACGGTCTGCACTTGGGCAGCCAGGTTTGTAGCGCGGCCGGCGATGCTTGGAGCGAGTGCGTGTGCGACGACCTTGGTGGGACCGGAGACAGCGGCGATGAGACCGGCGGCGATGGGACCGGCGGAAACGTGGCACCAACCGAGGTCTGCTACCCGGGCGAAGACGGGAGCGGCACGACCTGCTTCGAGCTGCACTACCTTCAGCCCGACGGCTACGACTACCCCCCTGCGCTCGGTGGCGACCCCAACTACCGTCAGCCGATCGCGTACATCGACCTCGAAGAGATCGACCCCGCGACAATGCTGTCCCCCAACTTCCGGCTCAGCGAATTCGCAGAGGCCTACAAGGGGCGCTACGGAATCGTGCAGCCGCACGCGGTGGAGTCCGTGCAGCTGCTGCGCGACGACGTCGGTGCGATCACGGTGAACTCGGGGTACCGCCCGCCCGAGTACAACGCGGGCGTCGGCGGGGCCACACACTCGCGTCACATGTACGGCGACGGCTTCGACCTCGACCCGAGCGCGGTCGGCCTGAGCACCCTCGAAGCGGCCTGCACCAACCGCGGCGGCATGCTCGTCGAGTACAACACGCACGTACACTGCGACTTCCGATTCGACGATGCGGCGACCGAGTTCTTCGGGGCCGCGGGTGCACCCGCCGAAGGGGACCTGCCGGTCTTCACGGCCTCACTCGATGAAGAGGGCGGCGATGTCTACACCGCACCCGCCGAAGGCTTTGACGAGGGAGAGCCTCTGCGTCGGTGGTACGCGTATGACGAGGACGGCGAGCTGATCGAAGAGACGGTTGGCGAGGCGTATGTCGCACCGACCCACGCCGCTCGAGTGCGGGTGGTCATCGGCGCTCAGATCGAACTCGAGACGACTCGTTAGAAGCGACTTTCGACCTGAAACAGAACCCAGTGCTCGGGGTTGGGTCGGCGGAAGGCGGTGCTGTCGCGGTCGTCGAGCCAGGCGCGGATGTCGTACCGGATGCTGGGCTGCAGCCAGCTTTCGATCCGGTAGCTGGCCTGGAGGTATCCCCACAGGGTCTGTTCGAGATTGGTGTTGTCGGAGATGTCGTCCTTGTCCCAAGAGACCCGCAGGCGCAGGCGCAGCGGATCGATTGGGTTGACGCCCACGATGCCGACGACGCGGGCGTCGTTGGCGAAGCGCCCCGGGTAGCGGCCGCGGTCGACCCATGAGTACTGGAACTGCACCTGGGCGGTGACCCGCTTGTGGGGGTCGACGCGGATGCGCGGGCGAACCTGGTACCGAATCCCGCTGCATCCCACCTCTGTGCCCTCCACGAACTCCTGGTAGGAGACAAACTCGCCTCCCTGGTCGCCGTCGAAGGTTTCGCTGCTGAAGCACCGGTCGCGGCCACGTCCGCTGAGGTCGTTGCTCTGAAAGTCGAGCCACAGTCCGGGGGTGAGCCAAGGAGTGGCCTGGACATCGCCGCGGGCGAAGGTTCGCAGGGACGCGGTCTGAGTGCTCAGCTCTTGCCAGACATCCAGCAGCGTCCGCAGCTGAAAACGCTCCCCGATCTGCCCTGTGTACTTCATCCGGGCGCCAGCCTCGTCTGAGGCGCGCAGGCCGTCGGTCTGGTCGGCGGCGGCGATCGGGCGGGCGTAGGGGTTGCGAAACTTCTCGTCGTAGTAGCGACCGCTGACCTCGATCTCGTGGGTGTCCCAGCTCGCGGTGTTGCGCACGATCGCCGCCGGGCCGCCGCCGCCCTCATCGTTGATCGAGTCGAACGAGTAGGAGACCTCGGCGAACACGTCGGCCCATTTGCGGCCCCAGCTCATGTCGGCACCGGCGGCACCGAACGGTCCGCCGTAGGGAGTGCGCTGCCACTCCTGAAAGTCCAGGTCTGCGCCATCGACCAGCCAGTTGACGCTGCTGCCGTATCCGGTCACGCCCACGTGGGTACGGCGGTCGATGAAGTAGGCGAAGTTCCCGCCGCCCAGGACTTCGTTGTACATGTTGGGCAGCGAGGCATAGCGCAGCGTGGGGGCTGGGCTCAACGGGTCCCGAGCGGTGCTCTGATAGACCGGGGGCGCGCTGCATTCCTCGAACAGCTCGGAGGACAGGCGCGGGTCGTCGCACACGTCGGCGTTGTAGACCCCGGTCCAGTAGATGGGCTTGGTCTGGTGCGAGAAGAACCCGTAGGCCTGCATCCATCCCACCGGCATGTCGATCTTCTTGGCACCGATCGCCACCCCGCGCTGGCGTACGCGCTCGCGGTAGTCGGGGGTGACGTAGCGACGGGGCTCGTCGCTGGGGCACGGCGTCTCGGAGAGCTCGCCCGTAGACAGCCGGCATTCGCTGGTCAGCCTCGTCGTTCGGTACATCGTGTCGTCGAGCACGAACCCGTTGGGCGTGTAGCGGGAGGTCGTGTCGAACGTGAGCCGCTGCCCGAAGCCGATGTTGTAGGTACCCGCGATCACGCCCCACTTGGGCGTGTCCCATTGGGCGAAGTACTTGGGTACACGAGGCGTCGTTCTCGGCCCCGCACTTACCAGCGCATCGCGGTTCGGATCCCAAACCGCGTTCTCGAGGCGGTTGCGGTCGAGGATCGCTACCGCACCAACCGTCAGGTGCCGAAGCGTGGACACCCGCGCCTGCAGGAGCATCGGCGGGGCGCGATCGTCTTCGGAAGTCCAGATGGTCTGGTAGCGGACGCGGCCCCGCACGCCGGCCTTGCTGCCCTCGGGGGCGGGCACCAGCAGGAACGCCGCGACCGACTCGAGCTTCTTGCGAGTGATTGCGCCGGCGAGCACGAGGGCGGCCGGGTTGCCGATGCGGCCTGCCTCTTCGCGGTAGGCCAGGATCGCATCGACGTCCTCATAGGTGAGGTTGGGCAGCGCGTACAACTGCTCGCGGGTGGCGGTGTTGAGGTCGACGCCTTGGCGAAGCAGGTCGACGAGGATGTCGAACGTGCCGGTGCCGATCTCACCGGTCACCTGAAGATCGTACAGGTCTTCTTCGTCGTCGATGTCGACGAACACCTCGTACTGCGCCGCTTGGGCAAAGGAGGGACACAGCAGTGCAGTGCCCAGGGCCAGGGCTGAAAAGAACCGCAGGCGCTCAGTCACAAGTTACGTCCTCACACGCGCCCCAGACTCCAACCATCGCTTCGCGGGCTTCGTCTTCGAGGGCTTCGAATTCGTCGACACGGTCCACGCCGTTGGGCGGGATGTGCAGCACGCAGGCTGCACCGCGTTCGACCATCAGGGAATTGATCTCGCGACCGTCGACCTCGATGTACGCCAGCAGCCGGTCATATCTATCCGTGCACTCTTCGTCGTAGCGAAGCGTCACGGTCTTACCCTCGACCAGCATGCGGTTGAGCTCGGTCGACTCGGTCCCAAAACAGTCGTCTTTGCCTTGGGTGCTCTCCGGGGTGTCGATCATCAGGTATCGAACCCGGGAGCCGTCATCGAGCTCGACCGTGTCCCCGTCGATCACCCGTGCGACGACGGCCTGCGTGGGTCCACAACTTGAGCCCTCGGAGGTGTCGCACGCGGTGATGGTGACAAGGAGCAGCGCCGCCAAGGCTATTCGCATGCGTTCTCCGCCCCCGGCGTCCCGTTGTCGCCATCGCCGTAGGGGGTGTTCGATGTGCAGTGGTTGAGCTCGTCGTCGTTGGCGACGGTGGTCTCCGACCCGGGCGCCACGCTGGTGGAGCTGCCGACAGCCGAGCTTGTGTACGAGATCTGGTCGAGGACTTCGTCGCCGATTCCGACGAACAGCGCGCCGGCGGTGTTGGCAAGGGTGAAGCTGGCCTCAATCGCCGACTCTAGTCCGCCGTTGGTCAGCATGTCCGCGTTGCGTGAGAATACGACGCGGGTTCCCGAAGTGATCGAGATGCAGTCTCCCGTCGCCGAAATCGTGGTGTCCGGGTTCTTGGGGTCGTCGCCGAGCTGAAGACCGTTGAGGTCGACGTTGGCACTGACGAGAACTTCGAACCACTCCCCGTCGGTGTCGCCGACCATGTCCGGGTTGGGCATCCATTCGGTGATCACCAGATCGCCCGCGGTCGGGGAGACCACGTCGCGGACGCGGCCGCCATCGTCGCACGTGCCGGCCGGAGTGCCACCGCAGACGAGATTCTCGCCAGCGGGCGTTCCGAAGTCGCCGTCGCCGTAGGGCTCCGCGCCATCACACCAGTTGGCTTCGTCGTCGTTGGCCTCGGGTCCGGATACCGATGGATCCAACGAGCGCGACGCGCCCGAGGCGGAGGCTACCCAGGTCACGACGTCGAGGACCTCGCCCTCGCTGGCGACGAACAGGCGCCCGTTGTCGTTGATCAGGGCCATGTCTACCTCGTAGTCGACCGCCGGGAGGTCTCCGTTGGTGGCGGACTCCGCGTTGCGGCCGAACAAGATCCGTTCGCCGGGGTCGACGGGGACGCAGTCGTCGAGGTCGACGGCATCTTCGACTTCGTCTGCCCTGCCGAACTCGAGCGCGTTGAGGTCGAACGCAGCGTCGGCGTAGACCTCGAACCACTCTCCCTCGGGGTCGCCGACCGCGGACGGGTCGGGCATGACCTCGGTGATCCACAGGTCGCCGACCGATGGTGCGACGATGTCACGGAGGAGGCCATCGGCGCCGACGCAGGTGCCCTCGGGCGCCTCGATCGGGCACGGCGGGTTGGCGGCACCCGGAGAGCCGAGGTCTCCATCGCCATAGGGGTCTTCCGAGGGGCAGAACGCGCCCTCCTCATCGTTGCGGGTCGGATCCTGGAACATCGGGTCGAGCTGGCTGCTGGCGCCGGCGCGACTGCTGGTCCACGTGACGGTGTCGAGCAGCTGTCCACCCCAGCCGACGGAGATGCCGGTGCCATCCTGCGACGTGTTGGACATCGACAGTGTGAACAGGTGGTCCACTGCCGGGAGTCCGCCGTTGACCGCCGCGTCGGCGGAGTGGGCGAACAGGAGGTAGCTCCCCGCGCCTGCCGGCATGCAGTCGGCCGAACCGATGATGTCGGTGGGCTCCGGGTCGCCGAACTTGGTGATCGCGAGCCCGTTGAGGTCGAAGTCGTTGGCGACGTAGATCTCGAACCACTCGCCGTCATCGTCGACCACGGCCGCGGGGTCGGGCATGTACTCAGTGATCACGATGTCGCCCGGGGAGGGTGGCAGGATGTCGCGCAGGGCGCCGTCCTGGTTGCACGTGGTGGGTTGCTCCGAGAAGCAGGGGTCGTTGGCGGCCCCGGGGGTGCCGAAGGAGCCGTCTTCATACTCGGTCGCGGCGTCGCACCACGCATCGAGGTCGTCGTTGCCAGCCGCATCCGGCTCTCGTGTGCCATCGAACGTCCGTGAGACCGAGTCGCCAACGTTCTCATAGACGATGACGTCGACGACCGAGGTGCCGCACGCTACCGAGAGTTCGCCCCCGCTGTTGTTGAGGCCAGTGGCGCCCAGCCCATCCCCATACCCGTGGCTGACATGAGCCGGCGGCGCATCGGGGTCGGCGTCGCCGAAGACCAGATACTCACCGGGCCCAATGACCACGTCCTGGACCTGGTGGATCTTCTCCCCGCTGCCGTCGGCTTTTCTGAAGCGCAGCAACACCCCGGACATGTCCATTTCGGCGTCGGTCGGGTTGTAGATCTCGAACCACTCGAGGCCCTTGTCGGCGCCGTCGGGGTTGGCCATCACCTCGGTGATCACCAGGTCGCCGGGCAACAGGTTCGTCACGCACTGCTCGGCTCCATCGTCGCGTCCAGAGCTGTCGCCGCACGAGGACGCAGATACGAGGAGACACAGGGCCGCGATGCGGCGAGAATGGGCGGTCCAAGGGCGGATCATGGCAGTTGGGCTCCTAAGGGGTTGGCCTCGGCGGCCGGAGGATCGTCAGCGGGGAGGTCTTCGGGCATCGCCGGCGTGGCATCGGGGGCCGGCGGCGGTGCGGGGGGAGCATCGGGGACGGCCTCGTAGGGGTCGGGTGCGTCCTCGGGTTGCGGCGCCGGCGGTAGCTCGTTGCGACTCGGCGCGCCCGGAGCGGTGTCGGAGATGGTCACCTGCTGGGCGACCTTGACCTCGATTTGCAGCTGCGTGCGATCTGCTTCGTCTCGGCGGCGGCGCGACTTGTAGGTGTATGCGCTGACCGTGCCGCGAACCCGCGCGAACTCGCCCTTGGCTTCCTCGATGTGAGAGCTGAGGACAACGTCCTCGTCGAAGAAGATGAGCGGGAAGTCCGAGAACATCCGGCGGCTGAGCATGACCCGAGTCGGGCGGGCGCCCTCTCCCGGGTAGATCTCTCCCACCCCGGCGAGGATTTCGATCTCCTTGCCTTCCATGGCCGCGATGCGCTCCAGCGCGTCCCAGTGCCCGAGCGTGATCATGTCGTCGCGCTCTTGGGCATCCTGTTCGAAGCGGGCGATGAATCCGGCCCGCGCGTCCCACCACTGCAGCCGGCGGTCGTAGTCGCGGTAGTGCTCGAGGCTGGGGTCCCAAATGCCGCGCTTGGCTTCACGGGCCTCTTTTTGGGCCTGCACGAATTCGTCGTGAAAGCGGCGCGAGTAGCCGTACTTCGTGAAGTAGGGGCTCATGCCCGCACGGACGGCCTCGACGTTGTAGTTGACCCAAACGTCGTCGCGCTTGACGAACACGTACGCGAGCAGTCGGCCGAACCGGCCCCGCATGTCCTTGGGATGGTCACGCTCGAGCCTCACGCTCACGTCGCCGACGAAGAAGTCTCGGGCGAAGTACTTGGCTTGGTCTCCCAGGGGGGTGGCGCACTTGGCCGGGCGATCGGTGCCTTCGCCTTTCTTGGCCATGTACGCCTCAAAGCCCAGCCCCTCGTAGAGCCGCTTGTCTTTGTCGGACTTGAACGTTTCCTCGGTGTCGAGGCCGAGCAGGCGGAGGCTGGAGTCGAGGCCCCCGACCTTGAGCGTGTCGCCGTCGACGACCGCACCGGGGGCGAGCGCGAACTCCCCAAGAATGAGCCCCGCCTGCTCCTGGGCCTGTGGATCGTCGAGGGACTCGGCCAGGTCCTTGCGGCTGTAGTGCACCGTGTTGCGGCCGCAGCTGGCGGTCAATGCCAGCAGCAGGGCCACCGCGCAGGTCTGGATCACTTGACGCATGCGGGGTTCTCTTCTTGTGGGGTGCCGGGAAGGCCGATGAAGGTGCGGGGCTCGCCGGGCATGAGTTCTTCTTCCGCCTCGTTGGTGCAGAAGTTCTCCAGGTCGTCGTTGTCCTCGGCATCAGGCTCGAGTACGCCGTCGAAGCTCAAGGTCCCTTCTCGCGGTAGGCTTGTATAGCGAACGCGATCGATCAGGACATCGCACGCCACCAGGTCGATTCTCCCACCACGTTCGAGGTCCTTCGGCAGTCGGTCTCCGAAGTCCTCAGGCTCCAGGCCCAGTTCCAGCAGCGTGATGATTTCGTCATCATCGAGATTGGGGTCCCCGAAGTAGTCGTTGATGAACGTGTAGTCGACGAAGGCCGGCAGGATTGCGGAGTCGTGGTGTCCGAAGGTGACGTACTGCTCCGGCTGCACGCTGAGCGCCTCCGCGCGGACCAAGATTGGCCGGCCCGGTGGAGGCAGTGCGCCTTGCAAGTTGTAGAACTCGATGCGGAGGCCCTGTAGATCAACCGTTCGATCCGAGGCGTTGTAGACCTCGAACCACTGCCCGCGGTTGTCCCCGCCGGTCTGCGGCCCGCGAATCTCGGTGATGACGAGCTCACCCTCTGCGACGTCGGGACAGAACTCGCCCAGCGGCGGACGACTACAGCCGGCGCTGGCGACGACCACCAGCGCTACACACACCGTCCGCATTGCCCGAGTCACGGCCTGTGAGTCTATGGCAATGGGTGGCGGATCGGCTACTGTGGGTCGCCAACCTATGGCGACTGTGCCCGAAGAATTGTTCGAGAAGCTTCCCAAGACGGACCTGCACGTCCACCTGGACGGATCCATGCGTCTGGCAACCCTGTTGGAGCTTGCGCAGGAGCAAAATGTGGAGTTACCGGCCAAGGATGAAGCCGGGCTGCGCGCCGCGATGAAGCTGGGCGAGAACACCGGCAGTTTGGTGGAGTATCTGAAGGCGTTCGACGTGACGCTCAAGGTGTTGCAAACCCGCGAGGCGATCTACCGCGCCATGTTCGAGCTCTGCGCGGATGCGGCCAAGGAAAACGTCCGCTACATGGAGGTTCGCTACGCCCCGATGCTGCACACGCGGCAGGGCCTTCGCCTCACCCAGATCGTCGAAGCGGTGCTTTCGGCGGCGCACGACGCCGAGCTCGAGCACGGTGTGGTCACCCGCGTGATCCTCTGCGGCATCCGCAACATCTCGCCAGAGAGCTCCCTACAGATGGCCGAGCTCGTCGTCGCGTACAAGAACCGCGGCGTGGTGGGCTTCGACTTGGCGGGGGCGGAGTATGACCACCCCGCGGTCGCGCACAGCGAAGCGTTCAAGCTGGTGCGCAAGAACAACATCAACGTCACGATCCACGCAGGGGAGGCGTATGGACCCGCATCGATCGCGCAGGCCATCCACGACTGTGGTGCGCACCGGGTCGGGCACGGGTGCCGGCTCCGCGAAGACGGTGACCTGCTGCACTACGTGGTCGACCACCGCATCCCGCTGGAGTGTTGCCCATCCTCCAACGTGCAAACCGGCGCGGTCGAAGACCTGCCCACGCACCCGATGAAGCTCTACTACAACCTCGGCGCCCGGGTGACGGTCAACACCGACAACCGCTTGGTCACCGACACGACGGTGTCCAAAGAACTTCACCTGCTCTACGCGCAGATGGATTTCTCCTTGGACGACATCAAACAGGTGATCATGAACGGCTTCAAGTCGGCTTTCCTGCCCTTCCACGAGAAGCGCCGGTTTCTCGAGACCATCAGCGCCGAACTCTCCGCGTTCACCGACGAAGTCGGGGCCACTTGATGGAGCGCCTGGTCTCGGTCGGCGGCGCGATGGTCATGCTTGGGCTGGCCTTTGCCGCCTGCCGTGACCGCAAGGCCATCTCGAAGCGCGCCGTGCTGTGGGGCGTCGCTGCCCAGTGGGTCATCGGCCTGTTGCTGCTGCGTGTTGCGGCTGGCCGTGCCGTGCTCGAGACGGCATCCGGCGGCGTCACCACCGTCTTGCAGAAGTCCTACGAGGGCTCCGCGTTCGTGTTTGGCGGCCTGGGTGCCCAAGGCGGCGGTGAGACCAATCTCGGGGTGATCTTCGCGTTTCAGATCCTGCCCACCATCGTCTTCGTCGCCTCGCTGTTCTCCATCCTCTACTACCTCGGCGTCATGCAGATCATCGTGCGCGGCCTTGCATGGGTGATGGTGCGGACGATGGGGACCAGTGGCGCCGAGTCGCTCGCGGTGGGTGCGTCCATCTTCATGGGGCAGACCGAGGCGCCGCTGACCATCCGCCCCTTCTTGGCCAAGCTCACCGAGAGCGAGCTGTTCTTGGTGATGGTGGCCGGCATGGCGTCGGTGTCCGGAGCCATCCTCGGCGCCTATGTCTCGATCGGGAAGATCCCGATCGAGAACCTGCTCACCGCGGTGGCGATGACCGCACCGATCTCGGTGGTGATGGCCAAGCTGGTCGTTCCCGAGTCCGAGACTCCGGCGACCGCCGGCAAGGTGAACGTCGACATTCCGCAGACCGACGCCAACCTGCTCGATGCCGCGTCGAGCGGTGCGAGCGAGGGCATGAAGCTCGCGCTCAACGTCGGCGCGATGCTCATCGCCTTCATCGCTCTGGTGGCGCTGTGCAACGCATTCCTCGAGGTGTTCTCGGTGGGCGGCGCTCCGCTCACGCTGGAGCGTGTGTTCGGTTGGCTGTTCATGCCGCTGGCGTTCCTCATGGGCGTTCCTTATGAGGAAGCATTCGACGTCGGCAAGGTGCTTGGCACCCGAACCGTCGTCAACGAGCTGGTGGCGTTCGACGTCCTGCGAGAGGTCTCGGGTTCACTGTCCACGCGGAGCCAGTCGATCGCCACGTTCGCGATCACCGGGTTCGCGAACGTCTCTAGCATCGGCATCCTGATCGGCGGGCTCGGAGGCTTGGTCCCGGAGCGCAAACACGACATTGCCCGACTTGGGGTGCGGGCACTGCTCGCCGCCACGCTCGCCAACTTTTCCTCGGCCTGCGTGGCCGGGGCACTGCTCTGAATCGACAGACACCCGCATGGACTTCGCCACTCCAGAACATCTTCGCCCGCGGCTTGACGCCGCCGCTGCCCTGCTCACCCGCCTCGAGCCCCTCGAGCACAAGGCGATCGCCGAGGGCTTCTACGCGGTGCAGCCGCAACTCGACGCGATTCGGCAGGAACTCGAGGGCTCGAGCCTGTGGCTCCCGCAGATCCCCACCAGCTCCGGGGGGCAGGGCCTGAGCGTGCTCGAGCACGGCTTGCTCACTGAGGTGCTCGGCGCGTCCCCGCTGGGCCACTACGTCGCAAACTGCCAGGCTCCCGACGCCGGCAACATGGAGGTCCTGCTCGAGTACGGGACCGATGACCACAAGAAGCGCTTCTTGGAGCCGCTGCTGGCCGGTGACACCCGCAGTTGTTTCGGGATGACCGAGCCTGGGCGGGCCGGATCCAACCCCGTGTGGCTGGAGACGACCGCCCGTTTGGAAGGCGAGGAGTGGGTCCTGGGTGGTCGCAAGTGGTTCACGACCGCGGCCGACGGTGCTGCGTTCTGCATTGTCATGGCGGTGACCGACCCCGATGCGCCGCCGCACCAGCGCGCGAGCATGATCATCGTGCCCACCGACACCGCCGGGTACACCCGCACCCGCAACATCCCGATCATGGGGGAGGAGGGCGACGGCTGGATGAGTCACTCGGAGGTCGCGTTCGATGGCGCACGGGTACCCCAAGCCAACATGCTCGGGGCTCGCGGAGCCGGCTTTTCGATCGCCCAAGCCCGTCTGGGCCCCGGCCGCATTCACCACTGCATGCGTTGGATCGGTATCTGCCGTCGGGCGCTGGGGATGATGGCGAGCCGCGCGGCGTCACGCATGCTCACCCCGCACGAGTCGTTGGGCGAGAAGCAGGCGGTCGCGCATTGGATCGCCGAATGCTCAGCTGAAATCGAAGCGGCGCGGCTACTGGTGCTCGACGCGGCGTGGAGCAT
>Ga0316204_10001704_pt1 | contig 56424 bp, 48 predicted proteins | sample 6monrhotite_MG_2_FD_205661 | JGI IMG/M metagenome (GOLD analysis project Ga0316204, IMG submission 205661) | Microbial mat bacterial communities from mineral coupon in-situ incubated in ocean water Damariscotta River, Maine, United States -... | ecosystem: Environmental > Aquatic > Marine >... | reverse complement strand
TAATTAAATGGTTGAATTCCTGCCATTTTTTTGATGTACCCCCACCTACAATAATTAGGTCAGGAGAAATTATCAATTCTACCAATTTTAGGAACTTGTTGAAGCGTTTGCCCCATCTTTCAAAAGTTAGGCCTTCTCTTTCTTTTGCTGATGCAGCCGCCCATTCTTCAATTTTCTTGTATTTTTTATAAGGAATTTGACCCAATTCAAAATTAGGAAGCAATACGCCATTGTAAAAAGCACCACTACCTAATCCTGTGCCTATGGTAATCATGAGTACAAGTCCATTTTTCCCTTTTCCAACACCATAATTCATTGAAGCGTAACCAGCAGCATCGGCATCGTTTAAAACGGTGAATTCATGGCCGGTAACTTTTGTGAAGAGTTCATCTATATTTACCCCAACCCAACTTGGATGCAGATTTCCGGCAGATTGGCAAACTCCATTTTTAACGATTGTTGGAAAACCACAACCAACAGGGCCGTTATACTTAAAATGATCAACAATTTGAGATATGACTTCGGCCATATCTTCTGGCTTTCTTGAACTAGGAGTAGGAATGCGGTATCTTTCCGTCAGCATTTCTCCAGTTTCAGCGTTTACCAACGCACCTTTAATACCTGAGCCTCCAATATCAATACCAAGAATTTCCATAAAAGGGAAGAAAATTTAGTTTTGACAAATAAACAAAAAACTTTTGGCGGTCAAAGGATTAACCGGTTAACAATATTCAATTATTTGTTAACGGTTCTCTTCAGAGGGCTGAATATAATAGTCTATAGAATTAAGGGAGTGATTTGAATCAATGCTATCCAAAATTTTGTCTATTGCCTTTCCAAACCCTGATAATGTGCCTAATTGCTTGTTTTTTCCAAGAGCGCTGGAAATAGTTTCATCTCTATTCCCAAATTCATATCCTCCATCTTTTATCCATAATAAGTTAAAGAGATGTTGCATGACTACATTCCCCAGCTGATCTATGGAAACGGCGATTTTTAAGGCAAATTCGCCAACTCCAACTAAGCCTTTGGTGAATAATTGTTGAAAAAAGCCGTAGACAAGCCCCAGCGGTCCGGTTAAAGCCATTAAGATAATTGAGATTAAAAATAGAAGTATCCCAATTAAAGGTCTTGATTTTTTGTCCTTATTGCAATCCTGTTTTTTAAGAATCATGATTAAATCGCTTTTTGAATAACTTCAAAAACCTTGCTACCATCACATTTTAGTGTTTTGTGGGGATATTTTAGGATGAGCGCGTAATCATGGGTTGCCATGATTATGGTACGTCCATTTTGGTTAATGTCTTGCAGCACTTTCATAACCTCTACGCTTGTCTGGGGATCAAGATTTCCTGTGGGCTCATCTGCAAGAATGAGTTCAGGGTCATTTAATAGCGCACGGGCAATAGCTATGCGTTGTTGTTCTCCCCCAGAAAGTTCATGAGGAAACTTAAAACCTTTTGTTTTCATTCCCACTTTATCCAAAACCTCTTCAATCTTGGCATCCATTTTAGAAGCATCTGTCCATCCGGTAGCTTTTAATACAAAACGGAGATTATTGTTTATGTTTCGGTCCGGCAGTAATTTAAAATCTTGAAAAACGATGCCTAGTTTCCTCCGTAAGAATGGAATATCTTTTTCTTGAAGTTTCTTTAAATCAAAATCCACTACACTGCCTGTTCCCTGTTTTAATGGAATATCAGCATACAAGGTTTTCATAAAACTACTTTTGCCACTTCCCGTTTTTCCAATGACATAAACAAACTCACCCTTCTTAACTTCTAAGGTGATATTGTTAAGAATTAAATTTTCATTTTGAAAAACAGCAACATCTTGTAATTTTACGATAGTTTCGGGCATAGTTTTGCATTAAAAAAATAAAGGTACTAAGTTCTAAAATTATAAAGCGTTAAGCCTATCCAAATTTCGCTTCTTAGCTTTTAAATATACTTTGGCCCAAATTTTGACGTTATGTAAACAATCAATCGAGAACAGCGTAGAACACTATGAATCGAAAAAATCTCCTTCTTTTTCCCACTTTATTGGGTGCTTTTTTTATTGCTAAAGCTCAAGAAACCAAAATCTATTCACATGAAGACAAGGCTTTTCAAGATGCATTGGCCCTGTATAACAATGAACAATATCAGGCATCGCAGGCTGTTTTTGAAAAGGTAAAAACCACCACAAAAGACGGTGAAACCGAAGCGAACAGTGCTTATTATTCTGCCAATGCCGCAATTAGATTGGGTCAGCGTGGAGCGGATAAAAAAATGGAAGATTTTGTGGAGCGTTACCCAACTTCCACCAAGCGTAACTCTGCTTTTTTAGATGTTGCCGACTACTATTTTGAGACGGGAAAATATCCTTATGCTTTAAAATGGTACAGAAAGGTAGATCAGTCTGCCATGTCAAATGCGGACAAGGAACGTTTTAACTTCAATAACGGCTATGCGTTATATGCTTCTAAAAAACCTAAGGATGCGGAACGCTATTTGAGCAAAGTGAGCAATTCACCAAAGTATGGTTCACAGGCTAAATATTATTTAGGATATATTGCTTACGAACAGGACGATTATGATGAAGCAAGCGCACGTTTTGACCAGATTACGGACCCTGAGTTGCTTAATGAAAAGTTGTCCTATTATCAAGCTGACTTAAATTTTAAACTTGGAAATTTTGAAGAGGCCATTGAAATAGCTAAAAAGCACCTGCCAAAATCTGACCGTAAAGAAATATCAGAACTCAATAAGATTATAGGGGAAAGTTACTTTAACCTTGAACAATATGATGAGGCCATTCCCTATTTAAAAAAATATAGAGGTAAGAGAGGTAAATTAAGTAATACGGATTATTACTTAACGGGGTATAGCCATTACAAAAAAGGTGACTACGAAGGAGCGATCCAACAGTTTAATAAAATTATAGGAGGTACTAACAGTGTTTCCCAAAATGCATATTATCATTTAGCAGAATGTTATTTAAAGCTAAACAAGAAGCCAGAGGCGTTAAATGCTTTTAGAAATGCATCTCAAATGGATTTCAGTGCTGAGATTCAAAAAGATGCGCTTTTAAACTATGCAAGATTGAGTTACGAAATAGGAAATGCCTACGAATCTGTTCCCCAGGTGATGACCACTTATTTGGAAAAATACCCGAAGGATGAACATCAACAAGAAATTCAGGAATTGTTGGTGGACTCTTATATCACCTCCAAGAATTTTGAAGGAGCCATGATGCTACTAGAAAAGAATAAGGGGTATGCCAGTAAAGAGACCTATCAAAAAGTAGCATTTTACAGAGGTGTGGAATTATTCATGGATGGTGATTACGAACCAGCTTTTGAACGGTTTTCAAAATCCTTAAAAAGTGCTGAGAATGCAGATTTTGAATCGCGCACCTTATACTGGAAAGCAGAATCTGCCTACAGGTTGAATAGGTTTGATGAAGCACTTGCAGATTTTAGCCAATTTCAGAAGCTTCCGGCATCAAAGAGACTGGAAGAATATCAAGATTTGGATTATAACTTGGGATACTGCTATTTTAAGCTAAAAGATTATGGCAGGGCAATTACGTATTTTAAAAATGTAACCAATTCCAGTACTGAAGATGGCGAGCGGTTGAATGATAGTTATTTACGACTAGGAGACAGCTATTTTGTGACCAGTAAGTACAAATCCGCACAATCCGCTTATCATGAGTCATCCAAATTAAATGGCCCTGAACGAGATTACGCAGCATTTCAAAAAGCCTTGTGCAGTGGGTTTCTAGGAAACAATTCTGCTAAGATTGATGGATTAAATCAATTTTTAACCAGATATTCCAAATCTTCTTTACGTGATGATGCACTATTTGAACTTGGTAATTCTTATATCAAAAGCAACAAAGAATCTATAGGGTTACAAACGTATGACCGATTGGTGGATGAATTTGGCAGGAGCAAGTTTGCCCCACGTGCTATGTTGCGTCAAGGCTTGGTGCATTACAACGCCAATAGAAATGATCAAGCTTTAACAAAGTTAAAGGCCGTAGTGCAGAAGTACCCGAATACACAAGAAGCAAAACAAGCCGTAGCTACTGCTAAATTGGTATATGTAGATGAGGGCAGGGTTAGCGAATATGCAGCTTGGGCTAGAAACTTAGATTTTGTGGAAGTTACAGATGCCGAGTTGGACAATGCAAGTTTTGAATCTGCAGAAAGAAAATATGTGGAAGGTAAGACTGATTTAGCTGTTAGAGGCTATGAGGGCTACCTGAAAGAATTCCCCAATGGACTTCATGCGCTAAAGGTGAACTTTAATTTGGCCCAGCTCTATTTTTCAAAAGGAGATAAGGAAAAAGCATTGCCTAAATATCAAATTGTTGCTGACAGCGGCAATGGAGAATTTACAGAGCAAGCACTTACCAGGGTGTGCGAGATATTTGTTGGAAAACAAGATTATCAGAGTGCCATCCCATATTTGGAAAAGTTGGAAAATACTGCAGAAATTGTTCAGAACAGAACCTTTGCACAGTCCAATTTAATGAAAGGCTATTATGGACAAAAAAATTATCGCCAGACCATAGCTTATGCAGAAAAGGTATTGAAGGCTCCCAAAATTGATAATCGGATTAAGAGTGATGCGCAAATAATGATTGCCCGCTCGGCCATTGCAACCAATAACGAACCTTTAGCGGAGACTGCATACAAAGAGGTAAGGAAGATAGCAATTGGAGAAATGGCGGCCGAAGCCTGGTTTTATGATGCCTATTTCAAAAATAAGAACCAAGATTATGAAGCTTCAAATGTATCTGTCCAAAAATTGGCAAAAGATTATTCAGCTCATAAAGAGTGGGGCGGAAAAGGTCTGATTATCATGGCTAAGAATTTTTATGGTTTGAAAGATGCTTTTCAGGCAACATACATCTTAGAAAGTGTAATCACCAATTTTGCCGAATATGATGATATCGTGGCAGAGGCAAAAGGAGAGCTTTCCATTATAAAAGCCCGTGAAGCACAAAGTAATTCTTCAGTAGATCCTAATGGGAACTAAACCACAGCAAATCATGTACAAGAACATCTATATATATTCAATTCTATTTTTGAGCTTTTGGGGCACTGTTTTAGCACAGGAAACCGATGATATTGGTACTGAAACAGTTACCGTTGTAAAACCGTATTCCCCCACTGTTTCGGATGCCTTTAAACTAAAATCGACTCCTAATCTGAATGATTCCATTGTGCTTCAAAAAAAGAAAATCAATTACAGTATTTTCTCTGTTCCTGTTGCCTCAACATTTACGCCGGCAAAAGGAAAGGCATCGAGAGTGAAGAAGACTCCAGCTCCCACCTTATACAATTCATATGCTTCAGTAGGGTTAGGGAATTTCAATAATGCTTTAGTAGATCTATACACCAGTAGAGAATTTAATAGAGGAGAGGATTTATTGGATTTTGGGTTTAGCCATCATTCATCTCACGGAGATATTGAAACTACACCGCTTGAAGCTGATTTTTATAACACGAAGTTTGATGTTTCCTACGCGAAAAAAGACAGGGATATTGAGTGGGGTGCAGACCTTGGGCTCCAACATCAGTTATACAATTGGTATGGCATAGAAAACGGCGCTTTTGATGATGCTACGGTTGCTTCAATTGATGAAAGACAAAATTATTTTAATGCCGAAGCAAAAGCACACCTAAATTTGGAAGACTCCTTCTTCAAAAAGGGTAATATCTTGCTGAGACGATTTTGGGATGCCACAGAATCCGGAGAGAATCGTGTGGTTATCAAGCCAACTATAGAGCTTCCTATTACCGAAGAATTGGTGACCATCAATACAAAATTGGATTATGTAAACGGGAACTTCAAAAATGCATCTTTGAACAATACCGTAAACGATGGGGAGATTAACTATAGTCATTTTCAAGCTGGGGTAAACCCAAGTCTTTTAATATTAAGAGATGACCTTACCCTAAATTTGGGAGCCAATCTTGTATATGGATTGGATACGGAAAATAACGACAGCAACTTTTATATTTATCCAGCTGTAACAGCGTCTTATCGCTTACTTGATGAAACAGTAATTGCCTATGGAGGGTTAGAAGGAGAGCTAAAACAAAATTCTTACTACGATTTTGTAGAAGAGAACCCTTATGTTTCTCCAACCCTGTCCATACTGCCCACAGACCAACAATATGAAGGATATTTAGGTTTAAAAGGCCAATTACTTTCTAATGTAAGTTATAATATTAAAGGCTCATACACTGCCGAAAATAGAAGACCATTATTCCTTTTAAATCCACAAAACTTGGTTAGGGATGATGAAAAGGGCTATTTCTATGGGAACTCCTTTCAGGTTTTTTATGATGATGTAAAAACCCTTGGCATTTTCGGAGAATTAAATATCGATGTAAACCGAAATTTTACTTTGGGCATCAATGCTGAATTCTATGACTATGATACCGAAACCGATAACCCAGCTTGGAACTTACCAAGTGTTAAAGGGTCTTTGTTCATGGATTACCAAATAGATAAGCAATGGTACCTTGGCGCCAATTTGTTTTATGTTGGCGAGCGTGAGGATTTGGTGTCAACAGCTGTAGCCAGTACTCCACCCAATTTATTTCCTTCAACCATTGTGACATTGGATAGTTTTTTTGATGCCAACGCTCATGTTGGGTATCGTTTTAATGAACAACTTTCGGTTTTTGTAAAAGCTTCCAATATTGCCAATAATGATTATCAACGTTGGGCCAATTTTAGGGTTCAAGGTTTTCAAGCTCTAGCGGGGGTTTCGTATAAGTTTGACTTCTGATTTGTAGGAAAAATACAATAAGGTGTTAGGAAAATCGTTATACATCTTACTAATGACCTGCTTATTTTATCAAGGTCGGTTGCTCCAATTCAATTGGAAGTCATGCGATTACGATTCATACACATATTGTCCCTTTCTCTTTTTACCCTGATTTTTTCGTCAGCGGTATCCCAGAACCTGGTACACAACGGTGGTTTCGAAGATTTTATAGAATGCCCAATTAAAATGAGCAATCTAAACAAAGACGCCGAATATTGGAGTGCACCAACGTTGGGAACTACGGACTATTTTAATGAATGTAGCAAGACCAAGCTAGGAATTCCATTGAATTTTAAAGGAAAACAAGAAGCTTTTGAGGGAAATGGCTATGCTGGCCTGTATTTGTTTGCCCCAAAAGATTACAGGGAATATATTCAAGTACAGCTATCTGAAACCTTAAAAAAAGGACATAGGTATAGACTTAGTCTTTCTCTAAGTCTTTCTGAAAAATCCGACGGAGCAGTAATGGATATTGGTGCCGTATTTTCAGAAAAACCATTATCTATTCATACCAAGAGGCAGCTCTCAAATGCTACTTTGGCCTCTGAGATTACAAAAACCACGCATGCCAAACAATTTTCGTCCAATGGGTTTTATGATGATAAAAAGAACTGGATGCAAGTTGAATTGGATATTGTTGCCAAAGGATTTGAAAGCACCCTTGTCCTAGGGAACTTTAAAAGTAACGGAGGTACAAACTATTTGGATTTTGGAAAGAATACGGTCAATGACGAAGGGTATTCATATTATTACTTAGACGATATTACACTCACATATTTAGGTCCTGAATACAAGCCAAATCAAAGTTATGTGCTGAATCATGTTAATTTTGATTTTGATCGCTTTGAATTGGAACCTAAAGCAAAACAAAGTTTAAAGGATGTTTACGAGTATCTAAAAAAGAACCCTAGTCTAAAGGTATCCATTAGTGGACATACAGACGATTTGGGCTCCGAAGAATACAATGAGGTATTATCTAATGAAAGAGCCAATACCGTTGCACGCCATCTAATACGTTTAGGGCTTGAAAAAACACGTATAACCTATGCTGGTTATGGAAATAAGATTCCTTTGGATAGTACACTTACAGATAAAGCCAGAAGGAAGAATCGCAGAGTTGAATTTGTGATGACCGAATTTGTTGATGAGTAATAACCTATCATCATCTACAATAGTAACAACTTTACTTGCATTAAATCTGCCACTAGATAACTGGAAGGCTGGAAGAAGGGTGGAATTTAATTGGAACTATTGAAAACGCTGGCCAAAAGGTTTTCAGATGTGGGAAACAAAATTGCTTCATTCCATGAATCCCAATAAAATTTTTGGTGCAAGCTAGAACTGCCATCCAATAGTTTCTTTATATCGGCATCATATTCCAATACAATATTACCTGCATTGCCACCGCTTAAAACAAAAAAAGACTCTGGTTTATAACCTTTGGATTTGATGTTGATTTTCCAATGAAAATCTTTTTCGCTACTGAGCAAAAAGGTACCCTCATAGTCGGTATAGGTAATAATGTCCGTTGCATTTATTTCAACAGAAGCCCGATAAACAGGAAACCCAAGTTGATCAACAACTTTGCCATTTATCTTATTTTGGCCAAAGCCTAAATAAGGAACAATAGATAAAACGAGCATATAGGTGACTATGCGCATCATAGTAAGATTTGGACTATAGTAACGAATTTTGTTGGAAATTAGTATTATAAGAAGTATGAAATTAGCAAAACCAAAAAATATGAAGTTGAACAATATGGGCTAAAAAACCACGTTTGTATAAGCGGTACGAGAACCTACAAATCAACATAACTATGTTTTACAAGGTTACTCGTATTTTTTTACTTCTCAGTTTTTGTTTTTTACTAGGAACTCCACTTTCAGGGCAAAATTTGATTTTAAACCCTGGCTTTGAAAATTATAAATCCTGTCCAGAGAACATCACCAATTTTGGTACTTTGCTTGAAGATGTTTCTTTACCGACATCAAGTTCAGGTGACTATTTTAACGCATGCGGTTCAAATGATTTTGGTGTGCCATCCAATTTTAAGGGCTCACAAAAAGCGAATGAAGGCTTGGGTTACGTAGGACTTTATTTCTATGCATTAAACGACTATCGTGAATATATTCAGTTGAACACCAGCAAAACACTCAGAGAAAAACATCCTTATAAAATTACATTGCAATTGAGTCTTGCAGAGGCTTCTAGTTTGGCTTTGAAAAATATCTCAATTGTGTTGGTCAATAAAAAAGTAAAGTTCCCTAATGGTTCAGCTTTGACAGGTTCTCGTATGGATTTACAAGAAGGTGTAGCGTTTCATGAGGTAAAGTTAAAACCGAACAAATCATTGGCAAGCACAGATGATTGGGTTACACTAACAGCTGAATTTGAGGCTAAAGGTTTTGAAAACCATATTATTGTGGGCAATTTTAATAACAACATAAATACAGAGTTGTTAGAACAAGAAGGGTCTATATTATCCAGCGACTTCTCTTATTATTATGTTGACAATTTAGCTTTGGAAGAGTTGCCAAGGGTTAATTATGAAAAAGACAAGATATACGTTCTAGAGCGCAATCCATTTGAGCCAAAAGGATACGAATTGGATGCTGAAGCAGTAGCGAGCGTTAAAAAAATATTCAAGTACCTTAAAGAAAATGCCGAGGTGCAAATGAAGATTACAGGTCATTCCGATAATGTTGGACAACCTGGATACAACAAGTTTATATCCTCTTTAAGAGCCAGGGCCGTTGCACTTTATCTTAAAAATCTTGGCATTGACGACAATCGCATTGTTTGGGAAGGTGTTGGGGACACAAGACCGCTCGGAAATGGAAAAATCAAAGAGAGTCATCTTTCCAATCGTAGAGTAGAGTTTGTGATGACCCAATTTGAAGATTAATAAGACGATAATAAATACATACGATTACATTTTCTATTTTTGAGGAAACCTTCAAAAATGAATAAGTTTCTTTTCTATTTTTCAATCACTCTTTTATTTGCTTCCTGTAATTCAAAAGAAGAGGTAGATTTAATCGTTTTCAATGCCAATGTCTACACTGTAGATGCCAATTTCTCCAAAGCAACCAGTATTGCTGTAAAAGATGGAAAAATTGTGGCAGTAGCTGATATTGAGGACATCAATCAAAAATATAAGGCAAAAAAAGAGTTAGACGTCGAAGGAAAAACTATTGTTCCTGGATTAATAGACGCGCACTGCCACTTTTATGGATTGGGCCTTACCCAACAGGTTGTGGATTTGGTCGGCACTTCTAGTTTTGATGAGATTGTTGATAAAGTTGTAGCGTTTCAAAAAGAAAACCCAACCAACTTTATTCAAGGTAGGGGATGGGATCAAAATGATTGGGAGGTCAAAGAATTCCCTACAAAAGATAAGCTTGATGAATTATTTCCTGATACCCCCATCGCTTTAGAGAGAGTAGATGGACATGCTTATTTAGTCAATCAAAAAGCTTTGGATTTGGCAGGAATTACTACAAGTACTGAAATTGAAGGAGGGGAAATTGTAAAAAAGGATGGAAAAATAACCGGTGTATTGGTGGACAATCCCCAAAGAATGATAGATGCGGTTATTCCGCAGCCTAACCGGGCAACTCAAATTCAGGCCCTAAAAGATGCAGAACGTTTGTGTTTAGATTACGGTTTGACCACGGTTAACGATGCAGGATTGTACAAATCCACAATTGAGCTGATCGATAGTTTGCAAAATGCTGGGGAATTGGCAATAAGGGTATATGCTATGGTAAGCAATACCAAAGAAAACCTGGATTATTACTTGGATAAAGGAATTATTAAGACGGATAGGTTAAATGTGCGTTCTGTAAAAGTTTATGGCGATGGTGCTTTGGGTTCCCGGGGTGCAGCATTAAGAGAACCGTATTCGGATAAAGAAGGGCATTTTGGGGCCATGATTACTCCAGTAGACCAAATTGAAGGTTTGGCAGAGCGTATTGCGGCGTCGGAATACCAGATGAATACCCATGCCATTGGGGATTCGGCAAACATTGTTGTTTTGAGAGCTTATAAAAAAGCACTTGAAGGGAAACCAGATAGACGCTGGAAAGTGGAACATGCGCAGGTAATCTCAGAAGCAGATTTTGATTATTTTGAAAATGGAATAATCCCCTCAATACAACCCACACATGCAACTAGTGACATGTATTGGGCCGAAGATCGTTTGGGTGAAGAACGTGTACAAGGTGCCTATGCTTTTAAAACATTATTGGATAAAGCAGGTACGGTGGCTTTAGGTACCGATTTTCCGGTAGAGCACGTAAGTCCGTTTTTAACATTTTATGCAGCTGTGGCGCGTCAAGATTTGGAAAAGTACCCTGAGGGAGGTTTTCAAATGAAGGATGCACTCTCTCGAGAAGAAACCTTAAAGGGAATGACCATTTGGGCGGCACACTCCAATTTTGAAGAAGGCGAAAAAGGAAGTATAGAAGTTGGTAAATTTGCTGACTTTGTGATTTTAAGTGATGATATTATGACCATGCCAGTTGATGGAATTCCTAACTTAAAGGCAGAGCAAGTTTTTGTTGGAGGAAATCAAGTAAAATAAAAAAGCGAGCCTTTTGGCTCGCTTTTTCAACATTAAAATTATTGTGATTATAAGCTCATAGCTAAAGAAACACGGGTGGTTCCCCATCCCATGACCATATTGCTTCCAGCTTCATCAAAAGCAATTGAGAATGCTTCCAAAGACTCGCTGTCAGTACTAGCTTTAGCAGTAACTCTAGCAACGTCTGCAGCACTATCATAGGAGTATGCTCCCCATTGATTCAAATTGCTATTCAGAATAACGGTCCATTCACTCTCTCCAGGAATGGTAAACAATGCATAAGTTCCAGCTTTTACAGATTTTCCACCAATTGTGGCATCCTTGTAAAAAGTAATTTCTGGTGCTTCGTTAGCTCCAGTTCTCCATACCTTACCTGCTGGTGCAAGTTCAGAAAGGCTACGACCTTTTAATTGTGGACGACTATAGATTACGCGAACAGCTTTTTCCGAAACTCTATAACTGGAAGGATAAGCAGCGATGTCAGCAGGGCTTTTATCTAAACCACCAAACTTTTGTGCTGTGGCTTCTGTAGAAAAAACCAATGCTAGGGTTAAGAAAGTAAGTAAGAATACATTTTTCATGATTAAAATTTTAGTTGTCCCCAAAACTAGCGTGTAATTGAATGGGGTTTTTATAAAGAGACGTTAAAATTTGACAACCTTTCAAAATGTTCAAGATTTGTGCGAAAGAACTTAAAAGCATATAGATTTATAGTTTAAATGGATTTTTTAGTTATAAATTGTAATTAAAAAGATGTTTGATGTTTCATTTATGAAACTATAAAATCATATTTGTATTAAAATTGTTATAAATATTAAAGATATGTGCGGAATTGTATGCGCGTTTGATGTTAAGGAAAGTACTGAAGCGTTGAGGCCTCAACTATTGGAAATGTCCAAAAAAGTTAGGCATAGAGGCCCAGATTGGAGTGGAATATATGCAGATGATAAAGCAATACTAGCTCATGAGAGGTTGGCCATAGTAGATCCAGCATCTGGAAAGCAACCACTTTTCAGTGCAGACGAAAAATTGATTTTAGCAGCTAACGGTGAAATTTATAACCATAGGGAACTTAGACAGCAGTTTGAAGGTAGTTATGAGTTTAAAACCAAATCGGATTGTGAGGTAATTTTAGCATTATACCAAGAGAAGGGTGTTGATTTTGTTGATGAACTGAACGGAATTTTTGGTTTTGCCATATATGATAGCGAAAAAGATGAGTATTTCATCGCAAGAGACCATATGGGAATTATTCCACTATACATTGGCTGGGATAAAAACGGAACCTTTTATGTGGCTTCAGAACTTAAAGCTTTAGAAGGAACGTGTTCAAAAATTGAATTATTTCCTCCTGGTCACTATCTACATAGTAAAGATGGTGAATTTAAAAGATGGTATAAGAGAGACTGGATGGATTATGAAACCGTAAAGGAGAATGAAACCAGTATTGCGGAGATTAGAGATGCTCTAGAGGCTGCGGTCCATCGTCAATTAATGTCTGATGTGCCTTATGGGGTTTTGTTATCTGGTGGATTGGATTCTTCGGTAACTTCTGCAGTTGCAAAAAAATACTCTCAAATGAGGATTGAGTCGGGAGATACCAAGGAAGCTTGGTGGCCCCAATTACATTCTTTTTCTGTTGGATTGGAAGGTTCGCCAGATTTGGCCGCTGCCCAAAAAGTGGCGGAGCATATTGGAACTATTCATCATGAAATAAAATTTACGATACAAGAAGGTTTAGATGCCATTAAAGACGTTATCTATAATTTGGAAACCTATGATGTTACTACCATAAGGGCTTCTACACCTATGTATTTAATGGCAAGGGTAATTAAGTCAATGGGAATAAAGATGGTTTTGTCAGGAGAAGGTGCTGATGAGTTGTTTGGGGGATACCTATATTTCCATAAAGCTCCAAGTCCAAAGGATTTTCACGAAGAAACAGTTAGAAAACTGGATAAGTTACACATGTATGATTGTCTTAGAGCTAACAAATCACTTGCTGCATGGGGAATTGAAGGACGAGTTCCGTTTTTGGATAAGGAGTTTATGGATGTTGCCATGCGCATCAACCCAAAAGATAAAATGATTAATGGGGAGCGTATGGAAAAATGGGTGGTTCGTAAAGCGTTTGAATCGTATTTGCCTCACAGTGTAGCTTGGAGGCAGAAGGAGCAATTTTCAGATGGAGTGGGTTACAGCTGGATAGATACATTAAAAGAGCTGGTGGATCAGGAAGTAAGTGATGAACAATTGGCAAATGCCCATTTTAAGTTTCCCATACAAACACCCGCAAGTAAAGAAGAGTACTATTACCGTTCTATTTTTGAAGGGCATTTCCCTTCAGATGCAGCGGCATTGAGCGTTCCACAGGAACCTTCGGTGGCTTGCAGCACAAAAATAGCTTTGGAGTGGGATGAAGCCTTTAAAAATATGAATGATCCTTCTGGAAGGGCAGTAGCTAGCGTACACGAAGATGCATATGTAAAATAACCAACCAATTTATAGAATATGTTGTAGGAAGATGCCGTTTTGTTTCATTTTCAATTAGTCAGAAAAGCCCCTTAACTAAGGGGCTTTTTGATGCTTTCCAAGGTAGGTTTCACATTAAAAACCAAACCTTATTTTTCCACATTCACTTGTTGATAACTTAGAGGTTGCAAATGGCTTCAAGTACCTAATTCCATTGGGTATTCCTTATATTTGTAAGATTTGAAAATTTCAAGGCTAATAAAGAAAATATATGAGCGAAGAAGCTAAAAAAGACCAATATTCAGCGGACAGTATTCAGGCCCTGGAAGGGATGGAACACGTGCGCATGCGACCTTCCATGTATATAGGTGATGTTGGGGTTAGAGGACTGCACCATTTGGTATATGAAGTGGTTGATAATTCCATAGATGAAGCTATGGGTGGCCATTGTGACACTATTGATGTTATTATTAATGAAGACAATTCCATAACAACAAAAGACAACGGTAGAGGAATCCCTATCGACCTTCATAAAAAGGAGGGTGTTTCTGCTCTAGAGGTGGTAATGACCAAGATTGGTGCTGGTGGTAAGTTTGATAAAGACTCTTATAAGGTTTCTGGGGGTCTACATGGTGTTGGGGTTTCCGTAGTTAATGCTTTGTCCGCTCATTTAAAGGCCACGGTCTTTAGAGAAGGAAAAGTATGGGAGCAAGAATATGAAAGAGGTAAAACCCTATATCCTGTTAAAAGCGTAGGCGAGAGTCAAGAAACGGGTACAGTGGTGACCTTTATACCAGATGAAACCATTTTTTCCCAAACCATAGAGTATAGTTATGATACTTTGGCAAATAGAATGCGTGAGCTTTCTTACTTGAATAAAGGTGTTACTATTACCCTTACAGATAAGCGAAATAAGGATGATAAAGGAGAATACATCTCGGAAACTTTTCATTCTAATGAAGGATTAAAAGAATTTATCAAATTTTTAGATAGTAATCGTGAGCCACTTATCCAAAGTGTAATCTCAATGGAGGGTGAAAAAAATGGAATTCCCGTAGAAGTAGCTATGGTCTACAATACAGGGTTTACCGAAAACCTTCATTCTTACGTAAACAATATCAATACTCACGAAGGAGGAACTCATTTGTCAGGTTTTAGAAGAGGATTAACATCTACCTTAAAAAAGTATGCAGATAGTTCTGGAATGCTTGATAAGCTAAAATTTGAGATTGCTGGTGATGATTTTAGAGAAGGGTTAACAGCCATTGTTTCGGTTAAGGTTGCAGAGCCTCAGTTTGAAGGTCAGACCAAAACTAAATTAGGAAATAGGGAGGTGACCAGTGCCGTAAGTCAGGCAGTTTCAGAAATGCTGACCAATTATCTGGAAGAACATCCAGACGATGCAAAAGTAATAGTCCAAAAAGTTGTTTTGGCAGCTACAGCAAGACATGCAGCTGCAAAGGCTAGAGAAATGGTCCAACGCAAAACGGTAATGAGTATTGGAGGTCTTCCAGGAAAATTATCAGATTGTTCAGATCAGGATCCTGCCAATTGCGAAGTGTTCTTGGTAGAGGGTGACTCTGCAGGAGGAACAGCCAAACAAGGAAGAGATAGAAAGTTTCAGGCAATATTGCCTTTACGTGGTAAAATCTTGAATGTTGAGAAAGCTATGCAACACAAGGTTTTTGAAAACGAAGAGATTAAAAATATCTACACGGCACTTGGTGTTACTATTGGAACAGAAGAGGATAGTAAAGCATTGAACCTTGAAAAATTACGCTACCACAAAGTAGTAATCATGTGTGATGCGGATGTAGATGGTAGCCACATTGAGACCTTGATTCTTACATTCTTCTTCAGATATATGCGTGAATTGATAGAAGGGGGACATGTTTACATAGCAACCCCACCATTATATCTTGTTAAGAAAGGTACTAAAAGAAGATATGCTTGGAATGATGAGGAACGTGATCAGATTGTAGAATCTATGAATGGAGCCGCGGGAATACAACGTTACAAAGGTCTTGGTGAAATGAATGCAGAGCAATTATGGGATACCACAATGAATCCTGATTTTAGAACTTTGCGACAAGTTACCATAGATAATGCAACAGAAACTGATCGTATCTTCTCAATGTTAATGGGGGATGAAGTGCCTCCAAGACGTGAATTTATAGAGAAAAATGCCGTCTATGCGAACATAGATGTATAGATAACTGCTGTTTCACAACAAAAACTCGCTCTTACAAAGCGAGTTTTTTAGTTTTAGGAAAAATTTTACAAGATGAAAAGAATTGTTCTTTTATTCGCATTAAGTAGTTTTTCCTTTGGAATAGCACAATCTAATTTAAATGATCTCTTAGCAGCCGGTCTAAATGACGCCGAGCGATTCACAACAGCTTGGTTAGCTCCGGTAACTGAAGCAGGGGTTTATAGTATTTCCAATGGATGGTATAATTCAGCTGATGCAAAACCATTAGGTGGGTTTGAAATTTCTATTATTGGTAATATAACAGGATTCAAAAATAAAGCTGATAAAAAAGCTTTTACGCTAAATACGGCGGATTATGAAAACCTTACGTTTGTTGATGGCAGTACTTCTAAAGAAGTAGCAACGGCACTTGGTGATATAGAAGGAGTTGATGTTGCAATTAACGCAACTATTGAAGGACAACAGGTAAGTACAGAATTTGAATTACCATCTGGTTTGTCTTCGGAGGACCTAAACTTTGTTCCTTCAGGATATATTCAAGCTAGCGTGGGTTTAATCAAAGGAACTGAGGTTAAAGCTAGATTTTTACCAAAAATAAAAACAGATGATGTCTCCATTGGACTTATTGGTTTTGGAGTTCAACATGATTTTACAAAACACCTTCCTGCAGACAAATTACTGCCTGTCGCAATCTCTGCGGTAATTGGATACACCAAATTAAGTGGTGAGTATGATTTTACTAGTACGGAAGCTATAAGTGGTGAAAACCAGCGTATTGACGCTCAATTTAGTTCTTGGAACTTTAGTGCTGTAGTTTCTACACGTCTGCCTGTCATCAATTTTTATGGAGGCCTTAATTATATCACCGGAAAAGCTGATACCGATATTTTAGGTAGATATGAAATTGAAACCATCGCCGCACCAATTGTTTATAATGATCCGTTTGCCATTAGTAATAAAGTGAGCGGAGTATCAGGAAACATTGGAACAAAATTGAAGTTGGGTTTCTTTAGATTAAATGCAGACTATAACATAGCCGAATTTAGCACTTTTACATTTGGAGTGAACTTCGGATTTAGATAGAAAATAACATTATAACATAAAAAAAGCCCCAACGAAAGTTGGGGCCTTTTAATTTTCATATTGCGCGTCTTCTTAATTACTCTCTAGTGGCGAAGACGGTGCCATTCTCTAGAGCTAATATTTCTGGGTCATTGGTCTCTTCCAAACTTACAATAACATCGGTTATTTCAGTATCTGAATAAATAATGGTATAAACGCCATTTTCTTCAGACCATTTAAAATCGGTGTAAAATAATAAGTTGGATTCAGAATAACTTTGGTATCTACCTAAGTAGACGTCGTTGAAAATCCACTCCTCTCGGGTGGCGTTTTCGTTTTTGTTTTCAAGAGTTGAGCCAGATCTAGCCCAGATACCTAAAATAGGATCATTATTTTCTGGGATACTGGTACAGTTGCTAATAGCAATTATGCATACAATTGACAACAATGAAAAGAACTTTTTCATAGGCTAAGTAGGTTAAACGTAATTTGGGATTATTAGAACGCTGATTTATAAAGAACTATTGTTGCAAATTCGATGTATGGTATACCTAACATATATTTCTTCGTTGAACTACATATTTTATTAACATTAGGTTTAATTTACCTACAAGACTATAGGAAAATAGATGTTGTGTAAAATGTCAAAAATCAGTTTTTTTCTTACCTAAATGCCTTATTTTTGAACGATTAAAATTTAAACCTAAAAAGATGAAAGTTACCGTAGTAGGAGCAGGCGCTGTTGGTGCAAGTTGTGCCGAATATATCGCAATGAAAAATTTTGCATCAGAAGTTGTCTTATTGGACATTAAGGAAGGATATGCAGAAGGGAAAGCAATGGATTTAATGCAAACGGCTTCCTTAAATGGTTTTGATACCAAAATTACGGGAAGTACAAGTGATTATTCCAAAACTGCTGGTAGCGATATCGCTGTAATTACATCAGGTATTCCTCGTAAACCGGGAATGACACGTGAGGAACTTATAGGTATTAATGCGGGAATTGTAAAGACAGTATCATCTAGCCTTTTAGAGCATTCACCAAATGTTATTTTAATTGTTGTAAGTAATCCAATGGATACCATGACCTATTTGGTACATAAAACCACAGATTTGCCAAGACATAGAATTATAGGCATGGGCGGCGCTTTGGATAGTGCTCGTTTTAAGTACAGATTAGCAGAGGCATTAGAAGCCCCAATCTCTGATGTAGACGGTATGGTAATTGGCGGTCATAGTGATACTGGTATGGTTCCATTAATTGGCCATGCAACAAGGAATAGCGTTAAGGTTTCAGAGTTTTTAGCAGAAGACCGTATGCAACAAGTTGTTGAAGACACCAAAGTAGGAGGTGCCACACTTACAAAACTATTGGGAACCAGTGCATGGTATGCCCCTGGAGCTGCTGTTTCTGGATTAGTACAAGCAATTGCTTGTGATCAGAAAAAAATGTTTCCATGCTCTACACTTTTAGAAGGAGAATATGACCTTAATGATATTTGTATAGGTGTGCCAGTAATACTGGGTAGAAACGGTATTGAAAAGATTGTAGAAATTGAATTAGGCGACGCAGAAAAGGGCAAAATGCAAGAAAGCGCGGAAGGAGTTAAAAAAACTAACGGCCTGCTTCAACTGTAAGCTTTGATACATTTTAAGATTTAAAATAAATGGGCAGGAGACTGCCCATTTGCAATTCCACTAAATTCTATTGGCAAATCTTGTGGGAAATGATATATTTGCACGCTGTTTAAGAAAACTTCTAAAAATTTAATAATCAATGCAAAATAAAGGACTTATAAAGCTTTTTGCGCTCCTTTTTGGTTTGGTAAGTATTTATCAGCTTTCCTATACATTTATCGCAAGTAAGTTAGAAGGGGATGCCGAAACATACGCCATTACTCAAATTTCGGAAGCTGAGGAAGATTATGTGGCTAAGCGTGAGGCTTTAGAAGCATCATATTTAGATTCCATTGGTAGTAACCCTGTCTTGGGATACACCAGTTATGACGATGCTAAGAAAAAAGAACTGAACAAAGGATTGGACCTTAAAGGAGGTATCAATGTGACCTTACAGATTTCTGTAAAAGATATCTTGAAAGGTCTTGCAAACAATACTAAAAACCCAATTTTCAATAAAGCTTTGGCGGATGCCGATGCTGCTTCCAAGAATAGCGATAACACCTATTTGGAGTTGTTTTTTGAAGCTTTTGATAATATAAAGGGAGATGCCAAATTAGCTTCCCCCGATATTTTTGCAAACAAGGGATTGAGCGATGTTGTCAATTTTCAGATGACCGATGACCAGGTTAAACCTATCATTAGAACTAAGATTGATGAATCTATCGTTTCGGCTTTTGAAGTACTTCGTGAACGTATTGATGGTTTTGGAGTAACGCAACCTAACATTCAGAGAGAAGGAAATTCTGGCCGTATTTTGGTGGAATTACCTGGAGCAAGAGACATTGCAAGAGCACAAGAATTATTGTCAAGCACAGCTCAATTGGAGTTCTGGGAAACCTATGCACAGAGCAATCAGAGCTTGGGAAGCTTTTTTGTTAATGCAAATGAGAAACTTAAAGAGGTTTTAGAACCTGTTGAAGAAGAGGAAGAAATCTCTAAACCAGAATCAGAAATTGATTCTTTATTATCAGATGTTGCCCAAGATTCTTTAGACTTAACAACTCAAGCAAACCCATTATTGGGTAAATTGATTCCTGCTAGCCCAGGTAGTCATGCAATTGCTAGAGTATTGGTTACTGATACTGCCGAAATAGGTGGATACCTTAGAATGCGAGAAATCAGAAGGCTTTTGCCAAATGATGTACAGTTTACTAAATTCCTTTGGGAACGATCTGCTAAAGATTCTGAACTGGCAGAATTGTACGCTTTAAAATCGAATAGAGACAATACTCCTAGAATAAGTGGAGATGTGGTTTCTGATGCACAAGACACTTTTGATCAATACAACAAGGCTGCGGTAAGCATGACCATGAATACAAAAGGCGCAAAGGAATGGGAAAAGTTGACTGGCGACGCTTTCAACAACCAAACTGGTATTGCTATCGTCTTGGATAACAAAGTATATACCGCTCCAGGAGTTTCCACAGGACCTATATCAGGTGGTCGTTCAGAAATTACAGGAACGTTTACCGTAAATGAAACCAAAGATATTGCGAACGTATTGCGAGCAGGTAAATTACCAGCCTCAGCGGAGATAATTCAATCAGAGGTTGTTGGTCCATCTTTAGGACAAGAGGCTATAGATAGTGGTTTTATGTCTTTCTTGATAGCCATGATGTTTGTATTGGTTTGGATGGTTTTCTATTATGGAAAAGCTGGAATCTTTGCAGATATCGCTTTAATATTGAACATTGTATTAATTTTTGGAGTACTTACAAGTTTAGGTGCTGTATTGACTTTACCAGGTATTGCCGGTATTGTTTTGACCATAGGTATGTCTGTGGATGCCAACGTACTGATATTTGAACGTATTAAAGAAGAATTGGCACGTGGTAAAGGAAAGGCACAAGCTGTAGCTGATGGTTTTAGCAATGCACTGTCCTCTATTTTAGATGCGAATATCACAACAGGACTTACTGCAATCATACTTTTCATCTTTGGTTCAGGTCCAATTAAAGGATTTGCAACTACCTTATTAATAGGTATTGTTACTTCTTTATTTACAGCAATTTTTATTACACGCTTGTTGGTGGATTGGTATGTTTCCAAAAAGGGAAGAAGCCTAGATTTCTCTACACCCATAACCAAGAACCTGTTCAAGAATATGACCATCAATTTCTTGAGTAAACGTAAGATTGCTTATGTGGTTTCTTTGATTCTTGTTGGTGTTGGAGTGTTCTCTTTGTTCACTACTGGATTGCAACAAGGGGTTGATTTTGTTGGAGGACGTTCTTATCAAATCCGTTTTGAAAAAGCCGTTAATCCATCTGAGATAGCCTCTGAACTAAATACTGTATTTGGTAGTGGAACCAATGTAAAAACTTTTGGTGAAGCCAATCAGATTAAAGTGACTACACCTTACAAGGTGGAAGTTGAAGGTATCGAAGTGGATAATGAAATTCAGAATAAATTATATACATCACTGCAGAAATATTTGCCAGATGGGACTTCTTTTGAAGACTTTACGGTAGGAGCATCAGTGCAGTCAATAGGCATATTGCAATCCGTTAAAGTTGGTCCGACCATTGCGGATGATATTAAGAACAACGCCTTTTTAGCGATTATTGGTTCTTTGGCTGTTGTGTTCTTATATATCTTATTACGATTTAGAAAATGGCAGTTCTCTTTAGGGGCTGTTGTAGCGGTATTCCACGATGTTATGATCGTATTGGGGATTTTCTCTTTAACGGGTAGTATTATGCCGTTTAACATGGAGATTGATCAAGCTTTTATTGCAGCAATTCTTACCGTTATCGGTTACTCCTTGAACGATACGGTGGTAGTGTTTGACCGTATTCGAGAGATTGTAAATCTAAAAGGATGGAACAACGGAGAAAATATTAATCAAGCATTAAATAGTACTTTGAGTCGTACATTGAATACCTCATTAACTACATTAATCGTATTATTGGCCATCTTCGTCTTTGGGGGAGAAAGTCTAAGAGGATTTATGTTTGCTATGATTGTAGGTGTAATTGTAGGTACATATTCTTCTGTATTTATAGCAACACCTATCATGTTTGATGCATTGAAGAAGAAAATAGCGGGAGCTGACGAATAGGCTTCTATAAGATTCATAACATAAAAAAACCACCTTAAAGGTGGTTTTTTTGTACCCTTAAAATCTATTTAGTTTTTTCTGCTATAATTTTCATCAATGTAGGCTATAGCTTGTTTTTGAGTTAGTATGGCAAAGTTTTTATACCGATGGTGGACATCTACAATCTCATCCAAAGCTTTATCAGCCAATTCTTTGTTTTCCCAAGTATTCAATTCGCTTACAACCGTAGCTAAACATCCCTTTTTATAGGCAATTTGCCCCAAAACATGAATTAGCGTGTTTTTTACGAGAGCCGTTGGGTCATGTTGTAATTCTTTTAATAATGGGAGAATATCTTGGGGGTGCTTTCTTCCCCTTAGTTCTATACCATGACAAATCTCTCGCCTAACTTCTTTGTCTGGATGGTGCAGGTATTTTTTAGCCCAGTTTAAAACGGGAGTTGGGTTTTTCTCCCCCATTTTTTTAATCGAACCAATCACGGCATTTCTAACGGAGTGGTGTTCATCAAACAGACCCTTATCAAAAAAGTGCTCTACATTTTCAAAATTAATCTTGCCTAATTCTCCAGCTGCGTTGATGGTAGTCTGTCTTACTTTTTCAAGTTCAGATTCTATGAGTCCATTAAGAAGAGAAATGATGATTGATGTATCAACTTTGTTGTTTTTATAAATTTTTCCAATGCCCAAATACCCGGTTTTTCTAATATAGGTATCCTCATCTGAAAAATACTTAAGAATGGTTTCTGTTCGTTTTTTTTGAAGGTCGTGCAGTATGTCCGATTCGATTGTATGAACTAGGTCTACTCGTTGTTCTTTTGACAAATCATAAAAACCCATGGTTATTAAATTTATTTTGGAGGTAAGGACATTACATATTCAAATCCTTTTTGAAGATATTTCCCCAATGTTTCTTCATCCTCCAATAACGATTCAGGAATCAAGACATATTCCCGCATCGTTGCACCATAGGATATAAAAGGTTTAGCTCCATAAGTTTCATCAAACTTGACCGTATCTTCCTTGGAAAGGCGAATTCCTAATTCTCCATCTTTATTGAGCAGTGAAAACATATGCCCATTAGCAGAAGTATAGGGCATGGTTTTCCCCTTTCTAACAAAGTTGGAATTTGCATCTACCACCTTATCGTATAGCTGAAGTATTTCTTCTCGCACAAGATTTCGATTTAAATTAAATTTTTGGTCATTGCCTGAAACTCAAAATGTTCCTTTCCAATTTGGAAATCATGGTCACCAATGGTTTCAAAATCATTTTTTTCATAGAACTTGATTGCCCTCACATTAGTTTTTAAAACGGATAACCAAATTTTTTCGGAGTTGCTCATAGCTGCTCTACTCAGCAGTTCATTTTGTAGTGAGTGACCAACTTTCTTGGATAGAAAATCTTTCAAGACATATATTTTCTGAAGTTGGCACACATTTTCCGCAGCAATAAATTTTGATGGGGAGTTTAGTTTCAATTTAGCATAACCAACAGGAAGCTCATCAATATAGGCAAGCCAAAAAATATTATTCGGCTTTTCAATACTATTACGAATTTTTTGAACCCCAAAAGTCTGATCTAAATATTGGTACAAGTCGGTTTTATCAGAAAAGAAATGACCAAAGGTTTCTGTAAAAGTAATTCTGGCTAAAAGCGCTATATATGTTGCATCTGATGTTGTAGCTTCAACTATTCGCATGATTTGTTACTTTTCCGGTCGAACCATTTTTATTCATAGCTAAAATGTAATCAAATTGTGGCTCTAATCCAACCTCAGTTCTGTGGGAAACAAAAATAATTGCTGTTTCACTTTCTTGCGAAATTTTGTTGACCAAAGCAATAAATAGTGCTGCACTGGCATCATCCAAACCAGCAGTGGGTTCATCCAAGATTAGTAATGGAGGATGTTTTACCATTGCCCTTGCCGTCATAACCAATCGCTTTTCCCCTGTGGTAAGTTCCAAGAATGGGATTTTTCTTTTGTCATAAAGCTGTAAAAGTTTTAGCCATTGATTCGCCAAACGTTTTTCTTGATCAGATGGATTGGTATAAAGACCTACGGAATCATAAAACCCTGAGATGACCATATTCTCTGTAGTATGGTATCCTCTAAATTTATCCGTCATTGCTGGAGTAAAATATCCAATTTCCTTTTTTAAATCCCACACACTTTCTCCACTTCCTTTTTTTTGGCCAAACAACGTAAGGTCTTGCCCGTATCCTTTGTGGCTATCACCTGTAATCATTGATAGTAAGGTGGTTTTTCCACTACCATTAGGACCAATAAGCTGCCAGAATTCACCTTTATTAATAGTCCAATTGATGCTATTCAAAACTTGACGGCCATCAAAACTGACGGATACGTCTGCGAAATTGATAAGCTGCGTGTCCTCAACTTCTGAGGGTTTAATCGGCGATGGAATGGTTTCAATGAATTTAATGGAGGCTTGTTCGTGCTGTTCCCAGAATGTTTCTGGTGAAGCGTAAGAGAACAATTTGTTTCCATCTAGTTTGAAGAAATCTGTGGTTATTAGTAAAATATCGTTTGAACGACTTACCAGCTGAACTAAACTGGTGGTTTTGCAAATAGATAATAATTGTTCTTTTAAATTGGTCTGGGTGGCAATGTCTAAATTGTCAAAAGGGTTGACCAACACCAAAAAATCAGGTTTTTGCTCCAGTAAATGACTCAGCAGGGCTTTTTTTTGTTCTCCACTGCTCATAGATTTTAAGGATTGGGAAATTCCTTGAGTTAGAATTTTAGTGTCGTGCCGTTCTTCTTCGTCCATGAAACGTTCAATCTCAGATCTTGAGAAAAGCAATCCTTTTTTATTGTGTAATTCTTTAAACTCATCAATAACCGAGTTACTCAATAGATCATGCACCAAACCTTTAGTTTGGGACTTATTGTTGATCAGTATCGCGTAGTTTTTATGCTGATTCATTCAACTATCAATATCCAGAATTGGATTACTGTTCTGAAAATAAAGATTATCCTTGATTTACCCTAAAAATATGAACGGGATTGTCCTTGTAGGTGGTGGTTTTGTCCAAGTGCATACTGTTTTTGAGTGCCACTTTTTGTGAAGGAATGTTGTCAATATGAATTATAGAGATCAAAGAATTTGCAAAGTTATTCTCAAAGGCAAAATCTTTACATTTTTGAGCTGCTTCAAAAGCAAAACCTTGTAACCAGAATTCAGGTAAAATGGAATAACCAATCTCTAATTCTTCAACTTCATCAACATTTTGAACCAAAAGACCGCACATGCCAACCAATTGGTTTGTTTCTTTTAGGATTAGGGCGTTCATACCACCCAATCCTAGGTCATATCGTTCAAAAACTCGCACAAACTGTTCTTTGCACGCTACTGAAGGATCAGTGGGTAATCCATCCCAATATTTAGTGGATAATGGATTTTGATAGAATGGCATCCAATCATCGAAATCTGAAGATAGAAACCTTCTAAATTCTAATCGCTCTGACGTTTGATTTTCTAATAGGTAAAGTGACATCTATTCTTTAGTAAAGGATATGGCATCACCAATATCCAATCCCAATCTTTCGGAAAGGCCTGCATTAATTTCCAACACATATTTTACTGGAACTTTGGAAGAAAGCCCTGTTTCATTGTATGGTTGGGCATCTCTCTGAAAACTGGCAATTTTTAAACTTTCATCGATATAGATAATATCCAAAGCAATTTGTGTGTTCTTCATGTAAAAAGAGTGCATGGCCACATCAGGAAAAATAAATAACATTCCTTGATTGTCTTCCATGGATTCACGATACATTAATCCAGTCTGGGTTTCATATTCAGATTCAGCAATTTCAATATCTAACTGGGTTAATATGGAATCGGTTTCTTGTTTTAAAATAGTTAGAACCCCTTCTTTTGTGAAGCTGATAGCCTCAGTTTTTATTTCCTTTTTGGATTCTGTTTTGCAAGATTGCAATAACAGAACAGAAATAAATAAGACTGTAAAAAGTGTACGCATTCTAGCTGGCAGTTTTAGTTGAACCTGGTCTAAACATAAAATATATTCCTACTAGAATCATTGGAATACTTAACCATTGTCCTGTGGAAAGAAGCCCCAATGACTCCTCAAAACCTCCTTGGCTCTTCTTAAAGTATTCCACAAAGAAACGAATGGTCCACAATCCTACCATAAAGAAACCAAACAGGTAACCTGTCTTATCTTTTTTGTCTGTTTTCCAATACAAAAAATATAGTGCCACGAACACAAAAAGATAGCAAACACCCTCATATAATTGTGCCGGGTGTCTGTATGGAATTGATTCTAAAACGCTTGAAAATTCCGGATTGTTCTCAATTGCTTTATAGGCAGCACTAGCAGTCTTTTCTTTGGCGATGGACATAGCTTTGTAAGCGGGCATATCATCTGAATCTCTTATAAAACGAGTGGCCAAAGCAAAAGATTTGTCCACAATTTTTCCATTTATTTCTGAATTGAAAAAATTTCCCAGTCGTACAAAACCAGCTCCGATAGCAGTAGCAACGACCATTCTGTCAAGCAGCCAAAGCATTTTTATATCCTTCCATTTTCTGCAATACAGCCATACACCAATAATGGCCGCTATTGTAGCGCCGTGACTTGCCAATCCCGTGAAACCTGTGAATTCATAACCGTTTATAAACCCAAATAAAGACTCGTTCGCACTTTCTCGGATAGGCAATAGGATTTCCAATAAGTGGTTTTTGTAATAGTCCCAGTCGTAAAAAAAGACATGTCCTAAACGTGCTCCTAACATTATGGAAACTACTCCATGGATAAAAAGCGAATCTAATTTTTCCATCGATTTTTTTTCATTCAGGAAAATTCGCTTCATAATATACCACCCCACAACAAAAGCTGCAATCCAGAGTAAGTTGTAATATTTAATCTGGATAAAACCCAATTTAAATAGGGTGCCATCTGGATTCCAATTAAAGCCTAGGAAGTACATGTGTAAAATTTTTGGGCTAAGATAAATGTTTTGGACGGTTGCCAAGTTAGATTAACTTGATTTTTAGAAGTTCAGCTTTAATAGTGAATTAGCGCATGCTCTCCTTCTAAAATAGATTCTACTAAGGAACAGGGTCATATCCTTTACCGCCCCATGGGTTGCAGCTAAAAATTCGCTTTATGGACAACCACCCTCCTTTAAAGAGGCCATGCTTTTTTAATGCTTCTAAAGTATAGGCAGAACAAGTAGGGGAGTACCTGCATGTGGCGGGGGTATATGGTGAAATCAAAAGCTGGTATAATCTTACCAAAAGAACAAAAGGAGCAATAAGGATTTTTTTAATCGACATTCCTTTTATTCAATATGATTTATCCGTTTAATTTATGCTGAAACTAGTGCCGTCTTTTCCATCTTTAAGCTGAATGCCCAAGGCAGTCAATTTATCCCTTATCTGATCAGAAGTGGCAAAATCTTTATTGGCACGTGCTTGATTTCGTAGCTCGATCAACAAATCCATAACACCGTTCAATGCATTGGAATCATCTTTTACAGTGGATTGATTTTCCAGCCCTATAACATCATAAACAAAGGTATTCAATGTATTTAGAAGTAAGGTTTTATCCTCCTCACTAATACTCTCGTTACCTTCTTTGATTAGATTGATGTGTTTAACGGCATCAAAAAGATGCGCAATCAGGATAGGGGTATTAAAATCATCATTCATGGCATCATAGCATTTTTGCCGCCAAGTGTTAATGTCGAAATCAGATTTGGTTCCAGTGCTAAGGTTCTTAAGATTTTCCATCCCATCCATCAAACGATTATATCCTTTTTCCGAAGCTAGGAGCGCATCATCACTTAGGTCTAAAATACTTGTGTAATGAGCCTGCATCATAAAAAACCTTACAGCAGATGGAGCGTATGCTTTACTTAGAATATCGTTTTCACCAGTAAAAATCTCTGAGGGATATATATTATTTCCAGTAGACTTGGACATTTTTTTCCTATTCAAGGTCAACATATTGGCATGCAACCAATATTTAACTGGGGACTTTCCTTTGCTAGCTTCTGCCTGGGCAATTTCACATTCGTGATGTGGAAATTTTAAATCCATTCCGCCACCGTGAATATCAAATGTCTCACCAAGATACTTGGTGCTCATTGCGGTACATTCCAAATGCCAACCGGGGAAACCATCTCCCCATGGAGAAGGCCAACGCATAATATGCTGTGGTTCTGCTTTTTTCCAAAGGGCAAAATCTTGAGGGTTTCTTTTTTCATCCTGTGCGGTAAGCTCACGGGTATTGGCAATCATATCTTCCAACTTTCTCCCACTAAGCTTGCCGTATTCGTTACTCTCGTTAAATTTTAGAACATCAAAGTATACGGAGCCATTTGCCTCATAAGCATAACCTTTTTCAAGAATTTCTTTTATGATTTCTATTTGCTCAATAATATGACCTGTAGCTGTGGGTTCTATACTGGGGGGTAAAAAGTTGAATTTTTGGAGCGTGTTATGAAAATCAACAGTATACCGTTGAACTACTTCCATTGGTTCAATTTGTTCTAGTTTTGCCTTTTTAGCAATTTTATCCTCTCCATCATCCGCATCATTTTCCAAATGTCCGGCATCAGTAATATTACGTACATACCGCACTTTAAAGCCTAAATGTTTGAAATATCTGAAAATCATATCAAAAGACATGAAGGTACGGCAGTTTCCAAGGTGAACATTACTGTAAACTGTTGGTCCACAAACATACATACCAATATGGCCTTCATTTATGGGTTGAAAAACCTCTTTCTTTCCTGAAAGTGAATTATGAACTTTTAGGGTTTGGTTCTTATAAAGTTGCATTGAAAAACTAATGTTTAAAAATCGGTATCTAGGTTGATGTAGTCCAAAAATTCTCTTCTTACGGCTTCATCTTTAAATTTTCCTCCATATTCTGCCGTAACAGTGCTGCTTTCAATATCACGTATTCCCCTAGAATTTACACAGAGGTGTTTTGCGTCTATGACACAAGCAACATCTTCCGTTCCCAATACTTTTTGAAGCTCTTTAACAACTTGGATGTTCAACCTTTCTTGTACCTGCGGGCGTTTTGCATAGTAATCAACCACACGGTTCATTTTTGAAAGACCTACGACTGTTCCATTGGAAATATAAGCAATATGGGCTCTCCCTATAATAGGTAGCAGATGGTGTTCACAAGTTGAATACAGAACAATGTTTTTCTCAACCAACATCTCTCCATATTTGTACTTGTTTTTGAACGTAGAGGATTTTGGTTTTCTATCAGGATGAAGTCCACCAAAAATCTCTTTTACATACATTTTGGCTACCCTATTTGGCGTACCATTAAGGCTGTCATCATCTAAATCAAGACCAAGGGTCAACATAATTTCCCTTACACTTTTTTGTATTCTTTCAATCTTTTCATCCTCGCTCAATACAAACGCATCTTTCCTAATAGGGGTCTCTGATGAAGAGCCAACATGGTCGTTGCCTCTTTCCTCATATTGTTCTTCCAAAGCCTGCTCTAGTTTCATTTCCTTTTTCTTCAAGAAGCAAAGATATACATTAATACCCTATTTAACATCTGGTATACCTAGTTTGACAACATAAATTATTGTTAAGGCAAAAGCTGATTTATTTTTATAACACCCAAACTTACAACCCTTTATGGTGAAATTGTTGACGAAGGTTTTAGCGGTTGTTTTCTTTTGCCAAATGGCTCATTCTCAAGTTACTTCAGAATGTTCCGATGCTATTCCTATTTGTAATAATACCCCAATAAATGGAGGTGCCAATGGTTATGGTACAGATGACTTCAATGGAGCTACCTCTAGTGGATGTCTGGAACAGACCGTTTCCGGTGCCATAGAGTCCAACTCGGTATGGTACAGATTTAGAACTGCCGCCGCAGGGCAATTTGGTTTTAATATAGGTCATGATAGCACAGAAGATTGGGATTTTGCACTATACAGAGCTAGTAGTTGTGGTAGTCTAGGTGATCCTGTTCGCTGCAATTTCTTCGATAATAGTGATTTTAAAACATTTATTGGTGTTGGGGAAGACCCTACTGGGGATGAAGATTCCGTTCATTACGAAGACTGGGTCAATGTAAACCCTGGTGAAGACTATTACCTGCTGATCAACAATTTCAGTAACTTAAATTCTGGTTTCTCCATTCAATTTACGGGAGATATTTGGGTAACCAACCCAAATGATGCCTTAGATTGTTCCATAATAAATAATTTATTGGGTCCTCCGATTGCTGCTTGTGAGAATGAATCAGTTGTTTTAAATGCCACTACTTCGGGTGCAACGGCTTATGAGTGGTATAATGATACTGGCAGTGGATTTCAACCAATAGTCGGAGCTATTTCATCAACATTAAATGTTTTGAACTCTGCTATGTACCGTACGGTTGTAACAACTCCTATGGGTACAATTATCAGTGATGTTCAAGTGGCGTTTAATGAGGTTCCTACAACAGGAACAATGATGGACGAGGTTTTATGTCATACCGAGGATATGACTTTTGATTTAGAATTAAAGGATTTGGAGGCACTTGAATCACAGAATCCAGATAATTATATTGTTAGTTATCACAATTCTCAGGCAGATGCTATGGCAGGGACAAATCCCTTGATGAAACAATATGAAAAGAGTTCAGGGCAAGATGTCATTTATGTAAGAACGACTTCTTTGGCAAACCCTAATTGTTATGATGCTTCAGAAAGTTTCATTTTTGATGCCATTGAAACTCCAGAACTTACTTTTCCAGAAGAAGTGACTATCTGTGAAGATTCCAGCGGAATTGTAATAGGGGAGACCATACCTAATCCTAGCTATACCTATTTATGGAGTACAGGGGAACAAACACCCAGTATATCTGTTTCTCAAGGTGGGGAATATACGGTAACAGTCACCAATGCTTCCAATGGATTAAGTTGTGAGTCACAGAGAACGATAAGTGTTCAAACATCTAGTTTGCCTGTTATATCAGATATTGAAATTGAGGATTTGCAATCAAGCAATACCTTGACCGTTATCACTGAGGTTGATGGGGATTTTGAGTATCGATTGGATGATGGAGCGTTTCAAACAAGCAATGTTTTTGAAGGTGTGCTGGGAGGTACACATTCGGTAACCATGAGAGATATTTATGGTTGCGGAGAAGTTGTGGAAAGTAATATTGTTATAGTAGGATTCTCGCCTATTTTCTCACCAAATGGAGATGTGCTTAATGAAACTTGGCAAGTTGAAGGACTTTCAGAATTGAATGATCCTATTATCACTATTTATGACCGATATGGTAAACTAATAAAAGAAATGACGGAATTTAGTGCTGGTTGGGACGGTAGTCTTAACGGAAGGCCACTTCCCTCCACAGATTATTGGTTCAAATTATCCTATTTAGATGATAGTGGAAACAGGGTAAATGCGAAGTATTTACAGAACCATTTCTCCTTGAGAAGATAGTTTATTATGCATTTTATCGATTAACTGTATTATTTTTCGGTTGAAAAATAATAAAAGAGTGTTTTGGGCAGTTATACAAGGTAGATTACAGAATAACCTTTAGCCCCAAAATTCTATGAGAGCTCTATTTAGTGCTATCTGTTGTTTATTTCTATTTACTATAGGAGCAAATGCTCAAAACTCCCCAGATTGTAGAACAGCCATTCCTGTTTGTGCCGATGCACCTATTTTGTCCACTACGGATGGAAGTGGTGATATTGATGATTTTGACCCAGATGTAATAACCGAATCAGGCTGTTTAGAAAAAGGTAGTGTTAGTTCTGCTAATCTGGAGAATAACACTTCTTGGTATGTTTTTAGAGCGGGAACGGATGGACAGATTGGTTTTGATCTTGAGGCACTTCCGGTTACTCCTGGAGGAATAATTACTTCAGAGTTGGATTTTGCGTTATACGGACCTTTTGACCAAACTAGTGGGCAAAACTTTTGTACCATTGTTGGGAACGGAACCGCACAGCCTATACGTTGTAACTACGAAGTCAATGATACAGGATTTACCGGCATAGGGGTTAATCCCATAGATGGTAGATTGGGAGCGCCGTTTGTAGTAGGAAGTCAGAATACCTATGATGAATGGCTAGATGTTGTTGCAGGAGAGATTTACTACTTATTTATAAATAACTACAATACCAATTTTAATGGAGATGCGGAGCCTTTTTCGTTGACATTTACAGGGAGTTCCGTGGATGCTGATCAGAATACTGCTTTAGATTGTACGTTGCGTGATGAATTCTTAGGATTGGATATCATTGCTTGCGAAGGTGATCCAGATATAATATTGAGTGCTTTAAATTCTCCAGCTGGACCTGCTGTAGCAAATGTTACTTGGGAATTGGATGCAGATGACGATGGTACTTACGAAACAGTTTTGGCAAGTGGCCCTACAGAGACGGAATTTACAGTTACAAGCCCTAATTCTGGACGTTATAGAGTGACCATTGAAACTACTTTAGCTACTGTTATCACCGATGATATTCTTATCACTTTCTATGGAGTTCCAGAATTAGACGAGGTACGCGTAATTGATGATTTAGTCAATAGTGATCAAACAGATCCTTACAATATAGAAATTATTCCTTTGGGTGATGGAGATTATGAATATGCCATTAATGGCGGTGAATTTCAAGATGACCCATTGTTTTTTGATGTGCCGCCAGGTGAAAACACAGTAATTATCAATGATAAAAATGGTTGTGGTATTACGGAACCTCTTCCTTTCTTAGTGGTTGGTTATCCAAAGTTCTTTACCCCTAATGGTGATGGCATACATGACAATTGGAATGTATTGGGGATTGAAACCCTTACTGATCCTAGCGTTTTTATCTTTGATCGTTACGGAAAGTTATTGAAAGAATTAGATGTAACAGGAGGCTGGGACGGTACGTTTAATGGCAGACAATTGCCATCTTCTGACTATTGGTTTCGTTTAGACTACGATCGTGATGATTCAGGGGTTGTTGTTGCACGATCTGTAAGAAGACACTTTTCTTTAGTGCGCTAAACTAAAAAAGACCGGATTGCTCCGGCCTTTAATTACAATATTTTATCTACTTAGAATTTTAAGGTATATCCTAAAGTAACATTGGTGTTTATCCTGTTTATCATTGCAGAGCTGTTAATTCCAGAATCAAACAACAATGTGCTTATATCCTGTTCAGTTCTGTTAACGGCTAAATCTAATCTACTTCCGCCAAAATTATAACCAATACCACCTGAGTATCCGTTTAAATCACCCACAATATCTCCATTTTCATAAGGACTGCTCTCATACCTGTATCCGGCACGTAAACTAACTTCATCAATACGATATTCCCCTCCAAGTCTATAAGTGTTTACAACACCTAGTTGCGCAGCTATAAAATCATTTTCCGATACAAAACTAGGGTCTGTAGTAGGTCTAAGCTCAGCTTGCGACATATCTTGATATCCGTAGTCAAAACTCAAAAGGCCATCTTTTCCAAAAACAACAGCTACGCTTCCGGTAAGCTTTGATGGAGTTTTTATTCTGTACTCTTCAAACAAATTAACAATACTGAAGTTGATAAAATCAATATCCTGCTCGGCCAATGTAGAATTGATACGTTGCGATGTATCATCCGTTAGTTCATACCAAGTAGGGGATTGATAACTACCACCTACACGAATATTATCGTTCAACTTTGCTATACCGCCCAAACTAAAAGAAAAACCATAGCCTTCTGTATGAAGTAAATTATCAAATGTGGTAAACTGTACTGGAGAATCAGCGTCATAACCATTTTCATCCAATAAAGTCAATCTATCATACAAAACTGTATGAAAGTTTAAGGAAGCCCCTAGATAAAGGTTTTCTTGGTATTGCCCAGCAAAGTTTACAGTGAATTTGCTATTGTAGCCCGTTGTGCTTTGTAAATACTCCTGGTTTACATTGCTGTATTGCGCATTTGAAAAGTAGGAAGTATTAGTATCTTCATCCGCAGTTGGTTCTATAATACCGGCTTGAAACCCAAGAAATGCCTGTTGCGCTCCAAAACCAATATTGGAACCTATATCTAAATAGGCATCTTCTATAAATTCTCCTTGCTGAACTCTTAGCGGGCCAAGAGCCTGTCCTTGGGCAAAATTTAAGAAGTAGTTGTCAATACCTTGAGTTGTATTTCCTGAAACTACAAATTCATCATCAAAATTTTGTACTAAATCATAATTGAAAGCCAATGCAAGTTTTTTCCATGGACTATCTGAAGATTTGAAGACAAAAACGCCTCCCACTTGATTTAATTCCAACGAATTAATATCGGTGTTGCGAAAGCTATTCCCAAAAAAGGCATCGTTACTTCTATTGTAATTGGAACCAGAAACTGTAAACTGACTGTGATTAAAAACAGCAGAACCAGCTGGGTTCACATTTAAAGAGGATAAATCTCCTCCCAGGGCACCAAAAGCACCACTCATAGATTGAAATCTTGCTGTTCCCTGAATATTTTCAGTGCTATATCGCAATACGTCATTTATGTTTTGAGCACTTACAAATGTGCATGCCAATACCATTATGAAAGTTGAAATTCTTTTCATTTCTCGTGATTTAGTTTTTACAGTAAATTTTTAGGATTTATTGTCTTCTTCCGCTCCTGCTAGATGATGATCTTGAACCGCCAGAAGATCTGCTAGAACCTCCAGAACTTCTGTAGCTTCCTGAACTTCTTGAACTGCCCCCGGAACTCCTGTAACTTCCACTGCTTCTTGAGCTTCGGTTACTTCCGCTACTCCTATAACTTCCAGAGCTTCTTGAACTTCTGGATGATCTATTGTAGTTGCTGCTACGTGGTGCAGTTCTACCTGAAGACTGATAACTTCTAGTACTTCTTCCTGAAGTTCTATACCCGGAAGAAGAATTTCTATTGGTACTACCGCTTCTGTATGTTCCGCTACTTCTTGTTGATGGAGAAGTCCCATAAGAACGATTTGTTCTAGAGTTTCCACTATAATTAGGAGTGGTTCTGGTGCTTCTACTGGTTCTATAGCTTCTGTTTCTTGCAATGGCATCTGCGCTTACTGACCTTCTTGCAGTGGTTCCGGTTCCGCTACGGTATGTTCTAGAACTTCTTCCTGCTGATGCGCTTCGGTTTACATTAGAACGCCCAGCATTGGCATTAGTTCTATATCTTGATGAGTAGCCGCTTCTTCTTGCTGCTACATTTGACCTTCCACGAATTGATGTTCCAGGAATTATTGTATTTGAATACCCTCTTCTTCCTCTGTTGTATGCGTAACCTCTATTGTTGCGGAAACCTCTGTTATAAAAGCCTCTATTATATCCTCTGTTCCAACCGTAACCATAGCCGCCCCAGCCAAAGCCACCGCCCCAATAGGGATGTCCCCAGCCACCGGCCCAGCCCCAACCGAAGCCACCGCCCCAACGGTTCCATCTCCAAGGGTTGTTCCAGCCCCAGCCGTAACCAAAGCCACCCCAGCCCCAGTTGTTCCAAAGCCAAGGGTCAGCGCCCCAACCAAAGCCACCGCCCCAGTTGTCATAGATATTTATTGATACGTTTGTTGGATTGTCTCCCCAACCTGGATTTCCGTTGTAGGAATTATTGTTTGCAAAGTAATCTGTCTGCTCACCTATTGGAATACTATCGTTTTCAACACCGCTGGAATAACTGTCGACATCGGTGAAAATCTCTTCCTCTAAAATATCACCGTATTCATTTGCTTTTTGTCCAAAATAATCTCCATAAATATCGCTCTCCTGCTTTTCTATTCTTACGGCTTCAGCTGATTTTTTTTCTACGCGAACTGTTCTATTATTGTTGGAATAAATTCCATCGTCATCATAATAAGAAGCTGTTTGATATGAACCGCAAGAAGTCATTAGAAGAATGCCCATAACGGATATGGTCAGGATTTGAAATTTGGAGTAGGGTAGAGACTTTATCATAACGCAATTTTTATTGTTGAACATACTAAAAATAGTTAGTTTTACCGAACTATTTTGAAGACAAAGTCACAAGTTTTGTGCCAAACTAATGTAGATGGGTAAAAAATTAACAAGTAGAAGCGAGGATTATTCCAAATGGTATAATGAACTTGTAGTAAAAGCAGATTTAGCTGAAAATTCAGGAGTTAGGGGATGTATGGTCATTAAACCTTATGGCTTTGCCATATGGGAGAAAATGCAGGCCCAATTGGATAAAATGTTCAAAGAAACTGGGCATGAGAACGCTTATTTCCCTTTGTTTATACCAAAATCATATTTGAGCAAAGAAGCTAGCCACGTAGAAGGTTTTGCTAAAGAATGTGCTGTTGTTACGCATTACAGATTAAAGAATGCTGAAGATGGGAGCGGTATTGTTGTAGATGAAGATGCCAAGCTAGAGGAAGAACTGATTGTTCGCCCCACATCCGAAACCATTATATGGGATACGTATAGAAGATGGATACAGTCTTATCGTGATTTACCCTTACTGATCAACCAATGGGCCAATGTGGTACGTTGGGAAATGCGTACGCGTTTGTTTTTGCGCACAGCGGAATTTTTATGGCAAGAAGGTCATACGGCGCATGCAACAAGACAAGAGGCTGTGGAAGAAGCGCAACAAATGATGCACGTGTATGCGGAATTTGCTGAAGAACATATGGCCGTTCCTGTAATAAAAGGGACAAAAACGGAAAGTGAGCGTTTTGCTGGCGCCGAAGAAACTTATTGTATTGAAGCTTTAATGCAAGATGGAAAGGCTTTGCAGGCAGGAACCTCACACTTTCTTGGGCAGAATTTTGCAAAGGCTTTTGATGTTAAGTTTGCTACTAAAGAAGGAAAACAAGAACATGTTTGGGCTACTTCATGGGGTGTTTCAACACGGTTAATGGGTGCTTTGGTTATGACCCATAGCGATGATAATGGGTTGGTGCTTCCACCTAAATTAGCGCCAATTCAAGTTGTAATTGTTCCAATTTACAAGGGATTGGAGCAGTTAGATGCTATTTCTGAAAAAGTAGATCCTTTAGTAAAAGAATTACGTTCCAAAGGAATTTCTGTAAAATACGATAAGAGGGATACGCATAAGCCAGGTTTTAAATTCAATGAATATGAATTAAAGGGTGTTCCCGTACGTTTGGCCATTGGACAACGAGATTTGGAAAATGGAACATATGAGGTTGCAAGAAGGGATACGTTGGAAAAAGAATCTATAAAGGCAGAAGATATTGTTGGTAAAATAGTGTCTTTAATGGATGAGATTCAGGAAAACATTTATAAGAAAGCTTTAGATTATAGGAAAGCGCACATAACCAAAGTAGATTCATACGATGAATTTAAGGAAGTTATAGAAGGAAAGGGAGGTTTTGTATTAGCTCATTGGGATGGTACTGCAGAAACAGAGGATAAGATAAAAGAAGAGACAAAGGCCACTATACGCTGTATTCTTTTAAATGCTGAAAAAGAGGAAGGTAAGTGCATGGTGACCGGAAAACCGTCTATGCAAAGAGTACTGTTTGCCAAGGCTTATTAAAAGGAGCAAAAAATAATATTTACTCTTGCAAGACTTAAAAATAGTTGTATTTTTGCATCCGCAATTATGCACCCGGCCCGTTCGTCTAGGGGTTAGGACGCCAGGTTTTCATCCTGGTAACAGGGGTTCGATTCCCCTACGGGCTACGAAGTTCAGTGAAATATTGGGTAGATTCATTAAAAGCTATATGATAGGAAACATCTTTGACTTAACTTTTAGTTTTTCATTTTATCCAAATGGCCCGTTCGTCTAGGGGTTAGGACGCCAGGTTTTCATCCTGGTAACAGGGGTTCGATTCCCCTACGGGCTACAAAAATAATTGTAAAGTATAATAAAAAAAGAAAGGTTTAAAACATAGGTTATTACCAGTTTCAATCTTTCGTTATCCATTTAAATTAAGACAATGGCAAACCATAAGTCAGCATTAAAGAGAATTAGAAGAAACGAAGCAGTACGTTTACGCAACAGGTATCAACATAAGACTGTTCGTAATGCTATTAGAAAACTGCGAAATGAAGAGGATAAAAAAGCTGCTGAAACACTTTTACCTACAGTTGTAGGTATGATAGATAAGTTGGCAAAGCGAAATATTATTCACAATAATAAAGCGGCTAACCTAAAGAGCAAGTTAATGAGTAGTGTTGCAGCAATGTAATTCTATTTCATACTTATATAAAACTAAAAGCGTCCCTAATTAGGGGCGCTTTTAGTTTTATGTTAGTTGCTTAACCTTACAATTCCGATTCATTGTATAACCAATTGAATTTTATACCAATTTTGGAAAGAAGCTTCTCTAATGTTAGTAAAATTAGTTTAGTTCCCTTTTAGTTTTGCCCTATTTCTATAATCAGGAAAGTCTTTATACCAGTCTTTTCTATTTTGCCCTCCAGACAATCCCCATTCTTCAAAATAAAGATAGCCTGTATTTATAGGTTCTTTTTCTAGTAAAAGTGGGAAAGATTCAATTACGTTAATTGCCCATGGCAGACCGTTCTCAGTTGTATAGCTACCATCTATGTCTGCATTGTTCCCTAAAACCTCGGGTTGGGAATTACCTAACGTTGTTGGCTCGTAATTGGCTAAATGAATCTCTTTTTCTCTTTCTCCATTGGCTACTAAAAATGGATTAAAAGGAGCAAAATCCAATGATGTGTCCAAAATTGGGTTGACAAATGTAACTCTCACAATGTTTTCTTGATTAACAAGGGTTGAGTGGTCATCAAATAATGCCACTACGGTATGTTGTTGCCCCAACTCTGTTCCATTGTTAGCAAGGTTAAAAACATCTCCTTCTAGAATTTGACCAGTAATGGATGCTACATTATTTGGGTTTAGACCCTCTATTTCAAAAGCCATACTATTAACAAAGCCTGCGCCATCTGAAGTTACCACGTAGTCAAAATCAATTGCTACCAATTGGTTTGAGGAATTAAAAATTTTAATTATTGAATAGTCTAACGCTGTATCATTAAAATCGTAATCCCCTTTAAAAGGCCAAAGATCTTCAAAAATCAAAGAAGCTTTTGTGGAACTTGAAGGATAGGTTGTTGAGTATGCTTTTGTTGCATCGTTAGGATATTCATCTACTGAGTCCGTTACGCCGTCTCCATCTTGATCATTGCAAACCTCAATTTCAGAAAATGTAAACCAATTAGAGTCATTTTGTGAATTGCTTGTTGGGTCATCAATCCTTCGCCAAACAATTTTATCAAAGGTTCCTGAAGTTGCTGAAATCAGAATAGAACCATAACCATCTCTATAATATCTTCCCTTAGATCGTGAATCAATGTCTTTGAGTATTCTTTCGGAATCGTCGTAAAAGAATTCGCTTCCTCCAGATAATATAGTTTCAGCGTGCTGCGCACCAACGAACTGGTACATTGAAGCATCTACACTTCTAAAATGCATCAACAGGTTTTGAACTGGTGTGTCAAATGTCATTTCAAATTCCACATAACCATCTGAATCATTATTGGTATCAATTCTTGAGCTTATCCAGAAATTAAAACCGGAAAATGTGAAAATTGGGGTGGAAAAGCCAGCACCGGCAAGTGAAAGACGGTTTTTAAGTTCAACTCCGTCCACTGGAGTGGCTGTTATGATCGCCGTTACCCCTTGTTTGGGAAACTGGATATTCGAAATGGTGTTGATATCACCGTTGGTCTCAATTATGGTGTTACTTAAATCGGTATAAAATCTTTGACCATAAACGTTGGCGCAATCAGTATTGCGTTGACTTTTTTCTGTAGTTATTTTAGAAACAGTTTTCTTACCTGCACTACCATTGTAAGTATAAGAAGCCGAGTTTTGTATTATAGGAACCACAAAATCGTCAATGTGTTCATTTGATTTTCTAACGATAAATAGATTGTCAATAATTGATGATAGCGTAACACTTTCTTGGATGGAGCCATTAAAGGGCAATCTTTCAAAAAGTTTATTGGGTAGTGGGCCAGTGATACTGTCTAAACTATTAATAAGTTCATCACTATAGGCGTAAACTTCGTAAAGTACGTTTGGGGAATTATCGTTTATACTGACCGATACTATGGTTTCGGTCTTAAAATCAAAATCAGAAGGGAATTTTAAATCTGTTAAGATTGGGTTCTCAATCGCAGTAGAATCATTGGCTATTGACTCAAGATAATCGTTATATTTTTCTTTTAAACAGCCTTGAAATATAAAGGCCGTTATGAAAATAAGAACTAATCTAAAAATTCTGTTCTTCTTCATTGTTGAGAATTTCATTAAATGAACGAAAAAACCTACAAAAACACATATTTTGTCGATAAACAGCATTTCAAAGTTGTAAAAGCAGTTAAAAATGTGGTGAGGAAAATATTTTGTCCGTAGCGTTTTCTATTACGATTAAAAATGCCCCATAAAAGGGGCATTTTTTTATAATTATAACTGAACTGGCTAATCTTGCAATACAGATTCATTTCTATACCCTGCTGAATCTTTGTACCAATCCTGGAACAAAGTTCCTCCGGAAGTGGCCCATTCATTAAAAAAGTTATAGGCTTGATTTACAGGGATATTTTCTTTTGGTGGCTTAAAGTTGTGCATAATATTAATGGCCCAAGGCAGACCAGTATCGGTTTTATAATTTCCATCTTCATCTCTATTTACGCCTCCTACAGTTGTATCATTTACACCTAAAGTTGTTCTGAATCTATTTGGTAAATGAATCTCCTTACCTCTGTCTCCATTAACAATTATGAATGGGTTAAAAGGAGCCAAGCCCAACTGGGTGGTCGTAATCGGAGTTGTGAATTTTATAGCGACCGTCGTAGGTACATTCAACATGGCATGGTTATCATCAAATAGTATTATTACAGCTCTATTTTGTCCTTGTTCCACTCCATTTGATGCAACATTGATAAAGTCTTCGGTCAAAACAGTTCCTGTAACGGATTCAATTAGACTAGGTGCTATACTTTCCAGTTCAATACCAAAGGCATTAATAAGGCCAGCTCCGTCAGATGTTACTTCAAAATGTACATCTAATTGCACTGCCATATTATCCGCATTCAAAACGGCAACAAATCTGTAATTTACAGCCGTATCATTAAAATCATAATCTCCAAGAAAGGGCCATAAATCTTCAAAAGCTAGAGTTCCCCAGCCATATTTACTAGGAGTAAATTGTTCAAAAGCCTTATCTGCATCATCTGGGTATTCATCATTACTATCTGTAATTCCGTCACCATCTGTATCAGGATCAACCGTAACTTCATCAAAAATCTTAAATGTTGTCAAGTCATTAATGGCTCTATCATATGTTATGCCTGAAGTAGAATTTGGGCCGTAACGGTATTCCCATCCGCCGGTTTCGGTATCCATCACAATAAGATTGCTATTTCCTCCATTATTGGCTAACCATAATTCATTGTTTGAGTCAAAAGTCATAGAAGTGGGTTGAAAAGGTAAATCTTCACCACTAATTCTTATAGCGTCATAGTCTCCATCAGAATTTAGGTCTAGTCTGTATAATCCGGAAAATGAAGAGAGAAATATGGTGCCATCTTCTGCAAAAGCCATATCTCCTCCTTGAGTTTTATCAAGGCCATTTATAATCCAGTTTGAAAGTATATTGGCATTTTGGGGATCAATTGTAAAGAGCTTCGCCCCGGTGGAAAAATATAACAACCCATCTTGCTTGTTATAATCTAATCGAGGCCCTCCGTTTCCTACATTACCTACAGTGGTCCATGTATCATTCACGATATCGTACCTCATTAAAGGGTAAGGGTTGCTCTTACCAATTGAATAGAGCATGTTATTCTCTTGATCTATTGCTGCGGTCCAACTTCCCATGGGCATATCAGAAATAAAGGTATATGCTCCCGTTAGGGGATCTACTTGGAATAAATCACCTCCACCGTTAACACAGTATAAGAAGTCTTCTACCATAGGTTTACCATTGGAGGCTCTCTTTCCACTGCTATCAGGTGTGTACGTATAGGTAACAAGATTTGAAACGATGTTGACCACTGCTGATGAATACTTAAACCCTTCTTTTCTGCGGATGTACAACTTTTCAAAATAGTTTGGAACTACAAAGGAATGTTCAATTTTGCCTCCTGCAGGAACTCCACTGAAAATTAAATGGTTTAAATTATCTACTGAAACTTCAAAACCAGTTTCCTCTTCGTCCTCTTCGTTTAAATACGTGATTTGGTTTCCAACAGAAACCTCTTCGTTGTATGCGTAGACATTATACCTAACATTGGCAGTATTGTCATTGATGATGAGTTGTATTTGTTTTTCTGTACTAAACTCAAAACCTGATGGAATTTGTAGTTCGGTAATCTCTAATTCGTCTATAGGGACCTCAATTGGTGTTTCAGGTTCACTTTCTGTATCTGGAACAGAATCATCAAAACTATCCTTTACACATGAGGTGTAGGTCATTGCTATTATAAAACATAATGCAGATAAAACAATTTGGGGCGTTTTCATCTTTGTAAATATTTGCTGGATTTACTATCCGAATTTTGATTAAAAGTATTTACTATTTAAGGGTCAATATTTTAGTTTTAGGCGGTTTACTTCAATGTGTCGGTAAACGGTATCTTTTATTCGTTAAAATAATTTCAACTTTATTTGAACGAAAAAACTTACAAAAACGTATATGTGATCGATAACCGAACGTCTTAAGTTGTGAAAGAAGTGAAATCTGTGGTAATAGGTGGGTAATTGAAAAATGGGAAGAATTACCTAAAAGCCTTTCTTTTTCCGATTAAAAGACCAACAATGAAAAGTAGATACATTAAGGCTATAAAGGTCAGTAATGTAATTCTGAGATGATACTGAGTTGAAATACTCAGGTTAAAATAATCTGAAAGTAAAATAAAAGGGAAAAAAGCATAAAAAACAAACAGGCCTGTACTTACCCAATACAGCAAATTGTGTTTTTGAGGGTAAGGATTGTCTTCTGATTTTTTCTCTTTGAAATAAAGTATGATCGCAAAAACTAAAATTAATGAACCGATAGCATGCGCATAGGTTAGTTGTTTGTGCAATGGATTTTGAATGAAAGTGTTAACTAAATAGGACAATGAGCATAGATAAGCCCCATACTCAATTACTTTTTTTGAAGATTTGTTTTTAAGGGTTTTCCAATACACCCAGTAGAAGAAAAGAAAAGTAACTATTTGATAAACATTATAGATAATGACGTTATGCCAATTATATCTGTCATCTGAAAAAAACTGAAAATCTGCATGATTTTTAATAAAGTAACCCAAGAGCTCAGTAAAAAAAGTATAGATGATAAGTATAGGCAGATATTTCAATACGGTATCAAAATATCTTTTATACCTATAAACAGCAACCAACCATGTAACAAAATAAATGGCTAGAAAATACTGATTTTTTAGAAAAATGATGAGCTCTTGGATCATCTTAAGTTAAAAATCGTTGTTTGGTGGAGGTCCCGAATTTCCGTGATTCATATTCAAACTTTGACCCTTGAATAGCACAGGAGGCGCAGAAAAACTAGGAACAAAACTTGCATATGACTTTTCATCGTTTTTTGAAATACTGCCCATACCTTTGATATTAACAGCATCCTTAATCAATTTGGCCTCGCCATCTTCTCCTATATAAAATCCATAATCCAAATCATCAATTTTTATAGTTGGAAGTATGAAAATAGAGTTTTGTCTTGGGTGTACCACTTTCTGTCCATCGGGGAGCTTTTCTTTATTTGGATAATTTGCAAAATAAAAACGAATTGTGGAAATATCGACCTTGGCATCTTTTGCCTCTTGCTCAATGAATGCAATATACTGTTTGATGGTTTTATAATCCCAAGAGGCATACCTGGATGCCACAAACTTTTCATCATTGTTTTCTTCCCTTTCATAAGATTGTATGAGTTCTACCCTGTTCTTTGAATAGTTGTCATACAAATGTTTTGACTCTTCCAGAGAAATAATTTGTTTAGGTGGTTTTACTCTTTCTTTTGGTTCTTCATGTGGTTCTTCTTCTTTTTTTGGTTTTTCTTGGCAAGCTCCTAAAAAAAGAAACATTGAGCCCAACAGAAGAGTGGCTACTTTTCTTGCGTTTTTCATTTTGTAAGTGTTTTAGTGTTCATAGTATGAGGAAACTGCTCTAAAGATATGTTTTTTCTTCAGAATTAGTACATAAAAAAACCCTTTGATATAACTCAAAGGGTTTTAAAACTATACTGTTTTCAGGGTTTTAGAAACTCAGAGCTATTGACTCATTGTTAACAAAAACTCTTCATTGTTTTTGGTTTGTTTTATGCGTTGTTCCATAAACTCCATTGCTTCTACAGGATTCATATCTGCCAAATATTTTCGCATGATCCACATGCGTTGTATGGTAGTGGCATCCAATAAAAGATCGTCTCTACGTGTAGAGGAAGAGATAAGGTCGATAGCTGGGAATATTCTACGGTTAGAAATCCTTCTATCCAACTGCAGCTCCATATTACCGGTACCCTTAAATTCTTCAAAGATCACTTCGTCCATTTTAGAACCAGTCTCAGTTAAAGCAGTTGCTATAATGGAAAGTGATCCACCATTTTCAATATTTCGTGCCGCACCAAAGAAACGTTTTGGTTTATGTAATGCATTGGCATCCACACCACCACTCAATACCTTACCTGAAGCAGGCTGTACGGTATTGTAAGCTCGTGCCAATCGTGTAATGGAATCTAAAAGGATAACCACATCATGTCCGCATTCTACCAAGCGTTTTGCTTTTTCCAATACAATATTTGCAACACGTACATGTTCTGTAGCTTCTTTGTCAAAAGTAGAAGCAACAACTTCGCCGCGCACATTACGTTGCATATCTGTAACTTCCTCTGGACGTTCATCTATAAGAAGGATAATTTGATATACTTCTGGATGGTTCGCAGCAATTGCATTGGCGATATCCTTAAGTAGCATGGTTTTACCCGTTTTTGGTTGGGAGACAATCATGCCACGCTGTCCTTTCCCTATAGGTGAAAACAAATCCATTATCCTAGTAGATAATGTGCTTTGTCTCTCTGCCAATTTAAATTTTTCTTTTGGGAACAATGGGGTAAGGTGTTCAAATGAAACCCTGTCCCTAACCACTTGTGGATCTAATCCGTTTATTTTACTAACCTTAATAAGGGGAAAATATTTTTCTCCTTCTTTAGGTGGTCTAACGTTACCAAGGACGGTGTCTCCTGTCTTTAGGCCAAATAACCTAATCTGCGACTGGGAAACATAAATATCATCGGGAGAAGACAAATAGTTGTAGTCAGAAGAACGTAAAAAGCCATAACCGTCCTGCATAATGTCAAGAACGCCTTCGCTTTCAATAATACTATCAAACTCAAATTCAGGTTCTTTATACCTGTTTTTTAAGTCTTTGTCAAAATTGCTGCTCTTTTTTTCGTGGCCGCTATTTCTTTGATGTGGATTATTTCTTCTGCTGTTTTGAGGTTTTTGAGATCCACCTTGTTTGTGCGGCTCCCTTTTATTGGGCTGCGCTACTGGCGTATTCTCTTTTTTCTCAACAGTTTCAGACTCTGCTTTTACCTTTGCAGGTTCAACAACAGTTTCCGAAACAGTCTCTTTTGTTTCTTTTTTTGGTCTTGGAGCTCTTTCCTTTCTAGGTTTTGGAGCAACTTTTTCTTTTGGTGCTACAGCGCTCTCTTGTACCACTTTTGGGTTAGACGCTTGCACATCAAGTATCTGGTAGACTAAGTCCAGTTTTTTTTGAGTCTTAAATTTTGGGACATTGAGGCCTTTTGCAATTTCCTGCAATTCAGGAAGCTTTTTAGCTTTTAGATCTGAAATCTCGAACATTAAGTAATGAATAAATTAAACTTGTATAATGTGTATAATTGAAGTAAAAAGTTATTGGGGTACTACGATAGGAAAGATTTCCCTGGGTAAGTGCTTTGCTAATAACGACACAAGTATACAAATTATTTTTCAACAATAGGGGTCATTTACCGAAAAGACACTTATTTTTGCCATCCGATATCAATTTAAACAATGATTCAACGAATTCAAACATTTTTTTTAGGGCTTGTGGCACTAATTGCTGGTGCATTGCCGTTTGTATTGAATTTATGGGTTGATGGTGATGGAACGAAGTTTTTTGCCAAGAGCGAGTTGTGGATTAGTATTGCTTTTTACGCCTCGGCAGCTTTGGCCTTGATTTCGATTTTTATGTACAATAACAGACAAAATCAATTTGTGATAAACAGATTGAATATGATATTGAATCTTTTTTTACTAGGATTTTTCGTTTACCGATCACTAAACTTATCCGGAGAAAATGTTATTTCTGAGAAGGGTATTGGGATGTTGATTCCTGTATTTTCTATCGTTTTTCTAGTTCTGGCCAACAGAGCTATCAAAAAGGATGAAGATCTTGTAAAATCTGTTGATCGCTTACGTTAAACCTAACATCTTAGTAGTATTAGTGCGAGAAAAACCCGGCCTTGGCCGGGTTTTTTATTTCTTTTGATCTAAAAGGATTTCAAACTATTGCATTAATGTTTCCTCGGTAAACCCATTACCAAATTTTACATTGGTCATTGTCTGTACAAGATTTGGCTCCTCAGAATAACCTTGCTCGCTTGGCATAAAATAGGAGCGCTTGGTTGAAATCATTTGTCCCTCTATGTCTTCGTATTCATAGTTTGCAATGATTACGGGTTCTTCTACACCTAAGAATGGCAATGAAAAGAAAAATCTATCAATCAGTTTAGTTTCTGGATTTACATACAAAATATAGATATCGTTCTGCTCTTTTCCAGTTACTTCTGGGTCATAGGTCACGTGCACTTTGTCATACATCTTTCCATTGTATTCCTCTTGCCCAAGGTATTTGGCAACGGTGCCTTTATCATTAAGTTTATAAGGCATAGTGAACCAATAATAATTTGCCCTTCTAAGGAAATCCCCAGTACCCACCAATTGAGGGTCTTCAGATTTCTTTCCATTTACCAAGACTAACGTCTCTTTGCCATCAAAACATTGAATAACTTCTCCTGGCTTATCTGGCATTACATTGATCTGATGTTGGGAGTACTTTCCGTATGAAGCTTCAGAATTAAAAATGTAGCGTTCTGTGGATACGTCAGCCTTTTCATTTGATCTATAATCATAAGTGTATTCAACGTCTCCTTTTTTCCATAAATCGTTCCAACCACCATGCGCATGGGCAACAGCAGCTAAGACTGTCATTGGTTCGTTGGTGTCATAAATGGGGACTTTAGAAACTTCTTCAACAGCTTCAATCACAGTTGTCTCTGCTTTTTTAGCTTTTTGTGCACAAGAGGCCAAAAGTAAAAATGCAGTAATAGTTAATAGTTTTAAACTAAGTTTTTTCATGTTGTTTTGAATAATTGTTTACCCACTTAGACGTAATAGGTTTAAAAATCTTACCGTTAATAAAGGTAAAGGGGGAAGAAATTACAAATCAATTTTTTTATTGAATTGAGCAATGTTAAAACCTTGCTTAACTACCCTTTTAAATTCATCACTATTTTCATTAAGCAAAGGATTGGTATGGTTAAAATGAATAAAATGGATTTTTGCCTTTTCAGTATCAGGTAATTTTTCAAAAAGAGTTGTGCTTTCTATCACAAAAGGATGTGGTATTTCAGAAATATCTCGGTTGTTGATTTCTTTCCCATCATAAAAAGTGGCATCTAAAAAGGCAAAATCTACCTTACGCACCTCTTCAATGATGCTTTTCTCCCATTTGGACCATTTATCAATATCAGGAATAAAAAGCGCCGATTTATTGCCCCCAATAATTTTATAACCTACAGTTTCCGAGTATTCATCTCTATGTGGGACGGTAAAGGGAATAACACTCAGATTTGGGGTAAGCTGTACTTTTTTTTCGTTTTCAATTTCCTTTACAAGTATGTTTTTTAATGTCACTAATTGATTCCAAGGACCATTGTTTTCTATAAATGATTTCATTTTAGGCATTGCATAAACGGAAACTGCTTGGGCACTCATGGCTTCCCTGCCCAAATACATTAAACCTGTATAATGTCCTATGTGCGCATGGGTCAAAAAAATGCCATCAGGAGTTTCTTCATCCTTTTCTGAAAGTTCTTTTAAAAGTTTTAATTGTGAGGGCATATCTGGGGTTGCTTCAAAAAGGAACGATTTTGAATTTTCGTGATCAACTACACCTAAAGAAACAACCTTGCGTTCATAGTCCGGATTTTTAAACAAAATGGAACAACACTCTTTTTTACAACCAATGTGCGGACTTCCTCCATCCTGAGCCGTTCCTAGAATATAAAGGGAAACACCAGACTTGGGTGCTGAAGCATCAAAAACCTCTTTTTTTTCTTTTTTTGAACACGCAACTGCAAAAAACACGAATAGCAATAGACAGCCTTTTGTTTTCATAGGCTATCTTTTTTCTAACTCAATCACTTCCAAATCAGATATTTTATCTCCATCGATTACAAACCTGAGCATGGTCCGTACATGATGAAACCCATACTTTCCACAGGCTCCAGGATTCATATGCAACAGATTTAGCTTTTTGTCACTCATCACCTTTAAAATATGTGAATGGCCGCAAATGAATAATTTTGGTGGATTCTGTTTTATTTCTTCCCGTATCCTAACATTGTATTTGTTGGGATAGCCCCCTATATGAGTCATCCATACGTCTACCTCTTCACATAAAAAACGATTGTGTTCTGGAAACTCTTTCTGTATTACATGGTCATCTATGTTGCCATAAACTCCTCGCAAAGGCCTAATTTTCTTAAGTTGATCCGTTACATCAAGGTTTCCAATGTCACCGGCATGCCAAATTTCATCAGCCTGTCTTGCATACTTTAAAATGGTTTCATCCATGTGCCCATGGGTGTCTGAAAGCAATAGAATTTTGGTCATAACGCTAAAAATATGCTAAAAAATAGTGGTTAGATATCTTTTGCGGGGGATTCAAGTATCTTTAATGCCTTAAAATTAAAGAATCCAATTGAGATATTTTATCCGATTTTCTTATTTCGGAAAGGCTTATCATGGATGGCAGAACCAACCCAATGCTATTACGGTGCAAGAAGTACTGGAAAATGCGTTGTCGACCTTGCTGCGAAAAAAAATTGAAGTAGTTGGCGCAGGTAGAACAGATGCCGGAGTACATGCCAAAGAAATGTTTGCCCATTTTGACTTTGATTTAATTGAAGATAAAATAGAGTTGGTTTATCGCCTAAATGCTTTCCTTCCAGATGATGTGTCTGTTCAAGAAGTTATTCAGGTAAATTCGGATGCACACGCTAGGTTTGATGCTATCGAACGCACGTATGAATATTGGATAGTTCAGGAAAAAAACCCTTTTTATTCAGATTTCACTCATTTTGTTAGACAGCCTTTGAATATTGAGGCAATGAACAATGCGGCTTCTTTTTTATTAGAGCATACGGATTTTGAATGTTTTTCCAAGTCCAATACAGATGTCAAGACGTTTAATTGTGATATTAGGCAAGCAGTTTGGAAAAAAGAAGAAGACAAATTAATTTTCAGGATTAGTGCTGATCGTTTCCTTCGCAATATGGTTAGAGCGATTGTAGGTACGTTATTGGATGTTGGTACCGCAAAGATGAAACCTGAAGAAATCAATACAATAATAACAAGCAAGAATAGGGGAGAGGCAGGAGTTTCTGTCCCTGCAAAAGGATTATATTTGACCAAGGTCTTGTACCCAAAAAAAATATTTAATGAGTAAGAATGATGAAATAGGAAAAGCATTTGATTTTGGTCTGTTCAAAAGGATTTTTGCACATACCAAACCCTATAGGACTATCTTTTGGGTTGTGGCCATTGTTGCCATCCTATCTGCTGCTTTTGCTGTTTTAACGCCAATTCTGGTTAGAGATATCATAAATGAGGCACTTTCTAACAAAGACAGTGACAAACTCGTCTTTGTAGTACTCGCTATGCTGGGGGCGTTATTTGGACAAGTATTATGTCAACTTTCTTTCAATTATTATGCAAACCTTCTAGGGGAATCTGTCATTAAAGATATTCGTATCAGGCTTTTTCAAAAGATGATGGGTTTTAAAATGACCTATTTTGATAATTCTTCCATTGGTGTATTGGTCACTAGAGCTGTTGCGGATATGCAACGTATTGGCGAGATTTTTAGCCAAGGTTTTTTTGTTATAGTAGCCGATTTACTAAAAATGCTTTCCGGCGCTGCAGTAATGATTTATATCAATTGGAAATTGGCATTTATCGTCTTTGCAATTTTACCCGTAATCTTGGTAGCTACACGATTGTTTCAGCAGGCGATGAAAGTTGCTTTCATTGAAGTTCGTGCCCAAGTTTCCAACCTTAACTCATTCGTTCAAGAAAGAATTGCGGGAATGAAGATTGTTCAGCTCTTCAACAGAGAGGAAATTGAAAAGGAGAAATTCAGAAAAATCAATGAAAAACATCAAAATGCTTGGTTAAAGACAGTTTGGTACAATTCCATCTTTTTCCCAATTGCAGAGATTTCCTATTCTATCGGTATTGGTTTGGTGGTTTATTTTGGTGTCATCCAAAACATTGAAAACGTTGCTTTAAATGATACGGGTTCCATTTTTGCCTTCTTTTTCTTGATGGATTTGTTGTTCCGACCACTTCGCCAGATTGCAGATAAATTCAATACCCTACAAATGGGAATGGTTGCGGCCAACAGAGTATTTAAAATTCTGGATACGGAAAGCCATATTTCTGATGAAGGTAAATTGAAAGACACTGATGTTAAGGGGACTATTGAATTCTCCGATGTTCGTTTTGGTTATGTTGAGAATGAAGAAGTTTTACATGGTATTTCATTTAATGTTAAGGCAGGAGAGACTGTTGCAATAGTAGGAGCAACAGGTGCCGGAAAATCCACCATTATCAACCTATTGAACCGTTTTTACGAAATTAATTCTGGAAATATTTTGATTGATGGTCATAATATTCGTGACTATTCATTGAAATCACTTCGCTCTCACATTGCCATTGTCCTGCAAGATGTTTTCCTTTTTGCCGATTCAATAGCCAACAATATTTCATTGCGTGAAGAATCTGTTGCTTTATCAGAAATTGAAGCAGCAGCTAAGCAAATTGGAGTACATGAATTTATTTCCAGTTTACCAGGGGGCTATCAGTATAATGTTAAGGAGCGTGGAACTATGCTTTCCAGTGGCCAAAGGCAATTAATAGCGTTTTTAAGAGCTTACGTGAGCAATCCAAGTATTCTTATCTTGGATGAGGCCACTTCATCCGTAGACACCTATTCTGAACAACTTATACAGAAGGCTACCGATAAAATCACGGAAGGAAGAACATCAATTATAATAGCACACCGATTGGCAACCATTAAAAAAGCGGATAAGATTATTGTGATGGATGCTGGAAAGATTGTTGAAACAGGAACTCACCAGGAGCTTCTGAAAAACGGAGGTTATTATAGTGACTTGTATGAAGCTCAGTTTTTGGCAGAAGAAGTTGCCTAGACTATTTTGGAGCAAGGTTTTCCAATGTTAACTGCCCAGTCATTGTAGTTAATAGGATAATGACCATTCCTAAAGCCAGCATTACGATGGCGAAGAAAATCAAGTAAATAAAACCTCTTGCAAAAGTGCTTAAAAACCCTGTTTGGTGTATTCGAACGAGCACAAAAAATTGATATACAAGTATCATCAACAAGAATATCCAATTGAAAATATCGTATCTAATATCAAAAAAACCGAATAAAGGTAAACAGATCAGGACCTGTACAAAAGAGGTTTGCCCAGTAATATAGGCGTTGACAACTAAATGTTCAGTGTAGTTGAGCTTTTTTTTATCTAAAAATAGAAGCCAGGTCATTAATGCGTATATGGGCATTATGATATAGGAAAGTAACCCTTGATAGTCAAACACGAAATCCATATTTGGCATCTCGTCTTCTGATAAAATGTTAGGTGCTAGTTCTACATTGTATACTTTTCTAAGTATAAAAAACAAGATTCCTGAAAGCGTTATTGCAATAGCGAAATAACTTATCGGATTCATGTATTTTTTTCTCGTTCCTGATATGTATCTTTCAACAACAACTTCTGGTTTAGAGAATAAATGTCTAAACGTTTTAAAAAGAGTGTTGTCCAAGTTGAACACTTGATATCTTAGATCCTGCCAAACGTTTTTTAAGGATAACCGGTTTTTGATGATTTTTGCTCCACAATTTGGACAGTAACTAAAATCTGTCCTTAAAGAATTGTCACAATTTTTGCAATCCATCTATTCCAAATCTTTTTTGATAAGATCAGTAAGTTCCTCTAGACCTTTGTAAGGAACAAACTCTCCATTTTTTATGTAAGAAATTAGACCGGTTTCTTCACTTACCACCAAACAAATAGAATCGGTTTTTTCAGTAATTCCAACCGCAGCACGGTGCCTTAATCCATAACGTAGGGGAATATCACGATCATTGGAGACAGGCAAGATTACCCTGGTAGCTGTAATAAAATTATCCTGAATTATTGCTGCCCCATCATGCAAAGGACTGTTCTTGTAGAAAATACTCTCTAGAATGGGCTGGGTTATTTCAATATTCATGGTGTCTCCAGAAGATCTTACAAAGTCCAAAGAATTGGTTCTTTCAATAACAATAATAGCGCCGGTCTTTGTACTTCCCATTTTTTCGCAAGCTCCAATAACGGCATCCACATTGGTATCTGTGGGCATGGCCTCTTGCTTTAGGAATTTAAAATGTCGGATAAAATTCCGCTTAGACGCAAAATTGGTGGAACCAATCATCAATAAAAACTTCCTTATTTCTTGCTGAAAAACAATGATCAAGGCAATAAGTCCAATATTCATGAATCCACCTACCATGCTGCTGATCATTTTCATTTGTAACAGTTCGGTAAGCTTCCATAAAGCCCAAACAATCACAATTCCTATAAAAATATTAATAGCGACAGTACCTTTAACTAATTTGTAGATGTAGTAAAGTAGAGCGGCGACTAGAACAATGTCTATGATATCTGTGATTTTAAATTCAAGAAAATTAAGAAAATCCAACCGCGGTGTTTTTGTAAAATTAGCAAAAATAGAAGAACCAAAAATTACTTGGTGTTCACATTTAATTCCTGCACAAGTTTAATACATTCCATAGCTTCTTTTACATCATGTGCACGTAAAATGTTTGCTCCTTTCAATAAAGCAACGGTATGCAAGGCAGAAGTACCGTTTAAAGCCTCTTTTGAAGATGATTTTAAGACTTTATATATCATGGACTTTCTACTTAGACCTACTAGAATAGGCACTCCAAAAGTTTTGAATAAATCTAAGTTGCCAAGGAGTTTATAATTTTGTTTTGTTGTTTTTGCAAACCCAAACCCTGGATCAATTATGATATCATTGATTTTTTTGGAAGTAGTGTCACTTACTTTTTTTGAAAAATAGAATAGCAAATCTTTTAGCAAATCATCATAGGTAGCTTCCTTTTGCATGGATTGCGGAGTTCCTTTTAGGTGCATCATTATGTACGGAACTTGATATTGTGCTATGACGTTTAGCATATCTGCATCTAAATTCCCAGCAGAAATATCATTGATAATTGCCGCGCCAAGCTGTATGCTTTCTAAAGCGACCTTACTTCTAAAAGTATCTATTGAAATTAAGGTTTCTGGAAAGTTGTTGCGTATCAGTTCAAGTATGGGGAGCATTCTTTTTAATTCATCATCTTCAGGCACATGTTCTGCACCTGGTCTAGAGCTATAGGCACCCATATCTATAAAAGTAGCTCCATCTAAAAGCATTTTTTCGACTTGTTTAAGAATGGAACTTTCGTCTTTGCACAAACCACCGTCATAAAAAGAATCCGGTGTTAGGTTAAGAATGCCCATTACTCTGGGGGTGCTTAAGTCTATGAGTGCTCCTTTGCAGTTTATGGTCATAAAAAATCCCTGCTTTATTGTGTTTGATTATCTTTGGCGAAGTGCTTTAGAGTGCTATTTATTTGGACGAAATTTACGCAAATTAGCAAGAATACATGCAGCAGACCTCCCAACAATATGATGCAGTGATCAATACCTGCAGGGAACTATTTTTAAAAAAGACGCAAGATTACGGTACGGCTTGGCGCATTTTGAGACTTCCTTCGCTTACAGATCAGATTTTCATCAAGGCCCAACGTATCCGTAGCTTACAGCAAAATGAAGTGAGAAAAGTGGATGAAGGGGAGCAATCTGAATTTATTGGAATAATAAATTATTCCATAATGGCATTGATTCAACTTGAAAAAGGCATTGCAGAACAGCCTGATCTTGATGCAGATGAAGCCATTGGTCTTTATGATAAAGAAGTTTCCATTACAAAAAGTTTGATGGAGAACAAAAACCATGATTATGGCGAAGCTTGGCGAGATATACGTGTAAGTTCGCTAACGGATTTAATCTTGCAAAAGTTGCTCCGGGTAAAACAAATAGAAGATAATGCGGGGGCTACGTTGGTCAGTGAGGGTATAGATGCCAACTATCAGGATATAATCAATTATGCCGTATTTGCGCTAATTCATTTAAGTGAAAAATAATGAAGTACTTGGTATGGATTTCTAGAATCTTTGTTGGAGTCTTATTTATAATAAGTGGACTCATCAAATTGAATGACCCTGTCGGGTTCTCTTTTAAGCTTGAGGAATATTTTAGTCAAGGGGTTTTGGATTTACCTTTTTTGATGCCTTTAGCCTTGGCAATTTCCATTTTTGTGGTCATTGTGGAAGTGATTTTAGGCGTGTTGCTACTTATAGGGTTTAAACCAAAATTTACCGTTTGGAGCCTGCTATTAATGATAGTTTTCTTTACGTTCCTAACATTTTATTCTGCATACTTCAATAAAGTAACAGATTGTGGTTGCTTTGGAGATGCGGTAAAACTGACTCCATGGGAATCTTTTACAAAAGACATCATTCTTTTAATATTTATTCTAATCTTATTTTTTGGCAGAAAACATATCAAATCCATTTTTAGTCCCAAAGTCAATTGGATTTTAGGTGGAGTGTCATTGTTTGCGTGCGCTTTGTTTGCGAACCACGTATTAAACCATCTGCCCTCTGTTGACTTTAGACCTTATAAGATTGGAGCAAACATTCAAGAAGGTATGAGTGTTCCAGAGAATGCTCCCAAAGCGGTTTATGAGTATGCTTGGCGATTTAAAGTAAATGGCGATGACAAAATTGTGGTTACCAATGGTGAATACCCATCTGTGGATGGTGAGTTTATTGATGTTGAAACAACAGAAATCCAGAAAGGATATGAACCTCCAATCCATGATTTTACTATTGAGCAAGACGGACAGGATTTAGCTTCAGAGATCTTGGCAGAGGATAATTTGGTAATGGTCATTGCATATGATTTGGCTAAAAGTAATAATGATTTTTTCTCCGATGTTGCTGCGGTTGCAACAAAGGCAAAAGCTAAAGGATATAAAGTTGTCGGAATGTCGGCCTCCAGTAACGAGAGGGCAGATAAGGTTAAGAAAAATCACAATCTAGATTTTGACTTTTATTTTACTGATGAAACCACACTTAAAACCATTGTGCGTTCCAATCCGGCAGTACTTGTTTTGAAGAAAGGAACAATCATGCAAAAAGTACATTATAACGATTTAGATCAACTAAACTTCTAAACATAACACTAAAGAAATACCAATAACATGAGAACTAAAATAGTTGCAGGAAACTGGAAAATGAATAAAAACCTTGATGAAACGGAAGTCTTGTTATCAGAATTATCGGCAAAATTACCGGATACTCATGCAGAGGTTATTGTAGCGCCAACTTTTGTGAATTTGGTTGCGGCCCAAAGAAACCTACAATCATCAACAATACAAGTAGCCGCACAGAACATGCACTTTGCTGAAAATGGGGCTTATACAGGCGAAATTTCGGCAGATATGCTTTTGAACATAGAAGTGGATACTGTTATTATAGGGCATTCTGAACGCCGAGCACTTTTTGGAGAAACGGATGATTTATTATCGAAAAAAACGAAAACGGCATTGGAAAAAGGAATGAAGGTCATTTTCTGTTTTGGCGAAGAATTGGAAGACAGAAAATCTGACAATCATTTTGCAATTGTCGAAAGCCAGCTAAAGAATGCTTTGTTTGATTTAGATGGCAAAGTATGGAGCAACATTGTTTTGGCATACGAACCTGTTTGGGCAATAGGTACGGGTGAAACTGCAAGCCCAGAACAAGCTCAAGAGATGCATGCATTTATAAGAAAAACCATTTCAGAAGCTTACAATGCTTCGATTGCTGATGGGGTTTCCATTTTATATGGAGGCAGTGTAAAACCTTCAAATGCTGAAGAGATATTCTCAAAACCAGATGTGGATGGTGGTCTTATTGGAGGAGCATCTTTAAAAGCTGATGATTTTGTTGCCATTATCAAGGCCATTTAATCCTTAATTTTTAGTTTGGTATATCTTGAATACAATTTTAAAATAACTCCTTTACAACCTGCAACAGATATTTTGATTG
>Ga0316204_10001703_pt1 | contig 56434 bp, 60 predicted proteins | sample 6monrhotite_MG_2_FD_205661 | JGI IMG/M metagenome (GOLD analysis project Ga0316204, IMG submission 205661) | Microbial mat bacterial communities from mineral coupon in-situ incubated in ocean water Damariscotta River, Maine, United States -... | ecosystem: Environmental > Aquatic > Marine >... | reverse complement strand
TTTTCTCAAACTTCTTAACAACTTAGCTTCTTTTTCTTACAACGTTCCTTCGCCGCTCAACCGCTTGGGTTGACCCGTTTGCCTTAACGAGGTGGCGCATTCTACAGCTTTGATTTACATCGTCAACTGCTTTTTAACATTTTCTTAATATTATTTTTTACTCACCGCCCTCAGTAGTTGCTCACCAATCTAAAGACAGGCCGCAAAGCTTATTATTAGGCCGTAAACAAATACATAACTTAATTTATTTCAGTGTAATCCTGGCAATTTTTTTCTTACCTGCCTGAATAACATACTCACCTGCAACCAATCGATGCTTTGCATCAATCACTTCCCAGTCCACCTTCACACGACCATTCGTTAACATATCTTTTGCCTGTGCCGAATTTTGCGCAAGATTGGCTTTATTTATTATTGCTGAAACCGGCATATCTTCTTGTCCACCCAGATCAACCTCAATTTCTGGCGTTCCCTCAGGCAATTCACCTTCTTTAATAATATTACCGGCAGACTTATCTGCATTAGCAGCAGCCTCCTCCCCATGAAATCTGGAAATCAACTCTTTTGCTAATTCAATTTTTATTTCTTTCGGATTACGCCCCTTATCCATTTCAGCTTTTAATGAATCTATATCATCTAAAGTTCGGAAACTTAATAATTCATAGTAACGCCAAATAAGAGAATCCGGCATCGAGACAATCTTAGTGAACATCTCACCAGGCGCATCAGTGATGCCGATGTAGTTATTCAATGATTTTGACATTTTGTTTACGCCATCCAGCCCTTCAAGCAGCGGCATCATTAATATAGTTTGCGGATCCTGACCATAATGCTTCTGCAGTTCGCGCCCCATCAATAAGTTAAACTTCTGATCCGTACCACCCAACTCAACATCCGCTTTCATGGCAACAGAGTCATAACCCTGCACTAATGGATACAAAAACTCATGAATTGAAATACTCTGCCCTGCTTTATAGCGCTTTTTGAAATCGTCACGCTCCAGCATTCTGGCAACAGTTTGCTGACCGGCTAATTGAATCATGCCAGCCGCACCCAACTTAGACATCCACTCAGAGTTAAATACTATTTTTGTTTTATCTTTATCTAATATTTTAAATACCTGCTGAGTGTATGTTTCAGCATTTGCCGATACTTGCTCTTCAGTCAAAGGAGGTCTTGTCGCGCTCTTACCCGTCGGGTCACCAATCATGCCGGTAAAGTCACCAATCAAAAACAAAACTTCGTGACCCAGTTCCTGGAACTGACGCAATTTGTTTATTAAAACAGTATGACCAAGATGAAGATCTGGTGCAGTTGGATCAAAACCCGCCTTGATTCTAAGCGGCTTTCCCGACTCTAATTTTTTAACCAGCTCTTCTTCAACGAGAATTTCTTCGGCGCCACGCTTAATTAACGCCAGTGATTCGTCTACAGATGGCATAATGTCTCCAGAATGTTACAACTTAATAAAGCATGGTCTTATACAAGAGCAACCTTAATATGGCAATAGCAAAACCATTTCTTTTACCAATACTGGTTACTCTATTACAGCTGAACGCTTGCTCCAGTGAGACAGAAACATCCCTCTACACTCAAAATCTTCCGAAAAAGAGCATCACCATTGTAGCCGTCGGAGATATTATGCTCGGCGGAACCGCTGAAGAAGTTTTATTAAAGGAAGGTTATGACTACCCATTCAAGCACGTTAAACCCTTACTTAGCAATGCAAGCATTGTTATTGGCAATCTCGAAGGGCCGCTAACATCTATTTGCAACAGCGATATGAAACTTGATAAAGAATATGTCTTTCGCTCACCAGCAGAAAAGGTTGCACCCGCACTAAAAAACGCAGGGTTTAATTTATTAAACCTGGCAAACAATCATATTCTAGATTACGGCACTCAGGGAATGCACGACACATCTAAAGCACTTAAGGATAGCGGCATAAACAGTGTTGGCGTTGGAGAAAACATTAGCCAGGCTAGAACAGGCATTATTATGGACACCGCAAATGGAAAAGTAGGCTTTCTTAGTTACTCTCTCACTTTTCCCGAGTCTTTTTGGGCAACAGATACATCCCCTGGTACCGCATTTGGCCACAAACAACAAATAAAAAGCGATATAAAACGACTCAAACCACAAACCGATAGCGTAATTGTTTCTTTTCACTGGGGTAGAGAAAAAACCACTGAACTCAGACCTTACCAACCCACATTGGCTCATGCCGCAATCGACGCTGGCGCCTCAGTGGTTTTAGGTCATCACCCTCATGTTTTACAAGCCATCGAAAAGTATAATGACGGTCTTATTATCTATAGCCTGGCTAATTTTGTCTTTGGCTCTTACAGTCAGGATGCTAAAACCAGCGTTATTGCCAGAGTCACCCTCAATGAAGGTCAATTTCACAGCGCCGAATTTATTCCCATCAACACCCTAAATACAGAGGTCATTTTTCAGCCTAAAATCCTGCTAAATGACGCTGCAACAAGCGTTTTTAAACATTTGAACCACCTTTCGAGCAGTGTAAATACTCGATTAGATCAACAAAATAGCCGCGGATACTTGCATGCTGGACAAAATAAAATACAATCTTTAGTCCGCAACAATTGATTTTCCTCGTTTTTCGAGCTATTTTATAATAAAAACTGTAGATAAATCCGTGAATTACAATAACTTTATAAACAAAGACTTTCGGAATAGACCGCAAACCGAAGAAAAACATCGTCATCCCGCATTACGCTGGATGCTTCTGGGCGCCGGTTGCGCAGTCATCAGCGTCGTCATTGCTAGCACCGGAAATGAGCAAGAAGACATATCAATCAATGAATCTGAAATTATTCAGAACATCGATACTCAGCTAATTGAAACTGACAATTTAACCAGCAGCATACAACTTCAATTACCTGCTCCGTCAAATTATAAAACCATCAACAACACCCCAAAAGCCGCAGAGACTATAGAAACAAGCCAACCTCAGCCAACAAGTGTTGTTACAAAAAACAATTCAACTATCACAGAAATTGATAATCCGGAATGGCAATCACTTAAGGTAAAAAGTGGTGACAGCCTGTCAGTATTATTTGACCGTGCGAAAATAAAACCCGCTCAACTGCATGAACTAATGGAACTCGGCTCGGACACAAACGAACTAAAACGCATTCATCCTGGCGACATTATTAAAACGATTAGCGATGAAGAAGGCAACTTATTAGCGTTAAATTACCAGATAGATGGCATACGTTATTTACAGGTTGAGCGTGAAGACAACCAGCTTGTAGCAAATATTCACAAACATCATATTGAAGTACGTAGTGCATATGCAACTGCAGAAATAGAGTCTTCATTATTTTTAGCATCTGCAAAAGCAGGGTTGTCACAAAATACCACGATGGAACTAGCCAATGTTTTTGGCTGGGATATAGATTTCGCACTGGATATTCGCAAAGGCGACAAGTTCACTGTTATCTACGAACAACGATTTAAAAACGGCAGCAAAATCAAGGATGGAAATATTCTTGCCGCCGAATTTGTTAATCAGGGCAAAACCCATCGCGCACTGCGTTACACTGACCCAGTTACAGGCAACACAGGTTATTACTCACCTGAAGGTCACAGCTTACGAAAAGCCTTTTTACGAAGCCCGGTTAAGTTTAGCCGCATAAGCTCTCGTTTCACAACCAAACGCTACCATCCAATTTTGCACCGCTTCCGCTCACATAAAGGCGTTGATTATGCCGCAGGCAGAGGCTCGCCAATACGCGCAGCAGGTGATGGCAAAGTTATTTACAAAGGCAATAAAGGCGGTTACGGCAGAACATTAATCATTAAACATGGTAGCCGCTACACCACGCTATATGCTCATTTGAATAGTTATAATAAAAAAATTCGTTCTGGCAGAAGCGTTAAGCAAGGCCAGATAATTGGTTACGTTGGTTCTAGCGGACTAGCTTCTGGCCCACACCTACATTATGAATTCCGCGTAAACGGTGTTCACCGAAACCCATTAACGGTGAAATTTCCCAGCAGTAAACCTATTCCAAAACGTTACCGTGATAATTTTCAGTTAACAACTAGCAGCTACCTTGCACAACTAGATGTTTTATCTCGAAACGCACTGGCTTTAAACGACAAATAATGTCCGAACTGTATATTGGCCTGATGTCAGGTACCAGTATGGATGGTATCGACGCAGCCCTGGTAGAGTTTAATAACCAACATATCAAACTTATTTCCAGCCATAGTCACCCTATACCCAAAACGCTTAAAACTAAATTACAACAATTGAGCTTAGACGCGCCTGAAGCCAGTCTAGACATCTTAGGGGAAGCAGATGCACAGCTAGGCCAGGTATTTGCCGATGCTGTAAAGAGCCTGCTCAATGAAGCCAATATAAAAGCTGAAAAAATCACCGCCATTGGATCCCATGGCCAAACTATTCGGCACAGACCCGATTTAAAAAATAGTTTTTCAATGCAAATTGGCGATGCCAACAGAATAAGTTATAACACGGGCATTACAACTGTAACTGATTTTCGTCGAAAGGATATGGCTGCCGGTGGTGAGGGCGCACCTTTAGCTCCGGCATTTCATCAACAGGTTTTTTATTCAGAAAATGAAAACAGGGCTATCTTAAATATTGGCGGCATCTCTAACATTACTTTTTTACCCAAAGATAGAACCCAGAGTTGCTTTGGTTTTGATACGGGCCCGGGCAATATGTTAATGGATGCATGGATTCAAAAGCACAAAAACAAAAGCTACGATAATAACGGCATGTGGGCTGCCAGCTCTACACCTAACCAGGTATTAGTAGACTCGCTAATGCGTGATGCATTTATTTCAGCTGCTCCACCAAAAAGCACAGGCCGTGAGCACTACCACCTTGACTGGCTTGAGCAACAGTTACAAAAAGAACACTGCAACCTTGATGAAAAACAGGTACAGGCAAGTTTATGCCAGTTCACAAGCGACAGCATTATTTACGCCATAGAAAAATTTTTACCCCAAATTGACACATTGATTGTTTGTGGCGGCGGCGTTCATAACGCACACCTTATGAATCACCTTGCAGAAAAACTAATTCAAACGAAAGTTACATCTAGCGATGATTATGGGGTACACCCTGACTGGGTAGAAGCCATCGCATTTGCCTGGCTGGCAAAACAGACCATAGATAAAAAGCCAGGGAACTTACCCGCCGTTACCGGAGCAAAAGAAGCAACCATTTTAGGCGCAATTTACCTCGCTCTATAATTAAACACATCCCTTTGCTCTGGTTTTCCACTTTTCATTTCTATTTGATTAATTACTGTCAGACCTTTGGAAAATCAAGTATAGACTGAGTTGCATATGCGACGGCGCATTCTGCTACAGACTTTTTTACAATCGATTTCTTTAAAGCTGCATCAGCAGCTAACCACTCTTTTCTCAAATTATCTGCTATGCCAGCATCCCGTATCGCATCAGATAACATTTGTGCACGCAATTCAAACAACTCATCACTGATCATCATATGTTGATGCGCAAACTTAGGCGCCTTTCCACCGTAAACTTTCGGCCCGCCCATCAGCTGTATCATAAAGTCTGTTTGTTGATTTTCCAGATTCATCTGAGGCTTACCTACAAAATACTTTCCAAGCCACTCATGAACATAGGCTCGGTCATAAAATATTTTATGCACCTTTTCAAAGGTCGCTCTGCCGCCCAGTCGATCATAAAGCGTTTTATCTACCGCCATTAAAAACACCAATAACTTTGTATTCAATTATTATAGATGCAGATTCGTACTCATGCCTGAAACATCACAATCTAACACCTAATCACTATAGGCATATTAGGAGTAACTGTAATATTTTCTCAAAAAAAAGAGACGCAATAGCGTCTCTTTTTTATTCAAAATATCTCAGCGTATATTAAGCAGGCGAGAATGAAGATCCACAACCACAGGTTGTTTGTGCATTCGGGTTACGAATAACAAACTGCGCACCCTGTAAGTCTTCTTTATAATCTATTTCAGCACCCACAAGATACTGGAAACTCATAGGATCAATTAACAAAGTAACTCCGTCGTTCATTACTTCTGTATCACCATCTTTAATTTCTTCGTCAAAAGTAAATCCGTACTGGAAGCCCGAACAACCACCACCAGAAATAAACACGCGTAACTTCAGATTAGGGTTGCCCTCTTCATCAATAAGGCCCTTTACTTTAGCCGCCGCCGCATCTGTAAAATCCAATGGATCTGGCATTGCGTTATCAACTGTTTCAGCAGTCATTCAATCTCTCCAAAATTTCTATCAAACTATAATCATTCAAATTTTGCATTACCTGACTAATTTAGTCAAGTTTTATACTTCAGATAAAATCAGCTTGCAGAAGGACTAGGCGCCTCATCAACTTCATGCTGTTTATCGCTATCTGATTGATATTCAAGCAATTTTTTCTCGTCTTTACAGTGAACCAGATTGCCATTAACTTCGGCACCCATCGCCATTTCCAGTAAATTGTAATAGACATTGCCTTTTACCTGGCCATGTCTTGAGAGCTCTACGCGCTCACTGGCATACACATCACCAGTAACCTGACCATTGAGCACGACAAAAGGCACCCGAACCTCACCTTCAATTTGCCCCTGATCACTTAATACTAACATCGAATGAGAGTCACCATCAGCAATCACATTGCCGACAATTTTCCCATCAACATGCAAGCCACCGGAAAAAATAAGGTCACCCTGGATCTCCATTGCTGTTCCGACCAGAGTCTCTATTTTAGTTGAATTAGTTTTTTTCTTGCCCCACATTGGCTTCGCTTCCTGTATCAATTATTTCACCCCAGGGATAAACTACATTAACCTTGGGGACTTTAGCGCTCTTTGGTTGCGCTTTTATATATAGTGACAATGGCTCAAATCCTTCAGGAAATCTGATACCACCTTCAAAGTTTTGAAAATATTTAAATCCGAACACTTGCCGTTTCTTGGCTTTTTTAACTGAAATCGTCGGTAAATCTAAACGAACTTTAGAACCATCAGACTTAATACCTTCTACAGATAACTCCATATAACCTCGTTGCACATAATCATGGCGGCCTATTTGAATTAAAACAATCTTATATAAGTATCCACCCTTATTATCAGAAGTGAAGACGACTTTATTCACCTTTATTTCTCGTTTCGCTTTTCCAGGTGCTACTAAATTATGATAAAAGGTTAACTCTTCTTTCATTTTAAGCGTTTCAGCCTGACACTCTGCAAGCGTTTCGTTTATTTTACTGCTCGCATCTTTTTCAATATCACTGCCTCTGGACAAACGTGCATTATTACGTAATGCATCTTCTTTTTTAGTTGTTTGTTCTTCCAGTGAGATTCTCAAAATGGCTAGCTCCTGATCATAATCCGACTGATCAAAACCGGCCATATGACGACCATATTCATATGTCCCCCATATAACCACCAACATAACCAATAAAACACCAACCCCACTCGCAAGCCATAATTTCGGCTGATGAATCGAAATAAGATGTTTACTGTGTACCGGACCTAAACTCATAAAAATTTATACTCTAGCTTTATGGCAATAAAGCTACCTGACTAATACCCATCGTCTCATCAAGACCAAACATTAAATTCATATTATGAACTGCCTGACCCGCCGCACCTTTCACAAGGTTATCTATAACTGATGAAACAACAACCGTATCACCACCTTGTGGGCGGAAAACTGAAATTCGACACATGTTAGAACCTTTTACACTTCGTGTTTCTGGCATAGTTCCTAATGGTAGTACATCTACAAATGGTTCATTTTTATAACGTTCTGTATATATCTGATGCAAATCTTCAACATCAGTTTTTAATACACCGTATAAACTGGCTTCAATACCGCGAATCATAGGCATTAAATGCGGCACAAATGTGAGACCAACCTGATGACCGGCAACGCCGCCTAAAACCTGACGTATTTCCGGTAAATGTCTATGCCCTTCAACGCCATAAGGCTTCACACTTTCTGTTGCCTCACATAGTAATGCGGGCACACTTGCACCACGTCCAGCACCGCTTACACCTGATTTAGCATCAGCAATTAGGTGTGCATCATCAACAAGCTGATTTTCTATAAGTGGAATATACCCAAGACTCACCGCTGTTGGATAACAACCCGGGTTTGCTATGATTCTCGCTTTTTTAATAGCCTCCCGGTTTAACTCGGGCATACCATATACAGCTTCTTTCAGCACATCTGGACAGGCGTGATCCATACCATACCACTGTTTCCACACAGCTGTATCTTTCAAACGAAAATCAGCTGCCAGGTCAATGACTTTAGCACCCGCCTCAAGTAACTGCGGAGCCATTTTCATAGCCGTACCATTTGGTGTAGCAAAAAACACAACATCACATTTTGAAAGAGTTTCCAGTTCAGGCTCAGAGAATTCAATATCTACATGACCACGCAAATTCGGATACAGACTGGACACAGCCTGACCTGCTTCAGAGCGAGATGTAATAACCGATAACTCAACGTCTTTATGTGCAACCAACAAACGCAATAACTCAACGCCTGTGTATCCGGTACCACCGACTATGCCGGCTTTGATCATAGAAAACCCTCAAATATGAAAAAGTTCAAACTTTGCTTAAAAAGTTTAAACAAGTGATTGATATATAGGCCGTAAGTATAGACTGAATTACCCTTACATTACACTGCTCAAATTTAATCGCGTGTTATATTCCTCAATAAACACACACTTTAAATCTTGCTTGTACCTGAAACTTTGCTCAAATACCAACTCACGTTATCATGCACCCACTTAAAATCATTTAGAGAAACAAATGCTCTGGGTAAAAGCCTTTCACATTATTTTTATGGTCAGCTGGTTTGCCGGCTTATTTTATCTGCCTCGCCTGTTCGTTTATCACGCCATGACGGATGATGAAGCAGGCAATGAACGCTTTAAGGTTATGGAGCGAAAACTCTATCGGTTTATTACACCGTTTATGATTTTAACTGTAGTTTTAGGTATATGGTTAATGATCGAGTGGCAACTTTACAACTCTGCCTGGATGATTATTAAATTTCTTTTGGTTGGTTTATTAATTGCCTATCATTTCTACTGCGGGCATCTGGTTAAAATATTTGCCAATGATGAAAGCAGGCACAACCATGTCTGGTATCGCTGGTTTAATGAATTTCCAGTCTTGGTGCTAACCGCGATTGTTATACTTGTTGTGGTAAAACCACTTTAAAAAAATACAGTTCATTCACTACTTCGACAAGAACCCGGCTTTAACTAGTAATCTGGTCTAACAACAAAGGCTCTAATTCAGTTAGGGCTCTCTTGTAAACCTTGCGCTTGAAAAACACTACCTCATCCATTGGATGCCAGTAATCTACCCATGACCAGTTATCAAACTCGGGTCGATCCATCGTACTCAGATTAAAGTCATTCTCAGTACCCACCAGCTTCAAAATGAACCAGATTTGTTTTTGCCCGATACACACCGGGTGGCTGTTTTTTCTTACCATCCATTTAGGCAATCGATAGCGCAGCCACTTATTGGTTTTACCCACTAATTCGACATGCTCAGGGCTTAAGCCGGTCTCTTCAAATAGCTCCCGATACATTGCCTGATCAGGAGACTCATTCTGATGAATTCCCCCTTGAGGAAATTGCCACGCATTCTGACCATAGCGACGCGCCCAGAAGACCTTGCCATCCGGGTTGCTTAATATGATGCCCACATTAGGCCTAAATCCGTCAGAATCAATCACTTACAACTACCTGTTTAAAAGTTAGCTCTGATTCTTCCAAAAATCAGGGCATTGCGCAATGTTTTAGTTACAATATGTAACCTCCATTAAACTATAGATCAAATCTATTGGAAATGGTTTCAGAATAATTTTATTTATGGCGATTTATTTATGGCTTTAGCTCTTTTTGATCTTGATAACACCCTGCTCGCAGGAGATAGCGATTACCTTTGGGGTGAATTTTTAACTGAGCAGGGGGTAGTTAATGCGGAGTTATATGCCCGGGAGAACCAACGTTTTTATGAAGAATACAAAAAAGGCACTTTAGACATACATGAGTTTCAAGCTTTCTCGCAACAGCCACTCGTAGACAATCCAACAGATAAAATGCGAGCACTACATAAGCAATTTTTTGCAGAAAAAATTAAACCTATTATGAGCCCCGCTTCTTTCGACCTGATAAAACATCATCGAGATTCAGGTGACACACTGGTAGTGATTACCGCCACCAACAGCTTTGTAACCGGCCCGATTGTTAAAGCTTTTGGCATTGAGCACCTAATTGCCACTGAACCTGAAATTGTTGATGGTCAATACACAGGAAGAATCAATGGAACACCCTGTTTTCAGGATGGCAAAGTGAAACGCCTAAAAGCGTGGATGCAAGAACACCAGTTTGATCTTAAAGACAGCTGGTTTTACAGCGACTCACATAATGATTTGCCGCTACTCCTGGAAGCAGAGAACCCGGTAGCAGTCGATGCGGATGAACAACTACTGGAATATGCACAGCAACATAACTGGAAAATCATGTCATTACGTTAACTATGCCAGGGCGACAATACTCTCGCCCCGCCAGATAAGGCTATTGATGAGGCGCCTACAAATCCCTACTTACACTGATATAGTTCTGGTTTAGAACTAGTCAACTTCTGTTATTGAATAAGCAAATGACTCGGCTTTCTCTATAACCCGGTCAATATTTTCAACGCTCCATTCTGTACTTACTGCCACATTGCCATTATCTAACTGAATAAGCTCTTCAGGTTTTATAAAATGCCTTTTATGACCTGTTCTTTCGAAAATTTCATTTGCAACGCTCTGCTTAACAAAAACCCCGCTCGATCCCTGCAGGTCTTTTGGAAAAACGCTACTCAGCTCTACAAAAGATGTATCTGGATGATCAGACATGTACGCTTGAACAACGGCCAGAACAAGGCGGCCTTTCCCGTAAGTTACCCCATTAAACTGATACTTATTTATATGTCTTTTCACTGAGCGTTTAGATACTGATTTAAGCGCCTGCTCAGGACTTATACCCTCATAATGGTTCAATATTTTTTCAATTACATTCGCCGGTGTATCAAAGCCAGAAGCATGATGCTCTAAACGCTTGTAAATATCTGATGACAATCTAATAACAGGACTCATGATCTTTCTCCTTCACAACATTTACAAGTTATCATGTTACATATGTAAATGTAAATCAAGGCAATTCATCTGTTTTAAAGGGAACATTTTAATAATGAGCTTAGAAAGATGAAAAATGCATACGACAGTGAAGTTTTGTTATAGATTATTATAGATATGATGCTGACCGATACAGATCATGAATTTTAAGCATTACTACCCTTTACTATCGAGCATACTTTTCACACGCTCTAGCATGTCAAAATTTTGATAAGGCTTATAAAGTATTTTTTTGTGTAAAACGACCTCCTCCTGAACCTGATCACTATAACCAGTAACCAGCTGTATTATCACATGAGGGTACAGCTCATTAACTTTCTCTACTAACTCAAACCCACCCATACCAGGCATAATAATATCGGAAATCATTAAATCTACATGAGTTGACTTAAGCATACCTAATGCACGCTCCGCGCTATTAGCCTCTAATACCTGATACCCTTCATCAGACAATATGTCATTTAACATATGGCTCAACGCTTCTTCATCATCAACAATTAGAATGGTTTTGTTACTATTCGAAGCCATTTCTTAATTTACCTTCTGGCAGTTATTGCCTGTCGCACCACATTATCAATTAGTTCAAAGCTGAAAATGAGATATAATGCTTAATATCCATAAATTAATTAAGGCTATTATTCTACACTATGAACTGATTGCTTAAATGACATTTATCATACATATACTTTTAACTATAGATAATAATAAACAAGGTTATTAAATTTAAATACCTCTGAGTTTCTATTGGTTTAGTCACTAGACTCTCCAACAGATCAGTTATTTAATTTCTTATTTTAACTCCACATATCATATTACCAACCATAAGGCCTCCACCATGTTAAAAGCACATATTAATACCTTCATGTTTTCTGTTCTTGGAGCAACCTTCCTAACTGCCTGCTCACCGCACCCTGCCACAGGCACCTGGTTATCTTCCGAGGCAAACACTGAAAATTATTCTAAAATGATTGTGCACTTTGAACCCAAGCTCGAGATATATTCAGGGAAATCAGCTAAACCAACACTTTATTGTGGCTGGTCCGGATTTAATAAAAACAGTATCACTCTTGAATGCATGAGTTCTGAAGAACAAAAACAGATGGATATGTATCAGTTTGATGTAATGAACAGTTCACAAGGTGAATTATTATATAAAGGTGACGTAATCGCGAAATTTTCCAAACCTGATGAATAAACAAATAATCAGCCAATAAAACTCATCATCAGGTGAGCGTTTACATACATTAAATACATACAAATATACCCTGCTATCATATATATGCTTGACCATATATATGATTAATCGTATATTTCGCTTCCAGATTATATTGTTCTTACTAACTGAAACCTCCGCTCTGCGAACTAAATATGCAACCTAATGATTTATTTTCAGCATTGTCAAATGAGATACGTTTACGCTGCCTAAATTTAATGCAGCAAGAAGGTGAATTATGCGTATGTGAACTTACTCATACATTAGCACTATCGCAGCCTATGATTTCTCGTCACCTGGCATTATTACGTGAAGCAGGTTTAGTCAGTGACCGTCGCTCTGGTCAGTGGATCTATTATCAGATTCGATCAGATTTTGATGATTGGGTTAAGCAAGTACTTACAATTACATTTGACGCCAATAAAAACTCGGAACCATTTAAATCTGATCAACAAACACTAAAAGATATGCCTGATCGTCCTAACGCTTCATGCTGTGCTTAAACAAACTTAAATCTCTATTATTTTAATCATACGAAATTAAAGGCTCTATATGACAATTCGAGTAGCAATTAATGGGCTGGGGCGCATGGGGCGTCTGGGTTTTAGGGCTGGATGGAATAATTCCGCTTATGAAATTGTGCATGTAAATGAAATATCTGGCAATAGCACGGCTATGGCGCACTTACTTGAGTTTGATTCGGTACACGGCAGATGGGATCATAAAATCAGTTCTGACAAGAATTCAATTATTGTTGACGGTAAACATATCCGTTATACCAACGAAGCCAATCCTGCAAATATAGACTGGTCTGATATTGATCTTATGATTGAATGTACCGGCAAATTCAAAACAGAAGAGTCCTTGCAATGTTATCTTGATCAGGATATCAAAAAGGTATTGGTTTCGGCACCCGTACCTGAACCAGCAATCAATATCGTTTATGGTGTAAACCACCGTGAGTATGATGCCAATGTGCACAAAATCATTACAGCCGCATCATGTACAACAAATTGCCTAGCACCCGTCGTTAAAGTCATGAATGAGAATATTGGCATTAAACATGGCTGCATGACAACAATACATGACATAACAAACACTCAAACGATAATAGATAAGGGCCACTCCGACTTAAGGCGCGCACGCTCATGCAGTGAATCTTTAATTCCAACGACAACAGGTTCAGCTAAAGCAATTACAAAAATTTTTCCCGAACTCGAAGGTCGATTAAATGGTTTAGCAGTCAGGGTGCCCCTGCAAAATGCATCTCTAACTGATTTTGTTTTTGAAGCAAAACGTGAAACTACTTCTGAAGAAATTAATAGCTTGTTCAAAAAGGCGGCAGATAATGAACTTAATGGAATATTAGGTTATGAAGAACGGCCGCTGGTATCCGTGGATTATAAAGACGACCCTCGCTCCTCTATCATTGACGCTCCATCAACCATGGTCATAGATAAGACATTGGTTAAGATTCTTGCCTGGTACGATAATGAATGGGGTTATGTCAATCGCATGATGGAATTGGCTGCACTTATTGCTAAAGATTTATAAATGACAACAGCACTTCGAAACTACTTAACCATCACTGGCAGTTACTGGGCATTTACCTTAACTGATGGTGCGATTCGGATGTTGGTGGTTTTGTATTTTCATACATTAGGTTATTCGCCTTTTGAAGTAGCCATGCTTTTTTTGTTTTATGAATTTTTTGGTATTGTGACGAATCTGCTAGGAGGCTGGTTCGCCACGCGCATTGGCTTAAATTTAACCATGCACATTGGCATGAGTTTACAAATTGTTGCACTGGCCATGTTAATGGTGCCCGACACATGGCTCTCTGTTTTTTATGTCATGTTAGCGCAAGCTTTATCCGGTATAGCTAAAGACTTAAATAAGATGTCTGCTAAAGCCAGCGTAAAAATGCTGATACCGGACAACAATCAAGATTCAAAACTATTCAAATGGATTGCAATACTCACCGGATCAAAGAACGCCCTCAAGGGTGCAGGTTTTTTTCTCGGCGCCTTCTTATTACAAGTGTTTGAGTTCAGGGGTTCGCTAGCTATTCTTTCTTCCAGCCTTTTTATCGTTTTAATTATTTCATTCATATATTTACCAGCCGGCTTAGGTAAATCAAAAAATAAAACTAAATTTACTCAACTATTTTCTAAAACACCTGCTATTAACTGGCTTTCGGCCGCACGTTTCTTTCTGTTTGGTGCCAGAGATATCTGGTTCGTAGTCGCATTACCTGTTTATCTCACGTCTGTATTTAAATGGAGCTTTACTGAAGTGGGTGGTTTTTTAGCAATTTGGATTATTGGTTATGGCATCGTACAGGCAAGTGCACCTCGCCTGATTAAACAAAGCCATCACGGAAAAGGACCTGATGGAAACACAGCAAAAACATGGGCTTTAATTCTTTCTATTTTTCCTGCTGCTATAGCAATTGGCTTATCTTATGACTTTTATTCACAACAGGTATTAATACTCGGTTTAATTTTATTTGGCGGTGTTTTTGCTATCAATTCCGCCGTGCATTCATACTTAATTGTTGCCTGGTCAGCTCATGACAAAGTCGCAATGAACGTTGGATTCTACTATATGGCTAACGCCGCAGGGCGTTTAACAGGGACGGTATTTTCAGGATTGATATATCAGTCACATGGATTAGAAGGCTGCCTGTGGCTTTCGTCAGTATTCATTATTTTTGCTGGCGTTTTATCGATGTATTTTCCAAAATAATTACACTATCTCTATTCTATTTCTTCCATTATCTTTAGCTTTATACAACGCCTGATCAGATCTTGTAATTACACTTTCATTGGTTTCACCGTCTGCTACTTGTGTAATTCCAATACTCACCGTCACTTTATCTACAGGGGAAAAATCAGTTTGGCATAAAACATTATTTATTTTTTCTGATATTGTCTTCGCAATATTCACATCCGACTCAACAATTAATAACAAAAACTCTTCACCTCCCCACCTTGCCGCACTATCAACTGTTCGTATATTATTTTTTAAAACTTCAGAAAAGCGCTTGATAACTAAATCACCAACATCATGCCCATAGCTGTCATTTATTTTTTTAAAATAATCAATATCAATATTAATTAAACTAAATCGTGTTTGATAACGTGAAAAACGTTTTAGTTCATAACTTAATATCTCAGAAAATTTACGTCTATTATACAGGTTTGTGAGGGGATCAAGGCTGGCAAGATTTTCAAAATCTTTTGCTTTTTCACTGAGCTCTCGAGTTCTTTCTTCTATGATTTTTTCAAGTTCATTTTGATATTTTAGCAATATTTCATCAAGCTCTATGTGTTTTTGCAAAACATGTCGAGAGAAAAAGCCCATAAGAATAAAAACGATTACAACTAGTGTCCTCATCCAGAGTTCTGTTGGCTCACCCGTTGCAAGTATATTTTCTAATAGATCATCTTCCTCTCCAAGAAAATAGACATCAACTACAGCGTCCGAAATCCATATGGAGAGCCCCATAAAGAGTCCAATTATCGGGAAATATACTGGTTTATAGAAACAGCAGAAGTATGCAGCTTCTTAAAATTATCTTTCAAAATGAACCCGCTTACTTGCAGCTTAAAATAGCTGGTTTATTCAACCTTTCACGTATTTATAGTACATTATAGATATTTTGATATACATAAACTGGGATTATTAGACTAATTGATCTGTACAATCAGGCACTAATTTCCTAAAAGAATATCTTTAGAACTCTCATATTGCTGCTCTGCTTTCTCTATTATTTTATTAAGCAATGCCGGGTCAAGCGCATTTTCCAGCCAAATACTTTTGTCTATGCTGTCAGACACTGACTCATGCTCGCCTGAATCTATACCTTCATCTAAGCCCAGATGATGTTCCACAATTTCACTGGCTAGTTTTATGAGCCAGGCTGCTTGCTGCTCTGCTTGAGGGGCTTTTTCTGGATTAATTTGAAATCGGACAGCAGCACATATTTGTGGAGGTAAGTTCCATTTTTTCAACAATCCACCACCCACTTCTGTGTGATCATATCCAATAATTTCTTTCTCTGCTTTAACTAATTCGACACCATTGGTTTTCTGCAACTGTAAGACCTGTGACATTTCTTCCGGCATTTTCAGATACATAAGCAGTGAACCGATATCATGCAACAAGCCTGCTATAAAAAAGCGCTCAATAACTTTTTCACGTTTGAATGCAGCTAATATTCTGGCTGTAATAGCCGTTCTTAAACTGCGCTTCCAGAAATCGTTCATAGATACTAATTCGGATGGAATACCGTCAAAAACTTTAATTGCAGAGGCTGCAACCACGACACTACGTAGCTCTTCATGACCAATTAAAGCGACTGCCCTGTATACAGTATCGACCTTTCCGGTAAAGCCATAAAATGGGCTATTAACTAATTTGAGTAATCTGGCAGTTAATGCGGGATCATCATTGATGACTTTACCAATTTTTGTAGCAGTAGAGTTAGGGTCATCCATAACCTCAAATACTTTATATACAATGGCCGGCAGACTGCCTAATTTACCACTTCGATCAATGAGTTTTTCAAGGCTAAGCAATGGATCTAATTCCTGTTTATTGTTTTAAAGAAATTTTAGATCATTTACTAAATTAAAGTAAGGGTTATAGACAAACACAAACGCATCAAAGCTAGTTCGCTTTTATTCCCCAAAGCATCCGGGGCCTCTTGGGCACTTATAAGCCCATACTAAGTCTTGGGCAATGTAACGCCAGTTTGTCCCTGATATTTACCTGCACGGTCACCGTAAGAGGTTTCACATACTTCGTCAGACTCAAAAAATAGCATTTGAGCTACACCCTCATTAGCATAAATTTTAGCAGGCAGTGGAGTTGTGTTTGAAAACTCCAGCGTGACGTGCCCTTCCCATTCCGGCTCAAGCGGTGTGACATTTACAATAATACCGCAACGTGCATAGGTTGATTTGCCAAGACAAACAGTCAGAACGCTTCGTGGGATCTTGAAATACTCAACCGTACGAGCCAGAGCAAATGAGTTAGGAGGGATAATACAGACATCAGATGTCACATCTACAAAGCTATTATCATCAAAGTCTTTAGGGTCGACTACAGCTGAATTAATATTAGTAAAAATTTTAAATTCATTCGCACAACGAACATCATATCCGTAACTCGATGTACCATAAGATATCAGTCGATTATCACTGTTATCATAACGCACCTGACCCGCCTCAAAAGGTGAAATCATCGCTTCGTTTTCCGCCATACGACGAATCCACTTATCTGACTTAATACTCATTATTTCCCCAAAACCTTAAAAAGTTGCTCCTGCATTTTTAAGATACCGTACATCCTGTACATAAAAATGCCATCACGAAATTAGTGCCGGCATTCTATCATGAACCACAATTTTTTTTGCTACATAGACACTGGACACTCCGGGAATACTGACCTTCTAAGTTAAATAGATACAAAGCATATCCCCAGAAGCAACTTAAACTTCTTTATTAATCTAAAACCCATTAAAAAAGCCCGCGAATAGCGGGCTTTTTTAATAATAAAACAACAGATATCTATGATTTAGTTGTTCTCGATAACAATATTCGGGAATTTACTGCTGTAATCTTTTGCTTGTGAAGCAAGCTTAGCCGCTGTACGACGCGCTATTTCACGATAGATACTAGCAATAGTGCCATTTTCATCTACAGCAACAGAAGGCTGTCCTTCATCACCACTAGTACGAATAGACATATCAAGAGGTAATGCACCAAGGAAGTCTACATCGTAGTCTTCAGACATACGTTCACCACCGCCCTGACCAAAAATTGGTTCAGCGTGACCACATTCAGAACAAATATGAACACTCATATTTTCGATAATACCCAGCACAGGCACTTCAACTTTCTCAAACATCTTCAGACCTTTTCGTGCATCTAATAATGCGATGTCCTGAGGTGTTGTTACAATAACCGCACCACTTACTGGTACTTTTTGAGCCAATGTAAGCTGAACGTCACCTGTACCGGGTGGTAAATCGATCACCAGGTAATCCAGATCTTTCCACTGTGTATCAACTAATAACTGCTCTAATGCCTGTGTAACCATCGGGCCACGCCAGATCATTGGCGTTTCGTCATCAATCATGAAGCCAATTGACATAGCTTGCATGCCGTGGCCCATCATAGGATCCAGTGTTTTACCATCTGCAGATTCAGGCTTATCAGTGATGCCTAACATGCGAGGAATACTTGGGCCATAAATATCAGCATCTAGAATACCGACATTTGCGCCTTCTTTACTTAACGCCAGTGCCAGGTTAACAGCTGTTGTTGATTTACCAACACCCCCCTTACCAGATGCCACAGCAATAATATTTTTAATACCTTCTAATGGCTTGAGGCTTGATTGCACAGAATGTGAAACGATGTCCTGGCTGATATCAACCTTAACTGAATCGACACCTTCCAGAGCGCCAACAAGCTTGCTTAACTCATCAGTGATTTTCGCGTAATGACCTTTTGCAGGGAAACCCAGCACAATTTTAATGACTACTTCTGTGCCATTTATATCAATACCTTTAACCGCATTTGCTGCTTTTAGATCTTTCTCTAAGTAAGGATCAATATATTTTGCAATTGCTTCTTCAACTTGCTGCTGTGAAACGCTCATGGCATTTACTCCAAAAACTGAATGTGTCGCCCCTAAGGAGTTAACCCGGGTACTATAAAATTAAGATGCGCATTCTACACCAGCTTGAGCGGTAATTAACCCCACCCTTTGTTGGTATAGCAATGAAATCGCGATGTGAAGCCTATTTTGGGGCATTTTTTATTATTTCAAGCACAAACAGCTCCCAACTAAGCCCTGAATGAGCAAAATCAGGATTTTTTAAGGTTTCCTGCTCTCGGTGTACCTGAAGTCCGTCTCTGTAAAATCTCTACTTCGATTGGTAGATCAACATCCTCACCCCGGGCTTTTGCCAATATAGCGGTCTTAATTTGTTCAAAACTACCCTTTGCTAACTTATTCTTAAGTGTAATAACCTTACGCTTATTCCCTTTTGGGTTGTTAAAATGCTGTAATTGCAATTCCCCACTGGCATTTTCAAACACAATACCCGTAAATGTGTCGGGAACCTCTTTAATAGTAAACCCGAGCTTAAAAGTGAGCTTATGCAGCATATTATCAGGCAGATTAAGCAGGTCGTCGGGCTGGGCTTCAATATTTAATAAAACGAACATAATTTTAACTTCCAGAAAACTTTATATATCAATACAGTCACAAGTTTAACAAATGTCACACGCACAAAAACCCGAATAATGTACAATGAATTACTATATACGGGCCTTATGTCTGTATATTTAGTTTTTCAACGACTACAATTAGAGAATATTGGCTAACAATTATATTATAAAATCGTCAACCGGAACTTGATAACGAACATTATGAGCTCAGATTCAGATACGCCTGATACACCCGATGAAATCGTTGATATTAACGATGCTGAAAAAGTTTCCAAAGCTATTAAAAACTTCATTAATGGCGATGGCGATGAGAACGGTGGCGCCTCCACTGCTCAAAGCGGTGCCGGAAAGCAGTTTCATGATCGCAGAGACGTTATAAAAGCCTTAACCAATTTACAGACAGGTTACAAACCCAAGTTTTCACCAAATGAAACCAGCATAAGAACCGATAGCTTTAAGCATGCTCTACTAAACAGTATGGCTAAAATGGGCAATACCAGTATGTCCAAAAGCCTGAATGCGATTGATGGCCGCACAATTGATTTCGTAGAAATGCTATTTGGTGCATTTTTACGTGATGACAATGTATCTGTCGCCATAAAATCACTCTTGCTTGAGTTACAAATTCCATTAATAAAAGTTGCCATGCTAGATGCCCAGTTCTTTCAGAACGACAAACATGCGGCACGCCGAATGCTCGACATGGTCGCCCATTTAGGTATTGGTATTGAAGATGAAGAAAATACATTAATAAAGACGATTCGATTAATTATAGAGCAATTACAAGCCACCTTTGTTCAAAACCTTAGCAGTTTTAATACCGCTCTCACCGCTCTAAATCGCTTAATGAGTATCGAAAAGGACAAAACAGGGAAGCAGGAAGAAGAAACTCATAAAGCCATCTTAAAAGAACATGCTCGCCAAATTGTTTTAAATGAGCTGCAAAAAAACACCTATAAAAAAATCATACAGAAGGAATTAAAACCACTAATTTTAAAACAGTGGGCCGCTTTAATGTTTCAACGTTTCATCAAATACGGCAAAGAAAGCAGCCAATGGAACGAAATCGTCACGCTGTTAAAACATCTTGTATACAGCGTACAACCTATTAAAACATCTGAACAGTGGGTGTTACTCAATAATGACTCAGGTGTATTAATTAGTGATATTGAAGCACAATTAAATACAACCAAATTAAGCCCTGGTGGTATCGATGCATCTATTTCAGCTTTAAAAGAAATACATGCGAACTTAATCGAATCTTCAGAATTCTTTCTTGAAGAACCTGATTACACATTATCTGAAAGAAGCCTTGATGAAATTATAGAAGAATCAATTGAGGACATGCCGGAGGACGAAGGTGAGCCGCCACATATTCAAATATCTCGCTTACCTAACGATGTAAAACAGGGCGTCTGGTTTGAAATTTACAATGGTAATGAGCGCTCCCTACGCAGAGTTAAACTCTCAGTAATCCTGTTTGACGAAGCCAAACTTGTTTTTGTCGATCGACACGGCAATATGGTTATTGAAAAATTTGCAAATGAGTTTGTTGATGAATTGAATCAAGGCAAGTCAAAAATTATTGCTGACCACTCAATTTTCAATCATGCATTAGGACAGATCATTAATTCAATTATTCGATAATTTTCAATGATTGCTTATCTAAAATAATATTTTCTCATAGCCTGCCCATGCTACTAAATCCTACACCTATATTATTAGAAAACCTCTACTGGATAACATTAGTAGCGGTTGTTGTATCTTCAACATCTGCTGTATTAAAAGCGGGTTTCAAAAAATTTGACTTATTTGGTGTCATAATTATCGCAATAGCTACTGGACTAGGGGGTGGTTCCTTGAGGGATATGTTACTAGACAGGAACGTCTTCTGGATTCATGACCAGGTATTTTTTATAGCATCCCTCATCAGCGCTATCGGTATTTTTATATACGCTCGATTAATCAAAATATCACACCGCTTTTTCTTAATACCAGATGCTGCCGGTTTAGCCACATTTGCTATCGCCGGCACACTTGTATCTATGATGATGGGAACACCATGGTTAATTGCCAGCTTTATGGGTGTAATGACAGGCACAATGGGCGGTATTTTTCGTGATATATTATGTAATGAAACGCCTCTTGTTTTTCACAGCCCTCTCTACGCAACGGTATCCTGGTTAGGATCATTATTATTTATTGGTTTAATATATATAAATATAGACGTCACTATTTCAGCGATTACAGCGGGATTATTTATTTTTATAACACGTTTGTTGGCAATTTATTACAACATCAATTTACCCAAGTTTCGTTTCAAGGAATAAAGCTGATCAAAGACCTGTCATGGCAAAAATATACTTTGAAAAACTTGATCACCTCATCAAACAGTTAAACCTTGAGCCGGATATACAACAAAAAACAGAAGTAAAACACTTTTTTAGCGGTGCCGCATTATATATAGACGGTAAAATATGTGCCTCATGGTCACCTACAGGTTTGGCTTTTAAATTAGCTATAGAGGATGTTGAAAAGTTAATTAACAACAGGAAAGCCATACCACTAAAATATTTTCCAAAAGGGCATATCAAAAAAGACTACGCCGTTTTTGAATTACCTGAAGAGAAAAAACCTGAATACTGGAAAAAGTATTTTATGGAGGCATTTAAGCATGCCTGAGAATTCTCTTATGATTTATCTGGTGGATAGATGTCCCACTCAACCAGAAAATCAGGGTTGCTGATAACTGTTTCTGACTCTGCCAGTTTATAGTCACCGGGTTTAGCTGGAAGGTAGTGATCTAAATCTGGCGGAATACTAAATTCTTCATCTGTATCACCTCGAAGAATCACCAGACCATCTTCATTGTTAATTTTTACAATGGGGCCGAAAAATTGCTCAAAAGCCTCCAGATCACCAAAGTCATTCATGCAGGTAAGACTAACCAGCACGGTTTTACCTATCATTTTTTCTGCTTGTTTTGGGTCGAATACACAACCTGCAAATGTTTTTTCACTCATATTTACGCTTCATTTCAAATTAACTACACTATACGCCATCTAAAGCCAGACTTAACTATCTCTCAAGTACTGTAATGGCACTTTCTAAGGCCAGTCTTAGCTCCTTAGCCTGATCAATTGTCATCGCATAATAACGACTGATTTCAGCATCTTCAGCTGATTGTCCCGGGCTAGATATAAAGTGTGGACGAAAAACTACAAGCTTGTGATCCTCTATCGGACCAACATCCCAGTTAGCAATTGGGTAAATATTTTCATTATCCTGTTCAGACATTATTATTCTCTACATTTAAATCATTATATACATTCTACATTATAGGGCTTGTTTTCTGTCTATGTTAATATCTCCAATCGATTAAAAAGACAGATATTGACCTATGAAATACACCGGCAACATTCAAAAGATGCAAACCAGACTAAACGATACAGTGCAATATCACCTGCCAATAGGTGACGAGCTGGTAGATATGAATGTTTTGCTAGGTTCAGAAATAAACCTTACATATCAAGGTGAAATAAACTGTATCGCCTGTGACCGTAAAACTAAAAAGAGCTTCAGTCAGGGTTTTTGCTACCCCTGCTTTCAGTCACTGGCCCAGTGCGATATGTGTATTATGAAACCTGAAAAATGTCATTATGCTGAAGGCACCTGTCGAGAGCCCGAGTGGGGTGAACAGTTTTGTTTTCAGGACCATTATGTCTATCTTGCTAACTCTTCAGGACTTAAAGTTGGCATCACCCGCGGCACTCAAATTCCAACTCGCTGGATGGATCAGGGTGCTACTCAGGCCATTCCTATTTTTAAAGTTAAAAACCGTTTAACCTCGGGATTGGTAGAGGTGATTTTTAAGAACCATGTCGCGGACAAAACCAGCTGGCAAAAAATGCTAAAAGGCGAAGCCGATAAACTAGATATGCAAGCGCGACGCGATGAGCTCTTTGCATTAAGTAAAAGCGCACTAGATGATTTAACTGACAGCCTGGACTCTGATGCAATTACATTTCTAGATAACGAGTCGGTTATTGATATTAATTTTCCCGTAGAGACATATCCTGAGAAGGTTAAATCATTTAACTTTGATAAAACACCTGAGGTTAGCGGTGTATTAAATGGTATTAAAGGACAGTATTTAATTCTTGATAATGGCGTGTTGAATATGCGTAAATTTGGCGGATACAAATTAACACTCGAAACCTGATTGAGTGTTTTTACCGGTAGTGAAACTTGCTCAGTTTAATTTTCTCAATATCTGCGTCATGTTAAGGATCATATCCCTCGGGGAAAGACCGCCGTTTTTTGGCGCTCTGTCCCCTGATTGATACCACCGAGAGTTGTGCAGAGTCGGTCATCGCACTGCCAATCAGATTGGAATTACCACATGGGACACAGGGCGCTAAAAAGCAGCGGACTGTCCCTGGTGGAGATGTTCTCTGGCAGGGCACACAAAACATCTAGCAAATAAAACGGTTACTTTCTCTTTTGACTTTTAACTGCCCAGCATTACTTAGAAGCGGAATGAACTTCGCCCGACTCGCGCTCACCCATTTCAAAACCATGATGATAGGCTTTATGCCACTCCATGACCTGGTCTTTCTTATGCATGGCTCCATCATCTAATGCCAGATGACTGAGCTTTTCTGCAAAACCATTTTTATTAAAATAAGCGACAACGCCATTGGCATAGCCTCTGTTGTACCAAAGCTGGGCATCGGAGGGGTTGTCCAGGTAATCACCTGTCTCAGCGTATAACTTCTCAACCAGACCTACTAATTTATCTATTACAGTCATCATATTTAACTCAACAATTCATCCAGTGAAGAGCCTTCAGCATCTTCACCCATTTCAACTATTAATGTTTGCTCTAAAGGCAGGCTATTCGATTGAATATGCGGCAATATCTGCTCAGTCAGCTCTATCACCATCATCAGCCCTCTCTGGCCACCCACATCCGTTGTTGATTTAGCCTGTTCCAGCATAGACTCAATATAAGCACGCAGGGCTTCCAGTCGCTGATCCACAGTCATTAACTGAAAATCAGCCGTAAAGCTCAGGTGTAACTCACGCAGCTCAGGCTTCGGGTCATGCACAGAAATATTAAAAGGCGCGGGGGGATGCATAGACGCACTCATGAATATCCACTCTTAATCTCAGGGGTCGGCAATTATATATGAAAAACACGGCTAAAAATGCTATTTTACGCGCCTGAGATTTAATCTAACTATGAGCACACATGAGCACACATGAGCACACAACGTAAAATTCTTATCACTAGCGCACTGCCCTATGCCAATGGCCCAATTCATCTTGGCCATCTGGTTGAATATATACAAACCGATATCTGGGCACGCTTTCAGAAAATGCGCGGCCATGAGTGCCATTATGTCTGTGCTGACGATGCACACGGCACCCCCATTATGTTACGTGCCCGTCAGGATGGCATTACACCGGAGCAGTTAATAGCGGATGTCAGCCGTGATCATCAGGCTGATTTTTCCGATTTTCTAATTGGCTTTGATAATTACCACAGTACTCATTCAGATGAGAATAAAGAACTATCTCAGGGCATTTATAGAACACTGCGTGACGATGGACATATTACTACCCGCACCATTTCACAGGCTTATGATCCTGAAGCCAATATGTTCCTGCCTGATCGTTTTATCAAAGGCACCTGTCCCAAATGTGGTGCTGAAGATCAATACGGTGATAACTGTGAAGTATGTGGAGCCACCTACGACACTACCGATTTGAAGAAACCTTACTCGGTTGTTTCGGGTGCGACGCCCATCAAAAAAGACACAGAGCACTTCTTCTTTAAGCTGGGTGATTTCGAAGCTATGCTTAAAGAGTGGACAACCGCAGGTCATGTGCAATCTGAAATTGCCAACAAACTAAATGAATGGTTTGAGTCAGGCCTGAAAGACTGGGACATTACCCGTGACGCACCTTACTGGGGTTTTGAAATTCCAGACTCTAACGATAAGTTTTTCTACGTCTGGTTAGATGCGCCCATTGGTTATATGGCCAGTTTTAAGAATTTATGTGATAAAACAGATTTAGACTTTGATGAATTCTGGAAATCAGAAGACAAAACTGAGTTATACCATTTCATCGGTAAAGATATTGCCTACTTCCATACTTTATTCTGGCCCGCCGTTTTAAAAGGCTCAGGCTATCGCACACCGACTAAAGTTTTCTGTCACGGTTTTTTAACTGTTGATGGTGCAAAAATGTCAAAGTCTCGCGGTACCTTTATCAAGGCCCGTACTTATCTGGACAATTTAAAACCTGAATATTTACGTTATTACTATGCAGCTAAATTATCATCAGGTGTTGATGACATTGATTTAAATTTAGAAGATTTTCAACAACGTGTTAATACCGACCTTGTTGGTAAGTTTGTAAATATCGCCTCTCGCGTTGCCAGCTTCATTAAAAAGAATAATGACGGCATGTTATCAAGCTCTTTACCTGCACCTGAATTACATCAACAAATGATTGATGCGGGTGACTCCATTGCCCAGCATTTTGAAGATAGAAAATATTCTCAGGCTACCCGTGAAATAATGGCTTTAGCGGATAAAGCCAATGAATACATAGCTGATGAAGAACCCTGGGCTAAAAATAAACAGGAAGGTATGGAGCAGCAGGTACATGATATCTGCACCCAGGGAATTAACATGTTCCGTATTCTATGCATTTACCTGAAACCCATGCTGCCTGATGTTGTTAAGCAGGCCGAAGCATTTTTAAATACTACAGAGTTAAGCTGGAGTGATTTAGACAAACCTCTACTTAATCACAGCATTAATAAATTCAAACCTTTAATGCAACGGGTTGAAAAAGACGCCATAGATAATATTATTAATGCATCTAAAGAAGATATTAAAGCGGCTGCTCAAAAGGCGCCTGCAAAAAAAGCAAGCAAGGATAAAAGCGTGTCTAATACTCCTGTAAACGATGAAATAGTCCCGGAAATAGCCCCCGAAATAGAATTCGATGATTTTGCTAAAATTGATTTACGTATTGCAAGAATTGTAAAAGCTGAACATGTTGAGAAAGCAGATAAACTTTTACAGTTAACGCTGGATATTGGTGATGAAACACGTAATGTATTTGCCGGAATTAAATCTGCTTATGCTCCTGAAGACCTGGAAGGCAAACTCACAGTCATGGTCGCTAATTTAAAACCACGTAAAATGCGTTTTGGCATGTCAGAAGGTATGGTTTTAGCCGCAGGGCCTGGTGGTAAGGATTTATGGATATTAAACCCTGATGATGGCGCTCAGCCAGGTATGAAAGTTAAGTAATTTTACATTTTGTCATTTCTGCGTAAGCTGATTTTAAATGCCTGATTAGTTAATCAATGTCTCTGTATTCCTGCCTTCGCAGGAATACAGAGACATCATTAATTTACTTCTTTTTTAATTAACTTTTCAGTAGGCCAGTAACTCTCAATTATTCTAAGCGCTGTTGTAATATAAATAACAGCTAATGTGATCATTACAATACGAATAATTAATAATTCAGAAAAATTAGCCCCTTCTCCCATACTGCCATTTATTAAAATAAATAGTGCAATCAAAGCCGAACCATAATACTTGGAATTTTCATGGCCTGAAAAAATATTTCTACCAAATACCAGTGACGTCAAAAATATTAATGCCACATAAAAATAAAATTCTGGCACTGCCACAATTAACCAGTAAAAAACCCAGGCATAAACACCGCCTAGCACTGTTGATATTAATGACTTCACACCAGCTTCTTTCCCCTCACTAAGCTCAGGCTTTAGTATAAATAGCGCAGAAAAGATCATCACTAATAAGTAGTCAACTAAATTAAATATAAAAAACAAGCTAGCCAAAGGCATAATAACTAGCGTACTTTTAAGTGCTGTTTGTGCTGCTACTTTTGAATACACACTCTGAAAAGCGGGCTCTTTATGAAATACCGTAGAGTGAGGGTCAGGTATTAAATAATGAGCAATCCACACCATAACAATAGTAATCCAGGCGGTGCCTATAAACCCTAAAGAAATAATTACTGATAAACCTTCATTAGTATTTCCCAGCATAGATAAAAGTAAAACACCCATAAAGCTCAGCAGGGTAAACCAGAGAGAGCCGCCTCGATTCAAGTAGTAATATAAGTGGTACATTACTAAAGCCAGCATAATTAAAAATATTGAGGGAAACCTGAGAAAAAATAATGCGAAAACAAGACCTAAAGAAAATGCCAGTAAGGTCTGTTTCATATTTCTAAAGCCCATAACAAGGCTCATCACAGGCAAGGGTAAAGATAATAAAAATGAAACCAGCACAGGCAAGAGAAAAGCCAATGGCCAGTTAACGGCATAAGCCAGTGTCGCAGATATTGTTACACCCACTGCGAATCTAATCACCCGCACCTGTGTCTGGTCCTGCATTAAAGCAAACCACCAGGCTTTCAGATCATTTATTTTTATCGCATTAATAGACATATGAGAACAGGCTCAAGATACGTATCCATATCCAGCCCATTGGATTTATAACCCAGTTATTTCCGGTATAAACAATTACATCTGCCTGACCACCTAAACGACGCAAACCCCTGGCACTATCATCATCAAAAGTAATTACAACAGGGAAACGCTGAGCCTCTCTTAACCAGCCACTTTTTCCCTGCACTGACGCCAAACCGCCAACACTACCTGTTTTTCCACTGTCTACAGCAAATCCAACGCTGCTTACGGTACCACTAAATACTTTACCTGGCGCCACATCGAGTAAAATCTCAACTGAATCGCCCTGTTTCATATTAGATAAATTATTTTCACGAAAATTAGCCTGTATCCAGATATTATCAAATTCGATAAAGGTCATAACAGGTGCACCCTTATTTGCATAATGCCCTACATCAATAACCAGATTAGTAATACCACCAAATGAAGGTGCCAGGATTTGCGTTCTTTCTAAATCCAGTTGTGCATTTTTTAAATCGGCCAATGCAGATCGAATTCTCGGGTTTTCAATACCTTTTTTACCTAAGGCCTGCTTTTCTTTTTCTAAATTTGCGACTGCGCTATCTAACTGAGCTTTAGCATTTTTAACTGCTGCACGTGCTTTATCACCATCTGATTGTGAAAACACCCGTTGTTTTTCTAATTCAAACACTCGAACACTTTGTGTTTTAACATGATCAAGGTTCGTTTCTGCTTCAACCAGTTTAGCCTGTGCAGTTGATACTAATGCGGTTCGCGCTCCTGTTTCCTGTCCCGCCAACTCCAGTGCAGTTTCAGCTCTTTCTACCGCTAACTCATAATCGCTTGAATCTATGCTTAATAACAGATCACCAGGTTGCACTATTTGGTCTTTTTTAATATTGATATCAACAATTTTTCCCGAGACCTCCGGTACCACAGGAATAATAAACGCCTGAACCCTGGCTTGATCCGTCCAGGGTGCAACTCTGTCGGCCGCGATATACCAGATAAATAGCCCCATTACCACGTAGAGCATATATCGGGTGACTTTTCTGACTGGATCCTGTTTATCAGCTTCTTCGATAGCTGGTGTATCTTTTTTTTCTTCTGACATTTTTCAAAACCTTAATATCTATTTTTTCATCAACCGGTAATAACGAAAGAATTAGCTGTTGTGTAATCTAATTCAAGACTCTTCAACCACAATCTTGCCATCATTTAGCCAGGCCATAAATAATTCATAACCTAAAGCCAGAACTATTGCGCCAACAAATAAACCTATAATTCCTGACAACATCATGCCGCCAATCGCGCCGAGTAATATCACCAGCATAGGTGTGTCCATTCCACGACCAAGGAATAAAGGTTTTAAGAAACCATCACTGGCACTAATTAACAAACAGTAAACAAGAAATATAACCGCAGGCGTGCTTTCTGCTACCGAGAAAACATAAGCAGATACAAAACCCAATACCAAAATCGGTGGCAACTGAGCGATCGCCGCAACCAGTACAAAGAATGTCCATAATCCCCAACCGGGAACATCCATCACAATCATACCCAGAGCAGATAAAACCGCCTGTATCATTGCTACACCTAAAACGCCCTGCGCTACACTACGAATCGTTAGTTTGGATAAATCAGCATAAGCTTTACCCTGCTCGTCCGTGGTAAGACGTGAGAATATTTTAATGGTTACTTCATATGCACCACTTGTATTTGCGAGAAATATTCCTGAAATAATTATAGATAATACAAATTGCAGTACGCCACCACCAACACCTGCGGCGATTGCCACTAAAGTTTCACCTACTTTCTTTAACTGTGGCTCATAAGTTTTCATGGTCTTTTCAAGGTCTTGAGAAGCCAACGACCAGGCGTTATAAACCTTTTCACCAATTAATGGCCATTCTTTAACGCTTTCATTGGCCGGGGGTATTTCTAATGCACCCTGCGTATATTTCTCAGTAATCGAAGCAGAAGTATCTATTATAGAATTAGAAATCATAACGCTTGGCGTAATTAATATAGCCAGAGCTATTACGGTGTAAATAATTGAAGCCAGTTTATTTTTACCACCCAAAGCTGATTTTAATTTGATAAATAATGGATAGATAGCAACCGCAATAATCAAACCCCAGACTACAGGCACAATGAACGGTTTTACTATATCAAAACACCATATTGCCAGCATAAACAGCAATCCTAATCGGATAGCCGCTTCTATTGCATTACTAGTAAATTCATTTGATTTCATTTTATTTCCTTAGTTATTATTCATGCTAACTATAATATTTAAGCCCATTAAAAGGGCTATTTAGGGGAAGAGTTAATCTTTATCTACCTGAATAGCCGATGTTCTAATTCCAATCAGACTAGCCACCAATATCGCCATATAAAATACACCTACAATCGCTTCCATATACACAAGAAAACGCGCCAGTGGCACAATCGGACTAATATCTCCATAACCAAGCGTGGTTAGTGTAACAAAACTATAATAAGCAACATCTGCGAAATTATCGTACCAGACAGCTTGCTCTAAGCCATTAAATGAATCGGGTATTGCCTGCGCAATAAAAAGATAAAGCAGAGTCCAGATCAGGCCCATTAATAAATAAATACAGATAGCACCGACAATTTTATTGCCATCAATTGGCCCGGTAAACAATACCTGTCTTGCAGCTAACCAGGTTGCCCAGCTATAAAACCCTGTCAAAATCAGCAGGTGCAAATAACTCATACCAGCCACATCAAGCAATATGCCCAGCATAACAACCACCAATACTAAAACTGTAAAGCCAATTCCAGTATGAAACCACCGCCTAGAAGATCTGAAACCAGCAATACCTGTTGCTAAGGTTATTACGGTAACCGCCTGAAAAACATGTTGCCCAAGATTACTGGGGAATTGATCGACTAGCGCCCCTACAAGAAGCAGAAACACCAGCGATATGACTAAATAAAGAAAATTATTCTTTTCTGAAACGGGTTTCATATGATTATTCACTAATCTATTTTTATGGATTGTACATTAAATAAATAGATGATTCTCTATTAGAGACGCTTTGATCGAGATATGTACTATATAAATATTAAAGCCAAACAAAGAAGTTCATACCAATCTATAAACACCTGATTGAACTATCATCTATTTTTTTATTAAACAATCAATTCTTATAACGATTCAAATCAGATAGACCCGCATAAAGACTTAAATATATCTGATATTGCTACAAGTTTAGGTTATTCGGAAGTTGCACACTTTTCACGTGCATTTCATAAGTGGAGCGGCGTTTCTCCAAGCAAGTTTAGAAAACAATTATAACTATTTATTGTTTTTACAGATACAGGCTTATACCGCTAACATTATATAGCTTTAATGCGGCACCCCTGATCAATTCCACTATTACTTACACCTCTATAAAGCCATGACTTAAAAGCCGTGCTACTATAAAATAGATGTAATGCATAAATGACTATAAGAATATGAGCATGTTTAATCAATTTCAAATTATATTTTTAATTACCTGCCTTTTATTACCTGGCGTTTCTAATTCAATTGAGTCTGAACCACTCACGGTCAAAGAGCTCGCAGAAAAGAACCAGGCTAAAGAAGAGGTTATAAAGGCACTCGAAGAAGAGCCTGAATCAGGTCCTTACGATGAACATAATCGATCTACGCCACGTGCCAGTATTCTTGGCCTCGCTGATGCCATTAAGAAAAAAGACTACACACTCGCTACAAACTATCTTGATTTAAGAAATCTGCCTTTTTCTAATGACAAGAAGGATAATTTCGATGCATTAACCTTAGTTAAACAACTTTCAATTGTTGCCAGCCGGTCCATGGCGATTGATATCGAAAATTTAAGTGATAACCCTATGGGGCATAAAAACGACGGTCTTCCCAGTTATCGTGACCGTATCACAACCATGAATACTGATAATGGCCCTGTGGATATTTTAATACAGCGAGTACCACGCAAAGATGGCGTATTTATCTGGAAGATATCTAATGCAACGGTTGCGCTTATTCCTCAATTAAATAGTGAATTTGGCTATGGTGTTATCGGCGAATCTTTATCTCGTTTTCTTCCGAGTTATGTGATTTCTGGTTTTGAAATCTGGCAAATAGTTTTGTTAGTAATATTAGCGGCAATTGGTTTTAGCATTGCTTACGTTATTACTTTTCTTCTTGTAGCATTTTTACAGAAACATCAAAACTATAATAAGCAACGTTTACAGAAATTCATTGTTGGCCCGGTGCGACTTTTAATTCTAGTTATATTTATGCGAGCCACTTTTGAGTTGATTGCTCCAACGTTAGTTATGAAGGCCATATTTGAAACAAAAACCATATTAATTCTTTCTATTTTATGGGTCATGCTGGGTGTTATTGATTTTGTTATTTATCGCCTTGCCGATCGAATGAAACGCCACGGTCAGGATGATGGTGTCGTTTTATTAAAACCCGCATCAACTACCCTTAAATTAATGATTGCTTTAACGGCTCTAATTTCATGGATAGATAACCTCGGCTTTGAAGTTACCGCTCTAATAGCTGGTTTAGGTGTAGGTGGTATTGCTGTTGCTCTTGCTGCACAGAAATCACTGGAAGATCTTATAGGCGCTATAATAATTTATGTTTCTCGCCCCGTTAGAGTCGGTGACTTTTGTAAGTTTGGGAATACTGTAGGCACGGTCGAAGAGATTGGATTACGCGCTACACAAATACGCACATTAGCTCGTAGTGTTGTACATATTCCAAATTCCAAATTTGCTTCAAGTGAAATTGAAAATTTAACTCAACGTAACAAAATTCTCTATCGCACTCGATTGAATCTCTCTTATAACACGACAGCTGAGCAGGTCAGACAGGTTCTTAATAATTTACGACAACTTATAGAAAAGCAGGACTACATCGACAATGAAAACTCAAGGGTTCGCTTTATTGAGTTTGGTGATTACGCACAGGAGCTTGAGTTATATGTTTACATTAAAACCACAGAGTTTTCTAAATACCTGGAATATCGAGAAGATATAAATTTAAGAATTAGTGATATTGTTGAATCTGCAAATTCAAAACTAGTGATTCAGACTAAAGCGATTGAGCTAAATCAGCCCATTAACAATTGATAATAGACAATAGGCAATAGGCAATAGGCAATAGGCAATAGGCAATAGGCAATAGGCAATAGGCAATGTTAAAAAATATTAATTAAAATATTTTTTAACATTGCCCTGCTTTATATTTAATTACATTTATATCCGAACAGGCACTACATCCACTAGCGTAAGTTTTAAAGCCATTATTTTTAAGACTCGCACAGACGGGAACATATTCCATTGTACATATCCGAGGCCGTGGCTCTATACAAACTTTATATGCCAGCTCATCATCGGTCTGATTCGATGATAAACGATAAGACTTCAACTCATTTAAAAGCCAGGCCTGTGTGTGAACTGGTTTTTCATTAGGGCAACTTACTATATAAGCCTTTCCACTCATCGTACTTTTTGAAGCTGAATATTCAATAAAATCTTCTGTGGTTTTTATATCATCTCTAAAATGATCATATTTATTTTCTATATGTTTTACAGCTTTTTCACCTTTATGCTCTGAACCATTGCGATTTATAGTGCATTCACTGGTTTTGACATGATTTAGCAAGTGAGTCACTTCTTTTATTTGAAATTTTGGAACATCTGCTTGCGCTACGTTACTTATTAAAACACTCAATAATATGATATTTTTTTTCATATTCATTAAACCTTATTTACATTTTCTATAATACATAACTTGCATTACGGCAGACAGTTTCATGTATAAATATTATCAATAACTATAATTGCGATTCTATTGGCATAATGGAGAATAATCCCTGACCAAAACGTCTCCAAAAACCAGTTTCAGGCTCTGTATCATAAATTATTTCTTTCCCATTCTTCGTTTCAAGCCAGTAAATATCACCTTTCTCTATCTGAATGTCACCTACCTCAATATCCTGCTGTGCAATTTTAACTTTATATGATGATTCGTAAATTGATTTTTCAAATACTGATTTGGCTATTAAGATCGACATTTCTGGCACATCATAGACAACCCCTACTTCTGAATTTATATTAGCCGAGCGTTGATCAAAATTAAATGAGCCTATAAACGTCTGCTCTCGATCGAATATATATGTCTTCGCGTGTAAACCACTTTTAGCTTTTTCTCCGCGCCTTAATGATTTACTTACTTTTGTTTTAAGGTCAGTTTTTAACTCATACAATTCCACACCACCTTCTAACATATCATATCGCCTTCGTGAATAACCAGACTGTGCCATCAAACCATCAGTGGAGGACAGTGAATTGGTTACCACCCTCACCTTAACTCCCTTTTTAACAAGAGCTGATAAATATTTAACGCCTTGTTCTCCAGGCACGAAGTAAGGAGAAATTATTTCAAATGTTTTATCTATATTATCAACATAGGGTTTTACAAGATTCTTTAAAAAATCAACTTCATCCTCATTTTTTCCTAAGGCTTTATCTGGGTCATCATAAACAACTAATACCTCACCCTTAAACACTTGTTTACTTTGATCTTTTGAAATACTTCTGCGTTGAATACTCTTAAACATTTCTGAGTCCTGAATATCCAGATGATACCTGGAGTCCTTTTGAGAAGACGAGTACGCATTCAGCTCTTCTCTTATTAAATCAAGATTATCTTGGGTCGCAGAATTATGATCAAAAGCCGTCACGGGGTAGACAACTTTACTATTCCAGTAATCATCAAACTGTTTTGCAACATCTTTAACAATTGGCCCAACGGCAAGCACATCTATATCTCTGAAATTACTGTCTTCATGAGCTGAAAAATATTCATTACCAATATTTCTTCCCCCTATAATAGTGTGCTGATTATCCACAGTGAAAGATTTATTGTGCATACGACGATTAATGCGCGCTGGACTTAACATATAATCTGAATATCGAAACCCTCTAGAGGCAAAAGGATTAAATAAACGCACTTCAATATTTTTATGTTGGTCCAGTGCATATAGTATTTTTTCTGTTGTTTCATCAACAGGCATGTCATCCAGCATAATGCGCACTCTTACGCCACGATCAGCCGCGTTTATCAATCCGGTAAACAACAATTTCCCAATCAGATCTGAGTGCCAGATATAGTACTGCACATCTATTGTTTTTTCTGCTAGATACAGTAATGCTACGCGTGCAACAAAAGCATCAACGCCATCGTTAACCAAATACATGCTCGAATCTTTTGTATTATCACCCAACTCCTCTTTTGCCTTTTTTCCTAATAGTGTGTCGTCAGTATCCGTTAAGGCATAACTCGGTGGGGCTTCGAAATTCGTAGGCAGCTGAGCACAGGCTGATAATAGAATTATCATACTGATAAGAGAAAATTTTATTACTATTTTTACCATCCTGGTTTTCTTCTTTTTTGATAGTTTGGTTACACTATATATTTGCACACTTTTAGCTATGCAATCAAATATGAATTGAATTAGTCATATCATAGAACATGACATGATTTTATTGTGTGAGTAATTTCAAACAGGGGAATATAGGTGTTTGATTGTTTTTACAGGATAGTTTATTTTGTTTAGATAGCTGCCGACTATTACACCAGGCACTCAATGATGGTGCTTAGGCACATTCGGTCTTGAGCTCTTTTTTTTGAGAACGAGCTAGAGTTGCTTCGTCAGGTTTTTTACTGCGTATAAACCATTCATGGTGCAGATGCCGGCCCCGCATCCCTGCGGGTCGTTGATCAAGCTGCGAATGTGCTTAGGCACATTCGGTCTTGATCAACCCTTTTTCATTAGGTCGAAGAATTCGTTGTTGGTTTTTGTGCTGGTTAAACGTTCTAACATAAATTCAATAGCGGATGTTTCGTTCATAGGGTGCAACACTTTACGTAATACCCACATCATTTGCAGCTCTTCTGGGTCCGTTAGTTTTTCTTCACGACGTGTGCCTGAACGATTGATATTAATACCCGGGTAAATACGTTTCTCTGTAATCTTACGATCAAGATGTATTTCAGAGTTACCGGTTCCTTTAAATTCTTCGTAGATCACTTCATCCATCTTAGAACCCGTATCAACTAATGCGGTTGCCATGATAGTAATGCTGCCACCTTCTTCGATATTACGCGCAGCACCAAAGAAACGCTTTGGACGATGTAATGCATGAGCATCTACACCACCGGTTAATACTTTACCTGATGAAGGAATAACCGTGTTGTACGCACGGGCTAAACGTGTGATTGAGTCAAGCAAGATAACAACATCTTTTTTATGCTCAGCTAAACGTTTGGCTTTTTCAATTACCATCTCAGCTACCTGAACGTGACGACTAGCAGGTTCATCAAACGTAGACGACACAACCTCACCACGCACCATGCGTTGCATTTCAGTTACTTCTTCTGGGCGCTCATCTATTAATAAAACAATGAGGTAACATTCTGGGTGATTCGCGGCAATTGATTGAGCAAGGTTGCTCATCAACATAGTTTTACCGGCTTTAGGTGGCGAGACAATCAAGCCACGCTGACCTTTACCAATCGGTGACACAAGATCAATAATACGTCCGGTAATATCTTCAGAACTACCATTACCACGCTCAAGTGATAACCGCTCTTCTGGATGTAATGGCGTCAGGTTTTCAAACGCAACTTTATTTTTTGCCTGCTCTGGTGGATCAAAGTTAATTGTATCCACTTTCAACATAGCAAAGTAACGTTCGCTGTCCTTTGGAGGCCTAATCTTACCCGCTAAGGTATCACCTGTTCTTAAACCAAAACGTCTGATCTGACTGGGTGACACATAAATATCATCAGGGCCAGCCAGGTATGAACCTTCTGCTGATCTTAAAAAACCGAAACCGTCCTGTAATATTTCCAGAACGCCGTCTCCAAATATATCCTCACCACTTTTTGCGTGAGCTTTTAATATTGCAAATATAATGTCCTGTTTTTTTGCTCTGGCTAAATTTTCCAGTTTCATGGATTGAGCAATTTCAACTAGGTCGGCGGGTGCTTTTTTCTTTAATTCAGATAGATTCATAGTAGGAAAGTTTTTTTGAAAGGTTGGGATTAGACGGAATATGCCTTAACAAATATTAAATTATTAAAATGTATTTTTTAGTATTATTACTTAGGCTTTATATTAATTGGTTTTTATTCAGACTGGCTTAAATTATCAAGGTCTGATTTTAGATCGCATTTAGGTCGGCTAAGAGTTTGCCGGCTACGATTTACTTACAAAGCGAACTCTAACACACAAATTTCAGAACGTCTACTTTTAGTACACGTTCTGAAATAGTTGTCAGTTCAGAGCATGCAACTTATATATTACTGTCAAGAAACGCTGTTAACTGAGATTTTGATAAAGCACCGACTTTAGTGGCTTCAACTTCACCGTTTTTAAACAGCATTAATGTAGGAATACCGCGAATTCCAAACTTAGGTGGTGTACCCGGATTTTCATCTATGTTTAGCTTGGTGATTTTCACCTTGCCGTCATAAGAGCCTGCAATCTCTTCAAGGATAGGCGCAATCATTTTGCATGGACCACACCATTCAGCCCAGTAATCTACTAATACGGGCACATCAGAATTTAATACATCACTTTCAAAACTGTCATCAGATACATGAACGATCTCACTCACAGTGGTTAACCTCCGGGTTGGGATTTTCCCATGTTCTATAGCGTGTTTGAATAATTCTCATACAAATTAACGCTATTTATAATGGGTAGTTTGTTATTTGTTTTCGATAGAAGCCATATTAGCTAATTTTACAGATTTGTACAGTCCGGCTGCATACTATATGCTTGACGCTATGAGCACACACCTAACTGACCAAAGATTTGACCAATATAAATTACCTGACTCCCTTCTGCAAGGTTTGAATCAGGCCGGATTTCAACAATGCACTCCCATTCAGGCTGAAAGCCTTGCCATCTCCCTCGCAGGGCAAGATGTGGCGGGTGAGGCGCAAACAGGCACGGGGAAAACTATTGCTTTTCTGGCAGCCGTTTACAATAAATTGTTAACGGAACCTGCCCCTGAGCATAGAAAGCCCAACCAGCCTCGTGCATTAATACTCGCACCCACACGTGAACTGGCAATACAAATCCATAAAGATGCGGAACTCATCGGTAAAAACACGGGACTAAAGCTGGCATTAATATACGGCGGCACCGGTTATGAGCAGCAACAAAAGTCTATTACTGATGGAGTAGATATACTTATAGGTACACCCGGGCGACTAATCGACTTCTTTAAACAACATATTTATAACCTGAAAATGGTGCAATCACTGGTTTTAGACGAAGCTGATCGCATGTTTGATTTAGGCTTTATAAATGACATTCGTTATTTAATTCGCCGCTGCCCCGAGCCCCAGCACCGTCTAAGCATGCTTTTTTCTGCCACATTGTCATTTCGAGTACAGGAACTTGCTTATGAGCAGATGAATGCACCAAAACACATTAAGATAAAATCCGTTAATCGCACAGCGGATAAAATTGAAGAGCGGATTTATTACCCTGCTAACGATGAAAAAATTCCACTTTTAGTTGGCTTAATACAAAAAGAAAACCCAACTCGCAGTATTGTTTTTGTTAATACCAAACGCGTAGCCGATAATATTAATGCCTGGTTGACGGGTAACGATATGCCTCCGGCTATTCTCTCAGGCGATGTTCCCCAGAAAAAACGTCAAAGTTTACTCAAAAAGTTTCAGGATGGTGAAAGCACTATTCTAGTTGCAACGGATGTCGCTGCTCGTGGTTTACATATTCCAGAAGTAAGCCATGTATTTAATTTTGACCTGCCACAACAAGCTGAAGATTATGTGCACCGTATTGGACGAACAGCCCGAGCAGGTGCTTCTGGCACGGCAATTAGTTTTGCCTGTGAAGATTATGCGCACTATTTACCTGAGATTGAAGAATACATAAAACACTCAATACCGAGTGATAGCGTATCCAGCGAATTACTGGTTGAACTTAAACCTAAAGCCAAAGTTGAGCGCTATGGCGGTCAGAATAAAAAACATGGCCACAGACCAGGTAGTCGTTCGGGTAACCGAAACCAACAAGGCTCCAGGCACCACAATAGAAACCATAGCAGTCATAAGTCTCATAATTCACACCAGTCCAAAAAGGCCACATCAGATAATTGAGCTATTTTCACTACACACTATCTGGCTAATGTGACAAGCAAATCACCTTAGCCTTCTCTAAACCATCTCTACTATGCTAATTGACACACTTCTCTATCTTCTACTTGGTGCTTTTGCTGGATTACTCGCTGGTTTGTTAGGCGTTGGTGGGGGTTTGATAATTGTTCCCATACTGGCAGCTATATTTATTTATGACGGCCTGCCCTATGAAATTATTATGCATCTGGCACTTGGCACTTCATTAGCAAGCATCCTGTTTACATCTCTCTCTTCCGTTTATAGTCACCACAAACATCAGGCCGTTAACTGGAGTCGTGTTTACAAATTAAGCCCGGGAGTTTTACTTGGTGCCTGGCTAGGTGGCGTATTCGCCAGCACTTTAAGCACCGATATTTTAAAACCTGTATTCGCTATTTTTGAGCTACTGGTCGCCGTTTATTTGCTCTGGGGTAAAAAAACACAGGCACATCAGGGCACACCTGCAATACTAAATTTCACAATTAGTGGCGGGATTATTGGTTATATTTCATCGATTGTAGGTATAGGTGGTGGCACTATGACTGTGCCCTGGTTAATGTGGCATGGCAGTAGCATTCACAAGGCCATAGCTACTTCAGCTGCTATTGGTTTTCCTATCGCTGCTGCTGGAGCCGCTAGTTATTTTTATGCAGGCTGGGGACACAACTTACTACCTCAATACAGCGCAGGCTATATATATCTGCCTGCGTTATTCAGCATAATTCTCAGCAGTGTGGTATTTGCGCCATTGGGAGCCAATCTGGCTCATAAGCTTGATGTGAAAAAGTTGAAAAGGATTTTTGCTTTACTGCTCACTGGTTTAGCGGTTTATTTATTTTTGAGTTAATACGCTAGCTCAAAGATAATTACACATGGTGAGTTTAAATTACCCGTGGTCAGTTTAATTTACTCGGGGAAAGGTCTTGCTTTTTAAGCCCTGTCCCCTGTTGTGATGCCATCAAGAGTTTTACGGAGTCGGTTCACTACACTATCAGCTCATAGTGGTACGGATTAAGGGGACAGGGCACAAAAAGCAGTGACCTTTCCCCGATGGATAAGCACCAGTAACTAACAAGGCCCGAATTATTTCACCACCTTACCTGCACCTTTTACCTGTGCAGCCGGCTTCTTCATCCCGGACTGATAACGAAGCGGATATAACACTTCTGTTAATTTGATTACCGCATTTATATAGAGCTGTTTTGGATAACGATTACAATGGCGCTGTAACCAGCCCTGAGATTCAATAAAATCAGACTCACCTAAAATATTGTAGGTATTGGGCATAATGACATTAAATGCCGTTAAATAACCAATAGTCCAGTCAATAAAATAATCCTGTTGTCTGCCACCTGTTTTCATTGAATTCAGATAAGCCTTGCAACTATCTCCTCCAGCGCCATATACAGCATAACCACCCTCAAAATCTCTGGCATGAACTGGCTGGTTAAACATAATTAATACAAAACAGCTAATAATTAAGCGCTTCATAACGTTCCCATAAATTAGATGAATAGATCAAGCATAGCCTGTGAACAGACATTCTTCGAGTTTGATTTATATTTTAAATCAGACTATTGTCTAATTATAGATCTCAAGCAGGTACTCCAATGAAGAAACCAGAACTAAAAGTCTCTATTCTGAGTGATTATATCTGCCCTTTCTGCTTTATTGGGCACTTACGCCTTGAAGCGCTTCGTGAATTTTACGACCTGAAGATAAACTGGTGTTTTATTGAGATACACCCTGAAACACCCAGCGAAGGGCATTCAATAAAAATGTTAAATTATGACAACGATGTCTGGGATGAAATGACAAAAAACCTGACACAGCTTGCTGATGAGGAGGGCATTAAAATCTGCGAGCAAACAATGACTACTAATTCACGTAAAGCACTATTACTTAGCGAAGCCGTTAAGCCCCTTGGTGCAGATGTTTTTTACCCTTTACACGAGCAATTATTTAACGCCTATTTTATTGATGGTAAAAATATTGGTGATGAGAAAATACTTAGAGATATTGCTAAACAGAATAACATCCCTGAAAACCTTATTAATCAAGCATGGGACGATCAATACGCTAATGGTCCTGCCGATTCAGTACCCTCCAGCCTGCTACCCTACCTACAATACGCGGGAGCCCTACAGGCAAAAAGCGTTCCCACCTTTATTATTGGCAAAGAAATACTGAATGGTGTCGTCACCCAGGAAAAATTACTACAAGCTGCAAAAAAGAATATGTTTAATGATGAAATCAACGAAAAACTGAACTAGGCTTAAAGCATAATAAACTTAAGCCTGAATTTTATAACACAATTATGGATTTCCCAACAAGCGAGCTCTGGAACTATTCCACACAAATCTGGACTCTTCCGGAAGTAGAAGCTATTTGCCTGGATTTACAGGACAATTACGATGTAAACGTTAATATGTTGCTGTATTGCTGCTGGATAGGTGACAAAAACTTAAGCTTAAACGATGACGATTTACAGGCACTACTCGATACAATACAACCCTGGCAAACCATCATCAAACCCTTGCGTGATTCTCGCAAAATGATGAAACAACAATTAATCGCCCTACCTGCCAATATGATTGATCAGACGGTTTCCAATATAAGTGAAATGGAGCTTAATGCGGAACACATGACCCAGCTAGCGCTCGAAAAGGCACTGCGGCCTGAAAAGATGGCTCCCTGCGATGGCCTGAGCGGCATCGAGTGTAGTCTCAACAATATTAAAACTTATATCAACTCACTCGATAATGTCTCATCTGCCGATGAAATAATGCCACAAATCAGTCAGTTACTCACAGCCATCTTTCAGGACGAAGAAGCCGTACAAATGGCTATGATGAGTGGTGCTTAAATAGAACTAATTACTTCAGGTTAATGTCCAGATAAATTCCCAGGTGAATATCAAACCTCAATATAAGTTCAGCCTTTTACTCTTCTTCTATACCGAGCATCGCGTCTTTCAATTCTTCAGTAACCGGATCTTCACCTAGCCATACAGATAATAATGCCCGGTTAAAGTCGCTACCTTTAATAACACCCTTATTCATGCCTTTAATAGTCACTCGTGTGCCCTGTTCAGGAATATAATCAAGGAGCACGACATCACCCTTATGCAAATCCTGAAACATGTCATTAAACTGAACAAGCCTGTCTTCTAGTGTTTTATAGAGCGTCTCGTCAACATTATCTTCAAAGCCTTCTATCCAGGCATTGACCAGTTTTTCTTTTTCTACTTCATCATAGAGAAAATGCATGACAACTCGATTAGCATGAGAAGAACTTAGTATTTGATCTGCAGCATTCTGTTTAGCGGGTAGATATAATGCTCCAACATAAATTTTGAAAAAAAGTTTATAACGAATGCCGGCTCCATTTAATATTAGCTTTTTTTCAATACCCTCTACGGCAGCCTGTTCTTCCAGACTAACACTAGCTATATCACGAGCAGCCAAATTTGTATTTAACAACAGCAAAAAAGAAAAACCTGAAACAACCTGAAGTATCCGTCCTGAAAAATTCATAAATAATATCCTGTGGTTTGATTTTAAAAGACTATACTCCTCAGTGATAATTTATCAAATTCATATCTAAATAATAAATCATGCCCACATCTGAAAAAAATGACAGAATCCGAATATTTGTTTACTATCAGCTTGTTTCTGTATTCATATTCAGTGCACTCACCTTAGTTCAGTCCTGGGTTACATTTAATCAGGTAAATTTAATTCATTTTTTAATTCCACTTTTTGCCAGCTTAGTAGTGGGATACCTTTTAGCCCATAATAAAATATTACAATTAGAGCTAATTCAACTAGCCAATACGGATAAGTTAACCGGCGCATGTAACCGACTTTATTTTGACGAAAGACTCAGACAGGAAATTGACAGGGCCAAACGATACAAACAGGTTTTTTCAATCATCTATCTGGACCTTGACCACTTTAAACATGTAAACGATAAATATGGTCACGGCACGGGTGATGAAGTACTTAAAAGTTTTTCATCTATCGCAAAAAAACATAACCGTGAATCTGATGTTTTTGCACGGTTTGGCGGAGAGGAGTTTATTATTATTACTCAAATGGCGGACAAAGAATCCGCATGTAATTTATATCAGCGCATCAAAAAAGCTATGAACAATTATGAATATAAACCATCTGAAAAAATAACATTTAGCGCGGGTATAGCTGAATTTGATATAGAAAAGGATGATATTAAAAGCATTCTTGAACGTGCTGATCAGGCACTCTACAAAGCAAAAGAAAGTGGACGAGATCGGGCTGTTATTGCTGACTAAAAATCACTCAAGATCCATTTCCATCGGGGATGGATCTCGTTTTTTGAGCTCCGTCCCCTTATTGATACCACCAAGAGCTGATAGTGTATAACTTCCGACCTTGAACCACTTTGAGTGGTTTCAATAAGGGGACAGGGCACTAAAAAGCAGTGACCTTTCCCCGATGGAGATGAGCCTTAACTGTTTACTGTCTAAGTTTTACTTTCAGCTGACCAGGCTAAATCTAATTGTTTAGCCGCTCGCACTTCATCAAGCCTGTTTACCGGCATGGTATACGGCGCATTATGCAGCATATCCGCATCGGTTTCCGCTTCATGCTGTACCTGCACCAACGCATCCACAAAGCCATCTAACATTTCTTTAGCTTCTGATTCTGTTGGTTCAATTAACAGGCATTCTGGAACCAGTAACGGGAAATAGGTTGTCGGTGCGTGATAGCCTAAATCTAATAACCTTTTTGCAAAATCCATTGCACTTACATTTAATTCTTTAGATTGTTTTTTCAGGGTAATAATAAATTCGTGAGACGCATAACGATCAGGAATCGCAGCTTCAAAACCCCGCTCTTTTAATCGTTCCATCATGTAGTTTGCATTCAAAGTTGCAAATTCAGATACCCTTTGCATACCTTCACGACCCAATAAACGCATATAAATATAAGCGCGTAACAACACACCCGGGTTACCAAAAAATGCCGACATGCGACCGATACTTTGCGGACAATCTTCTTTAGTTAACCACTGGTACTCACCACCCACTTTCTTAACGCCAGGTAATGGCATAAATGGTTTTAAGCGTCCAGCTACGCCAATCGCACCCGAACCAGGACCACCACCACCGTGGGGAGTAGAAAAAGTTTTATGTAAGTTTGAGTGAATCACATCAAAACCCATATCACCGGGACGAATTTTACCCAAAATAGCATTGAGGTTTGCACCATCGTAATAAAGTAAACCACCCACATCGTGAATGATTTTTGCGATTTCTTCTATGCGTCGTTCAAACACACCCAGAGTTGACGGGTTTGTTAACATCAAACCTGCCGTTTGTGGACCAACCGCTGCTTTTAATGCATCCACATCAACATCACCATTAGCAAGCGTTGAAATTTCTTTTACGGTAAAACCACACATGGTTGCAGTTGCAGGATTAGTGCCATGCGCTGCATCGGGTACTAATATTTCTTTACGTTCTGTATCACCATTTGCATCGTGAAAGGCGCGAATCATTGCAACACCGGCAAACTCACCTTGCGCACCAGCCATTGGCGTTAATGAGAAGCCGGCCATACCCGTTACATCACATAACATTTCCTGCAATTCATACATGCATTCCATAAAACCCTGAGAGTTTTTCTCTGGCGCTAAAGGGTGACGAGATAAAAAGCCCGGTAACATTGCCAATGAATTACAGACTCGCGGATTGTGCTTCATTGTGCACGAACCCAGTGGATAGAAATGCGTGTCGATTGAAAAGTTTTTCTGCGACAAAGATGTATAGTGTCGTACTGCCTGCATTTCTGAAACTTCTGGCAGACCTGGCTTTTCCTCACGCAATAAAGATGCTGGAATATCCGTAGGCATATCATTGCCAGAAGTTGATTGAATTTTAGTTTTACGACCGTTGGCTGAGTGTTCAAAAATTAACATGATTAATACCGCCTATTTCAATGCCGCGGCAAGCGCTGAAGCAAATGTTTCAATATCTTCTGCGATGCGTAACTCTGTCGCACAAACCAAAATACAATTTTTCATTTCAGGATAATCTACTGATAAATCCAGGCCACCTAAAATATTCTGATCCGCTAATTTAGCTAAAACATCAGCTGACGATTTATTAACTTTTATCACCGCTTCGTGAAAACGAGGCTGGTCAAAAACAATTTCCACACCATCAATTTTCGACAAGGTTTCGACTAAAGCCTGAGTATTCGCGTGACAACTTAAAGCCGTTTGTTTTAAACCTTCAGGGCCTAACAAGCTCATATGAATAGTTGATGCGGTGACAACCAAACCCTGGTTAGTACAAATATTTGAAGTCGCTTTAGATCGACGAATATGTTGCTCACGCGCCTGTAGTGTTAACACAAAACCTTCTCGGCCTTCCTGGTCAACCGTTCTGCCTACAATACGCCCCGGCATTTGGCGAACAAAGGCTTTTTTACAGGTCATTATCCCGTAGTATGGACCGCCCGATGACATAGGCGCACCTAATGGCTGCCCATCACCTACCGCAATATCTGCACCTGTATCACCCCAGATACCCGGCGGTTTTAATATTGCCAGACTTAATGGATTCACTACTGCAATCACCAGAATATTATTTTCATGCGCCCATGTTGTTATTGCATCCACATCTTCCAATGTGCCAAAGAAGTTAGGTTGTGAAATAACAACCGCTGTAATATCCTCACCAGTAAATGCCTTTAATGCATCCATTGATGTTTTACTTGTCTTTGCATCAATCGCTACATCAATCAGCTCAATGTTTTGATGCTTAACCATGGTTTCAGTAACCTGCGTATACGTTGGATTAACTGAACGCGGTACTAAAATTTTACGTGATTTGGATTTACGGTTAGAACGCACCGCCATCAATACCGCTTCAGCCATTGCCGTTGCGCCATCGTATAAAGAAGCATTAGACACATCCATACCCGTTAATGCTGTCATCATACTTTGGAATTCATATGTTAACTGCAAAGTACCTTGCGATGCTTCTGCCTGATAAGGCGTATATGCTGTGTAGTATTCACCACGGGTGGTAATTTGCCATACTGCAGCCGGTATATGATGATCATATGAGCCGGCGCCAATGAAACACAAAGGTTGACCATCTTGTGCTGCGCGTTTCTGCATTAAGCGATTAATGCTCATTTCATTTAAACCAGCAGGCACTTTTTCAAGACCCTGAATTTTTAAATGAGCAGGAATTTCATCAAATAAATTTTCAATGCTGTCGATACCAATGACAGACAACATTTCATTAATTTCTTCTTCAGTATGGGGTACAAATGGCATGTTAAATCACTACTTAAATTTTTAATTACTGGAACTTTAGTTTTCTACTATTTAAAGAATCCTGAGTTTCCTAAAATATTTCATTACGAACTAACTAAACTGTAACGCTTTAGACTGCCCCTGTAAGACTTCAGGTCAAGGCGAAAAGTAAGTATGTGGATTTGGCTATAAAGCCACAAATGCCCATTTTTTAACGTGGATATGAAGTCTTTCAGGGATAAAATAAATCGTTAGCCCTCGTCGTCGCACTCAGCTTCGTATGAACTCGCATCCATTAGCTGTTCAATATCATCTTCATCTGCTGGTTTGATTTTAAAAATCCAGCCATCATCATATGGTGATGTATTAATAACTTCTGGTTCATCAACTAATGCCTGATTAGTATCAACCACTTCGCCTGAAATAGGCATATAAATATCCGATGCGGCTTTTACAGACTCTACGACACAGCTGGCTTCGCCTTGGGCTATTTCTGAATCGACTTCGGGTAGCTCAACAAAAACGATATCACCCAACGCATCTTGTGCATGGTCAGTAATGCCGATAGTCACTGTGCCATCGTCATTTAATCGAACCCATTCGTGTGATGATGTATAACGTAAATCTGTTGGTATTTCGCTCATGTTGATATCCTCTTTATAACAATATTTTATGTAATCACAGTATTATAAACACTGGCTTTACAGACAAGACTTTCCTTCTCGGAAGAATACGGGTTTAGTTACTTTAGCTTTTAATAATTTGCCACGAACTTCCACATCACAATAATCACCTATTGCCACGGGAACTCTGGCAATAGCAATTGCCTGTTTTAAGCTTGGTGAAAAAGTACCTGAAGTAATTTCACCTTCACCTGCTTCGCATATTACTTTCATGTGACCGCGTAATACGCCCTTGCCTTCCAGTACAAGACCCACTAATTTTTGCTTAACGCCTGCAGCCTTTTCAGCGGCAATTTTATCGCGACCAATAAAATTTCTATCTTCTGGTTCCCAGGCAATTGTCCAGCCTAAATTTGATATTAATGGTGATGTTGATTCATCCATATCAGTGCCATATAAATTCATGCCTGCCTCTAAACGCAAGGTATCTCTAGCACCTAAGCCGATGGGTTTTACGCCCGCTTCAGCCAGCGCTTCCCAGAATGCAGGCGCTTCTGACTCGGGTAACATTATTTCAAAACCGTCTTCACCGGTATAACCTGTACGAGCGACAAACCAGTCACCTGATGCAATACCTACAAAACGTTTTAATTCAGCTGATGCCTGGCTCACGTCTAAGGGTAATACTGATAAAGCTTTTGTACGGGCATTTGGCCCCTGTACTGCAATCATCGCCAACTCAGGACGCTCTGTTACAGATACATCAAAGGCAGTGGATTGTTTAGTAATCCAGGCCAGATCTTTATCGCGAGTTCCCGCATTAACGACCATACGAAACCACTGATCATTCATATAATAAACAATCAAGTCATCAATAACGCCACCTTGCTCATCTAACATAGCGCTATATAAAGCTTTGCCTTCACTTTTTAGTTTTGCTACATCGTTAGCCAGCAGGTATTGCAGAAAGCCGATAACTTTATCGCCTTCAAGATCAACCACCGTCATATGAGAGACATCAAACATACCGGCGTCAGTGCGCACCTGATGGTGCTCATCAACCTGAGAGCCATAGTTAATTGGCATTTCCCAGCCAGCGAAATCAACGATTTTTCCACCATGATTCTGGTGATTTTTAAATAGACAGGTTTTTTGACTCATTACAAAAGGTTCTCCAGTTTAAAGAAAACCCCTCTGTCCGGTTACCTGAGAGATTGACGCAAACCACATCTTTCGGTTATTGCGCGTCCCCTTCGGTGGGCTATTAGCCGCTCTCCAGAGTCAATTGCCAGCATTCTGACGCAAAGCTGTAGTCCTTTTACCTGAGCGTTTCCGGGCGGTTGCGCCTTCGGTGCCTTCCTTTACATAGTGAAGAAAGGTCTCTCCCACAGCTTAAAGCCATACCTGATAATGTACGACTTAAATTGAGCGCGTACTATAAACCAGATAAGGCCAAATTACTAGATACTCGGTCAGCTCTGCACTTAGCAAAGCTTTCGCCATAGCGGATTGTATTCTCATACATTTTCTGTGATTATTCTTTATCCCCACCCAATTAAAGCACGGTAATTATGGACTGGTTAAACGAAAACCAACTTATTGATTTATTAAATATCTTCAGTGAAAACCCTTTTTATCAGGCCGTCATTATTATTTTGTCCAGCCTGATTCTTTCTCGCTTATTTAATAACATCATTAGTAAACTCATATTAAAAATTGCTGACCAAACCAGAACCCATTTAGACAATCAGATTATTAACATTAGCCGGCCTACGGTAAGCAACAGCATCATACTTATTGCCCTTGGATTGGCTAGCAAACTAACTTTTGCCGAACAAACAGGTCAATTTACATCACAAGTACTCTATACAATGGCCCTTTTGGTGTGGTCATTATTTTTTATGCGTTTAAGTCGAATACTGTTAACTCACTTTAGCCGTAATGAACGCAACATGCCTCTGGTTACCAGCCAGACGTTACCCTTGTTTCAAAATTTATCTGCATTAATCATCACCGGTTTAGCCATCTATCTTATCTTTGTTCTTTGGAATATAGACATGACCGCCTGGCTGGCTTCTGCAGGTATCGTGGGTATCGCTGTCGGTTTCGCAGCTAAAGACACATTGGCCAATCTATTTTCCGGAGTATTAATTCTGGCAGATGCGCCTTATAAAATTGGTGATTATGTAGTGCTTGATACCGGTGAGCGAGGCATGGTTACTCACATTGGTATTCGCAGCACACGCATGCTTACCCGCGACGATGTAGAGCTGACGATTCCCAATTCAATAATGGGCAACACGAAAATAATTAATGAATCGGGAGGCCCCTATAAAAAATTTCGTATTAGAGTCAGTGTAGGCGTTGCATATGGCAGCGATATCGACAAGGTAAAGAAAATTTTATTCGATGTCGCCATAGAAGAACAAACGGTATGCACCGATCCTGAGCCCAGAGTTCGCTTTAGAAGTTTTGGAAACTCAAGTTTAGATTTAGATTTACTCTGCTGGGTAGAAGACCCTTCTTTGCGAGGCCAGGTAGTAGATATTTTATTGACGACTATTTACAAAGAATTTAATAAACAACATATTGAAATACCTTATACCAAACAGGATTTATATATTAAGGAAATACCCGAGAGGTAAGCTGAACCAGTTTCCACCCTGCTATGGCACATCTCCATCGGGGAAAGGTCACCGCTTTATGGTGCCCTGCCCCCTGTTGTGATGCCATCAAGAGTTTTACGGAGTCGTCTCACTACACTGTCAGCTCTTAATGGTATGGGTTAAGGGGACAGGGCTTAAAAAGCAAGACCTTTCCCCGATGGAAACACGCCTTAACAGCGCCTTCAAAAACTATCTTTTAACACTTCAAGAATCATAAGCGAACTGTAAGCGCTTTTACTCTGACCCCAAACATCACATCAGGTGAACATTACCAGCCCATATGGTAATAAGCCCAAATCCTCTCAACGTTCATTGGCAGCCATTCTTCATAGTATTGCCAGTTTTTGTATTTAGGCAATTTTACTATCTGGCGTAACTTGTCCGGGCTATGCGTTCCCTTGTCTAATTCTGTTTTTACGGCAGTCATTAGATCTTCAAGATAGATGCGTTGCTCCGCAACTATCTTAGCAGGATCGATAGCAGGCTGATTAACGGGACCGTGTCCTGAAATAACATAGTCAAAATCCATCTGTTCAATTTCTTTCAGTGACCTTACCCATTCATCTGGCCAGAAATCTGGCATGGCTCTGAATGCGACTCTACGTGGTGTAACGATATCCACAACAAACAGTATTTTCTCTTTTGGTATTCGCATAACTACCAGACTATCACCATGGTTCGGGCCGAAGTATTTTAGTTCCAGTGCCCTGCCACCTAAGCGGACTGTGTATTCACTCTCAAATGTAATGTCTGGTAGAGGCGTAACAGGACTGGGATGATCGGCCAGTTCCTTCAGCACATTTTTATGAGCAATGAATTTCGCTCCCTGATCTTTGAACACTTTACCGCCAGAAATATGGTCATGATGATTGTGGCTATAAACAACATATTTAACAGGCTTGTCAGTGATTTTACGAATTTCACTGATCAACAGTTTAGCGGCTTTCGGGTTCATCGGGTCGGTTACGATAACTCCTTCATCAGTGACTATAAAAATATTTCGATACACCCACCAACGGAACACATACAATCCATTACCCATGTTTTTTACACTGTGGCCAAACATTTTTCCCCCCATCGGTTCTTCTGTTGGAAAGTTTGCGGCGGTTGCTATTGATGAAAGTAATAAACCAACGACAAATACCGATTGTATAAATGATCGCACTAATAATCGTTTCATTTTTTATCCTTGAAGTTAATTAAATGTTCGACGTTGGTAATTAAGCCCCCGTAGTCATTTGTTTTAATACATTGTCTTTCTTAATAAAATGATGATGCAATGCAGCACCGGAATGACCGACCACGGCAATTACCAGCAATATCCACACTGTGCCATGTATGCTGAGAAATGTTTCCGCTAACTGTGGATTCTTATGCAAAAAAACAGGAAATTCAAATAGTCCAAAGAAACTAACTGGAAAACCAGCAGCCTGACTCATCATCATTCCAGACAACGGTTGTGCAAACATCAGAACATAAAGCCCCCAGTGCATTGCTTTAGCTATAAAAGCCTCACCTGGTGTTGTTTCATCTGGAAGCCGAGGTGTCTCATTAATTAAACGCCATATGAGGCGAAGCAAGATTAACATCAATATAACAGCACCAAATGATTTATGCATACCCGCGGCTTCTAGCTTTTCAGCCCCTTTGGGCAGGGAGGCAAGAAAGTTTCCCGCGACAACTGAGAAAGTAAGCATCAGGAATAATAGCCAGTGGAAACTTTTAGCGACTATGCCGTATGTATTTGCAGTATTTTTCATTTTGAAATTCTCTTAAATAAGTTTTTTGTTTATTTATACCCGGTGATTCGAGTACAGCTGATGGCTAGAATTAAGTTACTAAACTTCTATATGATTATAATTTGGACATAAGCGTGGAAAAAGAATCTTAATAACGTCGAAACTCAGCGGACGGTATTAAGCGTCGCTGAATTACTTTAGTTAGGTGAAAAATAGATTATTTTTTTGTTTATTTAGTGAAATCGTCAACTTGTTTTAGCCACAAAACACCAACCGGATAGAGCATGTAATTGACAACATCGTGTTGTGCGAATGGAAGTTGCTTAAGAACTTCATTAGCCTCATCTTTGTTTTTAGCATTAACAAAGAAAACTATATTCACCTTCTCTTTGCTTTCTAGTTCAGATTTATTTAACCCACGGTTTAAATAAACATTCTCAATTACGCCCTTCTTCCATAAACTCAACAATACAGCGGCTTGTTCCTGTATATGTTTCTTGAACTTAGGGCTTTCTTGCGAAATACTGTCCGATACGACAACATATTTATTTACTGTCTGCTTATCTGCCCATAAAGCCTGGGATGCTAACAACATCATCACTGCAATTAGTATTTTTATTCTCATTTTTTTTCCTAAAGGTTATTTGCCTGTTTATATTCGGTGATTTGAGTATTACTCATAGCTTAATTACGTTATAGATCAGTATATATAGTTATAACTTGGCCATAAACATGGTAAAAAGAAACTTATTGTTTCTAAATGTTAACTAATATGACTATTCTTCCTTATCTTGAGACATTTTCTGCTGTTGTTGAGAACGGCAGTTTTACCGCTGCAGCCGACGCACTGGGTATATCCAAGCCCGTTGTAAGTAAACAAGTCTCGCTGCTTGAACAACATCTTGGTGTTCAGCTTATTCAGCGCACTACCCGGCGCCTGCACCTCACTCAAGCCGGAGAGGTATTTGCGAGTTATTCACATCAAATCATGTCAGATGTGCGAGAGGCCGAGCAATCAGTCTTACCCTTACAAAGTGAACCACAAGGCCGCTTACGAATTTTGTCCCCCGAGAGCCTTGCGATATCTTTACTTCCTGAGGCACTACTGGGTTTTCAACAGAAGTTTCCCAAAATTGAACTGGATATACATGTATCCGGACGTCTGGTAAATCTTGTAGAAGAGGGTATCGATGTGGCGCTCAGAGTTGGTAAACTAGAAGATTCAAGTTTGATTGCGCGACGGCTTATGCCATGTGGTTTACATGCCTGCGCATCAGCCGAATACCTTAAAAAACATGGTAAGCCTGAACACCCTAGTGAACTCGAATCACATAACTGCCTGGTCTATTCACAGTTACCTAATCCAGATAACTGGCTGTTCAGAGATGACCAGGGGAAAAACATCAGTATTAAAGTGAATGGCAACCTTCGTTCAAGTATGGGCAGTATACTGATGAAAGCAGCGCAGAACGGTAGCGGTATATTCATAGGGCCAACATTTATGGTAGCCAGTGCTTTAAAAGAAGGGAGACTGGTAACCGTTCTGGACCAATACACTCCAATGACTACAGGATTATATGTTGCATACCCATACAGCAAGCTGGTTTCTACAAAAGTCCGCGCTTTTGTTGATTACATTACTGAATCATGGAGTAACGAGTCATAAAGTAACAATTCATAGACGAGCGCTCGGCCTGGTTCTAAAGCGGATATTTAGCTGAAAACTCAGAAGATTAATTAGTAACTAATTACAAACCAGGATGTATATATTAAGGAACTACCAGAGAGATAAACTGAAACAGTTTTCACCCTGCTACCGAACATCTCCATCGGGGAAAGGTCTTGCTTTTTAAGCCCTGTCCCCTTAACCCATACCACCAAGAGCTGACAGAGTAGCGAGACGAAACCGTAAAACGTTTGATAACATCATACAAATAAAAAAGGCGACTAAAAAGCCGCCTTTCGATAATTACTATTGATTAATAGTTTTATGCTTTCTTACGTTTTGTAAACACGATTAAACTAATTAAACCTGAACTGAAAAGCCAAATCGCAGCAGGTACTGGCACAGCTGATACTCGTACAAGAGCATGGCCAGTGTCTTGATACACGAGAGTCTCCTCTGTTATTTGATACTCTGCAGACATAAACCCCAAATCAGCATCTGCCCCATTATTATCATGTGCCACTACTCCCCGCCATACTCTGCCATCATCGAATGATGTCCCTGTTATAAATTCAGCAGCTGTAACCTCAAGGTCTTGATAGATTGTGCCCCACAACCCCATTAGTAATAATGCAGGCTCCCTGTTAAGAGAAGTTTGCATAATATGTGAAGCGCCACCAGCACTATTAAATAGTCCCTCGACCTGGTTTGTTGACGCGTATGTCCAACCTTCAAATTGTCCACCAACCTCAAACTGAGTAGATACATATTCAAAGCTAAGTTCTGTTGATTCTGTAAGATCCAGCCAATCGAGCCCAGTTTCAGTGTCTGTTGTAAAAACACCATTATCTATCAGAGCTGCATTTATGTTAGTTGATAAAACCAAAGTAACAGTCCCTAAAACCACTTTCCAAAACTTCATTTATAGATTCCTTCATATTTTTATAATTTCTATTTATATAGAGTCAAGCAAATAACACACCAACCTCACATACCACTATTTTATAGACTACTAAAATAGAAAGAGATTTTATTATTAAGTAAAATGTAAATAAAGCCGACATTAAAGCGTAAAATTTAAATGCGCTTCACTTGCATCCGGACATTAACCTAAAACACTTAGGATGCTACTTTTTAACTAATAGCTGTGATCCAGAGTAACAACCTTACAAATACTGCCAACATATCACTCACAAGTTTCTCTTTTGCATATACTCAAGACAGTTATCAATTAGTCCGTCATCTACCATCAGGTACAATGGCAACCCACCTAGTTCTGAGTTTTGTCTACGCAACCAGTTACACATCAAAGCTTCGTCACCCTGAAATTTTATATACAACTCTTCAAATATTAAAATTAATTTTTCTGCTTGCTGCCATGCAATAGTATTAACATTTAAGGTTTTTTTTGCATTCGTAAGATCACCCACATCAGCGCATTGTAATTTTAAAATACTGGCGAGCTCGGCATGAAAAAGGCCTAACATCTGAGTGATTTGCAACACAGCTTGCGTGAGATTTTTTTCTGAGTTTTTTACATCTGATAATTTTATTAGATGCATGTTATTTACAAATTACCAGCCAATTGATTTTGCCATTTCGGGTAGATCACCCTCAAGACCTAAAGCATGTCGCATTAATTTATTTTTTACCGGCCCCATACTATTTACAATATTCAGACCCGCATTGCGAATAAAAGACAATTCAGCTTGCTCATTACTAAATAAATTTTTGAAGCCACTCATACTTGCCATCATCAGACTATTATCTGCTCTGCGCCAGCGCTCATATCGCCTTAGTGTAGTAAATGATGAAATGCTTTTACCCTGTGATCGGGCATTTATAATAACTTCTGCCAGAGCCGCTGCGTCTAACAAACCTAAATTCACACCCTGCCCTGCAAGCGGATGAATTGTATGCGCCGCATCACCAACCAGAGCCAGACCCTGTTTTACATATTCATTAGCATGCCTTCTAATCAACGGAAATGCGGCACGGCGACTCACTGATTCTACTTTGCCTAAGGTATTTTCAAACGCACTTTGCAGCTCACTTATAAACTGTTGTTCATCCATTTCAATTAATTCATCTGCACGTTTATTTTCTGCAGACCAGACAATGGAACACGAGCCATCACTTAACGGCAAAAAGGCTAGCGGTCCACTAGGCAAAAATCGTTGCCACGCAGTATCTTTATGATGCAAAGAACTCTTAACTACGGCAACAACCGCTTTTTGCTCATACGCTGTCGCATCTATTTCAATACCAGCAGCTTCTCGCACTTTTGAATTTGCACCATCGGCACCAACTAACAACTTGGCACTTAACGTATCACCATTTTCTAAAAGTACTTGCTGACAGGTTTCAGAAAAATTAATTTCTTTCACCTGCCGGGGGCACAACCAATCTACATCAGGCAGTTTTAAACATTGTTCCAATAAAGAAAACTGTATCACTTTATTTTCAATTATATGCCCGATTGAATCCAGGCCTAAATCAGCCGCATCAAAATGAATACTGCCATCGCCGGTAGCATCCCATACATGCATATGCTGATAAGAACAGGCACGGCGATTTAACATAGCCTGCCAGGCATTTACATTTTGTAATATCTGTTGTGATGATTTACTTATTGCTGATACACGTAATTCATAATCATCACTAGACTTAATATCTTCCGGCTCAAAAGCTTCAACGACAGCCACTTTAAATTGTTGCTGACCTAAAGCACAGGCAAGCGTTAAACCCACCATGCCACCGCCAATAATTATTAAGTCATATTGTTTATCCACTATTGCCTGTCCACTAAAGGGGTAACCTGCGTTGCAATTTATTCATTCGCCCTAACAAACCCATGCTCTGTCTTGCCACAAGTGAGCGCAGGGGTGACATTAAATTTAAAGCAATTAACCCTGAAGCTCTTAAGTGACCAAGGGGTGAAAAGTTATTTGAAAAAACTTTTACCATTGAGTCTGTGATTTGATAAACACGATGCATATCTTTAAGTCGTTTTGCATGATATTCGG
>Ga0316204_10001701_pt1 | contig 56538 bp, 46 predicted proteins | sample 6monrhotite_MG_2_FD_205661 | JGI IMG/M metagenome (GOLD analysis project Ga0316204, IMG submission 205661) | Microbial mat bacterial communities from mineral coupon in-situ incubated in ocean water Damariscotta River, Maine, United States -... | ecosystem: Environmental > Aquatic > Marine >... | reverse complement strand
GGCTGAGGCTTCGCGGATTGTCTGGTGCTAAAGACGAATTCCTCCTCACTGCAACGATCCAGAACCTCAAACGTCTCGCCAACATCCCCTCACTACCGCCACCACAGCCGGAGATCGCCTAAATAGAACCCAAAACGGCAACCCAAACCCAGAAAAACAGAAACCCGCCTCGGTAGAACGACGAAGCGGAGACAAAATCGCCGTACTTAGAAACAACGGACAAGGAAAGTCGGCCAATATCCGACTTCTTCAACAGCCTCAGCCAATGGCGGTCATTGTTGATGGTGTGAAAAATTGAGCGACACGGAGCAATTTGTTGGGTGCTTCCGAGGGCGAGCGGTCACAATTGAGCTCCACAGGCGGTTAAGTGCATGCTCATTTTTCTTTCTTAACAAGGGAAAAGATCATGCGACTATTCAAAAAACCTGAGCCCTATAAAGTCCCCTGGAATCAGGGGAAACTGACCGGACAATAGCCTCCGTTCCAGCTCAAACACGTCGCGGCCATCCTGACGACGCAACAACTTGAAAAGCGGGTCCGTGACCTGGCTCTCTTCAACCTTGCAATTGACAGCAAACTTCGAGGCTGTGATGTGATTCGCCTGAAGGTCGAAGATATCGCACCTCATGGATACGCCAAGCAGGCAGTCCGTGGCGGTTATGCATGAACGCATGATGGTAACATGTTGAAATGGGATGGAAACATGACTGACATATGCGCCTGTTATGATGTGACGACTTTGGGGGTAGAAGAGATCTGGGGTTACCAGGTTCATCGCGCAACAATTCGTAATCTAAGAGCACATCAGAGAGGGGGGGGGTATCTATTTGGTTGAAAGGCCATTAATTTATGCAGCCAACTTCGCAGACAACTCTATTTGTCCTTCCTAAAATTTTTTATCCAACCCCTAATCTATTCGCAGACCAGATTTGGCGTGCGGCCCAGTCGTTGAGGGCATTTATCTTGGTCGCAGCGGTTTCCGTGATGGGGATCGTACCGTCTAATGGTGCCGCCGCCCTTGAGTTGGGCCTGACGCCCAGCCATGTGTATTCGACGTGGACCAACATCAATGCCGCGTTGATTGCCGTCGCCCGTACGATGTCCGACGATCCTACCTGGCGGAAGCAAATCGTCGACATGAAGGTTCAGCGGTTTTCCGGCAAGAACCCCGGTGATGTTTTTGCTAAGGTCGATGCCTTCAGAGACACCTTCCACAAAGGCCGGTCTGACGGCCCTTCACTGCAAGGGTGGGAAGATCACGGTACCAATAAGGAGGTAACTCCCTCGATGGTATTTCTGAACTCCGGCCTAGCACTGGGGGGAGTTGTGTCCTGGCTGGTCGACCAATCCTCTCGGCAACAGTTGGTGAGCCAGTTCTTCACCCGGCACGGGTTCACCAAAAAAATACCGAGTGATGTGTTTGGTCTCGTCGATCTGGCGTACCGGCGGCTTGAACTCATTCTGACCAAATAATACCCGAGAGAGCCCCCATGCTGAATCCACTTAAAGCCTTCAAGATTAAGACAATCGGTCAAATCATCACCGCAATATTACTCCTGGTCGCGACCGGCGTGGTGATTGTGTCCGTCTTTACCATTCGTGAGACTAACCATATGGCGACGATGTGGGAAAATTTAAACGCCGGTCCTGCCCAGAAGACTATCGCACTTGGCAAACTGCGCGGCGCATTGGGGTATAACGGCACCATTCATGCCTTTAAAAATTTTATCATTCGTCAAGATCGCAAACAAATCATCAAGACGAATATTGCGTTGTTAGACGTCGCCGTCGCCCTGACGGCATACGAGTCATTCGGCATCAACGATGCAGAGCGGCAGGCCCTGTCCACCCTAAACAAAGTTCTTGATGATTATGCAGATGCCGTCGCGCTGGCTGAACAGATGGTATCCAATGGAGCGGGGATCATTGATGTCGACAAGGCCATCGACATCAACGACGCCCCTGCCATCCTCGCGATGAACGTTCTCGAACAGGAATTGAAGGCAGCCCGCGACCATGCGTCCGACGAAGTTCAGATGTCCGTGTCAAAAGTCCAGGCATTGGTAACCAATGAAGCCATCGCGGTCTCAACATTGATCTGCGTTTTGATACTGCTCTTTCTGCGGTTCATTATAGGACAATTGATCCGGCCGATTTCGACGTTATGCAAAGCGCTTTCGACTCTTGAGATTTCATCACTTCAAGATATCGGCGGTATGAACCAAATCCGCGATCTGGAAGGGCCACGTGAGATTGTCGAACTTGCCACCGCCTTTAACGACTTGGCAACCAAACTGAGTGTTGCTGCCGACAAGGAAGGTGAGCTTCAGACCGACCTGCGGGAAGCTCAAAAACATGAAGCGATCGGTCATTTGGCCGGGGGTATTGCGCACGAGATCAATACCCCGTCGCAGTATATCGGAGACAATCTGAATTTTCTTAAAGATGCTCAGGGCGAGCTATTCACTCTGTTGGAAAAAAGTCTGGAAGTGACGGAAGCTGCACGCGGCAACGCCGAACTTTCAGACATGGTCAATCAGGTCGATGCCCTTCGTGATGAAGCCGATCTGGACTACTTAAAAGAAGAGATTCCTTCCGCCACCGAGCAATCGCTTGTAGGCATCGGACAAGTATCTCGGATCGTCATGGCGATGAAGGAGTTTTCACATCCCGGATCCAAGGACATGTCACTCACGGACATAAATAGAAATCTTGAGAATACAATTACGATCTCACGAAATCGTTGGAAACTGATTGCCGAATTGACGACGGACTTCGATGACGCCTTACCTGCATGTCCCTGTCTAATAGGCGAATTAAATCAAGTCTTCCTCAATCTGATTGTCAACGCTGCGGATGCAATCAATGAAAAACCCGGACGCCAGGGCCTAGGCTTGATCAATGTATCGACTGAAGCCAAAAACGGTAATGTGATTATTCGTGTCCGTGACAATGGGGCGGGAATTCCGAAAAAAAACCAGAACCAGATCTTCAATCACTTTTTCACAACAAAGGATGTTGGAACGGGAAGCGGCCAAGGGTTGGCGATCTCGCGGGATATTGTCGTGAATAAACACGGTGGAAGCATAAATTTCGAATCCAAAGACGGTGTCGGCACGACGTTCATTATCTCGCTTCCTATGGAAGCGCCTGAAACCGCCGAAGCAGACGACGCCCCGCCGATCCGTGAAGCGGTGTCAGCATAGGAGGAAAAAGAATGAGGTTGTTTGTCTTTATCAGTAGTTCTCGCGCCAGCGTATTTAATAGTGAACCGAGCCTTATCGGCACCTTGGTTTGGCGCCTGTCTATCGTCGCAGTCTTTTTCAGTCTCACGCTGGCAAGCATCAGCGCCAATGTGATGGCCAGCGGCATAACCATGACGACGTATAGTGTTGGCGTGGTCCCGCAATTTGAGCACCGGAAATTGCGGGCCATCTGGAAACCGATCCTGGCGGCGCTGCAAAAACAAACCGGTTTCAAGTTCATCATGAGCAATATCGATAGCATCTCTTCGTTTGGACAAGAATTTAATGAGGGAACATACGACATAGGTTACTCCAATCCTTTGCAGTTTGTTCAAGCCAACGCATTGCAAGGGTACATTCCCTTAATACACGACGGAGAGCGTATGTTATTCGGGATTATTGTGGTCGCCAAAGACAGTCCGATCCGGTCTGTCGAAGACTTGCAAGATGCGCACCTCGCATTTCCATCACCGAATGCCCTGGGGGCCAGCCTTTTGATTAAGGCTGAATTGGAAAAACAGTTCAATATATCGTTCAAGTCCAAATACGTAAAAACTCATTCATCGGTTTACATTCACGTTATCAAAGGGTTGTCCGGAGTATCCGCCGGAGGCGGCGTGATGGGCACGTATCTCCGCCAACGTGAGGCCATTCAGAAAGGTCTTCGAATTTTGTACCAGACCCGCAAAGTTCCGCCACATCCGATTTCCGTACACCCACGCGTGCCGCATGCCCATCAAAAAATAATCCGCCAGGCGTTGATTGAGATGGCCGCATCGGAAACCGGCAGCAGGTTGTTGGCCCTCGTACCGATCCGTGGTGCCACTCCTGCGAAAACTCATGAATACCTGTTTTTGCGTGATCTTAATCTTGAAAAATTTATGACGAGGTAAGCATTGATGGTTTCACCTAAGACTTCACCCGGCTTTCGCTTTTCCATGGGATTGCGGCCATACATTTTTCTACTTCAAGCTTCGGTAATGGTCGTGCTCATCATCTTCCTATTTGCCTACTGGACACCGAGTCTTCTGGAGAGGGAGAGGTCGCAATATATCACCAGCATAAAAAGCCATATAAATACTGTTGCAGAAACAATGGTCCCGGTGATCCTTGAGGATCAAGTCGCCAGTATATACGAAATCCTTGATGCGCTTCTCGAGGCTAACTCAACATGGCGTTCAATCGAATTTTTTGATGCCCAGGGTTGGTCAGTTTATCCTTTGAAAGAGCTTGAAGAGAGCGGGGCTCACATCTCTGAGAGCAATCAGATATTTGAACAACCGGTCATGCTCAATGGGACAAAACTAGGACAACTTCGGTTCCATATCGATTTTACGCAACATATTGCTAACGCGAAAAGCGCATATCAGGAATTAATTATCGCCTTTATGGCACTATTGTTCGTTCTTGGTGCGTTTGGCGCGGTCGTCGTGGAATTGATTATTCGTCGGCCAATTGGCGCACTGGTCGCGGCGGCAAAACGAATGGGGGAAAACGACTTTTATGCCGAACTTCCTAGTTCGCGACTGACAGAACTGAATAACCTTACCAATCGATTTTCCATCATGCGTGAACGAATGTCCCTTCACCAGGAAGAACTTGAAACAAAGGTGGAAGAACAAACGCAGGATATTCGCCGCAATGCGGGGTTCACCAATATGATTCTCAATTCCATGCCGTCCGCTGTGGTCGTCCACGATGCCGAAGGTGTAACGATGGCAAATCAGGCGGCTGAGATAATGTTTGGACTATCTGGATATGAGACAAACAAAACTTTTCTTCGTGATGCGTTATCGCGCGTCGGATTGTCGGCAGATGATGTCAATTTAGTTCGTTCGGGTTCCGCGTTTGGACAGGAAAAATTCAGCTATCAGGGATCGTCAGGCCGTCAGGTTCACTTAGCTGTTTCGCAAACACCACTTCAGCAAGACGGAGGAGAAATCGACACCCGCCATCTGATTGTGGCCGAGGATGTTTCCGCTCAGTTTGACGCGCAGAGTGAAAGAGAAAAACTCGAATACGATCTCCTTCAGGCACAAAAACTTGAGGCCGTTGGCCAATTGGCCGGTGGGATCGCTCATGAAATCAACACGCCATCTCAGTATATCGGTGATAATTTACAGTTTCTGTCGGAAGCCCAGGAGGCGGTCTTGGCAATCCTTGCCCGTCTCCTTGATCTGAATAGAAAATGTGCACATATCGATGCCGTTTCTACGGAAGTATCTGAAATCGATACAATGATTGAAGACCGTGATCTGTTATACTTACTTGAAGAAATCCCATCTGCCACAGAACAATCACTCAACGGAATTACCGAAGTTTCGAGAATAGTCCTGGCGATGAAGGATTTCTCACACCCCGGCACAAAAGAGATGTCCGCATGTGATATCAACAAAGCCATCTCAACGACGCTAATAGTTTCGCGCGGGGAGTGGAAAAGTATAGCCGAGGTCGAAGAGAACTTCTCTGAAAGCCTGCCGCTCATAAAATGTTTTCTGGGAGAGATCAATCAGGTGCTGCTCAACCTTGTGATCAACGCCGCGCATGCCATTGATGAAAAACAGTCTCCCGATCCTGGAAAAATCTTGGTTTCGACAACTCTTGAGGACGGCCATATCGTCATCAGAATTGCGGACAACGGTAATGGAATTCCCAAAGAAGTTAGCGACAAGGTTTTCAACCCATTCTTTACGACGAAAGAGGTCGGCAAGGGAACCGGGCAAGGGTTATCGATCGCTTGGGATATTGTGGTCACCAAACACAAAGGAAATCTGGAATTTGAATCTGAAGAAGGTGTCGGCACGACGTTTATCATTTCATTACCTATCGATAATGAGGATCGCGGCAATGAAAACCAAAGTTCTATTCTGGTCGCATAAATCCGCTCGTAGGCGAGATAGCTTGCGAGTGCATACATTGGCCTCGGACAGATACATATATCGCCGCGCCACATTTTTAACGCTCTTGAATTAAGTGAGATCTATTTATGTTACCAAAAATTCTGTTTGTTGACGATGAAGAGCGTATCCTCAGCGCACTGAAACGAATGCTACGGGCAAAAAGGACCGAATGGGAATGCTGTTTTGCCAATAGCGGTAAGGAGGCTTTGGAGCTACTGGAAAAAGATGATTTTGCCGTGGTCATTTCCGACATGAGAATGCCGGAAATGAATGGTGCTGAACTTCTCGATACGGTACGCATAAAGTATCCAGGCACCATCCGCATCGTTCTTTCCGGTTTTGCAGAAGAAGAAAGCATTCTCAAGACGATATTAACGGCGCACCAATACCTAGCCAAACCATGCGATAAAAAGGAATTGGAAGAGACAATCACACGCGCCCTATTATTGAGCGCCTTCCTTGACAAGTCGACGGCTGCTTGTGTGGTTGGAGAAATGAATAGATTGCCGACGTTATCATCTGTTGTCATGGAACTGATGGCGGAACTGGATAACCCGGCGTCAAGCGTCCGGAATTTGGCGGCGATTGTGAGCAAGGATATCGCGCTCACGGCGCAAACTCTTAGGATTACCAACACATCATATTTTGGGCTACCCACTGAGGTCGGCACTCCCGAAGACGCGATCCGCTTCCTGGGGGTTGATACATTCCGCTCCATTGTCCTGACCGTTGGCATTTTCAACGAATTCGCGAGTACCGAGAAAGATATGCAGCGCGTTAGGACTTTGAACAAAAACTGCATGGCAATTTTAGCCCTGGTTTCCAAGATTTGTAAAATCGAGGGCATTGATGAACAAACGACTAAACTTGCGATGTCTGCGACTGCCTTATCTCACATTGGAACCCTGATTTTTATGACGCAATGGGGAGATGTTTATGACGAACTATCGAATGTCATGGACACAAGTTCCTGCTCAATTATTGAGGCCGAAGAACGGGCCTTTAACGTCTCACACCCGGCTCTGGGTGCATATTTGCTGGGAACATGGGGGTTCCCCGTCCAGATGATCGAGGCCGTTGCCTATCATCACAGTCCGGTCGAAAGCGGAGATTTCAATGTCGGCCCGCTGACGATCCTTCATGTATCTCAAGCTCTAATCCGGAATGATTTTGATATAGACGCATTGGACAGTATCGACCCGAAAGTGCTTGATCTGGATTATCTTGAACAAGTGGGCCTGACAGACCGGTTAAAAATCTGGGATGAGGCCGCGAAACCCATGCGAATGCTGGAGGAAAACGACAATGGCTGAACGCGTATTATTGATTGACGACGACCCTAATGTTCTTTCCGGTCTAAAACGGCAACTCAGGAATTCATTCGACGTAACCACAGCTAATGGCGGTGCCGAAGCGGTAGAAACTGTTAAAACCTCAGCCCCTTTTGCTGTTGTCGTTTCTGACATGCGTATGCCAGGGATCGACGGAGTCGAAACGCTTGAGAAAATTCGAAAAATAGCCCCGGAAACCGTTCGTACAATGCTGACCGGCAACGCCGATCAGCAGACAGCAATTGATGCCATCAACAAAGGAAATATTTTCAGGTTCTTCAATAAACCCTGCCCCAAGGATGTCATGGAGGAAGGCCTTATTGCCGCAGTCCGGCAATACAAGCTGGTGACAGCGGAAAAGAACCTGCTGGAACAAACTCTGGCCGGAAGTGTCAAAGTTCTCACAGATGTCCTGGCGCTTAGTGACCCGGAACTTTTCCAACAGTCAGCGCGCATTCGCGAATGGGCAAAAAAGATAAAACCAAAATTATCTCTGGAATACTCCTGGCATCTGGATCTCGCGGCAATGCTGGCACCAATTGGGCGGGTTGCGGTACCAAAAGAAACGCTGAATAAGGAAAAAAAGGGGGAGGCATTATCTACCGCAGAACAACAACTCATTGCGAGGGTCCCGGAAATCAGCCGGGATTTGATATCAAACATTCCACGCCTGAAAGATGTTGCGGAGATTATCTATTATCAGGACAAAAATTTTGACGGCAGCGGTTTTCCGGTCAGAGCCATAGGAGAAGAAAGTACGATTTTGGAGGGGGAAAGCATTCCTCAGATTTCGCGGTTGCTCAAGATACTGAACGTATTGGCACAGGTTTCAAAAACAGCGATGCCCGCAAAAGCTGAGTTCGATTTTATAGAAAAAAGCAGCGGAATGTACGACCCGGATTTATTAAAACTGGTTCGTCGCGTATTGGATGATCAGAACACTGGGGAGGAAGCATCCGAACTCCTGGAGATCGGCATTAACTTAATTCGTGCTGGGGATATCCTTCAGGCAGACCTAAAGAATTGTGATAACCAGCTATTGCTAGCGGTTGATTACGAGATTACCGACGCCCAGGTCCGCCGCCTGCGAGAATTGGCAAATCTCGGCCAGATCAAGGGAAGCGCAACGGTCCTTAGAATATCTAAACCATCATAATTGGGGCGATAAAGAGAGGCTCAACCTCATCCGCCATTGGTTGAAGGCACAGCTGGAGATACTTCATGAGTGACGATGACAAGATCCTTTTTGTTGACGATGAGCCAAGCATTTTAGCGGCGTTGCGACGTCATCTGCAAAAGAAATTTGACATGTCCACGGCGACTTCAGGGCAGGCCGCTCTTGAAATGATTAAGAACGACGGTCCTTTTTCTGTGATCGTTTGTGATATGCGTATGCCTGGCATGCTCGGTACGGAAGTTCTCAATCGCGTACAAACTCTGTCGCCGGATACGACACGTATAATGCTGACAGGCAATACCGACCAGCAGACGGCCATCGACGCCGTCAATGAGGGTAATGTTTTTCGTTTCTTCACAAAACCTTGCGAGATGGACGCGTTGACCCAGGGCCTGGAAGCTGGAATTCGCCGATACCAGTTGGTGACGCGCACCAAGGCAGACTTGATGGCCAACATGAACCATGAGTTACGCACACCGCTCAATGCCATTATTGGCTTTTCCTCAATGATCAAAGATCAGGTATTAGGGCCTATCGGCAATGAAACATACCTGGAGTATATTGATGATATTAATCGCTCCGGCGAATTCCTCCTCGGTCTCATCAACGATATTCTTGATGTTTCTGACTTTGGGTCGGGATCTTTGAAATTGAATGAAGAGAATGCTGATCTGGCAGAGATTATTGCCAGCTCAATTCGTTTGGTCGGGCTGCGTGCGGAAAAAGGTGCTGTGCTGATCAATTGCACCAGTAACCCCGACCTTCCAAAGCTTTGTGTGGATATCCGGCGAACTAAACAAACCCTCCTCAACCTGCTCGAAAATGCAGTCAAATTTACGCCCGAAGGCGGCTGCGTCTCCTTAGAGTCCCGGCTGGTTGAAGATGGTTCAATTGTACTCACCATAACTGACACCGGAATAGGCATGAATGACGATGAGGTTCGAATAGCCTTAACCAGGTATGGGCAGGTCGATAGTGGTCTTGATCGAAAACTGCAGGAAGGCACCGGCCTGGGGCTGCCCTTGGCCAAGGGGTTAATGGAATTGCATGGAGGGACCTTAGATGTCCAAAGTGAGAAAGATCAGGGCACTCAGATAACTCTATGTTTCCCGAGCGAGCGGGTCATTGCAGATTGCGCTAATTCGTCGGTATCCTAATCCAATAATATCAACGCACTTAAAAACCGCGGATCACCGGAAAAGCACTATTTGACCTGAATAGCAGCTTAATTGACCGGATAATATTCACGTCAATAGAAAGCCTCTGCAATCAGGTGTAATGTCTTGATGGTTTGGCCAACGTGTCAAAAACACGACGATCTTTGGCAGTCACATGGTAATGCCCCCGAAAATTAACGGTCTTCAGAATGCTGATGATCTGACTGTCTGTATAACGTGATTTCTTCATCTGAATCTCCTCAGTTTACATTACGAGAAAATTCTACTTCTGAGACCCCTAATAATGGGCGTATTACCCAAAGACCGACATTGTGAGATTGTCGAACGCCTGATCGGATATGTCTTTTTATATCTAAATCAATGGAAGTATTTGGGAGTTTACCTGCGCTCCATGGCTCTTTGCCAACGGCTCAGGAAATCCTTACGCTTCATCCGATCCAGATAGACAAGCAGGCCAGGACCCAGATGGATCGGTATTAAAGGCCCCGCTGCAATTTCCTGCAATTTTTTGGCCGTTGCCTCGCCACTGATATCAGTACGGATGGCGTAAAGTGACGCTTTCCCCGCGATTAGTTCCTGACCTTTTCGTGAAAGTAGGAAATCGACGAATTGTCCCGCTGCCTGTGGATTTAGTGCGGTTTTCGTTATGACCGCGATGCGGGACATCACCAGTCCATAATCTTGAGGAACAGTGATGGCTAAATCAGGATTTTCCCTTGCCCGCGCCAGGGCGTATGACCCAAGCACATTATAGGCAATTAGCGCCTCACCGCTCGCCACCTTGTCTATCATGGCCGCAGAACCGGTCATCAATTTAACACCACTGTCGCCCAGGCTTCTTGCCAGATACCAGAAATCTTCGGATTGGACAGCGTCTTGTGTCCCGAACAAATAACCCAATCCGCTTTGTTCTGGATCATAAGTAACGACTCGGTTTTGTAAATTGAGACTGCGGTCACTTAACTTTTTAGCCAATTCGAAACGGCTGGTTACACTTTTCAATTCTGGTGCAAAAGCTTGGTTATAGATGATAACTGCTGGCTCATACGTAAAGCCGAAGGCTTCGTTGCGCCAGTTGGCCCATGCTGGCAGGGCATTGGTTTCTTCTGGGAAAAATGTTGCGCTATAACCGTCATTGACCAGTTTGATCTGCAGGTCCATGGCTGAACTCAAAGTTAGGTCGGCTGTCGCTTCGCCAATGTCCGTCTCCTCAACAACCCGCTGGTGAATAACCAGCGTATCCAGTTCATGATAATCAATTGCGATGCTTGGAAAAATCTCCTGAAAGGCCTGGATCAGCGGCTCTATGCGGTCGACGTCTGTAGAACTGTAAATGACCAGTCTTTGGGTGGATGTTCCTGCCGCCTCGAAACGAACAAGTCCGGCATAAGTCGACCCAATGCCCGATATCAAGAGCAGGCCTGTCAGAATAAACAAAATCATTGATCTCGCGACACGCACGTTACGCCACTCCCGTACCTTTGAAAGGGAAAACGATCTGTACGCGCACTCCCCCCCCATGACTGCTATCAAGGGCGATAATAGCGTCATGTCGGTCGGCAATTTCGCGGACAATTGCTAGTCCCAGGCCACAGCCGTCTGCAGCGGAACTTTGCAGCCTGACAAAACGCTCGAATACAGCCTGCCGGTCTTGCGCAGGAATCCCCGGGCCGTTGTCTTCGATGATTAGATGCAGGCCATCGTCCGCCATTTGCACACTCAATGTGACCTCTGACCCCGCGGGAGAGTATTTGATGGCATTGTCCGCAAGATTAAGAATCATCTCGCCAATCAATGCTCGATCACACTGCAGCATGGCTGTTTGGTCGCCGTCATACCCAAGGTCGATGCCCTTGGCGACGGCCTCCGGCAACAGTATCTTGATTGTTTCACCAACCAGTTCGGCTAGATTTAAATTGCTGAAAGAATTGGCTTCACCTGTAGCGCGGGCATGGGACAGCAGTTGTTGGGCTAAGCGACTGGTTCGTCCGACGCTAATGTTGACCTTGACTAGAGCTTCGCGAATGTCATCAGGATTTGTTTCGCGCAATGCCATCTCGGTTTGGGATTGCAAACTGGCAAGGGGTGTTTTTAATTGATGGGAGGCATCGCTGATAAAATTGCGCATCGAACTTAAGCCACCGTCCAGGCGATGTAGCAAGCCGTTGATAGCACTTACCAAAGGCTTGAACTCCTTGGGAATCTCATGCAGGACGGGTCGCACGTCATCGGGAGAGCGGCGGCCTAATGCTTCACGCAAGCGCTCAAGTGGCTGAAGCCCAATGCTGACGCCAAACCAGGCGGCGATAGCCCCGACGATGGCGATAACCAACATCCACAGGGCACTTTGCTGAAGCAGGCTATAGATCAAACCATCGCGATCACCCCTAGTTTGCGCCACTTGTACGGTCACGTAGCCCGACAGGTTGCCGCCGGAAACAAAAGAGCGCAGGGCGACGATGCGAACCGACGCCAGCTTGTAGATTGAGTTATAGAAAACCGGGTCTAGCAGGGCATCGTTATCGATTTTTTTGGGTAACGGCAGGTCTTCGTATCCTGTCACCACATGGCCATCGGGAGCTGAGACTGAATAGAAAACTCGGTCCTGTGCGGTTGAGGCCAGCATGCTCAATGCTACATAGGGGATGTCTACATTCAAACCATCCTCGCTGACGACTGTGCGTTCGGCGATGGCGGAGGCAGAGGCAAGCAGTAGCCGGTCGAAGGCCCGGTCGGCGGCCTCGATATTGCTGTAATAACTACTCAGCAGGTTTGCTGAAAAAACCAGAGTCATAGCGAGGAACAACCAGGCCAAAACCCGACGACGGATCGACCATTCAGGAACATGCCAGAGGTTCATTCCAATATGTATCCCAAGCCACGGACGGTTCGGATGGTGACATCCGCGTCGTCCAATTTTTTGCGCAGGCGGTGGATATAAATTTCTACGGTCGAAGGGGTCAATTCATCATCGAAATCCGAAATCGAATCAATAATTTGATCCTTATTGATTATTCGCCCATGGCGCGACATCAGGACTTCCAACAGATGAAACTCACGCCTTGGCAAGTCCAGCGGTTGCTCCTTCAGGTGCACCCGCCGAGCCGCTATATCCAATGATAAATCCCCACATGAAAGTATTCCGATGCCATCAGCAAGGCTGCGGCGAAGAAGAGCACGGACCCTGGCGTCGAATTCGCCCATCTCAAATGGTTTGGTCAAATAATCGTCGGCGCCCAGGTCGAGCCCCTTGATACGGTCATCAACTTCTGATCGCGCCGTTGTAATAAGAACCGGGACGGAGGTCTTGCGCGATCGCAACATGCGTAAAATTTCCAACCCATCCATGTGGGGGAGAGTCAGGTCCAGAATAACGAGATCAAATTCCTGGGTACGCAGGATGGATTCGGCTTCCTCACCATCGGAAACCCAGTCGACAGCGTAATCGGCTTGCTTGAGGGAACGCACAAGCCCATCGGCAAGCATGGCGTCGTCTTCGACCAAAAGAACTCTCAAAAGCGCACCTTTCATCTAACCGGGTCTGACATATGAAAAGATAAGTTCATTTAAGCGCAAATGCCAACCACGGCGACGAAAGGTTGGCGAAAGTTGGGACTGTTAGGATTCAGTTGAACTTCGAGATGATCAATGAGTATGAGCTCATTGTTGAAATTAACCGCATTATCTTTTGGGAGGCAAATCCATGAGGATTAAATCAACACTAAAGATGCTGGCCTATGCCGTTGGCGTCGCCGGGATGATTTCGGCATCCGGCGTATCAAAGGCTGCCGATATTGATAAACTTCATTTCCTGATTCCTGGTGGCGCCGGTGGTGGCTGGGACGGAACCGCGCGTGGTACAGGCGAAGCACTGACCAAGGCCGGCATTGTTGGCACGGCGTCTTATGAAAACATGTCAGGCGGCGGCGGCGGCAAAGCCATCGGCTATCTGATCGAAAACGCCGCGTCTAACCACGGCACCCTGATGGTTAACTCGACACCCATCGTCATCCGTTCACTGACTAAGGTTTTCCCGCAAAACTTCCGCGACTTGACCATGATTGCCGGTACCATTGGCGACTATGCCGCCTTCGTGGTTAGCAAGGACAGCCCGATCAATTCGTTCAAAGATCTGGTCGCAGCTTACAAGATGAATCCCAAAAGCATCGCCATTGGCGGTGGCTCGGTTCCAGGTGGCATGGATCACGTAGTTGTCGCCATGGCCATGCAGTCTGCGGGGCAGGACCCAACCAAGGTTAAATACATCCCCTATGACGCTGGCGGGAAAGCGATGGCCGCCCTCCTGTCAGGTGAAATCAAGGCGCTTTCGACTGGTTTCTCGGAAGCTGTTGGAATGGATAAAGCCGGTGAAGTTAAAATCATTGGCGTAACCTCGGCCACACGCGTCGATGCCGCACCCAATGCGATGACCCTGAAGGAACAGGGTTTTGATGCCGAATTCGTAAACTGGCGTGGTTTCTTTGCTGCACCGGGCCTTCCGGAAGCCAAGGCTAATGCCTATCGCAATGCTATCGCTAAAATGTATAACACGCCCGAATGGGAAGAAGTCCGGGCCCGCAACGGCTGGGTCAACATCCATAACCCGGGCGACAAGTTCACTAAGTTCCTGGAAAATCAAGAAAAGGTTATTGAGGCCCTGATGAAAAAGCTGGGTTTCCTTTGATCAACTGAGTTTAAACCGGGGTGTCATTTGGCACCCCGGTGTTTTTGTATATTATTTTTAATAAATTGACTTGGGGAGTTAGTTTGCATGGCGTTGGATAAATGGATTGCAGTATTTTTCCTGACCATCGCACTGGCATACGGTTACGCATCGTTCACATATTCTCTACTGCCGTTCGAGCGCAACATGACCTTCCTTCCCAATACAATGCCCAAGGTGCTCAGCGGGCTAGGCATATTGTTCTCCCTTATAATCATTCTGTCGCCAAAGAAGGCTACCCAAGCTGACGAAGCTTCTTTGGGTGATTTTGATGTCTCGAATATCGGCCAATACAAAATTGGTCAGGCTCTGGGCCTGATTGCAGCCATGATTTTGTATGCGCTGGCCTTACGTCCGGTCGGTTTCATCCTCGCCACCATTTTGTTTCTGGTTGGAACCGGGTGGGTTCTGGGTGAGCGCAAAGTGCACATCATGTTCACCGCAGCTTCTATTGGAACGGTCGGCATCTGGTATCTGGTGCAGGAAGCCTTGGGTATATTCCTCAGACCACTGCCTTGGTTTTTGTCATGACGGGGAAACACCATGCTTGAAGGTGTCATGCTGGGAATCCAAACGGCATTTTCCCTGCAAAATTTTATTTTGGTGGTCGCCGGGTGCATGATCGGTACGATCATCGGCATGTTGCCTGGATTGGGGCCGATGTCGATCATCGCTATCATGATTCCGGTCGCCATTAGTATTGGTGAGCCGTCCTCCGCCCTTATTCTGCTTGCCGGTGTGTATTACGGCGCGATCTTTGGCGGATCGACCTCATCCATCCTGATCAACGCACCCGGTGTAGCGGGAACCGTTGCTACATCGTTTGACGGTTACCCCATGGCAAGGCAAGGCAAGGCTGGTAAGGCCCTGACCATCGCCGCCATTTCCTCATTTTCCGGCGGGACAATCGGTGTCGTCCTGCTGATGGGATTTGCCCCGGCGCTTTCGTCCGTCGCACTGCTGTTTCATTCGGCGGAATACTTCGCGCTGATGGTGGTCGGCCTTTCGGCGATTGCCGCCTTCGCAGGTACCGGCATGGTCGTCAAGGCGCTGATGATGACTGTGATTGGCCTGATTATGGCCACTGTTGGAGAATCGGCGCTGTTCAATGCGCCTCGTTTCACCATGGGTCTAATGGATCTGCAGTCGGGGTTTAGTTTTGTCACGCTGGCAATGGCCTTATTTGCCTTGCCCGAAGCCCTGTATCTGGTGCTCGATCCCAAACGCGGAGCGTCTAGCGAAGCTGGCGAGGCGATCAAGGATTTGCGCATTACCCGTGATGAGGCAAAAAAAATCGCCCCGGTAATCGCCCGTCAGTCGTTACAGGGTTTTCTGATCGGTGTGATGCCCGGTGCGGGCGCGACCATTGCCTCATTCCTCGGTTACGCGGTTGAGCGCAATATCGCCAAGGGTGAAGATCAGGACGAATTTGGTAAGGGCTCGATCAAGGGACTCGCCGCCCCCGAGACTGCCAACAACGCGGCTTGTACCGGATCTTTCGTTCCGTTGCTGACACTAGGAATCCCGGGCTCCGGCACAACGGCGATCTTGTTGGGCGCGTTGATAGCTTTGAATGTCAATCCCGGACCTCGGTTGATGATCGATAACCCGTCGATTTTCTGGGCGGTGATTATTTCCATGTATATAGGCAATGTCGTCCTGTTGATCCTCAATCTGCCGCTGATCCCCTACATCGCTAAATTGCTGACCATTCCAAGAAATTATCTGATTCCCTTTATTTTGTTCTTCACCATGGTCGGTGCCTACATCGGTCAGAACAATGCAACTGAATTGCTCATCTTGGTAGGCCTAGGCGTCTGTGCCACCATCCTGCGATTTGCCGACTATCCATTGGCGCCGTTGTTGATCGGCTTCATTTTAGGCGGGATGATGGAAGATAACTTCGCCCGTTCCGTCATGCTGACCGACGGCTTGTATTTCATGTATCAGCGCCCGATGACGCTTGCCCTTCTGGTCATCGGTTTGCTGCTGATCTTCATGCCGGCATATCGCCGCCGCCGCGCCTTGGCTTTGAAAAAAGGTGTCGCTCAAGGTGATTAACCGTACGTGATAGCCAGTTTATCTACGTTGCTCTGAAGCATCGACGGCTTGGTGTTTAATCTACCGCTACGCTGGTTGTTAGGTGCCTTAGGTGCGACCCATGTTGCCTCCGTTGTCGGAGCAGGGCTAATTTCCAAACACGGCCGTATCGCGTTTCTTTGTTGTAAAACTAAGACGTAGCCATTATATGCGTTTTTATGAATATGTTTGAATTGAGCGAAGAGAAGGCGCTGCAGTTTCATCGCGCCATTGTCGACCTTGCGGGTCGGCACCCCAATCTTATTGAGCGTGCTGCCAATCAGCTGGCGAAACTTCGTCAACGCGACCCCGACAAGAGTTTCATTTGGGAGCGATGGGCGCACGCCCTGTCCCTGCCTCTGGCGGAAATGGCGGGATCCGTCCTTGCCGACACACCCGACGGCGGACTGATGCGGGCGAACTCGCCACTTGGTGAAATCCTCAGTGCTTCTGAACGCAACGCTATTTGGCAGCGTATTGGTCTCTTACAATTTGTTCATCATTTTTTTCATGCTGCGGCTGAGCTTGGCCTGACAATGAGTGAGCAAGCAATGATAACAGGCGTCGACAGCTCAGAAATTGACAGTTGGAATGAGGCCTTGCCACAGCAGATGACGGTCGAAACCCTGGCCCGCCTCAAACATGTCGTGGCCCTCCACAAAGCCCTGTCCAGTGTCCAGCCAGATCGCGAAACCAGCCGGCGTTGGTTGCGTGGCGACAGCCAGGTCATGGGCGGTACGCCGTTATCTTTATTGCTTGGCGGTAATGCCGAACAGCTGTTGGACAGCGTATCAGGCGCCGCACAATTGAAATTGGAAAACCATAATCTGCCGAGAATGGGACACTAATACGTCAAAATAAGAAGCGTTTGTATCGCGTCGTAATGAACAGTGAATAGGTACTCAGGAGGACAGGAAAATGAGTTTAGCTGAAATCGAAACAACACCTCAGGGTTATCTGGTAAATTCTGAAGAGTGGACGGAGAACATTGCCGTAGAAATCGCCTTGGCTGACGGCATTTCGGAGCTGACCGAGCGTCACATGGACGTCATCACGTACCTGCGTGATGAATACGTCAACAATGATGGCAACCAACCGAGCGAACGCCATATTGTTAAGTCTATGTCAAAAAAATGGGGCGAAAAAATTTCCACCAAAGAGCTGTATGACTTGTTTCCGATGCAGCCATCTAAACAAGCCAGTAAAATAGCCGGGTTGCCCGAGACCAAACGGAAAGGTGGATATTAATACCAAATTGCAGTGATAATAACCTATAGAGATCGTGCATGTGGCCTGTAGGGCAGGAAAAAACGTGCAGGCGATGCGCGGGGCATCGTCAAGCATTTTGACGCACTCCGACGGGCCTCATGCACGACCGGAACGGTGGCATGCCAAGGGTTTCGGACATCGTCGCGCACGGCTTGCGATACCCCGCATCGCCACGCCGCACGCTCCTTGCCAAAAACCTTGGCCTGCCGTCTCTATAGGTCGTTATCACTGCAACTTGGTATAAAGCTAAAGGGTGCCCCTTGAACAGAGAGCACCCTTTACCAGTTCTAGTTATGCCCGCTCATAAGTCATTCGAACGGTCGATTGGTCGGACCCTTCGTGAAGAAATTCTTCGACCTCTGTAAATCCATAGGTTTCATAGAAACCGCGGCCGATGATATTTTCCATAAAAACTTCAACCTTTAAATGGCGACCTTTTTCGGCGACGGCTTTGTCGACCATTGCTTTCCCCAGTCCCTGACCGTGGTATTTGGGGTCAAGGAAGAGCCCGCCGATTTCATCATCCACAAGGGCGATAAAACCGACGACACTGCCGTTGATTTCGGTCACCCATGTTTCGGCGTAAACCAAATACATATTACGTACGTTGTCGGCCTCTTGATCGAGGAACTCTTTAGGTAGAAAGGGGTGAGCAAGCTCGCTGGCGACACGCCATGATGACACCACGGCATCGACATCTTCGATTTTGTATTTTCTGATCATTGTAAGACAAATCTTTCATGTCACGACCCCCCAAATGATCGGGGTCGCGCTGATTATTGGTATGGGTTTGGCATGAAAACAGAACCACAGCGCGACGGCGTATGGTTTTGTCTGCTCTTCATGAAATGGGTCGCGCGATGGCTTCCCAAAATCAGCGGGACATAAAATCTCCGGTAAAAAGGAACCTTGAAGGTAAGGGCTTCGATCAGTGAAATCAATCAAGTCGTGAATTCTAGTGGAGCCGGACCACTATTTTGGGTCATTGCGTTTCTAGCGACAATTCGAACAATCGACCAAAACCCTTTACCGGGCTGAAATTTTTCATCAACCGCAAACAGTGCCAGACCAAGGCCTGGTTGCTGGTGATCACCGGTTTGCCCAGTTTCTGTTCCAGCGTATCGACAATCGAGGCGGCTCTAATGGCGGTGCAGGAAATGAACAGGGCGTCCGCGCTGGCATCGCAGACCTGTAGGGCGGCCTCGGTAAGTGCGGCGAGCGGAAGGCCCGTCATCTCAATATCGTCCTCGAGACCGAACCCATCGATGTTCAGGATTTGAAACCCCTGGGCCTGTATGCTCTCGGCAATCGATGCGTTGATCTCATCTGAGTAAGGTGTGAGAATGGAGATTTTTTCGGCTTTAAAAGCACGAAGCGCGGCGCTGGCGGCAGCAATAGGGTTGGTGCAGGGCACACCGGGCTGCGCACTTCCAATCAGCCGCTGAAGTTCCGCTTCCCCAATCGCCGCTGTACCGGACGTGCAGCCATAGATCATCACATCGACGCCAAGCCCGGGAAGGATGCCACCCGCCGCCCGGGTGATGTCACCGGACATGGCGCGTAGATTTTCTATGGTCAGCGGGTTGGCATTCAGAACGCGATTGGTAAACAGATCGACACCGTCCGGCAGGATCCGGCGCAGGTCGGTCTCGCTGTTAAAATCCGTAGCCAACGCCAATAACCCGATCCGCCCGCCGGGCGCAATGTTTTCCAGCTCGTACGTTACATCCATCTCAGTTACCCAATCACCGGCAGCTCTGTGGGGGCGCGGCGGCTTAACATACGGGCCCCGTCTTCGGTGATGACAATGTTTTCTTCGTGCACCATTTGTTTGCCCGGCGCAAATTCCATGCCGGGCTCCAGGGTCAGGACAACGCCCGGTTCCAACGGGGTTCTGTCGGTCGGTGTATTCGACGGCCATTCGGTCAGTTCCATGCCGAGCCCATGACCCAGTCGTCCGACGCTGTTGCCCAGCGCCCCGCCATCTTCCAGCACCCGCCACATGGCGGCCCAGATATCGCTGGTCGTCGCCCCCGGACGAGCGGCCGCAAACCCGGCATCGGTTGCCGCGTAAACAACGTCATAAGCGCGGCGTAATGTGTCGTCCGCGTGACCAAACGCAAAGTTCCGGTCGAAATCACAAAAGTATCCGTCGAAGGTCGTGCCGGTGTCGATGATCAGCACATCTCCGTCTTCCAGAATACGATCCGTTGGCCCCATGATGATGCTGTCATAGCCGCCGGGGCCTGAACCGGCGATTAGGTAGGGCGTGTGATCGGCGCCGCGTTGCAACAGGTCAATCCGCATGCGATGGCAATTCTGACGTTCGCTTTCGCCGCCTTTCAACATCTGCGGCAAGGCCTCAAATGCGTCCGACGTCAGGTCACAGATGTAATGGATTTTTTCAATTTCAGCTGCAGATTTCACGTAGCGCAGTTGGTGTAACAGCAATGACGCATCGGCAATTTCGATAGACCCCAGTCCGTCACACAGGCGCTGATAATCGCCAGCGGGCATACGCAACAGGCTCTCGTGGCCCAAGGGAACACCGAGCCGGGCAAATTTGCGTGGCAGCCGCTCAATGACATCGCGCAACAGTGAAACCCCGTCATCTTCGGGGCAGGGGGCGGGCCAGGAGTATATGTCCTCGACCCAGGTTTCGGCCATTCCCGCCGCGCCAATTTCCGGGATCACGGCGACCGGTTTTCCGCTGAGCGGTAATATGACAAACCACGGCCGGGTCGGACTTTGCCAAAACTGGGTGAAAAATCCCGTGAAGTAACGCACATCCGGTTCGGTGGTGAGTAGGATCGCGTCGAGCCGAGCTTCAAACATCCGCGACTGTGCCCGTTGCAGGCGAGTTTCAAACTCACTGACCTGAAAGCCACGTTTTGGAATGGGCAGCATCGATGGAAATTCCCAACTTTGTGAGCAGAGCGTATCCTGAACGAGCTGGACTCAATCTTCAGCGCCAACCGTCAGGGTATCATCAATAATGTCATAAAGGGGACGGTGTAAACCCTAACCTCCCGGTCCGTCGCCACCATCACTCGGCGACGGACAAAACCCAGAGATTAGAAAACCGTGAAACGTCCGGTTGTTTCATTGTACCGCACGAGGCCGTACCACACCGCGAGGATGGCAAAACTTATCAGGTAGGTGCTTAACCAACCACCGGTCATGGCGGGCAGAAATGCCTGATAGCCGACACTGGTGGCTTCGACCAGATCAAGGGTCATCTCTGGTTTCATGACCTGCCAATGATTGAGGATGGCCCCGAAGGTAGAGCCGCTCCAGGCGAAGAAGAAGACCGCGACCCAGAGTTTCAGGTGACCCTCACCCATGCGCCACAATGAACCTGATGCACATCCGCCGGCGAAGATCATGCCGATGCCAAAGATCGTGCCGCCCAACAGCGAACCAAGCCAGAAGGTTGCCGGGATGGCCAGATAAGGATCAAGGATCTCTCGTCTTAGCAGAACCGAGCCAAGCAAAAGGCCGACGCCGAGGGCCAGCATGGTTGCTTTGGTCAGTTCGCCCTCTCCGGTCATCATCGGTTCACGGATGGCGTGGGAAAAACAGAACCGCGAGCGATGTAGAATGAAACCCAGCGCAAACCCGGCGAGGACGATGACGCCGCGTGAGGCCAGCTGGGCATTCTCGCTGCCGTACCAGGAATAGGACCATACAAAGATCGCCAGCATCACGGCCAGACCGACAAATCCAAGTACAAATTTAGTCTGGTCGGAAAAACTGATCGGGGCTGGCGCGGTGGTTCCCCAGGTGATGTTTTCCAGCACCCAAAGCAAGGCCCGAATGCCGATGGCCGCACCGACTAACAGCCCGAGCAACATGGCCCAACCGGCGGGTGACGAAAAAACAATGGGCGTGAAAAAGCCACCGACGGTGCAGCCACCGGCAAGAGAAGCACCGACCCCCATCAGAGTACCGCCCAGCGCTCCCCACAGATACTCAATGGGAGGAGGGCGACCAATCCTGAATTGTCCGGCGAGCAGGGCCGCGGAGAATGCGCCCAGCAAAAGCGTGATGTCGAGTAACGAGATGCGATGAGTCAGAGGATTATCCAGGTGGGGTTTGTTGCCAAAAAGTGCGTTCAGGCCGATCAGTTCGTTGAACCAGTCCCCCCACAGACGCAGTCCACCGAAGACTCCCCAGAACAGGCCGTTGGACATCAGGATCACGACGACGATGACGAGAGCCATTGCGCCGAAATAAGGCGACCACGGGGCGACAAGTACAGCTTTGTAATCGTCACGAAATCCGCTGAATCCACTTTCGGAAGTCATCACCGTCTCCTGTTTTTAAGTGTTGGTGGCTGTTACGGGATCTTGCTGATCTTTACTGGCACCTGGCAGGGGTATCGGAGTCCTTGGCGCCGCGAACGTAAAACCCGACGACGTTTGCCGTCATTTCTTCATCGGACATTTTCAGAAATTTGGCCGCTGCCTTATTTTTGTCCTTGATGGTCTGGCGATAGGCCGTGCTCATATAATAAAGCGCCGAAGGATTGGATTTGCCCGTCGCGTCATGGGCGTCTGCGGCGAAATAGGTTTTCCAGTCGGCCTTGTTGCGTTCATAGGGAGAAACAACACGGTCGTTGTCCTGACGGTGGCAGGCATTGCAGACAAAACGATTGTAAACCCTGCCGATTTTCCAGTTGGCCCCTTCTGCCGCTTGCACGGACTCAATGAGGGGGAGCATGGCTGTCAGCGCGATGGCGGCGACTTTCAAAAGCGTTTTCATGACGGGTTCCCCTTTTGAAAAAATGTCGGGCGGATCAACGTATGCGGATGATCCGCCCGAGGTTGTCAGTTCTGGACAAGGTCGTAGTTGCCGTCCTTATAGGATGCCGTTGCGTCGACGAAGTAGACCTTCAGGTCTTCTCGAAGCATCTTGACGATGTCATAAGCCTCGCCGCTTCTGGCCCCGGTGGAGCACAGAAAGACGATGGGTTTGTCAGTCGGCAGGCCCGCGGCTTTGTCTTCCAGATCATCAACCGGCAGATTGGTGGCGCCGGGGACAGGGTTCTGGGAAAATTCTGCCACGTCGCGGACATCATAGAGATGAATGCTATCGGGGTTGTTTTTCATGATGTCCTTGAAAGAGGCGACGGTAATCGTATCGCCTTCAGGGCCGATTTGAATGGCACTGGTTTTGGCGGCGGCATAGGGTTTGTCACCGACGGCACCCGGGCCGTACGCAGCTTTCCATTCCGGATAACCGCCCTGGAACAATTTGACATCGGTGTAACCAAGAGCTTTTGCCTTAAGTGCGGATTTGACACTCAACGGACATTTGAGACCACCACAATAGAAAACCAGCGGTGATTTTTTATCGGTCGGTAACATATGCACCAGCTTTTTGAACTGGGTGTTTGGGATGCTGATGGCGCCGGGGACATGTCCCTTGGCGTATTTGCGTTTCATGGGGCGGGCATCAACAACAGTCGCCTTGTTGGCATCCAGCACTTTTTTGACGTAAGCCGCGCTAACGGATCCGAGCCGACCCTTTGCGACCCAGTCCGGGTACCCTGCGGCATAGACCTGGATGTTGGTATAACCAAGTTTTTCGGCTTTGACGGCTGATTTGTGACTCAACATGCACTTTTCACCGCCACAATAAAAAATCAGTGGCGTCGCTTTATCCTTGGGTAGCGCGCTGGTCATTTTGGCAAATTGACTGTTCGGGATGCTAAGGGCACCCGGGATATGACCGTTGTCAAACCGCCGTTTCATGGGACGGGAATCGATGATTACCGCTGTTTTCTGTATGGGAACCGTGGCGTGAGGTTCGACAAATTTGTAGTCGACGATTTTTGAATACCACCCTGGCTCGGCGGCAAACGTCGAGACAGGATAGCTGATCAAAACGGCGACCAGGAATACCACTGAAAGGGCAGATAATCTGTAAATGAGTTTCATGACTAATCCTCCTGTAGGGCCCGGCGATACCGGGTATGGATTTTAGGTTTCGACAAGTGTCAGGAGCTGCGATGCGGAATAGGTCTGTCCGTCATCACCGTCCCATCTGAACGTGTAGGTTCCGGTCCCCGTCACTTTGGTGTGAAACAACAGATAGGGATCGGCGGCGACGCCAGAGTCGAAATCCGCAGCGACAACCTCGGTGCCTTCGAAGGTGCAGACAAACCGGGTAATCCTGTTGCGGGCTACGGCCTTGCCGTCCCCTCCCTTGCGCCATCCCGTTTCCATGGGGTGGCGGATCTTGGTCTTAATCGAGATGATGTCGCCAAGTTTGGCGGTTGATTGCATTCTGATCCTTGGGGTGGTGGGCTTCATGTCATCCTCCCTTTCTCAACCGCAGCCGCCGGCACCGCGTGCAACCTTGCACCGGGCCTTGGCGAAATAAGCGCTGCCGTCACTCATTTCTGCGGCGACAATGATGGTCTGTGATTTGGCCACCCGAATTCGGGTGATGATCTCGGCGACACCGCTCCGTGGGGTGAAGTGATAGGTGGCGACGTTGGGCACGGTGTTGCGTTCGGCAAGGATGTGCACGGATTTAACATAGTCGTCGTCCGTCATCGGGCTGTCGACGGATATCTTGATCCGGGTGCGGGTACCATCCTGGGTGAGCGCCGGTAGATCAATATTGACACGGCCCTTTTGCAGTTTTGCGCCGTTGGTCAGTTTGGCCAGCTCTGCCTTTGCTGTCTTCGGCGAGGCTTCGGCGCCCAAGGGGGTCAACGCCAGAATGGCGGAGCCACCAAGGACCAGAATTTGACGTCGGGATAACCGATAGTGCTCAATGGTGTCGATGATCATAAAATTTCTCCTAATCTTCCAGCTCTTCCCAACCGGTGATCATCGCCTTGATGTGGGCGAAGGGGGTGTGACCGGTGGTTGTCAGGTAAACGTGACCAACAAGGAAAATGAGTAAGGCAAAGGCCGCTGCTGTGTGCACCAGGGCAATCATCCACAGTTCAAGCCACCCGAGCCCCCAGGCTGCCCAGTCGTTGTAATACAGATACAGCAATCCGGAGATCCAGATGGCCGGTGCCATCGCCAGTTTGAAACCCAGGTAGGCCAGCAGTTGCAGGGGGTTGTGTTTTCTCTGTTGGGTTGGTTTGTAGGGGTGGTGCTCGCCCTTGAAAATGCCGAAGGCGTAGAATTTGGCGACGGCCATCAGTTTGTCCAGGGTCGGAATATAATGACGCCATTCCCCCGTCGTCAGATGCCAGAAGATGGCAAACACCCAGAGCCCGATCAGAACCCAGGCTGTTGTGGTGTGCAGGAATACGGCGTCCTCGAAACCGAACAGCGCGTAGGTGCCATGGATCTCAAATCCGGTCAGGGCCATGACCATGATCAGCAACGCCTGAGCCCAGTGCCAGAACCGCTCGAATCCCTTGAAGATGTAAATGCGGGTCGGTGCTGATGGGGCCTGCGTTGATGTATCAGCCGGTGCCGTGGTTGTTGTTGTTGCGGTCATGACACACCTCTTATTTCACGTGGCTGTTGCGCCGATTGAAGAAAAATCTCAGGGCTCCGTGACCGCCGACACCAAGTGCCGTCAGGATCAGCATGGCGATGGCGCCATAATCGAGCCAGGGGAATGAATCGCGACCGGGGATATAAATACCCTCGATACTGCTCAGGCGTCCGTCTTGGGCGTGGCAGTCGATGCAGTTCAGGGATTCTTTCGCCGGTGCCACCATGTGCGCCATGGCCCAGGACATGTTGGTTTCAACGAAACCGTATTCTCCACTGTAGGGCAGGTCGGCTGCGGCCATGCCTTTGGTGAGAGCGTCCTGCCAGTTAAACTTTTTCCAGTAGCCGTCTTCACCTGTGGTATGGGGGATCGCCAGCGTTTTGTTGACGACGTCGTAGGGCTGTTTGCCGCGCATCAGTTTGATCGGCCAGATGAGCGCCTTGGGGTCATTGGCATCGCCCAGGAAGCGGTTGATCTCAACTACTTTTTCGGGATCGAATTTGTCGCTTGGCAGGGTGTACAGGACTGAGCCGTTGAACCAGCGGTATTCGGGGACGACGTCGCGTTGCCAAACAAAATCGCCTTTTTTGGAATTGTAGATTTCGTTGCCGGCCTGGTCGAATTCGGAATAGGGTTTGCCGTTGGCGTCCATCTTCCCGGCAGTTGACCAATCCCACCACATCTTCGAGGCGTAATCGCCGCGTGCGAAGTGGGGAATGTGACAGGCCTGACAGGCAACACGGTCCGTGTGATCGTTGAGTTTTTCGTTCTTCATGGGACGGTCGCCGTGACATGATACGCAAGTCGCGCGGCTGCCGTCACTCTTGCCGGGAACATCGATGCCGCCCACGTCTCTGGCTTTGGAGGCATAGCGGCTGCCGGAAACCATATGAGCGTCGGTGGTGTGGCAGGTTGAGCAACTGAAATTCAGGCCATCCGCATCCATGTGTACATCAATAAAGGTGTCGGGCGCATCGAAGCTGGGGTCCAGGTCGCCGTGTTTGACGGCCTTGCCGCCGCCGCCCTTGAAGTGGCAGGCGCCGCAAGTGGTGCGGCTGGTTCGTCCGACGCTCTGAGCGATCTTGTCCAGATTTGAGGTCTTGCCGGCATCAAGTCTTTTCTTGTCATAGACGCCGGTGGTGTCGTGACAAACCAGGCAGTCAACGTTCTCTTCAACCGTGAAATCGTAACTGTCATCTTTCCAGCCGTAACCGGCGTGGCATGATGAGCACGACCCGATGTTGGATTGCGTCGAAATGCAGAAATTGTTGATAACGTTCCGCTTGCCCAGAAGTTGGCCGGTATCTTCGTTTTTATACTCCCAGGTCCAATGTTTGGTTTTGTGAACTTGTTTGGCTGCCTCCGTATGGCATTCGAGGCAGGCCTTGGTGACGTCGGGGCCGCTGGTAAATTCTTTCTGTAGAGACTCAAACTGCCCGTGATCAGCAGTCGAGGTTTTAACCTGACCGGTGGCGGTATCCGACTTGGCCATCAACGGTCCAGCGCCGAATATCAGGACCATCCCGATCACTGCAGCGAGAATTTTTCGGGCTGATGTTGCTGGAGTTTTTAGAAATTTACAGAGTTTTTTGGCTTCCATCGTCCCCACCTTTTACGCAGTATTTTCGTGTAAAAACGAGCAACTAGATCATATTCAATAATTGTATTTTGTCGTTGATGTGGATCAAGTTTCACCGCTTGAGCTGCGACCAGCCCTGGCACTACTTTGCCCGTCCCGAAAAACAGTGGTAAAGATGCTATCGCCATCGTCGGCGTTGAGTCGGCGGGACAGATGAATCCATACACTTCAGGGGTTTATGGCACCCGAACGTATAAATTGTGTCGCCTGACAGGCATTAAGCCGCAGCCCATGGCGTCCGGAACAGGCTAAAATGAGTACTCAAAACCAGACGGATCGGAACGGATCCGTGGCCCCTGATGGTAGCGACAAGGACCTGCCGTTACGTGAAGATATCCGCCTACTTGGGCGCTTGCTGGGCGATTGTGTGCGTGACCAAGAGGGCGAGGATACATTCGAAATCGTCGAAAATATTCGCCAGACCTCGATCCGGTTTTATCGTGACGATGATGAGCCGGCAAAGCTCGAGCTTGAAATTTTTCTGGATGCGCTGAATCCGGAGCAGGCGGTTCAGGTCGTCCGCGCCTTCAGTTATTTTTCGCACCTTGCTAATATTGCCGAAGACCAGCATCACATTCGCCGTATCCGGGCCCATGACATCGCTGGGGACCAGCCGCGGGCGGGTACCATTCTCAATGCCCTCAGTCACGCGCGGAAGGCTGAGATATCTCAGTCAGCGATCCGCAGCTTTTTCAAAGACGCGCTGATCTGTCCGGTACTGACTGCACACCCGACCGAGGTTCGTCGCAAAAGTACGATGCGCCATGAGATGGAGGTGGCGGCCCTTCTCAGCAAGCGCCAGCAGGGGCATTGGGCACCGGGCGAAATCGCCGAAATTGATGCGCAGTTGCGCCGTTCCGTGCTGACGGTCTGGCAAACCAATCTGCTTCGCCAGTCGAAATTGACAGTTCGGGATGAGGTCGAAAACGGCCTGTCTTATTATGATTACACCTTCCTTCGTCAGCTGCCAAAATTTTATGCGGCTCTGGAAGACAGGTTGGCCACCCATGACCCGGACGGAGCAGGAGAGGCCGTCAGCTCGTTCCTTCAGATTGGCAGCTGGATCGGTGGAGACCGAGACGGCAACGCCTTTGTCACCGCAGACGTTCTGCGCCAAACCGTGCAGATGCAATGCACACGGGCTTTTGCCTTTTATCTGGAAGAGCTCCATGAGCTGGGCGGCGACCTGTCAATTTCATCACGCGTGATCAGTGTTTCGGATGACCTCAAGGCGCTTGCCCGAAAATCTCCGGACAAATCTCCGCACCGTGAATTTGAACCGTACAGGCTGGCGATCAGTGGAATTTATGCACGATTGGCGGCGACATCTGCAAAATTCGGATCCTCCGCACCGTCGCGTCACCCGATTGGCGAGGCCGAACCCTATCGTTCCCCGTCTGAGTTTTTGACGGATCTTGGCGTTATTCATGACTCGCTGGTGGCCAACAAATCTCCGGCCCTGACAGAAGGAAGGCTCCGCCATCTCAAGCGCGCCATCGATTGTTTCGGGTTCCATCTGGCCAGCCTTGATCTCCGGCAAAACTCAGCCGTGCACGAACGTACAGTCGCCGAGTTGTTCGAGGTGGTTGAGCCGGATAGCCAATACCATGAAAAAACGGAAGAACAGCGCATCGATCTTCTGGTTCGTGAACTGACCACCGTGCGCCCGTTACTGCGCCCGTTCTGGACTTATTCGCAAGAGACCGCAGGTGAACTGGCGATCCTGGAGGCGGCAGCTGTTGCGCACAGGACTTTCGGGCCACGCGTCATTCCGACGTCAATCGTCTCGAACACCACGGATGTGTCTGATTTGCTTGAGCTCGCCGTTTTGCTCAAACAGGTGGGGCTTGTTGAACCCGAAGGCAAAAGCGCCATCAACATCGTCCCGCTGTTTGAAACCATCGAGGACTTGAGAAACTGCGTCGGTATTATGGACCGCCTGCTGTCAACGCCTGCGTATCGCGCCCTCGTCGATAGCCTCGGCGGTGTTCAGGAAGTGATGCTCGGGTATTCCGACAGCAATAAGGATGGCGGATTCGTGACATCGGGTTGGGAGCTCTACAAGGCCGAGATCGGATTGATCGAGCTGTTTCAGCGCCATGGTATCAAGTTGCGATTATTCCACGGCCGCGGCGGCACCGTCGGGCGCGGTGGTGGCCCCAGTTACGAAGCGATCCTGGCGCAACCCGCCGGAGCGGTTCAGGGTCAGATTAGAGTGACCGAACAGGGCGAGATCATTTCCAGTAAATATTCTAATCCTGATCTCGGGCGACGTAATCTGGAGGCCATGACGGCGGCGACCCTGGAGGCGACCCTGTTGCAGCCCGAGCACAAAGCGCCCGATCCGCAGTATCTGGAAACCATGGAGCAGCTGTCGGCCCATGCGTTCGCGGCGTATCAGGGGCTGATCTATGAAACAGATGGTTTCGAAGAATATTTCAGGGCGTCAACGGTGATCAGCGAAATCTCGACCCTGAACATCGGGTCGCGCCCGGCGTCGCGAAAACAGATGGGACGGATCAGCGACCTCAGGGCCATTCCCTGGGTCTTTAGTTGGGCCCAGTGCCGGTTGATGTTGCCGGGCTGGTATGGATTCGGCTCTGCCATTACGACGTGGCTGGATGAAAATCCCGATAAGGGGCCAGCACACCTGCAGGCCATGTATCGCGACTGGCCGTTCTTTCGCACTCAGCTCTCCAATATGGACATGGTGCTCGCCAAAAGTTCCATCGCCATTGCGTCGCGCTATGCGGAGCTGGTTGAAGATAAACGCCTGCGCCGGGAAATATTTGGCCGGATCCGCGACGAGTGGCGGGCCTCGATCGACGCCCTGCTGACGATTTCGGGCAATGAAAAATTGCTGCAGGGTAACCCGCTGCTCGAACGTTCGATCCAGAACCGTTTTCCCTATCTCGATCCCCTGAACCACATTCAGGTGGAAATGCTGAAACTACATCGAAAAAAATCCAAAGACCCGAAAGTCCTGCGTGGCATCCAGCTAACGATTAACGGTATTTCTGCGGGCCTGCGCAACAGCGGATAGGGGCATCTGTTAACCCGATCCTAACCGGGATTAGCAATAAAGAGGGATGGTAAAACGGCAGACCCCGTCAAAGAAAACCCGGGCCTCGAAAACACCAGGTTTTTCGTTTGGCCGACTGATGCTCGGGCTGATCAAGTGGTCCGCCACCTTCGCCGTCTGGGGCGTCATTGCCGGGATTCTTGTCGCTGGATGGTTCTATACAGATCTGCCGAATGTTGACGATGTGCTGGACTCAACGCGCCGCCCGACGGTCACGCTGATTTCCTCAGACGGCCTAATCCTGGCGGCCAAGGGTGATCTTTATGGCGTGCCGGTGCAGCTCGACGACCTGCCCGCGGTTCTTCCGAAGGCCGTTCTGGCGACGGAGGACCGTCGGTTCTACAGCCATTACGGAATTGACTTCATTGGCCTTGCCCGCGCCACTTGGGCCAATATTCAGGCCCGCCGTATTGTTCAAGGCGGCAGTACTCTGACCCAGCAGGTGGCGAAGAACCTGTTCCTCACTCCGGAACGGTCCCTTAAACGCAAGGTTCAGGAACTGATGCTGGCGTTCTGGTTGGAATACCGGTTTTCCAAGGAACAGATTCTGACAATCTATCTGAACCGAGTCTATCTGGGGGCTGGAACCTACGGAGTCGACGCGGCGTCTCGAAAGTATTTCAATCGCCCAGCGTCTCGGGTCTCGACCTATGAGGCGGCGTTGCTGGCTGGTTTGCTGAAAGCCCCCAGCCGCTATAATCCGTTATCCAGCAAAAAACGCGCCCATGCCCGCACGGTCCAGGTGCTGCGCAATCTGGTCAATGCCGGGTACCTGAGTGAGGCTCAGGCCAAGGCAGCCGAGACCGGCAAACGTCGGGCCCTGGTGACCCGAACGCATCGGATCGGACGTCACTTTGCTGATTGGGTTCTGGAACAGGTGCCAAGTTTTGTTTCGGGTGGCGACCGGGACCTTACGGTGATCACGACGCTTAATGCCAACCTGCAGAAAAAGGCCGAACGGTATCTTGAAACCGCGCTGGCCGGTGAGGGCCGGAAGCGCGGCGCGGCAAACGGGGCGATTGTCGTTCTCGACAAAAACGGTGCCGTTCGGGCCATGGTTGGTGGGCGTAACTATTCTGCCAGTCAATTTAATCGGGTGACCCAGGCCAAACGTCAACCGGGGTCGGCCTTCAAACCGTTGGTTTACCTGGCCGGTCTTGAAGCCGGTCTGACGCCCTCATCGGTGCTGCTTGATGCGCCGATTACGATTGATGGCTGGTCACCGAAAAACTTTAATAACAAGTTTGAAGGCAAAATGACGCTCAGCGATGCGTTGGCACGCTCAGTCAACACTATTGCCGTCCGGGTTGCGGAAAAAGCCGGGCCTCGGCGGATCACCAAAACCGCCCGGCGGCTGGGCATCAGTGAAGACCTTAAACCCGAACTCTCGCTGGCTCTTGGTACGGCGGAGATGACACTGCTTGAGTTGACGGCAGCTTATGGCCCCTTGGCTAACGGTGGTTTCGGGGTTTGGCCGTTTGGCATTCTGGAAATTCGAGATGGCGGAAATGGCGTGCTCTACAAACGTCAGGGTGCCGGACCAGGCCGGGTGATAGCGGCGCATCTGGTTGGCCCCATGAACGCCATGATGGCGGAAGTCGTTAACAGCGGCACCGGTAAAAACGCCCGCCTTGACCGTCCGGCGGCGGGCAAGACCGGTACCAGCCAGAACTATCGCGACGCCTGGTTTGTCGGGTACACGGCAGACTTTGTTTCGGGTGTGTGGATTGGCAATGACAATTCCGCGCCGATGAAAAAACTGACCGGAGGCGGCCTTCCTGCCAAAGTCTGGGCCAGCGTTATGAAGGCGGCACACGGCACGGCTGCCGGCAAACCCCTGCCCCGCGGTCAGGCGACGACAAGCGTTACCGATCAGCGCTCCTTAGACCAAGACCCCGATGCGGATACATCAGACGGTTTCTGGAGACGCATTCTGGATGCCATTGGCGACGACAAGAACTGACCGTGAAACAGTCAGGGTCAGACCAGCAACGACCAGATCACTAGCAGAACGAATAATGGTTTCGGCCAGCCTCTTTAACTTTGTACATGGCTTTGTCTGCCGCCGCGAGGAGTTCGGGAACTGTCGTCGCATCAGTTGGGTAATGGCTGATGCCGATGCTGGCCCCCACCGAACAGCTGGTGTCTTCAAACGTGACTGGGATCGGGATTTTTTTGAGAATTGTTTTTGCTGTAACCGCCACATCTTCTTTATTGGCGACATTTTCCAGAACGAGGACAAATTCGTCACCCCCAAGGCGGGCCGCCATGTCGGTTTTTCGGATGATTGTTTTCAGACGGTCCGCCACGGTCTTCAGAATCAGATCGCCGGCCTCATGACCCAGGGTGTCATTTATCGTCTTGAATTTATCGAGATCGATGAACATCAGCGCCACGCCGCTGCCGTTCCGCTCAGCCCGAGTCAATGCGCCTTCTATTCTGTCATTAAATGACGCGCGGTTGGGCAGCCCGGTCAACGCGTCATTGAGGGCCAGAAACCGGATGCGGTCGTCCTGAGCCTTTTGAATAGTGATATCACGAACACTGCTGACGAAGGTCGTCCGCCCGTCACGTTCGGCTAATTCTGTGACAGTAATCTCCATCGGGAAGGTTGTACCATCTGCCCGCGAACCCTCGAACTCTCGTGTCTGGTCTATAACCTTTGAATGTCCGGTGGCCAGATAGCGCATCAGGTATTCGTCGTGGTTGGCGCGGTAGGGTTCAGGCATCAGCATACTGACGTTCTTGCCAATCATGTCCAGGCGAGCGTAGCCAAAAATTCTTACCGTAATATCATTGACGTTTTTAATACGCCCAAATTCATCGATGGAAATCACTGCCTGATCGACGGCTCTTAGAACCGCCCGTAAACGCTGTTCTCGGGTCCGTGTTTCCTGAGACGCCCTGGTCAGTGCCGATATATCCTGGCACTCCACCATATGGCGCTCGTGTCCATCGACAGGGGGAAAGGTAGAGACGTTCATTTTGATGTGTACGATATCGGCGGTGGTGGTGAGGATGCTCAGCGGTACGGCTTCGGTCTCTTCACTTAAAAGCGCCAAACCATCGCCAAAGAGCTCAATATAATCTTCAGAGATGAAATTGCCTAATGCATGGCCCAATACGCTATCGAGATTTGGGGCGCGCAGCAGGCGTAGGCCGCTATCGTTAATCCAAACAATTTTGCCATCCTCACAGATGCAGATGAAATGCATCATCACCTGCAGAACGTCGACGCAGAAATCATCCAGATTTCGAACCATGTGGAGATATCTATCCTATTTGCCGTCGCCGTTCATGCGATCGACCGTTGCTGTTGTGCTGAACCCGTTGGCGAGTTTTGCCAGGACGATCCGGCCACCGTTTTGTTTGACAACATCGGCGCCGACGACCGTGTCTTCCGTATAATCGGCACCCTTGACCAGCACATCGGGCAACAGTATTTCGATCAATCTTAAGGGCGTCTCGTCGTCAAACAACACCACCGCATCGACGCCAGCCAGCGACGCCAGCACCTGGGCGCGTGCCGTCTCGGACTGCAACGGACGGCTCGGCCCTTTCAGGCGTTTGACGGAGGCATCTGTATTGAGTCCGACGATCAATCGGTCACAGGCCTCCTTTGCTTGATTGAGCAAGGCCAGATGGCCGGGGTGCAGCAGATCAAAACATCCATTGGTAAAGCCGACCGTCAGGCCCTGACGCCGCCATATGGCAACCCGCTCGGCGGTTTCCTGATCCGTGCGAACCTTGGCCTCGGCCTCCGATACGCTCTGATGGTGTAGAGAGCCGACCAGCTCCGCCATATAAACCGTCGCCGTGCCGAATTTACCGACAACGATACCGGCCGCTGTATTGGCCAGGGCGGCGGCGTCTTTCATGTCGGCACCAACGCTCAATGCTGCCGATATGGTGGCGGCAACGGTATCACCCGCGCCCGAGACATCGAAAACTTCCCGCGCTTCCGCCGGCAGGTGATCAACGTGATCGGCCGTCACCAGTGACATGCCATCGGCGCTGCGTGTCGCCAGCACCGCCTTCACCCCGCAGCTTTCGATCAACTGACGGGCGGCGGCAACGACCTCTTCATTGGTCCGGGTCGGCAGGCCGGTCGCCTGTTCCAGTTCCTTGCGGTTTGGCGTGACCAGCGTGGACCCTCGGTAACACGAATATTCCGTTCCCTTGGGGTCGACGACGACCGGAACTCCGGCGTTTGTGCAGGTGTCGATCAGGCGTTTCAGGACACCATTAGTCAGCACGCCCTTACCGTAATCCGACAGCATTACTGCGCCGCAAAAGGGAAGTTCACGCCCGACAATCTCCAGCATTTGGTCTGCCAGGGCGTCGGAAATGTCTGAAACGGTTTCTCTATCGGCGCGTAACATTTGCTGGTTGCCGGCAAGAAACCGCGTTTTGATCGCCGTCTCACGGGCCGAGTCACGCAGCAGGTCGGCTCGCGCACCGGCGTGTTCGTTGATCATGGTTGCGACATTTTTCCCGGCGTCATCGTCGCCGAGCACCGAGATAAAATGAACTTGCCCGCCCAAAGTGGTGATGTTGCGAACCACATTTCCAGCACCGCCGAGCATCGTCGTTTCTTCGGCAATTCGTAAAACCGGGATCGGCGCTTCCGGGGAAATGCGCTCAACCTCCCCGGTGACGAACCTGTCCAGAATGACATCGCCGATACACAGCACCCGGGCGTCGGCCAGTTGCTCAACCAAAGGCACCAGGGAGGGTGTGTCGCTCATACCAGTTTAAGTTCCCGTTCGAGGGCATCACAGAACATGTGCCCGATCATGATGTGCATTTCCTGAATACGCGCCGTGGTGTCGGACGGAACCACCAGATAGGGAGCGGCGTAGTCGTTCATGCGTCCACCGCCCTTACCGCCTAGGGCCGCCGGGACCGCCCCAATTTTTTTTGCCTGCGCCAATCCGCGGATAACATTTTCAGAATTGCCCGAGGTCGAGATGCCGAGGCAGAGGTCGCCGGGTTTGGCCAGCGCTTCAATCTGGCGGGCAAAAATCTCATCAAACCCTAGATCATTGCCACATGCCGTCAGTGCCGAGGTGTCGGTGGTCAGGGCGATGGCGGCGATCGGCGCGCGGTCCTTCTTGAACCGAATGGTCAGCTCCGTCGCCAGATGCTGACAATCAGCGGCACTGCCACCATTGCCAAAAAACAGTATTTTACCATCGGCCCGAATGCAGGTCACGGCCTGCTCGATCAGCTGGCTAAAAGGCTCGAGCAGTTGATCACGGGTCGCCACCATGACGGCGGTGTGTTCTTCAAACTCGGAGGTGTACAGCGCTTTTAAGTCCATTTTGATGTCTGTCTTCTTATTGCCCTAGAGGTTGATTTTGTTTCCGTTCTGTAGGCTTTCAAGCACCGCGATGGTGGCCAGGCTTGAGTCCACCAGCTCCTCTTCGGCGATCGGTGCCGAGCCGCCGGAGATGACCGAGCGGCTGAATTCCCTGAGGGCTTTTTTGAAACCTTTGTCTTGAGCCGCCTTTACCGATACCGGCTTGCCGGACCCAGATATCCGAAGCTGGCGGAAGTCTTCGATCACGGCATTGCGGCCACCGGAGAAAATTTCGAACCGTTCCTTGTCGGCGCCACTGTCGCCCATGGCCGTGTATAAAATGCTGGCCAGGGAGCCGTCGGCGAAACCGACAGAGACGGAGACATCGTCGGCGGCGGCGTTGCCGGTCCGGGCGGCTTCCGCCTGAACAGAGATAATGGGTGAGCCGGTAAAAAATCGCGCCAGATCAATAAAATGACAGAGCTCTCCAAGGATGCGTCCACCGCCTTCATCTGCGGCGTGGACCCAGTGGTCGCCGTCGATGGCCCCGGCATTAACCCGTAACATCATGACTTTGGGGGCGTCGGTATCGGCAAATTCAGATTTCACACGCTCTGCCATCGGTGCAAAACGGCGATTAAATCCGACCTGGAAAAAACAGTCGTCGCGACCATTGGCGGCCTCGATCACCCGGTTCAGGCCGTCACGATCAAGGGCCAGTGGTTTTTCGACCAGCACGGATTTACCGCACTCCAGGGCGCGTGCCGTAAGTTCGGCATGGCTGTCGTGGCGGGTGGCGATCAGCACCGCATTGATCTCCGGATTGTTGAAGACATCATCGGAGTCGGCTGTGCCATGCAGGAAGCCGAACGTTTCTTTACCGTGATCTGCCGTCGCGCCACGCTGGGTCGCCAGCGTATGCAGGGTGACGCCATCGATTTTCCTGAACTCCGGCAGCAATACGGATTTAGCAAAATTTCCGGCCCCGATGACACCGAGCACACAACCCGAGGAAGGTTTTGCCGTCGATTTGATCAGGGTAGGCGCGGAGGATGAGGGTGTGTCTCCGTAGGTCAGGACCACCCCCATGTGGGGTTCGGTGCCGCCGGTGATCATGGCGTAGGCGCTTTCCGCTGTTTCCAGCGGCAGACGATGCGAAATCAGCGGCGTGACGTTAAGCCTGTTTGCAAGGGCAGGCGACATCAGGCGCAGGCATTCGGCAAGGTTCTCGGTTTCCGTCCAGCGCACCCAACCTTCCGGGTATTTAACATTACGACCTTCGAAATCCGGATCGTAGCGTCCGGGCCCGTACGAGCGCGAGACAATGATGTTGAGTTCTTTTTTCATGAAATCGGCGTAGGGGAATTCGGTTCCGGTGAGGCCGACCATGGAAACGCGGGCCCGATCTCGCGCGATATCCGCCGCCATCTGGAACGGTGCGCTCGATGAGGTCGCAGCAGCAATCAATATTCCATCGCATCCACGCCCGCGGGTCAATCCACTGACCATCTGAAGCGCGTCGCCTTCGCCGGGGTTTATGGCGGCTTCCATGCCGAGGCCGGTCGCCAGTTCGAGGCGCTTTGCGTCATAATCAAGACCGATCACCCGGACCCCTGCCAGCGATAAAAACTGTGCCGCCAGCTGTCCCACCAGACCTAAACCGATAACGGCGACGACGTCGCCAAGCCCGGCGTTCAGATTACGCACGGCATGAAGCGCAATCGCACCTAAGGTGCCGAAACAGGCGTCTTCATCGGCGACCCCGTCCGGCACTGGGGCGGCCAGATTGCGCGGCACGACGTTCAGTTCCGCATGATTGGCAAGACCTGCACCGGCGATGGCGACCCGTTCACCGACCCGGAAGGTGCCTTCAAGGCCGGCACCCACGGCGACGACGTCGCCGGTCGCCGAATAACCCAGTGGCAATGGTTCATCCAGTCGCGCCATGACGGTCTGGAAAGTTGATTTCAGGCCGTCGCGTCGCGCCTTGCCGATAACTTTTTTAACCAGATCAGGCCGTGCCTTGGCTTTCCCCGCCAGACTCTTTTTGGCGAAATCGACGACCATACGCTCGGTACCCGCGGAAATTAGCGATGCACGGGTACGAACAAGAATGTGCCCCGCCTTGACCCGGGGTTCGGGGACGTCCTTGAGGGCGAGCTTTCCGGACCGTCTGCTTTGAATGACCTGCTTCATGCGCTCTTTTACCCACATTTGCCCGCCATTTGCAAAGAATTCAAAGAAATGCAACGACCTGATTCCATTGAAAAAACTTTGTTGATCGGGACGGACGCGGTATGAAGCACTCATGTGCGGATTATGTGCCCTTTATGCCTATGGTGAAGACGCGCCGCCGGTCGATGCGGCGGAGCTCAAATCCATCAACGATGCCATGTTCCGGCGCGGCCCCGATGGCGCGGGCAGCTGGATTTCAGACGACCACCGGGTCGGGCTGGCGCACCGGCGATTGGCGATTATCGATCTCAGCGATGCGGCGGCCCAGCCGATGGCCCTGAAGGCGCCGGATGGGTCGGCACCGCGCTATCACATCACCTATAATGGCGAGATCTATAATTTCCGGGAATTGCGGCGCGGCCTTGAACAGCGTGGTGTCGTCTTTTCGACCGAATCGGATACCGAGGTTATCCTCCGTTTGTATGAGCACGACGGTGTCGACATGCTGCCCAAGCTGCGCGGCATGTTTGCCATTGCCATCTGGGACAGCGTCGACAGAACGCTGTTTCTGGCCCGCGACCCATATGGTATTAAGCCGCTTTATTATGCCGATGATGGCCGCACCCTGCGCGCGGCCTCTCAGGTCAAGGCGCTGTTAGCCGGCGGTAACATCGACACCTCGCCCCGCCCCGCCGGACACGTCGGTTATTTCCTGTTTGGCAGTGTCCCCGATCCCCACACCCTGTTCGCCGGAATCAGTGCATTATCCGCCGGGCATTGGATGCGGGTTGGGCAAAACGGCAACCGGCAGACCGGACGGTTTTTCGATATCACAGAGGTGCTGGCGAACCCGATTTCCGGTGCAGATGTTGATCTTCGCGAAGCGCTTCTTGATAGTGTACGCCATCATTTTGTCGCCGACGTGCCGGTTGGGGTGTTTCTGTCGGCCGGTCTTGATTCGACATCGATCATGGCGCTGGCGGCGGAATGCCAAGGCGAAGGTCTCAAGTCCATCACCCTGGGGTTTGACGAATTTGGGGGTGACGCCAGAGACGAGGTTCCCCTGGCCGAGGCCGTGGCCCAAGTCTATGGCACCGATCATTACACCCAGCGGGTAACCGGGGCTGATTTCGATGAGGCCCTGGACGATATTCTTGATGCCATGGACCAGCCGACACTGGATGGTGCCAACACCTATTTTGTCGCCCGGGCGGCGCGGCAGGCCGGATTGAAAGTGGCGCTCTCGGGCCTTGGCGGCGATGAGCTGTTCGGCGGATACGACACCTTTCGACAAGTGCCCGAACTGGCCCGGCGGGTGTCCATGATCCCGGCCTCCACCTCTCTTGGTAAACTGTTTCGGCACTTGAGCGCGCCCTTTGTCGGTCGGGCACTTTCACCGAAAATTCCGGGCGTTATCGAGTACGGCAGGACTTACGGCGGCTCTTACCTGCTGCGCCGTGGCCTGTTCATGCCCTGGGAACTGCCCAAGGTCATGGACGTCGAGCTGGCCCGTCAGGGCCTGCTTGATCTGGCGCCGATGGAAAAACTTGAACAGACCCACGCGCCGATCAGCGAACCCCAACGCAAAGTCGCGGCGCTGGAAACCGCCTTTTACATGCGCAATCAGCTGCTTCGCGATTCTGATTGGGCCGGCATGGCAAACTCGCTTGAAATCCGCGTCCCGCTGGTTGACCCGGTGTTGCTGAAAACCCTTCTGCCGGTCATTCTGAAACCCGGCGGGCTGACCAAACGCGATATGGCCTTAACGCCGAAGACCGCGTTGCCCGATCAGGTCCTGAACCGCGCAAAAACAGGGTTTTGTATTCCGGTGGACCGTTGGGTTCAGGAGCGCAGCGGCGTCCAGAACCGTGGCTTCCGCGGATGGGCAAAAGCCGTTTATGAGTCGGCCAGCACGCTCTCAAAATAGGTGACGGTTTTTTTAAGGCCATCACGTAACTGAACCGTCGGCTCCCACGACAGGGTGTTGCGGGCCAGGGTGATATCCGGCTGGCGCTGCATCGGGTCATCTTCGGGCAAGGGTTTGTCGATAAGTTTCGATGAGGAACCGGTCAGGTCGATCACCGCCTCGGCCAGCTGGCGAATGGTGAATTCACCGGGATTGCCGAGGTTCATCGGACCCGTCACCTCGTCCGGCGCGGCCATCAGCCGAATAAAACCCTCTATCAGGTCGTCCACGTAACAAAACGAGCGCGTTTGCAGGCCGTCGCCGTAAATGGTGATGGGGTCGTTTTTCAGCGCTTGTACGATAAAGTTGGACACCACCCGGCCATCGTTGGGATGCATTCTAGGGCCGTAGGTGTTGAAGATCCGGGCAACCCGAATGTTCAGGTCGTGCTGGCGTTTGTAATCAAAAAACAGGGTTTCGGCGCAGCGTTTGCCTTCGTCATAACACGACCGTGGTCCGATGGGATTAACATTGCCACGATAGGATTCCGGCTGTGGGTGGACTTCCGGGTCGCCGTAAACTTCGCTGGTCGAGGCCTGAAAAATTTTGGCCTTTGTGCGTTTGGCCAACCCCAGCATATTGATCGCCCCGTGCACGGTGGTTTTGGTCGTTTGGACCGGATCGAACTGATAGTGAACCGGAGAGGCCGGGCAGGCGAGATTATAGATTTCATCAACTTCCAGATAGAGCGGGAAGGTGATGTCGTGGCGCATCAATTCGAAATGCGGCTGATCAAGTAAATGCAGGATATTATCCCGCGTTCCGGTAAAATAGTTATCGAGGCAGAGCACGTCATGCCCGTCGTTGATCAACCGTTCACAAAGATGAGAACCCAGAAACCCGGCTCCGCCGGTAACCAGGATGCGTTTTCGTATCTGCATTTGCGCCTTCGGAAATTGATGAACTGAAGTGCCGACAGCCTATCACCCGTAATGGGTTCTGACAAAGCCGTTTCAATACAATCAGGTTTGCAGGAAATGCTGCTGCCCCCCCGTGGAGTGGGGTGGTTTCGGCTTCTTTTATTTATGGCGTATGCGCAAATGCCGTCGTTTCCCTCTGTATTATAATGTGGATCAGGGTAATCTGTTTTTAAAGGTTGTCGATTAGTCTTCCTGCGACACTAGGGTATCTATGTAAGCGCGAACTGTGGGGCGTTCTGGAATATGGCGGAGTGGGGCAGCACAAGCACCAGCGGGGCGGCGGGGTTTTCGAACTCTGAAGAATCCCTGCTGCTTGACCGTCTGAAGCGTATAGAAAACAATTCTGCGGGTTATTTTGCAGTTCATATTCACCTGTCCGACCTGCGCGCCAACAACAAACAGGTCCATTTTATCCAGATTGCCAAGCGCACGTTTGAGCCGTTGCTGGAGAGTAATGATGCCACACTGTTTTCCCTGACCAATCTCGATCTGGTGCTGGTTTGCAACAACATCGCAGTTGATGACGTTGATCAGGTGGTTGACAAGGTACGCGGATTGTTCAGCGAGGACCCGTTGGCGGAGATCGATGACTCCGGTTTTGAAGACAATTTCACCACCTGGCACGATCTCTCCAGCACGGAAGATTTTGCGACCTTCTTCTCGATTGTTGCAGGCTTGTCACTGGAAGCCGAACGGGTGACGGAAGAGGCGGCGCGAGTCGACGCACAAAAACAGTCGAGAGGACAGCCCCTGTCGCCGTCCAATCTGTCTGAGCTCAACAAAAAGCTGATGAGCATGCGCATCGCCGACCTGATTCAGCACCAAACCTGCCTGCTGGTGCGTCCGGGTGGTGATGGTGAGGTGGTGTTTCGGGAACATTTTATCTCCATGGGGCAGGTCAAGGAGCGCATCGCTCCGGACACGGACTTTTTTGCCAATCCGTGGTTGTTTCAATATCTGACGGAAAGTTTGGACCGGCGCTTGTTGGCGGTCCTGTCCGAGCGCGAGTACGAAGAAGACTTTGAGCCGATCAGTATCAATCTTAACATCAGCACCGTCTTGTCTCGGGACTTTCAGCGGTTCCACCGGGTCGTTGGAGGAAACAGTGAGCGGGTGGTTGTTGAAATGCAGGTCATTGATGTCTTCGCCGACCCGAAAACCTACGGGTACGCCCGTGATTCCCTGCAAGAGCGCGGATATCGCGTTGTTATCGACGGCATCGACCCGATGTCCCTGCAGTTTTTTGACCCGACCATTTTGCGCTCGGATTTTCTGAAAATCAGCTGGAGCAATGCCCTGCAGGATGATGGTTCCGATGACCGTGAGTCTGAAATTCGCTCTGTGATCACGAATGTTGGTAAAAACAGCGTCATTCTGGCCCGCGTCGACACGGAAAAAGCCGTTAAATGGGGGCTGGCGCTTGGCATCAGTCGATTCCAGGGGTTTTTCATTGACCGGTTGGCCGAAGCCATCGGCAGTGGCAAAAAACTGTAAATGGTGTATCGCGATATGACTCAAGATATGGATCGGGATGGAGGACCATGGCGTTAGCAGCCGACAGCCAACGTAATATGCCGAGTCAGGAAAACCTGCTGCTCGACTATATCCATCGTCTGGAAAGCCATAAACGGGACCGCAAGGTGGTGCATATCCACCTTTCAGGTCTGCGGCCCTTTAACCGTCGCGACCAGCATGTCCGCGCGGCTGCCGGAAATTTTGATCCCTTGATCTCGGAACTCCATGGCCAGATTTTCACCCTCAAGAACTCCGATATCCTGTTTGTCTTCAAAAAGGAATTCTTGCCGGAAACGGAAACCATCGTTCAGAAAATCCGCTTCCTGTTCAGCGATGACCCGCTGATTACGGAAGAGGGGGCAAACACGCCACCTTTTGCCACCTGGTACGACGCAGATTCGGATTTTGATGCGATATTGGGGCTGGCGCAAAACCTGGCGCAGGCCGAACAGAAACGTCAATCTGTTGTCCGCGCCCGCATGGATGCCCGCGCCGCCCTGAAGGCCAAACAGGAACAGGGTGATCCCATGAACCCGGATGTTCTGGCCCGTCTGGAAACGGCTCTGGTTCGCGCCGATCTTTCCAATCTGGTGCGCCGCCAATTCATCTGCAGCGTCGATTCGAAGTTGGTCCCGACCCAGGAATTCAGCGAACTTTTCATCTCGATCAAGGACCTGCGCGAAACCATATTGCCCGGTGTTAACGTGACCGCCAACCGCTGGCTGTTCCAGCACCTGACCGAGACCCTCGACAAACGCATGCTGTCCATGCTGACCAAAACCGACAGCATTTCGATCTCCGGTGAGATTAGTTTCAACGTCAACATCGCGGTCGTCTTATCAAAAGAATTTCAGGCCTTTGACGATAATATTTCGGCCTCGCGCCGCGGCTCAATGATTATTGAGCTGCAAAAGGAAGACTTGTTCGTTAACCTGTCCTCGTATCTGTTTGCCCGCGAGTTCCTTCAGGAAAAAGGTTATCGGGTGCTGCTTGACGGCCTGTCTCTGGAGGCCATCCAGATGATTAATCTGGAGCGTCTGGGGGTTGATATGTGCAAGCTGGTCTGGCACCCGGATCTGGTCGACGGCGGCGAGGCGGTCCATGATGCCCTGTCGCGTCTGGTCAAACAATTGGGCGACCGCACCATCATCCTGTGCCGGTGCGACAATCGCGAAGCCGTGGATTTTGGCCGTTCGGTCGGCATCACCCACTATCAGGGCCGCTACGTGGAAAACCTGATCGCCGAAGATGGCCGAAGACGCGAACTGCTGCGCCTCAAACGACGGATCGAGCGGAATTAGGGCTATCTGTGTGAGGGAGCGCCACTGAGCGCCGTGGTTGGCACAGAAAGGGCGGATGTGAAGTCCGCTTTCTCCTCAGAAAAGGTCGTGAAATCGAAGGGCATTTGAGGGCTGTTCTTAGCCAAAAGGAGCCATCATGATACAATATCGTTACTCTTTAAAAACCTTCCTCGAAGAGACCCAATCTATTTCATTAGCTTAAAGAAACAATGGTGACCTCTCCAACTCGCTCCCCTATTAAGCACGCCCCCATTAGCAATCGGGATTTTTATAATATCAGCTCGTCCCAATTCATAGAGTGCTAAGCGTGTGAGCCCACACACTCTTCCCAATTTTTTCAATTTTGGTAAAAGGCTTACCATCTGAGATGGTTGACCATTTTTAGCTTTAGAATCCGCAATAATAAATTGTATAAAGTTGGATTGTATCTCAGTGGATGAGGCAAATACGCTTTCTAAAACATTAAGGTGTTCTTGGTTTTGCGCCTCTCCCACCATTCGATACAGATCTCCATCGTCACAACACCCAGAGTGTATTGCTAAACTTAGGGCTTCTTCGTCCCCAAGGTCGAGGGCTGTCTTAGCAAGCATATGTAGGACGAAAACATCATCTTGACCGCCCCTGAATCCGAGCCGACGCCCCATAATGATAGTCGTTTCTGATTGTGACACTTTTGCCTCCCGGAACGCGCCAGCCCTGTTGCCTTTTCGCAGTAATTCAATTGCTATGGCACGGCGCCCAAAGGATCGAAAATCAGGATCATTTGTAGTTTTAGCTATTTCACGAATTCTATCGAAATCACCAAGTCGTGCCAAAATTATGAATAGCTCTCTGGCATGCCGATGAAACCATCTTTTTGTGAGGCTTTGTTTCGCTATTTCATATGACGCTTCAACGGATCGGTTTGCTATTTTCAGTTCTCCGAAATCGAGAGCCAATTTTGCAATATCCCTAAATTGTTTTGGGCCAGAATTGATAATCCCTGTAGGGTTGATTTCTCTTGCGAATGAGATTGCCTTCAACATCATTTTTCGGCGTTCACTGGGTTCAATTTTAACATTTTCAACAACACTTGTAATAATGTTGAAATGACCAGAGAGGATTTTGACTATTGTATTGGCTTGGGTTTGCGGGTTCTTCACCAAAATTAGATATTTTTCGTATAATTCGGTTTGGCCAATTTGAAACGCACTGACGGCAGCTGCGCTGAACAGTGCAGGCCATTCGCATTCCTTGTGAGGAGCCAAAGCATAAACTTTGTCCAACTCTTCGAACTGCCCAGCATGCGCTGCAGCAGAACCAATTGAATAGCAAAATTTTCGAATTAAATTTTCGTCAGTCTCATTCTCCAATCGGGCAACTAGAATTCTCACTATTTCCTCAAGCGCTGATGTCCTGCCCCAGTTGAATAAATATTTGGCATCCATGATGAAATCGTTATTGCCCCATTTGAACTTGACTGAATGGGCCCGTTCGACAAGCGCATCCTCCACCAGTTCCAATACCTTCATTGCCTCAGGGGTACCAATGTCAATCAATTGTCGGGCTGTTGAGAAATATCTTCTCTTATCAGCAATTTTTAAACGACCGATAGTCTCAAAGGCTAACTTTGGAAAGCCATTCGCTGTCATTTCGGCAGCCAAGGACGCAACTCTACCAGGGTTAAGCATGAGCTTCGAAAATTTTGACCCCGGTTCAAATAGTTTATCGGCCGCATCAAGATATGCTTGTTTAGCTAATATTCCCTTGCCTGCATTTGCAAGTGCATCCGCCTTATCGCTGAAATCTACAGGGGCCCCTTCAGGAGCATCGTTAATTAAATTAACCCCTACATTACTCTGGCCTGTAAGGACATGAGTGACGCCCAGCATAAGCCACTGTTCATGATCATTAGGACGTGATTGGTTAAACTCCGTAGCGGCTAAGTTAACGAAGCATTTGGCTCGCTCTCTAGCCTTGACACGATCCAAGCAAGCTTGGGGGTCAAAATCAATGTCTTCACCAAATACAAGCGAACTTGAAATGATTGTAAATGCCAATGAAACCAAGCATAGCACTTTAATTATACTAGATTGCTCGAACATTAGTATCCTCCATCAATGCAAATTCTGGATTTAAGTTTTCCTTTGGTGAGAGGCTAATACCTATTTCCAACAATGAACTCTAAATTAATTATCAACCATAAGAAGTAAATAATAAATAACTCAGTCAAAATCGGGAGGCTGCATTGGTCACTGGCACACGGTTTTTCATCGGTCAACTGGACCCAATTAGGTCACCCGAATGACCGTTCCGGGTCACAAACGGCTGTCAGGAGCAGTTAGGCTCTATGTCTCTTCATGCATCAAGTCCGGCCATGACGATGGAGGGCATTTCTGGCGCCTGCCAGATACAAGAGGTCGGGCGCCCTTAGGTCAGGCTGGACTCTGTTTTAATCTTTATCACTAACCCCGGCTTCGGCGAAGGTCGCCATGCCGGTGTGGCAGGCCACAGCACCCTTCAAGATGCCGACGGCCAGCGCGGCACCCGAGGCCTCGCCCAGACGCATGTCCATTTCCAGCAGCGGTCGCTGGTTGATCGCCGTGACCAGACGCCGGTGCCCGGGCTCCATTGAGGTGTGCGAGACCATGCAGTGATCCAGAGCACCTGTTGATGTGGCCTCCAGCGTTGCCGCCGCTGCCGTCGAGATGTAACCGTCCAGCAGCACCGGCACGCGGTTTTGCCGGGCCGCGATGACGGCGCCGGCGATGGCCGCAAGCTCGCGACCACCCAACAACATCAAGGCATCAAGCCCGTCGATGATCGCCGCTTTATGGCGCGTCACACCGTCACGGACGACGGAGATTTTTGTCGCCAAAGCGTCACCTTCAACCCCGGTTCCGGCGCCGGTCCAGGTTTCCGCAGTGTCGCCGAACAGCGCCAGACAAATGGCCGCCGCCGATGTGGTGTTGCCGATGCCCATCTCGCCGAGGCATAGAATGTCCGTATCTTCCGGCACCGCGTTCATGCCGATGATCATCGCCTCGACGCACTCGTCTTCGCTCATTGCCGGGTTTGTCGTGAAGTCAGCGGTTGGTTGATCGAGCCTGATGGCCTCGACTTTCAGTTCCGTGCCGAAGGTTTTGCACAACTGATTGATGGCCGCACCTCCGGCTTCGAAATTATAAACCATCTGTTGGGTGACTTCGGCGGGGAAGGCCGATACCCCCCTGGCGACAACACCGTGATTTCCGGCAAACACTCGGGCTCGCGGAGAGTTCATTTTTGGCGGATGGGTGCCTTGCCACATGGCCAGCCATTCCGACACCTGCTCCAGACGTCCCAGCGAGCCGGGCGGTTTGGTCAGCTGTGGTTCGCGTGCCCGGGCCGCGTCGCGGGCCTGTTCGTCGGGACTATTCAGGTCGGCGAGCCGCCGTCGGATGTCATTGAGAGAGGTGATGTTGGTCATATTATCCACTGGTTTTCTTTCCGGTCATCCTCACCTATAACCAAATCGCGTCCGGCGCACGCGGTATTTTCAATAAAGGTCGGATAGATGGGTAACATTGGAATGGCTCCAAATTCAGGGTCCGGGCTGTTTTCAGGATGGATCAGGGATGTGGCCGTCGCCGGCCTGTTTCTGACACGCCTGCCGTTCCGCCCGAACGGCGGTGCGGGCCCCAATGATCTGGCTGATGCCGGTCGGGCCTATCCGTTCATTGGCCTGCTGGTTGGGGCCTTTGCCGGCACTGCGCTGATGCTGGCGTCCGAGCTTAATCTCCATCCGCTGGCCTGTGCGTTTATCGGTTTGGCACTGGGGGCGCTGGTCACCGGCGGGCTGCATGAAGACGGCCTGGCCGACGTCGCCGATGGTTTTGGCGGCGGCCACGACCGGGAAAGCAAAATGCGGATCATGCGAGATAGCCGTATTGGTGCTTTTGGTGTGCTCGCCCTGATTTTCAGTGTCGGCATCCGCGCCGCCATTCTTTCAGGGTTACCCGGGCCCGGCATGGCGGCAGCGGCGCTGGTCGGTGCGGCCATCCTGTCGAGGGCCGTGCTGCCGAGCCTAATGGTTTTTATTCCGCTGGCCCGCACCGACGGGTTGGCCGCCAATGCCGGGCGGCCTGTGCCCATGACCCTGGTCCTCGCCCTGATTGTCGGGGCCGTGCTGGCCGCGCCCTTTATTGGAATCACTGCGACCCTGGCGGGTGGTTTGGCAGCCTTGGTTGCCGCCGCCCTTATTGGGTTGGTTGCCCGGCGCCAGATTGGCGGGTATACGGGGGATGTTCTGGGCGGCGCGCAGCAGCTTGCGGAAATTGCCGTCTTAATGATCGCCGGAGCGTTCGCCTTATGAGCAGCACAACAACCCGCTGGTGGTGGGTCCGCCATGCGCCCGTGCCGGACATGGACGGGGTCTTGTATGGATCGGATGACGTGCCCTGCGACACCTCGGATTTTCAGTCTTATAAAAATCTTGCCGCCGTGCTGCCTGCCGACGCCTACTGGTTGACCAGTCATCTGTCGCGGACCCACCATACGGCCACGGCGATCCGCGACGCCGGTCTGGATTTCCCCGAACCCGTCATCGAAGAACATCTGGGGGAGCAGAACTTCGGCGACTGGCAGGGCCGCAAGTGGAACGAAATGGAGCAGCTTGATCCCGAAATTTATAAGGCATTCTGGCAGGGCCCGGCGCGCAACCGTCCGCCCAATGGCGAAAGTTTTGAGGATCAGATCGAACGCACGGCGGCGGTCATCGATCGCGTCACGGCTGCGCGGACGGGGGAAACCATCGTCGCTGTCGCCCACGGCGGCACCATTCGCGCCGCCATCTCCCATGCGCTTGGATTGACACCGGAAACCGGTATGTCGTTCGCCACCGACAATCTGTCAATGACCTGTCTGGAACATGTTGAGGGCGGTTTGCTGCGCGGCAAAGGCGAGGCCTGGCGGGTCGTCTGCATCAACAGGCCTGCCAAATGATGACCTTGCCGTGCTCAACACTGGTTCTCGGTGGGGCCCGGTCGGGCAAAAGCCGATATGCCGAAGAACAGGTCGAGGCCTATGAAAAAGGCCTCTATCTGGCGACGGCCGAAGCGCTCAGTGATGACGCGGAAATGGCGGCACGCATTACCAAACATCAAGATCGTCGTGGGGATGTCTGGAAAACCATTGAAGAACCGCTGGAGATTGCCAATATAATCTCCAGCCAGTCGGCGGCGGACCGCCCCATTCTGGTTGATTGCCTGACGCTGTGGTTGTCCAATCTGATGTTCGCCAAGCGCGACACCGACGCGGCGACGGCAGAACTGATCGCGGCTCTGGAGAAATCAACAGCGCCGGTCGTGCTGGTTTCCAACGAAGTTGGGCTCGGCATTGTCCCGGAAAATGCCCTGGCCAGAGAGTTCAGGGATAAAGCCGGGATCATGAATCAGGTCGTGGCGGCAGCCTGCGACCGTGTTGTGTTTATGGCGGCTGGATTGCCGCTGATTATGAAGGACGAAACCAAATGAAAATACCAGCGACCGTCATCACCGGCTTTTTGGGGGCGGGCAAAACCACCCTGATCCGCCATCTGCTCGAGAACGCCAACGGGAAACGTATCGCTCTCGTAATAAATGAATTTGGTGACCTTGGCGTCGACAGGGAAATGCTGACCGGTTGTGGCATCGAAGACTGCGACGATGACGCGGTTGTCGAACTGGCCAATGGCTGCATTTGCTGCACGGTTGCTGACGACTTTCTGCCGGCTATGGAAACCTTGTTGAACCTGGACGTACCACCTGATCATATCGTAATCGAAACATCTGGCTTAGCTTTGCCTAAACCCCTGGTCAAGGCCTTTAACTGGCCCGAAATCAAGTCCCGGGTGACGGTCGACGGGGTTGTTGCCGTTGTTGACGCTCATGCCGTGCATGACGGGCGTTTCGCCGATGACCCGGATGCCGTGCAGGCAGCGCGTGAGGCTGATGAGGCGCTGGACCACGACTCGCCGCTGGAAGAAGTGTTTGAAGACCAGCTGCTGTCCGCCGATCTGGTGCTGCTCAACAAAAGTGATCTGCTCGATGCGGCGGCGCTCGAGGCTGTCGAATTGGGCGTTGCCGGTGACATGGAAGCCGGAGCCAAGGTGCTTCACATCCATCATGGCCAGGTCGATCCGGCGATCTTGCTGGGCATCGGCGCCGCCGTCGAGGATGTTATCGAAAATCGTCGCTCCCATCACGATGGTGAAGACGACCATGATCATGACGACTTCGATACGTTTGTCGTCGGACTTGGCGATATCCATGATCCGGAAGAGCTGGAAGGGCGCATCAAACAGGCGACCCAGGATCACGATATTCTGCGCGTCAAAGGTTTCGCCCACATCCCCGGCAAGGACATGCGCCACGTCATTCAGGGCGTTGGCCCACGTATCCAGCGCTATTATGACCGCCCCTGGGCGGTTGATGAAGAACGCCGCTCAGCCTTGGTGATTATTGGAGAGAAGGGCATGGACGAAGCCGCCATTCGCGCCGTTCTGGAGCCCGCGGCCTGACATGCATCTTCTGGCGGCCACGCCCGGCGGCGTTTCGGACGGCTCCGAAGCGATAGACCTTGGTCAGTCGCCGGGTGACATTGTTTATATTTCGGCGGCCGACACCGAACTCGCCTCGCTGTCTCTGGCCCAGGGGCGGTTGCACGCCGATTCCCCTGATGTTCCCAGTCTGCGTCTCGCCAACCTGATGCATCTCGGCCACAACATGTCCGTTGATCTGTATGTGGATGGTGTCGTCGCCAGCGCCCGGCTGGTGATCGTCCGGGTCTTAGGTGGGCGTGGGTATTGGACCTATGGTGTTGATGAGGTGGCGGCGGCGTGCCGGGCCGCAAACATTCCGCTGGCCCTGCTGCCGGGCGATGATCAGCCCGATGCCGAACTGACCGAACTGTCGTCGCTGCCCTCTGATGCGTTGCACCGGTTATGGCAATATGGCGTACACGGCGGCCCGGAAAATGCCGAACAGATGTTACGTTACGCCGCCCATCTGATCGGGGAGGCTCAAACCCCATTGGATCACGGTTGGCAGGAGCCGCGTCCGCTGGTGCGTGCTGGGCTGCACTGGCCGGGCCAAACCTTGCCTGACCTGACCGACCTTAAAACCAAATGGACTGATGGTGCGCCGGTGGTAGCGCTGGTATTTTACCGGGCGCTCGTTCAGGCCGCCAACACGGGTGCGGTCGACGCGCTGGTCGACAGCCTTTTGAAAGTCGGTCTCAATCCGTTGCCGGTGTTCACTCAAAGCCTGAAAGACCCGGTCGCCGCGGCCATTCTTGAAACCCTGTTTGCCGACGCCCCGCCCGACGTGGTTGTCAACGCAACCGGTTTTGCCGTGTCGGCACCGGGTGTGGCGCGCACCCCGACGGTGTTTGAGGCCGGGCGCGAGCAGGACCCGCCGGTCATTTTGCAGGCCGTGTTTTCAGGCGGCAATCTGGCGGGTTGGCAGGACGGCACCCGCGGTCTGGCGCCACGTGATATCGCCATGAACGTCGCCCTGCCGGAAGTTGACGGACGGGTGTTCAGCCGCGCCGTGTCGTTCAAAGGACTGGCACGCCGCGACGAGCTGACTCAATCCGATATCGTCTGTTATGAACCGGTGCCGGACCGGGTAGATTTTGTCACCGAGCTGGCCGCCGCCTGGGCAAAATTACGCCGGACCCCGACGGCAGAGCGAAAAATCGCCCTGGTGCTGGCCAATTACCCCAATCAGGACGGCCGCCTCGGCAACGGTGTCGGCCTTGATACGCCTGCGGGAACCATCAATGTGCTGAACGCCATGGCCGATGCCGGATACAACGCCCGAGATATCCCCGAAGACGGCGACCAGCTGATTACCCGGCTACAGGCCGGTCCGACCAACGATTTTAAAACCCTCGCTAATCGCCGGATCGTCGAGACTTTTTCCATGGCCGATTATCAGCAGTTCTTTGCCGGATTGCCGGACGCCGTGCAAAAGGGTGTGCAGGAACGCTGGGGCGCACCGGAAACCGATCCGTTTTTTCTGCCGGGTGAGGTTGACTGCGGGCGTTTTGCCATCCCGGCTTACCGGTTGGGCAACGTCATCATCGGCCTGCAACCGGCACGCGGATACAACGTCGATCCGACCGAAACCTACCACGACCCGGCCCTCGTGCCGCCGCATAGTTATTTCGCCTTTTATGCCTGGCTGCGCCGCGATGTCGGCGTCCACGCCATCGTGCACATGGGCAAACACGGCAATCTGGAATGGTTGCCGGGCAAGGCGCTGGCGCTGTCGGAAGACTGTTACCCGGAAGCCGCTTTAGGGCCGCTGCCGCATCTCTACCCGTTTATCGTCAATGATCCCGGCGAAGGTACACAGGCCAAACGCCGCGCCGCCGCCGTCATCATCGATCACCTGACCCCACCGCTGACCCGGGCCGAGAGTTACGGGCCGCTGCGTGATCTCGAACAACTGGTTGATGAATATTACGAAGCCAGCGGCGTTGACCCGCGCCGCCTGAAAGTCCTGAAAAAGGATATCCTCACCCTCTGTCAGGCCACCGGGCTCGACACCGATTGCGGCATTGAAGGCGATGACGATGAGGATCAGGCCCTGGCCAAGTTGGATAACTATCTCTGTGAGCTCAAGGAAATGCAGATCAGGGACGGTCTGCATATCTTTGGCGCTGCCCCGACGGACCGTTTGTTGGACGATCTGCTGGTGGCGCTGGTTCGGGTGCCACGCGGCCAGAGCGACGGCGGCGACGCTTCATTACACCGTGCTCTGGCCACTGATCTCGGGTTTGAGTTTGATCCGCTGAACTGTGATCTCGGTGAGCTGTGGACCGGGTCCCGCCCCGAGGCTCTGGCCGGGTTAAGCGATGATCCGTGGCGCAGCAACGGCGACACGGTCGAACGCCTTGAGCTGCTCGCCAGCGAACTGGTCAGTGGACGTCTCGCTGTTGATCCCGATTGGACCCGGACGGTTGCCGTTTTGGGTGAGCTGGACACGACCCTGCGCCCCGCCGTCGAAAGCTGCGGGCAGAGCGAGCTCGATGGCCTGCTGACCGGGCTGGACGGGCGGTTTGTCGAACCCGGCACCTCGGGTGCGCCAACCCGCGGTCGCCCCGATGTTCTGCCGACCGGTAAAAACTTCTACTCCGTCGATACCCGGACCGTGCCGACCCCGGCGGCGTGGACGTTGGGCTGGAAATCAGCAACCTTGATGATCGAACGTTACATGCAGGATCACGGGGCCTGGCCCAAAACCATGGCCTTGAGCGCCTGGGGCACGTCCAACATGCGCACCGGCGGCGACGACATCGCCCAGGCGCTGGCGCTGATGGGGGTCAAACCCACATGGGATGCGGCGTCGCGCCGGGTCACCGGGTTCGAAGTTCTGCCCGCCTCGGTTCTGGGCCGCCCGCGGGTTGATGTGACGCTGCGCATCTCCGGCTTTTTCCGCGATGCTTTTCCGGCACTGATTGACTTGTTTGATTCCGCCGTCCGTGCCGTCGCCGATATCGATGAGCCCGAGGGACAGAACCCGGTGCGCGCCCGCATCGCCGCCGAGGTCGCGGCTCTTATTGATGACGGCGTGCCGGAAGACGAAGCCCGGCGGCGCTCGGGTTATCGGGTGTTCGGCTCCAAACCGGGGGCTTATGGTGCCGGTCTGCAGGCCCTGATCGACGAGCGCGGCTGGCAGACCGATGCCGATCTTGCCAAGGCCTACGTCGCCTGGGGCGGTTACGCCTATGGTGCCGGAACCGAGGGACAGGCCGAACACGCGTTGTTTGAAAATCGCCTGAAACGAGTCGAAGCGGTCGTTCACAATCAGGACAACCGCGAACACGATTTGCTCGATTCGGACGACTATTACCAGTTCGAAGGCGGCATGACGGCGGCGGTGCGCAACCTGTCCGGTGATCAACCCATCGTCTATCACAATGATCACTCGCGCCCCGAAACACCGCGCATCCGAACGCTGGAGGACGAAATCGCCCGCGTCGTCCGGGCCCGCGTCGTTAACCCCAAATGGATCGCCGGCGTCATGCGCCACGGCTACAAGGGGGCGTTCGAAATGGCCGCCACGGTGGATTACCTGTTCGCCTTCGCCGCTACGGCTCATTGCGTCCGTGACCACCACTTTGATGCGGTGTTCGATGCCTATCTGAATGACGAAGAGGTCCGGGCATTTCTGCAAGACCACAACCCGGCAGCCCTGAAAGAAATGGCCGAACGTCTGCAAGAAGCCGAAGACCGGGGACTGTGGAAAACCCGACGAAACGATACCCGGCCTTTGTTGGACGCCTTGGCGGGGTAATCAAGGCTAACTCCTGCTTCCCTAATTTCCAAAAAATGCCGCCCGCGGCTGGAACCGGGGCGGCAATAATGTCAGCGTGGACGTTTTCTATGCGGCGCGGATATCTGTCAGGAAACCCTCTACAACACCACGTAGTTCATTCGTTTCCTTGTTCAGGCTACTGGTGGCTTGCAGGACTTCTGTTGCCGAGCTCCCGGTTTCCGAAGCTGCCTGATTCACACCTGAAATGTTGACGTTAACTTCCGTTGTACCGCTGGCGGCCTGTTCGATGTTCCGTGCGATTTCCTGAGTGGCCGAATTTTGCTGGTCCACTGCTGCGGCAATAGATGCCGCGATCTCACTGATTTCACCAATTGTCATACCGATGCCTTCAATCGCTGATACCGCATCTCTGGTTGAACTTTGGATACCGCCAATCTGGTTGGATATCTCTTCCGTTGCCTTGGCCGTCTGGTTTGCCAGATTTTTGACCTCGGATGCGACGACGGCAAATCCTTTGCCCGCCTCCCCGGCCCTGGCCGCTTCAATGGTAGCGTTGAGGGCGAGCAGATTTGTCTGTTCGGCAATATCGGTAATCAGGCTAACAACTTCACCGATACGGTCGGCTGCCTCCGCAAGTTGCTGAATGTCCTCATTTGTTTTCTGGGCATCCTCGACCGCCTTGGCGGAAATGTCCGTGGACTGGTTGACCTGACGACTGATTTCGGAAATTGACCCCCCCAGTTCTTCTGTTGCAGCCGCCACAGTCTGAACATTGGTGCTGGCCTCTTCAGAAGCGGCAGCTACGGCTGTTGCCTGTTGGCTGGACTGTTCTGCCGTTGTCAACAGGCCCTGCGCCGTAGCCTCCATCTCGGTGGCCGAGGACGCAACGATTTCCAGTGTTCCCGATACAGCGTGATCAAAGTCCGCAGTCAACTGTTCGATTTTTTGACCGCGTACTCGCTGGGCTTCCTCTTCCCGGCGCTGCGCTTCAGCCAATTCGTCGGCGCGGATCATATTGTCCTTGAAGATCTGAACGGCTGAGGCCATTTCGCCAATTTCATCCTTGCGCTCAACACCGGGGATTTCGACGGTCTTGTCCCCCCCGGCAAGAATTCCCATGGCTTCCGTCATTGCCTTTACCGGGTTGACGATAGAGCGCGCTGTCAGCAGGCTGATTGCAATGCCCATGGCGATTCCGATGGCCAGGATGACCCAGAGTTCATTGGTCAATATTTTGATGTTGCTAGCCTGATCCGACGCATCGTTCAGCAGCAGATTTTTTTGGTTGGCAACCATGCCGCCTTCACGGACGCCCTGGTCATTTTGGGCACCAAGCAGGATGTCCAGCAGCTTGCCCGCCTGGGGGGCCGCTTTGGTGACCAGTGTGTACCCCGCCATATTCCATTTTTTTCCGCCGCGAATTTCAAACATCTTGACCGGCAGGGGTAAAAATTTCGTACGTGCTTCTTCAAATTTTTTGAAGCTGACAAGCTGTTCCGGGGTTAACAGGGATTTGTTATTTTTCAGATCACCGAAACGTTTGGTGTTTTTGGTCCACATGACATCAAAAAGCTTTTTGAATTTCGGATTTCCAGTCAATAGAAACGCCCGGATGTTTGCGAGCCCGCGTGCGGTTGTCCCCCGCGTATCGGCCATCATTCCCAGCAGGGCCTTGCGTTCCGGCGTTGCGGCTTCATTACGCTCCAGCGTGATGATATTGGTGATCTCTGTGACCAGAATATTTGCCAGTGGCGCGGCTTGTGTGACCAGAATTTGATTGGCCGGAAACTCATCGCTACTGTTGGCAATTTCTTCCACTTTCATCTGTGCGGCCTGAAATTCACCGAGGATTTCCTTGAACTTACTCCAGACTTCAACATTCTTCGGGTTTGTCCAGGTTTGTGACAGGTTATCCATATCCTCGCTAACTTTGGCGATATCAGCCCAAACAGCAGCCCGACCTTTCCGGAAGGTATCATTTCCAGTCAGCATCCACCCCCTGAGAGCAGCCAGGGATGAGTTAATGTTATTGACCATCGCCTGACTGGCGGCAGATGTGGGAACCCGCAGGTCAACAATTCGATGGCTTTGTTTCTGAATATCGGAAACGTTGAATACGGTAATGCCTATGGCAGCGGCCAGTAAAATAACCACAGCGGTAAAACCGCCGATAATCCGGCCCTGAATTTTAATATTTGACACCATTGCAGTATCCTTTTGCGTCAATTTGCTCAATTTTTACCAATTTGACCAATTTGACCAATTCCGAACATAGCGTTTGGGTGTTTCTCCAGTGTGACGAAAGTGTTTCGTTATGTTTCAGGTGATGAATGATCGAGCTAAATTGTCGTAATTCAGACCTAATCTGACAGTTGCCGGTTTTTCCGGTGGCGTTTGTGCGGTTAGATTTGGTCTATAAACTATTCCATCCAGACACGTTTGCTGTTCTTCAGGGGCTGCTATGGTGCCGGAACTGAGGGACAGGCGGAACATGCATTGTTTGAAAACCGCAGGCGTCATGCGCCACGGCGACAAGGGGGCGTTCGAAATGGCGGCCACGGTCGATTACCTGTTTGCCATCGCCGCCACGGCCCATTGTGTCCGTGACCACCACTTCGACGCGGCGTTCGACGCCTACCTCAACGACGAAGAGGTCCGAGCGTTTCTGGAAGCCCACAACCCGGCGGCTCTGAAAGAGATGGCCGAACGTCTGAAAGAAGCCGAAGACCGGGGGCTGTGGAAATCCCGACAGAACGATACGCGGCCCTTGTTGGAGGCGTTGTCGGGGTAATCGAGGCTAACCCTCACTCCCCTACATCTTCCTCCTCCCCCCTTGAGGGGGAGGCCGGGTGGGGGGGTCCAATCCGAGTACATAGGTAACAGATTAGCCCGACAACATGGGTAACAGGTCGTCACGATGGCTGCGGAGGTGCAGTCATGAGTTGGAAAGAGACCTGTATTATGGAAGAGCGTATGAGGTTTG